>Ga0255055_10003333_pt1 | contig 10886 bp, 3 predicted proteins | sample JV7_2_27_MG_FD_188633 | JGI IMG/M metagenome (GOLD analysis project Ga0255055, IMG submission 188633) | Seawater microbial communities from Jervis Inlet, British Columbia, Canada - JV7_2_27 | ecosystem: Environmental > Aquatic > Marine > Inlet | place: Canada: British Columbia | collected... | reverse complement strand
AAGTTATTCGAACGATACCGATTCAAGACCGATTGTACTCGTGTTTCCCGTAGTGTCGGGAAACTCGATCGAGACCAAATAGCCCCGGATTGTGCCCGCCCGTGGCTTCGGTGAGTAGCACTTGCAGAGTGCGGAAGCGCCCGTAGAATCCCCGGACGCCTCATTGCCCTACATCCACCCCTCGGACCAGGAGATGGCGGAGCGGCTGCGAGGATTGACCTGCTGATGTCAGCTAGACCAGCCCACAAACCTCCCTCCTTCGCTACGAGTCCCAAAAGAGACTGAAACAGTCCATTGTCCCGGGCCCACGCCCCTGTAGACTCGCGCCAACTCAGTTGAGTCGCCCACGGCAGTACCTACCTGTGGGGTGTCGCGGGCGGTTGCGGTCGGAACTCACAGCCCGATCTACATCAGCGAAGCCGCAGCAACTATTGGGGGGCAAGGTCATGTTGCGGAAAAGCTGGATCGTTCTTGGCGCAGCTACCTTGATTGGTGTGACGCCAGTCTTGGCGCTGACCTCCGAGGAGGTGCAGAAGCTCCTCGCATCGGATGGGGCGGCGTTCGCAGCGCCGGGTGACCTCGACGAGACGTTCGGGGTCGGCGGCGTCGTACGGACCGATGTCGACCGAATCGATTCGCCATCCGACCTGGTCATTCAACCCGACGGAAAGATCGTCGCGGCAGGCTTCACCACGGACTCCATCGGCAATCGTAAGGTCCTCGTAGCCCGATACTTGCCAAACGGGGCGCTCGATGCGGACTTCGGCGCCGAGGGAATCGTCGTTCCGAATCGCAACCATGGGTTGCCCCCGCGGCTGGCACTTCAGTCGGACGGCAAGATCGTGCTCGCAACACGCGGGTCGCCCGGCGGCTCCGTGTTCGTGTATCGGTTTGGCGCTGATGGTACCCCCGACAGCAGCTTTGGGATAAGTGGTGACGGCACCGCGCAGGTACTTCCGCCGAGTGACATGGGGGTCTCAGGTGTCACAGGCGTCGGCGTCCTCGCGGATGGGAAGGTCGTCGTCGCACTACGGGCGTCCCCAAGGGCGGGGGGAGCCGTCGTGGCGTTCGCCCGGTTCAACTCCGATGGTACGTCTCAAGGATGGTCAGCGTCCAGCTTGACCGCCTTTGGCTTCCGATCGCGTTCGCGCTGCAGTCTGACGATCGGATGATAGTCGGGGGGTACGCGTGGCTCGCGGATCGCTCCATACTCGATGCTTTCGTAGCTCGGTTCGGTGCAAACGGCGCGCTCGACCTGGACTTTGGCTCGGGCGGAATTGCGGTTCTGCAGCGCCCGGCGGCAACCGAGTTTCAGGCACTGGCGTTGGCAGCGGACGGAGCAGTAGTTGCGGGAGGGCGGCAGTTCGGATCGGTATTTGGCCAGAACCAGTGGCTCTTCGCGCGATTCACGCCGCAGGGGGTTCTCGACCCGAGCTTCGGGACGGCCGGCTTGACACTCTACGACCCGGGCTCGGGGGACGACGTCGTCCTCGACCTAACCCCAACTCCGGCTGGGATCTACGTAACTGGGTGGACCGAGAGCTTGTCGCTAGGCCTGCCGGTTGCGCTGTTCGACGACGACGGCAATCTCGATTCCGCCTTTGGCACGGGAGGATTCGCGGGCCTTCCGGGTCAGTCCATCCAAGGTGCCCAGAGGCTCGGCGTCCAGGCCGACGGCAAGGTCGTCGTGCTCGGCCAGACCGCGTCGTTTTCACCAACGTTCAACTACGACCTCTATCTCGCCCGCTACGAGGGCAGCCGGATCAATGAACCCATCGCTATTGACATCAAACCCGACAGCTTCCCCAACAGCGTCAATCCCTACGCTCGTGGTGTGGTGCCGGTCGCCATCCTTGGCAGTGATACCTTCGACGTGGCCGACATCGACGTGACGACACTAGCGTTTGGTCCTGATGGGGCGTCACCTGCTCACGAACTCACCGACTCCTTCACCTACAACGACCACCTCCAGGACGTGAACCTCGACGGGTACATGGATCTGATGACGCACTACCGCACCCGCGACACGGGAATCTTCTGCGGGGACGAGTCGGCCACGCTGACCGGTGAGACCCAGGACGGCCAGCCCATCGAAGGCTCGGACTCGCTAGTCACGGTGGGATGCCGAGGGCCGAGGCGACCAGCCATCTGGATGGGCGACGAGGAGCGAGAGGCGCAAACTCGCGAGGGCGCAGTGGTCAATCTGGAGAGGAAGCGATAGCTGGCTCGCGGGACGGCATCTTCCGGCTGATGAAGCTGTGGGGGCTCGAGCCGGATGAGTTGGTGAAGCCCGAAGGCTGAACGGCGATTTACAATTCCTTCTCTCCTACTCCCACTAACCTGCGGTAGACTTCCCTCAAGTATTCGTCTTACAGCACGAGAGGGGCGGCCATGAGCGAGGACCTACCACCGACTCAGTCGGTTCATTCCGACTCGACCCCACCTGAGCGACTAGGTAAGTACCGCATCCTCCAGAAGATCGGCGAGGGCGGGATGGGCGAGGTTTACCTAGCCGAACAGGTCGAACCGGTGCGCCGTCGCGTGGCGCTCAAGATCATCAAGCGCGGCCTAGAAACCGATCGGGTCATCGCCCGCTTCGAGGCCGAGCGGCAAGCTCTGGCGATGCTGAACCATCCCAACGTGGCCAAGGTTTTTGACGCCGGATCGACGCCGCACGGACGGCCGTACTTCGCCATGGAGTACGTGGAGGGGGTGCCCGTCACAGAGTTCTGCGATCGTCACCGTCTGACGATGAAGGAACGGATGCAGCTGCTCATGCAAGTCTGCGAAGGAGTCCAGCATGCCCACCAGAACGCAATCATCCACCGGGACATCAAGCCGTCCAACGTGCTTGTCACGACCCAGGATGGCAAGCGCATTCCGAAGATCATCGACTTCGGTGTTGCCAAGGCGACGGCACAGCGGTTAACGGAGCGGACCGTGTTCACCGAACTCGGTCAGCTAATCGGCACGCCGGAGTACATGAGCCCCGAGCAGGCGGAGATGACCGCGGAGGCAGTGGACACGCGGACGGATGTGTACTCGCTGGGAGTGTTACTGTACGAACTGCTCGTCGGGGCACTTCCATTTGATCCAAGAGAACTCCGCCGAGCTGGCTTCGATGAGATCCGTCGCAAGATTCGAGAAGAAGAGCCGTCCAAACCAAGCACGCGAATCAGCACGCTGGGTGATGTAGCAGCAGGCGTAGCCAGAAACCGGCGCGCCGACCCGGCTTCGCTGGCACGGCAGCTTCGCGGCGATCTCGATTGGATCACGATGAAGGCGCTGGAAAAGGATCGCACGCGTCGGTATTCGTCGCCATCGGAGTTGGCTGAGGATGTCAGGCGCCATCTGCAACACCAGCCTGTGATCGCCGGCCCACCCAGTACGCTCTACCGGGTACAGAAGTTCGGTCGGCGGCATCGGTTCGGGGTCGGCACGGCGGCTGCCGGATTGCTGGTGCTGGTGGCGTTCGCCGGAACGATGGCTGTGCAGGCCGAACGCATTGCTCGGGAGCGGGACCGAGCGACCTTGGAGGCCCAGACATCGAAGCGGGTGTCGGAGTTCCTGACCGGTCTGTTCAAGGTGTCGGACCCGAACGAGGCGCGGGGCAATAGCATCACGGCGCGAGACCTGCTGAACAGCGGCGCGAAGAAGATCGAAGACGAACTCGAAGATCAGCCGGAGCTGCAAGCGCGGCTGATTCACACGATGGGCATTGTCTACCGGGAGTTGGGCCTGTACTCTGAGGCCGAGCCGCTGCTGGAGCGGGCGCTCGCGACGCGCAGGAGCACGCTCGGAGACGACCATCCGGACACGCTGAGTTCGCAGTTTGAGCTGGCCTTTCTGTACGGTGCGGCGGGCCGCCAAGACGAGGCCTACCGGTTAGGCCTAGAAGCCCTCGAGGGCCAACGGCGCGTGCTCGGAGACGATCATCGCGACACACTCCAGTCCATGATGAGACTGGCTCTCGGGTACGTGTTCGGCGGGCGCTACGACGAAGGCGAGCCGCTGCTTCTCGAAGTTCTCGAGAGGCAACGGCGCGTGCTCGGAGAGGATGACCCCAACACGCTCAAGTCCAAGTACGGTCTGGCCGGGCTCCTGGCGAACACGGACCGCTACGACGAGGCCGAGCCGGCGTTCCTCGAAGGCCTCGAGGGGCAACGGCGCATGCTCGGAAATGATCACCCGGACACGCTCGACTCGATGTGGGCGCTCGCCCAACTGTACTCGGCTACGGGCCGCCAAGATGAGGCCGAACCGCTGTTCCTCGAAGCCATCGACGGGCAACGTCGCGTGCTCGGAGACGATCACCCGGGCACGCTTCGTTCCATGGGTGCCCTGGCCGGCCAGTACATCCGGGCTACTCGCTACAACGAGGCTGAGGGGCTGTTACGAGAAGTCCTTGAGAGGCAAAGGGACGGGCTCGGAGACGATCACCCCGAGACGCTCTGGTCCACGAACGGGTTGGCCGCGCTGTATTCTCAAACGGGTCGCTACGAGGAGGCCGAGCCGCTGTATCTCCAGGCCCACGAGGGATTGAAGCGAGAGGTCGGAGATGACAACCCTTACACGATCGGTTGCGGGATCAATCTGGCCAACTTGTACGTGAAAACGGGTCGATACGCCGCGGCCGAGCCGCTGTACCTCAAAGCCCTCGACGAGCGCGCGCACCTGCTCCCAAACAAGAATCGTACCTTCAACACGTTGCCCGCCATGGCCAACCTGGTCGAGCTGTACGTGAACCAGGGCCGATACGAAAAGGCCCGGCCTCTCTGTGCCGAGTTTCTACGCTTGGTGAGGAAGCGTGTGGAAGGCGAGTCAAAGGACGCGGATGCGAGGAAGTCGTACGCTTGGCTGGCGCTGCTCTGTGAACCAACCGACCTGTGGGATCCGGAGTCGGCGTTGCGCTTCGCGATCGAGGCCAACGAGCTTACCGATTACGGAGACCCCGACTACCTCGACACGCTAGCGCTGGCATACCACCGAACTGGCGATACCGCGAAGGCGGTTGAGATCCAGCGGCGTGCCCTGTCGTTGCTATCTGCGGACGACGCCCGCAACCGGGCCGACCTCGAGAAGCGTCTGTCCGAGTTCGAGGCTGCGCTGGATTAAGGATCGTAGTCTCTCCACGGCAACCCCGAATTCGACGCCGTCGTCGCGGTGGTCGAGAAGCGGATCGGGGAGAAGTAATCTGAGAAGACACAGGATCGAACTGCTCACGATAAGCTCTCTCAGCCTCACTTCAATCCTCGCTCACGCATCGAAGCTACGCACAGCCTTGTCGATACTCGAGCACCACTCGACATGGTCGGGAAAGGGATGAAGATCGGCACTTGTAATGCAGTACTGGGACGGCGCATGCCCTGCTCTATGGAAAACAAACTTGGTTTGACCGCCGCAGTCCGTGGCCGTTCTGCAACACGTGGCTAGTTCAAAGACACCGGCGCTGTCGACCTTGTCCGTTCGTCGAAGATCAACAACGAACTGACGATTGCCTGCGTTGAGCAGCCGCTGGAATCTCTCGCGGAAGGATGCGCAAGACTTACCGAGTTCAAGCTTACCGTTGACTTGCAGAATGAGGATTCCGCTGCGCTTGGATTCTTGGATCTCCACTACCGCAGGACCTCCAGCGGAGGCAGCTCCGGTGCAAGAACCGCAAGATCGTCATTTGAAGCAGGCCTGCAAACAACTATACACCGGCGACCTGGGCAGGGATCTGGAGTCTGCTTCTCACACCTGCCGAAGAGCCGGAGAGCGGAAATTGGTCCCCTCGGGGTCAGCCAGGAGATCAGAGAGCCACGTGGTGACCACCGGAGAGCCGCCGGGACAGCGAGAAACGGCCAGATTCCGAGCTGTTTCGCTCCGGGCCTGTAAACCACTTCGGAGATGTTTTGAAACGGGGTGGGACTGGCTCCCCACTCTTGCGCGAAGACAAAACGCCATTGGACCCGGGCGTGAGCGAACTCGAGCGACTGCGGTCGATCGCAAGTCCGGATCATCGTTCTCTTTGAGGTTCCCGTCGGACTCGAGTGAGCACCCGAGCGGCCAAGAATGCCTGAAAACAAGGTGAATAAAGTCGGTGGAACACTACACCAATGTACAAAGTAGAGACCTGACCCCTATTCTCGGCAATTGTCCCAGTCCCTCACCGATACACTTTCTTCACAGTTGCCGCGGGAGGGCGCCGATTCTGCACGTTTGCGTTGTATAGATACACATGGCCTTCCTGTCCGGTGGGCGGACCGAGTAGCACCTGGCAGCACTGTCGCTTCGAAGGAGGAGGAGGCCATGCGCAGCCGGTTTCCCGCGGGCTGGCGTGTCACCCTGCTGACCACCATCCTCGCGACCTCGATCTTCCTGCCCTTGCCCCACGCGACGGCCGAGGAGCCTGGCCTCGTCGCTGACCGCGCTGAATACGCATCGAGCGCGGAGGCCGCGAGGGACGAAGGGCCGAGGCGCGCAACGACCTACTCGCGGTCCAATTACATCTGGCCGTATGCGAAGGGGCCGTTCTACGACAACCTCCCGCGAACACGCGGCCGAGAGACCGGTGTGCTGCGCACGAGCGTGGGCGATTTCGATCTGGCCGCGGGACGGCTCGACATTCCCGAGCAGCTGAGGACGCCGAACAAGCTGGACCGGGTTGGCGCGCAGTACTTCATCGTCCAGCTCGATCCGGCCTCGGTCGGGCAGGGATCGCTTGCCGAAGTTAGAACCGCGATCGAAGAGTATGGCGGTAGGATCTCGCATCACGTACCGGTCATGGCGCTGATCGCACGACTGACGCCCGCGGCGATGGGCGCGATCCAGGGTACGCCGGGCCTGGTCGCGATCGAGCCCTACCACGCCGTCTTCAAGCTCGACCCCACGATCGGCCGAGCGCCGCTGATCGACCCGATGAAGGCGCTGAGCGAGGTCTACGATCTCGACATCCGCGTCTTCGAGGGAGAAGACGCCACGGCGGTGGCCGAGGCGGTTTCGAAACTCGGAGGCAACGTCACGGCGATCTGGCCGGATACCGTGCGCGCGGAGGTCCATCGATCGAAGCTCGCCCGGGTGGCCGGTCTGGAGCCGGTCTTCATGGTCTTCGAGCACCTGCCGGCCGTTCCCCACGGGGAAGAGACAACGGCGACCGTGCAGACCGGCCGTTACAACAGCGGTGCGACGCCGTACCACGACGCCGGCATTGATGGCAGCGGCGGCGGCATCGACGGTAGTGGTGGCGGCGGATTCGCCACCCATCCCCAGGTGCTGATGGTGCTGGACACGGGCATCCAGCTCGACGCCGGCGATTTGTCCGACACGCGGGTCTCCGCGGGCACGCCCGGCAGCGGCCACCGCAAGGTCAGGTACTACGGCACGACGGAGCCCTTCGGGGGCGTAGGCGATCTGCTCGGCTGCGACATCGGTCCGTCGGGCGGTTTCACGCACGGCCACGTGGTATCGGCGACGGCACTGGGGAATGCGACGGACGTCGATGCCGCGACCTACGGTTCCGGGTGGTTCGCGATCGACGATGAGGGAGCGTTCTGGAAGCTGGACGGCGTGGCGCCCGGAGCGGTGCTCGTGGCCTACGACGGTCAGCACGCGCCGGTGGCGGGTGCTTGTTTGGACCCGCTGCTTAACCACATCTCCCCCGGCGACCTGTACTCCAGTGGAGCGACCGGTTCGCTGGGCGAGGCGTACACGAATCACGGCGCCAGGATCATCAATCTCTCCTGGGGCGCTCCGACGAACACGTATTCGACGCGCGCGATGGATATCGACCAATTCCTGTTCGACAAGATGGACGCTCTGGTTTTCATCTCCGCGGGCAACAGCGGTCGGGACGCCGACTGGAACCTGGTTCCGGATCTCGGAACCCTTGGCGCCCCGGCGACGGCGAAAAACGCGCTGGCCATCGGTGCCAGCCGTGCTCCAAACGATTTCGGAGAAGGCGGAGCCGAACATGAACGCGCCGGTTTCTCTGGCATGGGCCCGGGCCCGGGTAACCGCATCGCTCCGCAGCTGGTGGCCCCGGGCGATGAATGGGAAGCCGGCGACATGGGCCTGTCCACTGAGTTCGGCTGCCGTTCGAGCGACAACGACCAACTGGACCCCGTCGAGTGCGACATCGTCTCTGGAATCGAGGGCACGAGCTACGCCGCCGCCGCTGCCGCCGGTGCGGGCCTGCTGGTGAGGGACTACTTCGCCCAGGGCTTCTACCCCGACGGCACGTCGAGCAACCCCGGAAATGACGCGGATCAGGTGGCGAATCTCTCCGGAGCCCTGGTTAAGGCGATTCTGATCGCCTCGGCCGAGTTCCTTCGTGGGAGTGAGCGCGTGGGGATTTACGGACCGCCCCCGTATTATTGGTATTGGTGGATCGACTTCCTCGAGATGGCCTACCGCTTCAACAACGAGCAAGGCTACGGTCGCATCCAGCTCGACAACGCCCTGCCGCTGCAGAGCTGGCCGAGCAGTGTGCCCGCCCTGATCGTCGTCGACGGCGGTATCGACGGCGGCGTGAACGGTGTCGCGGGGCTGGACGGCTCGGTCGATACGACGACCGGCGAGACCGACGTCGGCAGCTTTGACGTCTGCAACACCGGCGAAGAGTTGCGTGTCGTTCTGGCCTGGTTCGACGAGCCCGGCGATGCGCTGGTCAACGATCTCGATCTCGAGCTCATTGCACCAAGCGGTCGGACGTACCACGGCAATTACTTCACGGACGACGACAGCAGAAACGGAAGGATCGACGTCTCGACGGAGGATTGCCCGGGGATCGACGGAACCACCGGCACGATCAGTGAATCCGAATGGAGCCTGCCGGTCTGCCAGCGGGCGGACACGACCCTCTCGCCTCACGATACCGAAAACTTGACCGAGGGGATCTTTCTTTCTCCCGATCCGCTGGGTGACCAGAGCGTGAGCCAGATCGAGCCGGGCACGTGGACGATCCGTGTTATCGGCTCCAGCGGCATGGCAACTTCACAGCGCTACGCCGTGGCAGTTGCCGGCGGGGTGTGTCTCGACTCCTGGGCTCGCCTGGACGGTACCAGGTACACGTGCAACGGCTCGGTGGTCGCCACGGTGATCGAAAACGACGCGCCGGGGGACATGGACCCGACCGAGTCCGAGGTGTCGGCCCGTACGAGCCTGCAGGTTCTGGACGGTGCGACGGTCGTCGACGAGGAGGTCGATCTGACGTTCAGCAAACCCGACATGAGCGGCAGGGAGTTCGTCTCGGCGCCGGTGCTCCTCACGGACGGCACGGCGCCCGACCCGGGAAATGGAGTGCTCGACGTGCGTGACGGCAACACCATCCGGGTCGTCTACGCCGACGTCGGGGCAGACGGCGTCACGCCCGACCTGGACAGGAAGCGAATCGCCTCGGCGTCCGTCGATTGCTCGCCCAACCTCGCCTTCGGCGGCGTCGTGCTGGGGCAGTTCGGCCAGGATGCGTCGTTCCTCCTGCACGGCGGCTGCGAGCGCAACGCACGGGGGCAGTTCGAATTCGGCTTTCCCGACCGCTACATGGATGCCGGCGAGCTGGTCAGCCTCGACTTCGCCTTCGCGGTGCACGAAGAGGCCGACCTGGAGAACGTCGAGGTCGATCTGAGGTGCGTGATCCCGGATGCGGACAGTCCGGCGACCTGTCCGCCACACTCCGATGCCTGCGCCGACCCGAATCGCCTGAACAACCCGAGCTGCGATCAGCGACCCAGTGGCGGGTCCGGCGACGTGCAGTACATGACCATCCTCGACACGGCCAGGACGATCGGCCTGATCCCGGCCCATTCGGCGCTGGCCGTGAATTTCGGCATCGAGATGGCGCCCGCGATTGCCGGCACACCGGAGGTCGAAATGGTGCTGTCCGTCAAGGGAGCAACGCTCGGCAAGACCGCCGGAGGGCTGGCCGTGAGCCGGCACCGTTTGGACGTCGACGAGATGTCCCTGTTCTACTCCACCGACTTCCCCACCGGCGGCACGGAGTTCGTTGACATCCAGAACAACGAGACCCTCGAAAACCCGACAACCAGCCTCACCTCGCCCGACGAGGACTACCGCTTCGAAACGCGCGTCTGGTCCGACCTGACCGGCGGTGGCACGAAGAACCAGTCGTTGTTCAGTCCCTGGAACTTCGACACCAACGACGGCGGCTTCCGCTCCGGCATCCTCGCGCCGACCGACCACACCGTGATCAACAACACCATTTCGCAGTGGGGCGAGGATCTGAACTTCAACGCCATCGACGACAGGCGCTGCACCGACGATCCCGGAAGGGATTGCCGGAGGGATTCGGATTGTCTGGAAGGCACGTGCGTATCGCTCGAGCAGCGAGACCCGGCGGACGGCGTACTGGACAAGAGCTGGAGCATCCGCGGCGGCTGTGGTTGGCAAACCAGGCCGCCGGGCACCTGCGACAACCTGCCGACTCAGGGCTGCTTCGATGACGGCGACTGTCCGGGTAGCGGCAGTTGCACCGGTCCGTCCACCACGGGCGGCATCTGGCACACTGGGCGCATCGGCGGCACGACGGGAATCTGTCTCACCTCCGGTCTCGCCCCCGGACAGTGCCAGACCTACGAAGTCGTCAGCGGGAGCTCCGGCCTGCACGCGTGGTACGAGGCACTGGTCACGCCGGTCATCCAGAAAGTCAACGGCGACGACTACAAGGCCGAGATCTTGGATTGGGCCTGGAACCAGGCGATCGACCTGGCGGACAACAATGTCGCCCTGGCCTGGGAGTTCGACACGGACACGACTTCCCTCGAACCGGTCGACCTGTTCGGCGACGCGGTGGCTCTCAACTCTCTGTGGGGACCCTACGGCGCGGTCACCGCACCAAGCGATCCGACGCCTACCGATGGGTTCAGCGTGTTTGCCCCGCTTGACGCCCA
>Ga0255055_10003332_pt1 | contig 10888 bp, 10 predicted proteins | sample JV7_2_27_MG_FD_188633 | JGI IMG/M metagenome (GOLD analysis project Ga0255055, IMG submission 188633) | Seawater microbial communities from Jervis Inlet, British Columbia, Canada - JV7_2_27 | ecosystem: Environmental > Aquatic > Marine > Inlet | place: Canada: British Columbia | collected... | reverse complement strand
TACAGTTCCTCAAAGAACTCCTCGAGGACGGCAAGGTCACGCCGGTCATCGACAAAACGCATTCGCTCAGCGAAGTCCCCGAGGCCATCCGGTATCTCGAAGAGGGCCACGCTCGAGGAAAAACCGTCATCATCGTCAGAGGCGCAGCCTGAGAACACACTGCACCTAGCCCCCCACTTTCAGGGATCGGGCTCTCGGTCTGCTAAGCTCTCGCCACAACCCAAGAAAGGGTAAACCTGGGGCGTACCCTGGGACGCGGAGCACTGGGTCCGGGGGGTTGGCCTGTACTGAGCAGACGATCCTCAGCCCACAACCGAGGGGAGACAACGAGATGAAGCATGTTCTGATGATTCTGGTCTTATCGGCTGTATTGGTCGTGCCGGCGGCGACCGGCCAGGAGTGGTCGGCCGAGCAGCAAGAGGTCTGGAAGACGGTGAAATGGACCTGGGACGTTGATGAAGAAGACTGGTGTGCCAAGGTGTGCCATCCGAGTGTCCTGGCCTGGGGTAACGACACCCCGGCTCCCAGGAATCGCGAACAGATCAGTACTTGGTGGAAACTGAGCAGAGAAACCTCCACGACACTGGAAGCCGAAGTGACTCCGGTGGGCATCGTGGTGCAGGGTGACACGGCGGTGGCCCATTACTACTACAGCACGCTGTCGGAGAACAAAGACGGCAAGCGGACGACCGAGCACGGAAGATACACCGACGTGCTGATCAAAGAGGATGGCAAGTGGGTGTACTTCACCTGGAGTGGAGGCGAGCTAGACGATTGACGTAGCGCGCCACATGATCGCGACTTCGGCCGGGCCTTCGCGCCCGGCTTTTTCTTGTTTCGACCTTTCCCTTATTCCCTCTTGACAGCTCATTCCCCCTACGGACACTTCAAGGCCAAAATCCGACAACTCATTCCCCTGGCGGACAAGTCGAGATTTCGTGGTGGGTCGCCTTCCATACTGTACTCAAAAAGGATACAATTGTACCTATAATGGGTACAAACGTCAGTGACCCCATCGCGACTGCCCTGTTCCCCGGCTCTCGTCGGGCAGTTCTCGGGATTCTCTACGGAAGTCCAGATCGCGCGTTCTATCTGCGGGAGATCATCGGGATCGCAGGTCTCGGTGTCGGTCAGATCCAGCGGGAATTGAATCGGCTCAGCAAGGCGGGCATCATTCGTCGCTTCGAGCAGGGTCGCCACGTCTATTTCCAGGCTGACGACTCGTGCCCGACTTACGAGGAGCTGAGGAGTCTTGTCCTCAAATCGGTGGGTGCTTTGGGAGTCGTACGCAATGCTCTCGAGAAAGTGTCCGACAGGATTCGAGTGGCTTTCGTCTATGGTTCCATCGCTCATGGCGAAGAGCGCCAGGAAAGCGACCTCGATCTGCTGGTAGTAGGTGACATTTCGTTCGGCGAACTTGTAGACGTGCTGCTGGGTGCCGAGACACTGTTAGGGCGAGAGGTGCACCCGACCGTATTCTCCGAAGAAGAGTTCCGATCCCGGATAGCAGACCGTAACCATTTTCTTGAATCCGTGACTAAGGGGCAGAAGGTGTTCGCGATCGGGAATGAGCATGACCTTGGAGAGCTACTTAAGTAACGGGTGGATTAGAAAGGAGCATCTCGGACAACTCGGAGGCCACCGCACCAAGAGTGAGGCCGTGAACGAGGCGTTGGCTGAGTACGTGGCGCGGCGGAAACGTCGCCAGGTTGTGGAGATCTTCGGGACCGCCGATTGGGACCCCGACTACGACTACAAGGCCGCGAGAAAGCGGCCTTCTGACTAGCCTGAGCTAGTCCTCAGAGAGCTCAGCCCGGCTTGTCGAGCAGGGGCTTGAGCACCTCGCGGTGCTCGGAGTAGAGGGAGCGGGCCTCGACGAACTGGCGGTGGGAGAAGCCCAGCTCGCTGGCGATCTGGCGGATCTGGGACTCTTCGGCACCGGTGATGGAGTTGTCGGCGGCCGAGACGGCAAACAGACAGTCGAGTAGCTCCTGGCGCTGCTCGGCCGACGAGATCTCTGCGAACTCGCGGGTGACGAGGAAGTTCTCGGTGTGGCCGAGCAGTCGATTCTGGCTTTTGGCGATCTGCACGACCAGGATCACCTGCTCCTCGGGCAGATGGCCCAGTTGGAGCACGATCTCCTCCATCTTGCGGGTCTCTTCGTTGCTGATGTGCAGATCGGCGTTGGCTACGCGGCCGAGGATGTAGGCAAAGGCCGCGATGTAGCGCGCTTTGTCCGCCTCCATCGCCTCCAGCTCGGCGACGATCTTGCGAACGGTCTCGGTATCGCCCGTCTGCTCGGGCGCGGACTCCAACGACGATTTGAGGCCTAAGAGCTCGAGTAGTGACATCAGCGATAGTACCCCGCTATGGTTCGCGCCTTGTAACCGGGCTTGGCCACATCGACCTCCACGTCGCGCCATTCCTTGCCGCCGGTGTCGGTCGAGTAGTAGCCGACCACGTACTGGCTGCGCAGCTCCTCACCGATCTCCGCATAGACGTCCTGGAGATCCTCTCCCACCCGGGCGAAGTACACCCTGCCCCCCACCGAGCTGGTGAGCGTCTCGAGGCGATCCAGAAAGTCCCGCACGTTGAGCCCCTTGCCCTCGGTGCGCCGGATCTCGTTGTTGGAGAGGATCACATAGATGGGCACCCCGACCTTGCGGGCAAACTTCAGCAGGGTGCGAAACGAGAAATCCGGGTCCTCGTCGGCACCATCGGTGTAGACCACCAGGGCCTTCTTCCCCGGCACTCCCTGCAGCTGGACCAGAGAGTAGACCATCGCCTTCCAGATGGCCGTTTGCCCGTCGGGTCGCAGTACATCGAGAGAACTGATGACCGCGGGCAGATCGGATGTGGTGGAGCGGGTCATTTGCGGCTCGTCGCCGAAGCCAACAACAAACGCGCGATCGCGCCGTGTCGTCAGCCCACGGATGAAATCGGCGGCGGCCACCTGCACATCGGGCAGCTTGACGAACATCGAGGCCGAGGAGTCGATCACCATCCCGACCGTCAGAGGCAGATCCACGGCGTCGCTGAAGGTCGCGATCTCCTGGGTCTCGTCTTCCTCGGTAATGCGAAACACATCCCGCGGCAGACCTGTCACCGGCTTGCCTTTGCGATCCGTCACCACCACGTAGAGCTCCATCAGGTTGACCATCAGCCGCTCGCTCGGGCCGGTGCTGTTGACAAAGACGACGTCCTCGGAGCTGGCTCCGTCGTCGAGAAAGGCCACTACGCGCAGAAAACCCGTCGGGTCGTCCCCAGGAATCACGACTCGCTGGCGATAGGGCCGGGCGTACCGGGTCGCCACCAGCGTCTCTTTCCAGAAGAACTCGACGCGATCGACGCCCTCCCCGCGCCGCGGCTCCACCTCCGCCTCGACATCGACCGGACCCACGAACCGCGGTGGCTTCCCGTCCACCGGATCCAATCGCGGCTTGATAATGCGTACACCAAAGACGCCCGAGCCCTCGTTGACGATCAGGTAGTCGCGTCCCAACTCCTGGCCATCCTCATCGCGCGCGATCACCTCCACCCGGCGCGGCTGGGGCAGCGAGCCGAGATCCAGATCCGCGGTGAAGGGTCGGGTTCGTCGCACCGCCTCCCGCTCGCCGTCGAGATAGAAATCGACCTGAGTCACCTCGGTCTTGGAGATCACTGTTTCGAAAACGGTCGGACCCATGGCAAAGCCCGCCGCCGGTGCCAGCAGATGGATCACCTTGGGAGCCGGCAACAGCAGGGCATCGTAGCCATCACGCGCCGCACGCATCCCAGCGGCCTCCACAAACGTCGCAAAGGTCCCACCCCAGAGGCCGCTGTCGAGCTCCTCCACCAGGACCACCAGGACCCCTTCAGGCACGCTGTCCACGGGCAGCTCGAGCGTCGGATCGCTATCCGCGTCACCCTCCGCCCGCATCTCCCAGCCGTCGAGGCGTCGATGGGAAATCTCGGTGACGCCGTCATCGTCCGCCACCGCCACGGTCACCCGCAGGGGCCCCGACAGATCCACGCCAGTGTCATCCGCGTCCCGTTGCACGATGAGACGGGGCTCGCCGTCCTCGGCGGACGGCTGCAACGCTGCCGAGAGAATCAATTCTCCCTCGTGGAGCTCATCGAGGAGAACCCGCCGGGCCCGCACCGTGGCCACCGGCTCGGGCGTCGTGTCAGCGATCCACTGTCGCGAGCGCACGACGGCACCCTTGGGCACGGGGGTCCCGGTGTCGTCTCGAATCGTCACCCGCAGGGGGCGGGGCGCACCGACTTCTCTTTCGACTCCGCTGAGCACCAGCCGATGCCGTTGGCCGAGACGAACGAGAACATCGGAGAGCTGGAACACCCCTCGCAGGAACTCTCCACCGGTACTGTCCGCCAGGTCCGCGAAAGGTTGTTCGGCGTCGAGCAGAACGGGTCGCGCGCTGGTCTCGGCATCTCGTTTCCGGCGCCTCAGGGCCTTGAGGGCATCGAATCCGATGGTCGTGCGATCCACCACCCGGCCGTCCTGAAAGACGACATCGACCATCTCCTCTTCCTTGCGAGCCTGGATCTCCTCCTCGGTCTCCTCCAACAGCGCATCCCCACGCTGCTCGGGCAAATAGGGCAAGACCGTCCAGCCATAGACGGACAAGACCTGTCCCAGCTCCGGAACCGACGGCTCGACAGTCTGCGGCTGCAGGTCCCCGGCAATTCGTTGCCAGGGCGAGTCGGCGAGAATCTGTCGGTAGAAGACGTTCGGGTCGGCATCGAACCCGCTGCCGACCAGAAAGAGAGCCCGCGGACCCGGTGAGGTGTTGTCGACGGCCCACAGCACGAGCTGCTCGCGGTGCCGACGCAGCAGCTCCTCTTCGTCGGTCTGCGCAAAACGGGCCAGCTCGAGAACCGAGTCCGGGTCCAGCTCCACTGCAACCTCGCTCGGCGACTCCTCCTCATCCCCCGCTGGCAGCCCCAACTGATCGAGGAAGGCCTGACGCAGCTCGACCTGAGAGTTTGCAGAGAACTCTCTCATCCGCAGCCACCCGAGGGCCTGACTCAGGGCCTCGGGGTCGCTGGTCGCCGGCAGGGCGGTGGTGACTTCCTCGCCGGCCACGAGCAGCTCTACCGAGCCGAGTCGGGTCAGATCCCTCGCGCGCTCTGCCAGTTGCACGGTGGCGTTGTGAAAGTCCGTGGTCGAAGCCAGGATCAGATCGAAGTAGACGACGATTCGCCAGGCGTCGCCGACCGGCCCCAGATCGGCTGCTTCTACGGGCTGGCCATCTTCCTCGACCTCGAGCGCGGCGGCCACCCGATCGGTGATCACACCGCCGGTGTCATTCAGGGCCTCCACCAGGATCTCCTGAGGTGGCGGCGATTCCGGCGCCTCGTCCTGTCCGCGAGCACCCGGACCGGCCAGGAGCAGCACCAATCCCGCCGTTGCGGCCGCAAACCAGCCTCCGACCGGCCAAATTTGCCGGTCGCGACGCCCTCGCGGATGACTTCGCTCTGCCTTTCTCGTATTCATGCTCTGGATATCGCCCCGGGCCGCACGCAAACGTCTTTTTCAATTCAAGAACGATGCCCGATTGGGCGCGTAAGACCTGCGCAGCTCGCTATTGTAGTCTGCCCGGCCCGAAACCCGAGATTCTGCCACGTTTGCGGATAAAATGACGCTATCCATGTCCCAGACCGTGATCGATGTCCTGGCGGCCACTGCTGGTGCCCACGGCGAACAGCCGGCCCTGCGCTCCAAGGCGGCCGGAGAGTGGCAGACCCTGACCTGGTCCGAGTACCGAGATCATGTGATGCGGGCGGCAAAGGGATTCCTCGCTCTGGGGGCCGCAGCGGGCAAGGGGATCACCATCCTGGGGAACAACCGTCCGGAGTGGTTCTTGTCCCACTTCGCCGGCATCGCGGCCGGCACGGTCCCGACGGGCATCTACACCAATAGCACCGCCGACCAGTGCCAGTACATCATCGAGCACTGTAGCGCTGCAGTCGCGGTGGTCGAGAACACGGAATACCTGCAGAAGCTGCTCTCCGTGCGCAGCCAGCTTCCCCAGCTGCGTGCCATCGTCCTCATGCAAGGTGAGCACGAGGACCCTGGTGTCCACTCCTGGGAGCAGTTGATCGATCATGGCAGTGGGGTCCCTGACTCGGATCTCCAGCAGCGAATCGCCAACCTCCGACCGCAGGACGTCTGCCAGTTGATCTACACCTCCGGGACGACCGGGCCGCCCAAGGGAGTGATGCTCACCCACCAGAACGTCATCTGGGTTGCCCAAGAGCTGGTTGCGACCTATGAGATCAAACCTGGCGAATCGATCATCAGCTACCTGCCCCTGAGCCATATCGCCGAGCAGGTGATTTCAATCTACAGCCCACTCTATGCGGGGGCCTGCACCTGGTTCGCCGAGAGTCTCGACCGGCTGGCGGAGAACCTGCGCGAGGTCCGACCGCACATCTTCTTCGGGGTTCCCCGGGTGTGGGAGAAGATCCAGGCCGCCATGGAGGTCGCCGGGGCGCAGAATTCTTGGATCAAGAAGCGGATCGCCAGGTGGGCTCGGGGCCAGGGTCTCGCGGGGGGCTATGCCGAGCAGCAGGGCCACCCGGTGCCGCCACTCTACGGACTGGCTGAGAAGTTGGTGTTCTCCAAAGTGCGGGCACGACTCGGATTCGATCGCTCGCGGGGTTGCTTCACCTCGGCGGCGCCGATCTCGCCCCACACCCTCGAGTTTTTCTTGAGCCTGGGAATCCCGATTCTCGAGGTCTACGGCATGAGCGAGTGTACGGGTCCAACCACTCTCTCCACCCGTGATCGTTACCGCACTGGCAAGGCGGGCTGGGCGATGGACGAAACCGATCTCAAGATCGCGGAAGACGGCGAGATCTGCATGCGGGGACCGCACGTTTTCAGGGGCTACTTCAAGAACCCCGAGGCGACCGCTGAGACCCTCGATACGCAAGGATGGCTGCACTCGGGAGACATCGGCGAGATCGATGACGAGGGGTTTCTCGCCATCACCGATCGCAAGAAGGAGCTGATCATCACCTCGGGTGGCAAGAATGTCGGTCCTCAGGCCATCGAAGGTGAGCTGCGAGCCATTCCGGCCGTAGCGCAGGCGGTGGTGGTTGGCGACCGTCGGAACTACCTGTCGGCCTTACTGACGCTGGATCCCGAGCGCCTGCTACAGGAAGCCGAACGTATCGGCAGCCCCGCCCGTGATCTGGCGACGGCGGCGACCTGTCCCCGATTTCGTCAACACCTCGAAGACGAGGTCGAGAGGGTGAACAGATCCCTGGCCCGCTTCGAAACCATCAAGCGATTCGCGATCCTACCGGCCGAGTTTGGTGTCGACGGCGGCGAGCTGACCCCCACCATGAAGCTCAAACGGCGGGTGATCAACGAGAAGTACGCAACCCAGATTGAAGAGCTCTACCCTTCGTCTTCGTGAACGTGGATGTGGCGGTAGCCGCGGTTCCAGTAAACGAGCGGGGGAGCATCGGCCTTGGGGACCTCGCTGCACTGCACCTCGCCGATGTAGACGGTGTGGGTACCCGCAGCGAACTTGTCGAAGATCTTGCAGTCCATCCAGCAAAGCGCGTCGGCCAACACCGGGGCTCCCGTGGCGGCGGTGGTCCAGGCGCCGACGGCGAATCGATCTTCGTCCTTGACCCAGGCGAACCGATTGGAGAGCTCCTCCTGGTCGTGGCGCAGGATGTTGACGGCAAACACCGCCCCTGCCTCTTCCATCAGCTGGAAGGCGTGGTGACGCTGATCGATCATGACGGCGATCAGGGGCGGCTCGGGTGAGACCGACGCGAACGCCGAGACCGTGAGGCCGTGCACCTTGTCGCCGGCCTTGATGGTGACGATGGTGACGCCGGAGGGGAAGTGACGCAGGGCGTCACGGAAGTCTTCTGAGCTACAAGCCATACTCTCTCCTTTAGGCTTCGACCTCGAGGGGCTCCTTTTTCGGGTACTTCGTCTCGACATAGTCGTCGATGATGCCCCGAAAAGCCGCTGACAGCTCGGCATGGTTGCCGCGCAGGCTGGTGAACTTCTGACCATCGATATAGACCGGGCAGTGCGGCTCCTCACCGGTGCCGGGCAGAGAGATGCCGATATTGGCGGCTTTGGATTCTCCAGGCCCGTTGACGACACATCCCATGACGGCCACGGTCATGGTCTCGACCCCTGCGAAGCTCTGCTTCCAGGTCGGCATCTGCTCGCGAACGTACTCCTGAACGCGCTCCGCCAGCTCCTGAAAGGTAGTGCTGGTGGTCCGGCCGCAACCCGGACAGGCGGTGATGCTGGGGGCGAAGGATCGCAGACCCAGTGCCTGCAGCAACTCCATACAGGCCCAGACCTCTTCGCGCCGATCGCCGCCCGGTCGCGGGGTCAAAGAGATGCGGATCGTGTCCCCGATACCCTCACTCAGCAGCACGCCCATGGCCGCGGCCGACCAGACCAGACCCTTCATCCCCATCCCGGCTTCGGTGAGCCCGAGATGCAGCGGCTGCTCGGTCTCTGCAGCGAGACGCCGATAGACGGCGATGAGGTCGGCCGGTCGTGACACCTTGCACGAGATGATGATCTGGTCCCGGTTCAGACCGGCTTCGAGCGCCAGATCGGTGGACTCCAGTGCCGAGATCAGCATGCAGTCGTGGAGGATTTCCTCCGACGTCTTGCCGCGGTCCGCATCGGTGTTCTCCTGCATCTTCGCCATCACCAGCTCCTGATTGAGCGAGCCGCCGTTGACTCCGATGCGCACCGGCTTGCCGTTGTCGACAGCGATCTGGCAAATGGTGGCGAAATTGTCGTCGCGACGCTGACCGTGGCCGACATTGCCCGGATTGATGCGGTATTTGTCGAGCGCTTCGGCACAGGCCGGGTGCTGGGCCAGGAGAACATGGCCGTTGTAGTGGAAGTCTCCGATCAGGGGCGCGTTACAGCCTCCGTCCAGCAGACGTTGCTTGATCTGAGCCACGGCTTTGGCGGCCGCATCGTTGTTGACGGTGATGCGGATCATTTCCGAGCCGGCCTCGGCCAGCTCCAGGCACTGCTGCGTCGTCGATTCGATAGCGGCCGTATCGGTGTTCGACATGGACTGGACCACGACCGGAGCACCTCCGCCGACTTGCAGATTGCCGACGCGTACCTGAATGGTTTGATGCCGCATGAGCGGCCGCGATTCTAGCACCGGCTGCAAGATCGACCCCCTCGTTTTCCGTCTTCCCTTTGCGAGAGGAGCGAGAAGTCATGTCCAACGGTGAGCAACGACATTCCCCCCGCCTGCCAGTGCAACAGACCCGCATCCGCAACGGCTTGCTGACCGGGCAGGTGATCAATCTGAGCCTGGGAGGCCTGGCGATGGAGTCGACGACGGGCTTGAGGATCGGCAGTCTGCATGGCTTTCGCATCAAATTTGGGGAGAGCACCTACCGCCTCGAAGGCAAGATCTGCTGGTGTCGGCTGAGTCGGACCGTTCGCCGACAGGAGGGTGAGGTGGTGCCCATCTTCCGCACCGGGATGGCCTTCACTGAAGCCCCGACCCTCTTCTCCGGCACCACCCTCCAGTCCAACGGGGGGTGGCTCGATCTGCTGATCCGGGTGGAGTAACGCCTTACACATTGCCAAATCCGGTTGAAATTGTAGAATTCCGGCCGTGGGCTCCACACCGATACAGATCACGCTCGAGCTGCAACCCCAGGCTCGTTTCGACGTCATCGACGTCACCCAGCACCTGCGCCAAGAGCTCGGCGACTTGCTGGCTCGCTACTCCAAGACTCTGTATTGCTCGCACCACACGACGGCGGGCTTTCTGGAGCAGAGCCTCTGTGCCCGTCTCGGCTACAGCCGCGAGCGTCTGGGCTCCTTTCTCGGGGTCTTTCAACAGCTCTTCCCTCCCGATGCCAACTACGAGCACGACAAGATTCACCTGCGGGATGAGCTCACCGAAGCCCAGAAACAGGTCGAGCCGAAAAACGCCGACTCGCATCTGGCCTTTATCAGCTCAGGCTTGAGGAACTGCGTAACCTATCGCAATAGACCGGAGGCAGCCGTCCATCTCATCGACCTGGACGGCGTCTGGGAACACGGTGTGCGAACGCGGCGGACGACGGCGCTGAGCTACAACCGCGAGGAGGCGGTCACCCAGGAGACGTTCTCGATTCCCGTCTCCGGCCACCACATCGACTCGATCAACCTGCGGGACGACCGCGTCGGTCTGTTCGCCTGGTTGGACGATCTGGTGCACCGCTTCGAGATCAGCAAGGGCCGCATCGAGGTCTCGCTCGACCCTGGCGAGAGCCACTCCGGCTTGACGGTCAACGAGTACGAGACCTTGCTGATGAGACACGATCTCATCGAGGTGCTGCGGGATCCGCTGCGCTTTGTCGCCTCCCGAGGCCGGGATCTCTTGCGCGACCCGCGGGCCATCCCCCACCTGACTCTCAACTACGCCCGCTATGACCTGGTACAGGTGATCAACCAGCTCATGGACTTGACAGGTTTGAGCGAATCCATCCTGGAGCGGGGAGTGGCCAAGTTCCTGGCGGCACCGGCACGACGCTTCTTGCGGATGAAACGCACGATCAACCTGCTGGTGAGCGACGGGGAGACCGGGGAGGCAGGCAAGATCATCCAGGGCACCTATCAGAGCCCCGTGCTAGTGCAGTGGAGCAAAGCGGCCAACCAGAGCCGCCGCCTCCAGGTCCATCTCTACCGCTTCGCCTAGATCAGGGAGTGGGACTGGCCGCCGTCGATATTGACGCACGCCCCGGTCACCAGACTGGCGCGCGGTGAGGCCAGAAACGCCACCACATCGGCCAGCTCCTCGGCAGTGCCGAATCGCCCCAGCGGCAAGTTTTGGCGGATGAACTCCGCCATCCCCTCGGGATCCTCGAGGCAGCG
>Ga0255055_10003331_pt1 | contig 10891 bp, 10 predicted proteins | sample JV7_2_27_MG_FD_188633 | JGI IMG/M metagenome (GOLD analysis project Ga0255055, IMG submission 188633) | Seawater microbial communities from Jervis Inlet, British Columbia, Canada - JV7_2_27 | ecosystem: Environmental > Aquatic > Marine > Inlet | place: Canada: British Columbia | collected... | reverse complement strand
TGTCCTGAGCGCCCTGATGGCGCTGCAGCTCGAGCGCACTCGTGAGCTGGGGGTACTGCGGGCCTGCGGTCTGACACCAGGCCAACTCTGGCTCCTGGTCACGCAACAGACGGGACTGATGGGACTGACTGCGGGTCTTCTTTCGCTGCCGGTGGGGATCGTCATGGCGGCGATCATGATCTTCATCATCAACCGCCGCTCGTTTGGCTGGTCGCTGGTAATGGAGATCTCGCCCGTCAGTCTGCTGGAGGCGATGCTCGTGGCCGTGCTGGCCGCCCTGCTGGCCGGCCTCTACCCCGCCTGGCGAATGGCCCGCACGCCACCGGCCGAATCCCTGCGCGAGGAATGAGATGAGCTCGAACGGGATCGCCACAACGGCTCGCTGGCTGCCCCTGGTTGTGATTCTCGCGATCTCGGGTTTGGGCTGCAGCCCCACCGCCGGCCAACAAGGACAACCGCCTGAGAAACCCATGTCCCTCACCGAGCTTCTCGCCGGCGACGAAACCGAGGGCTTTGCTCGGGTGCTCGATCCGCGAGCATTCGAGTTCCCTGCCGATCATGGGCCTCACCCCGAATATCGCAGCGAGTGGTGGTATCTGACCGGTCATCTCACCAGTGCCGGCGGCCGACGCTTTGGCTATCAATTCACCCTCTTTCGCATTGCCGTGGCAGCGCAGCCGCCCGAGCGCAGCTCGGCTTGGGCGACGAACCAGATCTACATGGCCCACTTCGCGTTGACCGATGTGGATGGACCCGGCTTTCACGCCTTCGAGCGGCTCAGCCGCGGCGCCGTCGACCTGGCCGGTGTCGAGGCCGCGCCCTTCCGCGCCTGGCTCGAAGACTGGGAGATCAGCGGTGACGATCCACCGCCGTTCCGGCTGCGGGCAGCCACCGCAGAGGGCATCGCCATCGAGCTCGAGCTCAGCACCGCCAAACCGGTGGTGCTCCACGGTGAGGAGGGACTCAGCCAGAAGGGTCGCGAGCCGGGCAACGCCTCCTACTACTACTCTTTCACTCGCATGCCGACCCGCGGTCTGGTGACAGTCGGCTACAAGGCTTTCGAGGTGCAAGGCTCGAGCTGGTTGGATCGGGAGTGGAGCACCAGTGCCCTCGAAGAAGGTCAGGTCGGCTGGGACTGGTTCGCCTTGCAGCTATCGGATGGCAGCGACTTGATGGCCTATCGCCTCCGACGAGCCGACGGCAGCTCCGATGAGCCGAGCAGCGGAACCCTCGTGGGGGCGGACGGGTCCAGCCAAAGACTCGCTGCTGGTGACTTTTCCATCGAGCCGCGTGATTGGTGGATCAGCCCCGCCACCGGTGTGCGTTACCCGTCGGGCTGGCGGTTGACGGTGCCCGGGGCCGAACTCGACCTGGTCATCACACCCCTGCTCCCCAATCAGGAGATCGCTCTCTCGGTGCGCTACTGGGAGGGTGCTGTTGCCGTCGAAGGCTCCAGCGCGAGCGGCGCGGTTACCGGCCACGGTTACGTGGAGCTGACTGGGTACGAGTAGAGATACCACGGCTAGGACGAGGCAACGGAGGCCACCGCCAGCATCAGGAGAAGCGCCAGCAAGGCGATGAGCCAACACTGTTTTGCCTCTGTCGTCATGGCGCTGACCTCGCTGCCCTGAAGGGCACGCGGCCGATCCAACCCCACATAGCAGGAACGCCGAGCCGCCCTTCCAGCAGCTCGGCGAGGTGATCGGCCTTCGCGACGGGCGAACCCGCCGCGAAAACGCTTGGACCCGTGGCGTCGTTGCGCCGGCTGTCGCCGGGCGTGCCTTGTCTTGGTCCCCTCACAAATACCACAAAAGCCGGAGTCTTCCCACGCTCGGACGGGTAGGTCCCGGATGCCACCCGAATGGGTGGGACAATCGGAGAGATTCTCTAGTCGTCCGGATCCGGGCCAACCACCTGTTTCCGAGCGTCCCGGTGAAGGTAGGACACGAGAAGATCGATACCTGGGAGGTTTTTCTCGACCAAACCTTGGACCTGGTGCGCCGAGACACAGAGGGTGCCTGTCTCGCGGTTGTCGGAAACGATCTTGAGCACCTGTACAAGATCCGGCGTCGTCAAGCGCATGGCCTGACGACAGAAGCCTGCGGCTTCCATCTCGTAGACCGACTCGCTCTCGAACTTCAGCTCGACCTGCTCTACCGTGCGAATGGATCCGGACTCGAAATGGAGGTCGCTTGGCGTGGACAGGGTCCAGCTCGCCCCCGTCTCCTCATCCGAAATCGTCGTCGCCAGCACCGCCGTCCCAATCGGGTGATTCCGATGCCCTGCGACTCCCAGGTTGAGCCACACGGAGTGCTCTTCGGATGGTGCTGCTGCGGCCAAGGCATCGACTGCGGCAGCGGCTGCCGCTTTGCCCACACCGGAGACGATGAGCCCGAGACCGGGCCGCTGGTAGACCTCGAGGGGCTCTAGATCGCTCGCTCTCTCGAGACCGAAGTGGGCGACAAGGGGACGGGCCTCGGCCGACAGGGCGACGACGATGTAGATCATGAGCTCACCATCGAATCGGAGACCAGCTCACCCTGCCAGCGCTGGAGCTTGCCGAGATACTCGTTGACCTCCTTCAGCTTCTCCCTCTTCTGAGCACCGGCAATATAGATCTCGATCTTCTCGATCAGGATTCCTATCGCCGCTAACCGCTCCTCCTCCGACAGCTCCCCTGTGCCGAGGATCTTCTCCAGCGCCTGAATCCGGAATCGATCGAGCCCCCAGACATTGCGCGACAGTTGATCGGGATGCCCCCCGTACTTCACCACCAGGAGCTCATCGAGATAAAGAACTGGGTAGCGGCAGCAGATGCGCAGCCAGAGATCGTAATCCTCGCATGCGAGTAGGGCCTCGTCGAAAAGGCCGACTTGCTTGAACACCGAGCGATGGATCAGCACCGATGAAGGTGACATGGCACACAGCGGCAGACAGTACCGGAAGATCCGGCCTCCATACTTCGCGTGTTTGCGCCTCGGGTTGACCCGGCGGCCGTTACGGATCCAGATCTCGTCCGTATGGCAGACCTGGTACTCAGATCGCGACTCCAGCACTGCGAGCTGGCGCTCCAGCTTCTCCGGGACCCACTCGTCGTCTGAGTCCAAGAAGGCGACCCAATCACCTGACGTGGTCGTGATCCCCAGATTGCGGGCGGCGCTGACGCCGCGATTCACTTGCAACAGAAGACGCACTCCGGGAAACTCATCCTCGACGACGCTCGCGGTGTTGTCGGTCGAGCCGTCGTCGACAACGATGATCTCGTCGGGCACTCGTGTCTGTCCCAGGATTGAACGAAGCGCGCGGGGCAGAAGGCTAGCGCGATTGTAGGTCGGGATAACGACACTAACGCTGGCAGTGTGCGTGGCACTCACCTCGTAATTCTAACCGCAACGTCCGGGGCCTAGTCATGACCCACTCCCCTGCGCAACGATCCCTTAGAGCTCACTCGGCGTCCGGCGCGGTCCACCTGTCGAGCCACCCCAACACCGTCTCGTGCCATTGGATGCTGTTGGATGGCCGCAAGACAAAGTGATTCTCGTCTGGATAATAGAGAAACTCGCTGGGGATTCCCTGGCGCTGCAACGCCGTAAAGGTCGCCAAACCCTGGGTCATCGGCACTCGATGGTCGAGCTCACCGTGGATCACCAACATCGGTGTCTGCCAGTTCTCCACGTGGTTGGCCGGATTGTGCTTCTCGAACCCTTCTGGGTTCTCCCAATACGTCCCACCGTGCTCCCACTCGGGGAACCAGAGCTCCTCGGTGGCGTAGTACATCATTCGGTTGTCGAAGATCCCGTCGTGATTGACCAGGCAGCGGAAGGGTTCGGACCAGTTGCCGGCGATCCAGTTGATCATGTACCCGCCGTAGGAGGCGCCCAGGGCGCAAATTCGGTCGCCGTCCAACCAGGGATAGCGCTCCAAGGCCGCCGCCAGACCCTTCTGTAGATCCTCGAGGGGCTTGCCACCCCAGTCGCCCGTGATCGAGTCGGTGAAGTCCTGTCCGTAGCCAGTAGAGCCGTGGAAGTCCACCATCACCGAGCCATAACCTGCCCCGGCATAGGCCTGCGGGTTCCAGCGATAGTGGAAGTCGTTGCCGAAGGAGCCCTGCGGCCCACCGTGGATCAGGAACGCCACCGGATACTTCTTGCCGGGATCGAAGTTGGCCGGCTTGACCAAATAGGCATGGACCGTCTCGTCGTGCCACCCCGGAAAGGTGAACTGCTCGGCTTCACCCATAGCGACTCCTTCGAGTCGCTCAGCGTTGACCTCGGTCAGCCGCTCGACTTCTCCACCGTCGACGGAGACCGAGTAGAGATCCACCGGCGAGCGCAGGGTGTCGAGGCCAAAGACGATGCGATCGCCGGCCAGGGATGGAGAGCGAACATGACCCTCCCCCACCAGCTTGGTCACCTCGCCTGAAGCCGCGTCGATAGCGAAGAGCGACACCTGGCCGCGGTCACCTGCCGTGGTGTACAAGGTCTTGCCATCGGCCGAGAAGAACACGCCCCCGGATGAGAAGTCCCAGTCTCCCGTCAGCACCCGAGTTTCGCCCTCGGGCCAGTCCATGAGAACGACACGAAAACGGTCCGCCTCGAAATCGGGTCGCCCCATGGCCAGATAGGCCAGGGTTTTGCCATCAGGCGAGAAGGCCGGCTGGGTATCCCAGGCCTTGTTGGCCTCGGTCAGCACTAGGGGCGGCTCAGAGCCATCCACCGGTACGTAGTAGAGATCGAAGTTGGTCGACCAGGGCTCCGAGGGCCCCGCGTCGCGCATCGTGAACACGAGACCGGCTCCATCCGCCGTAAAGGTGATCTCCTCGGCTCCCCCGAAAGGCTTCGACGGCACATCCGCATCCGCACCGAGAGTCAGCACTCGCGGCTCGCCGCGGCCGATTGGCATCACAAACAGGTGAGAGCGGCGACCGTCTTTCCAGGTATCCCAGTGGCGCACGAAGATCTTGTCGTAGAGCCGGCCTGACACCTTGCCATCGGCACGCTCCGCCAGACGCTCCTTGGTGCAATCCAGGGTCTCGCAATCGGGGAATACGTCCATGGTGAAAGCCAACGCGTTGCCACTCGGTGACAGCACCAGGTTGTCCACATCGAGAGGCAGATCGGTCACCTGCTGCGCCTCGCCACCCTCCAGAGAGATTCGCCAGACCTGCGAGGAGTCTGAACGGGACGACAAAAAGTAGATAGTCGTTCCATCCGGGGCCCACAGCGGGCTCCCGTCGCCCGCCTTATCGCTGGTGAGCTGGCGGAGGCCGTCACCACCCGTCCCGATCAGCCACAGATCCGTGCGACCCCGATCGGCCTCCATATCGGTCTGTCTCCTGACAAAGACCACCCGTTCGCCGTCGGGTGACGTTTGGAAACCAGAGATGCGGTCCATTGTCACCAGGTCGTGAACCGTGAATCCCCTGAGATCGAACGCCGAAGCGGTACCAGCCAACGAAAAGAGCAGGACAGCAACAATCACGGTTTGACGCATGAATTCCCCCCGGTTCTTGAGTCTTGATGCGACTATCGTAGTCTCAGACCACGAAGCATAACAATCGACGGGTCAGGGATAGAATGGCACTCGTGAAACCTCTCCTCAAGAGGTGGAAGCGGCGGGCCCTGGATTGGCTCGCCGTCCATTTCTTTGGTCGCCTGATCCTGCCCGTTTTCGTCAAGACATGGGGCGTCGAGACTGATTTTCCCGAGGACTGGCTGGCGCGGGCCCAGCAGGGTGAGCGGATCATCCTCGCTTTCTGGCATAACCGACAGCTCGGCTTTCTGCGACTCGTCTCGGTGCTACAGCCGGCGAGCGTTCTGGTGAGCCGTCACGGTGACGGCGAGATCATCGCCCGGATCGTCTCGAGATTCGGCGTCGGCGCCGTTCGCGGTAGCTCCACCCGAGGCGGTACCGGGGCTCTACGAGAGATGGTGGCCGCGACCCGCGAGACCAACGTCGCCATCACCCCCGATGGTCCACTCGGGCCGCGTTACGAGGTCAAAGACGGCGCCATCGCCCTCGCTGCCATGTCCGGCCTGCCTATCTTCTGGGTCTCCTGGAGCACCGATCGGGCCTGGATCTTCAACAGCTGGGATCGCTTCATCCTCCCCAAACCCTTCGCCAAGCTCATCTGTCAGGCTCGCGGGCCACTGTTTGTCGGTCGGGATTCAAGTCCAGAAGAGATGGCCGCCGCCCGTCAGGAGCTCGAGAACCGCATGCGAGCGCAGACGGCAACCCTTGATCAAGAGACGGGTCAGGAGATCGACCCGATTCTGCGGTAGGCGCTGTTCAGAAAGCCGATTCAGACGGAAATCGAGCCCTTACGGAAGTCGCTCTTGCCCAGCAGCGCGTTGATCAGCACCGGACGGCCGCTGGCCGCTTCGCTCTTGGCGGTCCGAAGAGTCTCGGCGATCTCCTGCGGTTGATGCAGACGCAGACCCTTGCCGCCATACCCCTCGGCAACGAGGTCGTAGTCGGTGCGACGCAGGACCGTGCCCACGTCGTCTTGCAACAACTCGACCTGATCACGAGCGATTTGTGCCCAACTGGCGTCGTTCCCCACCACGGCGATCACCGGCAGGTCGTGGCGCACAAAGGTGTCGAACTCCGCCAGGCTGAAGGCTACCGAACCGTCCCCATAGAGGATCCAGACTTCCGACTCCGGCCGGCAGAGCTTCGCTCCCAGGGCAAAGCCAGCACCCACACCCAGAGTGCCGAAGACCCCAGGATCGAGCCAGCTCAGGGGTGAGCGGGGAGAAACGGTGTACGAGGCCGTGGCCACGAAGTCGCCACCGTCGACCACCATGACACTGTCATCATCTATGGACTTTTCGATCTGGCGACAAAGGGACAACGGGTTGACGAATTCGGTGGTTTGGCCCGAGAGCTCGACGATCTCCACTTCGCGCTCGTCATTGCGCTGGCGCAAGCGCTCCAGCCAAGGCCGCCAGGTATCGCTATCGAGATCGGTACGAGCGAGCTCTTGTAGGAATACGCCGGGATCCGCAATTGCCGCGAGCTCTGGCTGGCGATTCTTCGCCACCTCATCCAAGCTGCGGTTGATGGAGATCACCTTGGCTCGGCCGCTGATCTGGCGACCATAGTCGAGCCGAAAGTCGAACGGCACCCCGGCCAAGATCACCAGGTCCGCCTCGCGCAAGGCCTTGCGCCGCTGGTGGCGAAGCTGGAGGTCATGTCCCCGCCCCAGCAGACCGCGGGCCATTCCGGACAGATAGACCGGGATACCCAACCGCTCCACCGCCTCAGCGAGCTCGCCAATATTCGGTGGATCGAGAGTCGCCTGGCTTCCCACCATCAGAACGGGTTGTTTCGATGCCCGAAGAAGCCGTCCTGCCTGGCGCATCTCCGAGGCAGAAGGGTTGAGCATCGGCGGTTGCTGCACTGAGGACTCTGCACTTCTCGAGCTGCCGGCAAAGAGCTTTCTCACATGCCGTTGCAGATACCAGCGCAGCGCACGATCCCCCAGACCCCTGGCCTTGCCTTGTGCTGCCTTGGCACCATACATCTGACGCACCAGCTCCTCGTCGTAGAGCAAATCGAGAGGACACTCGACAAAGACCGGTCCGGGCACTCCAAGCCGTGCCCGATAGAACGCTTCTTCGACGGTGGGCCGCAGGTCGCGAACGCGGCTCACGGAGCGACTCCATTTGACGTGGGGCTCGAACAGGGCGAGCTGATCGATGTCCTGTAAAGCGCCGCGCCCCTTGAGGATGGTTCCTGTCGCACCCCCCAGGATCACGACCGGGGAGTGAGCGAGCTGGGCGTTCTTGACGGCGGTGATGGTGTTGGTGCAGCCCGGTCCTGCCGTGACGGCCGCGACACCGGGGACCCCGGTCAGCCGCGCGACCGCATCGGCGGCAAAGACCGCGGTGGCCTCATGCCGTACGTCGACGACGCGAATCCCTCGCCGCTTCGATCCCACCAGAATGGGCGAGATGTGCCCACCGCAAAGGGTGAAAAGAAAGCGGACGCCGTGGGCTTCCAAGGCCGCGGCGATGAGGTCGCCACCGTTCAACTCGGGTTCTCCAATACGTGGTCGTCGGGTGTGAAACAGATCATCTCGCCGGTGGCTACCATCTCGTCGCCGCGCTGCACATCGACGGTGATGATCTTCTTCTTGCCAGCTTGATCGTGCAGTACCGCCTCAGCGGTCAAACGGTCGCCAAGAACCACGGGCTTCAGGAATCGGACCCGGGCGCTCCCTAGGATCACGTTGGGATGATTGACCGCCAACATGGCGGCATAGTCGGCCAGCCCGAACACGAACCCGCCGTGCACCAGCCCGTGCTCGTCCGCCACCATCTTTCTGGTGGTCTTGAGCTCGACACGGGCGAAACCCTCCCGCAGCTCCACGGGCTCACCACAGAGCTTGCGACTGATGCTCGTGTGCGTCGCCGGCTGCAGCCTACTCCTCCCCCATGTGCGGATAGGCGATCTCGGTGGGTGGCACGAAGTTCTCTTTGAGCGAGCGCACGGAGGTCCAGCGCAACAGGTTGATCATCGAGCCGGCCTTGTCGTTGGTGCCGGAGGCCCGTGAGCCCCCAAACGGCTGCTGTCCTACCACGGCACCGGTGGGCTTGTCGTTGATGTAGAAGTTGCCGGCAGAGTGACGCAGCGCCTGGGTCATGGCGGCGATGATGCGGCGATCGCGAGCAAAGATGGCCCCGGTAAGGGCGTAGGGACTGCCGGTGTCACAGAGCGCGAGCGTGTCCTTGAATCGATTGTCGGCATAGACCTTGATGGTCAAGATGGGGGCGAAGATCTCCTCGCTCATCAGCTTGGACTTCGCTTGCTTCGACACCACCACCGTTGGCCGCAGGAAATAGCCCTGCTTCTTGCTCCCCTTGCCGCCGGCGATGATCTCGAACTGGCTGGAGCTGCGGGCGTAGTTGATGTAGTCCGTCGCGTTGTCGTAGGCGCTCTCGTCGATCATCGCGCACATGAAGTTGCGAAAATCGGTTGGCGGTCCCATCTTGATCTTGCGCACCTCGGTCACCAGACGATCTCGCACCTCGGGCCAGATGGACTTCGGGATATAGGCCCGCGAGGCGGCCGAGCATTTCTGCCCCTGGTATTCGAAAGCACCACGGACAAGGGCGGTGACCAGCGCCGGGATGTCCGCCGACCGGTGGGCAAAGACAAAGTCCTTCCCGCCCGTCTCACCAACGATGCGCGGATAGGTGTAGTAGTTGGCGATGTTCTCACCCACCTGCCGCCACAGGCGCTGGAAGGTGCCGGTGGAGCCCGTGAAATGAATGCCGGAGAGCTCCGGTCGAGCCATCACCGGATCGCCAACCTGGGCGCCACGGCCGGGCAGGAAGTTGATGACACCCGGCGGCAGTCCCGCTTCCTCCAGCAGCTTCATGATGAAGTAGTTCGAGTACAGCGATGTCGAAGCCGGCTTCCACAGCACGACGCCCCCCATCAGCGCTGGAGCCGTTGGCAGGTTGGCGGCGATGGAGGTGAAGTTGAACGGTGAGACCGCGAAGATGAATCCCTCGAGCGCCCGATATTCGACGTAATCCCAGATCCCCGGCGCCGAGCCTGGCTGCTCGGTGTAAAGCCGACGCATGTAGTGGGGGTTGAAACGCCAGAAATCGACAATCTCGCACGCCGCGTCGATCTCCGCCTGGAACACCGTCTTCGACTGATTCAACATAGTGGCAGCGTTGAGGGTGTCGCGCCACGGACCAGCCAGTAGGTCAGCCGCCTTCAAGAAGACCGCTGCTCGGGCTTCCCAGTCCATCGCCGACCACTCTGCCCAGGCCTTCTGGGCCGCCTCGACGGCCCGGGCTACTTCTTTCTCACCTGCCTGATGAACGGTGGCCAGAACATGACTGTGATCGTGGGGACAGACCGCCTCTGTGGTCTTGCCGGTACGAATCTCCTTGCCACCGATAATGACGGGAATCTCGATCTGCTCCGCGAGCATCTCGTCGAGCTTCTTCTTCAGTGATGCCTTTTCCGCCGAGCCGGGGGCGAACGAGCCAATCGGCTCGTTGACCGGCTCCGGAACACGAACGATTCCGTTGGCCATGAAACAACCCTCCGTAGTTGGATGAGTCGGTCAGTCGGGCGCGAGAGCGCGCGATCCATGGTATCGCAGTGGGAAGGGGGACAGGATACTGGTTTCAAATTATTGGATCGCAGAAACGATCCAATAATTTGAAACCAGTATCCTGTCCCCCTTCTGGTCCTAGAGCCTCAGAGCCGTCCAGCCGAACAGGAGAAACCCCGCAACCATCAGGACGCCTCCGATGGGGGTGATGGCACCCAGCCAGCGGGGACCGCCCAGGGCCAGCCAACCCACGGTGTCACTGAAGATCAGCGTCCCGATCAGGAGAGTCCAACCGGCCCAGCTGAAACCGGGCTTCGGCCCCTGTGAGGCCGCCAGGCCGATCAGGGTGACGCCCAATCCACCGTACATGAGGTAGCGCGCCGCCGTCTCCCACAGCTCGAGGCCACGGGGGTCGAGACGGGTCTTGAGACCATGGGCACCAAAGGCCCCGGCCAGCACCGCAATGGCACAGACAATGGGTCCGAGGACCAGAAAGATGGATCGCATGGTCTAAAGATCTCCCAATCGCCTCACCGACACCACTTTCTCACTGGCGATGGCGACCCGGTCGTACTTTTTCCAGAACCCGATCTGTGCGGCATGCTGGACATAGTCCTCTTTGCTGCGCCCCTCATCGCCGTCGCGGTGCACATCGACATCGAGCAGGATGACCTCCCGCTCGTCGATGTCGTCGCAGCGGCCGATAAAGATCTCGTCGCTCGTGGTGTCCACGACGATGGTGGTGCCGTGGAGCTCGTGTTTGTCGTCGTGAAAGGTTCCCACGACCCTGGGCTACGAAGCGGTCTCAGCAGC
>Ga0255055_10003329_pt1 | contig 10893 bp, 19 predicted proteins | sample JV7_2_27_MG_FD_188633 | JGI IMG/M metagenome (GOLD analysis project Ga0255055, IMG submission 188633) | Seawater microbial communities from Jervis Inlet, British Columbia, Canada - JV7_2_27 | ecosystem: Environmental > Aquatic > Marine > Inlet | place: Canada: British Columbia | collected... | reverse complement strand
CCTAAAGAAAAAAAAGACTAGCAAAGGAAAAATTATACTTTTTCTTAAGAATTTTCCCGATTTCTACTACTCTCTGTCCTCTTTTGATAAAACCCCGTGTTTTTCTTGTCTATAATCCCTAATTTAAGTAAAAACCCTTAGCATTTCAGAGCGTTATATATGATTTTGTCTAGACTGGAGACTAAATCCTCCGCAATCTCTACTTCATCATGATTAGAGTCTGAGCTACTCAAAAACTCATAAAGACCCTCATAAACAACATTAAGTTGCTCTTGATTCATTTGTAACTCAACTATATCGTTACCCTTAAAGTAATCGTTAATCGTTGACTTTCTCATGTCTCACCTTTAATAAGTTTCGCGGCGATTTTGGAATTTCCCTCACAGACTGTATTATACCCCATCCGGCCAAAAATAGCAAGTAAAATATGGTCAATCTGGGCCATTTTTCACAAATAATCCTTGACAATCTGGGCTGGCTAGGGTATATTATGGTATATAAGACTCTGGGCGGTTTGTCAGCTTACACGTCCAACGATAAGGATAAGTACCTTATTAGGGAATCGGTCTGCGGACTGCTACAAGATAAAATAGTTGACTGTATTAGTGTCGTGCGATTGCAACCTAAAGATGCCCAGTTGTACAAAACATATAGGCGAAATTAACAAAAGCCTATAGGAAGAACCTGAAAGGGTCGGACTAGAAGTTTATGGATACTTAAGAATCTCCATGAAGACGGATTATCTGCCGTTACACTTATGCACACTGGCAAAAAATAGGGTGTGTCATATCCTAAGTTTCATATAAGGATTTGGCCGCTATAATATTTTTTTTCTTCCTGATGTGCATGGCGATCATAGGATTTCTTAACCAAACCTTCCCTAACTTTAAGACTCCTGTATAAAAACTCTGAATAAGAGGTTTTCTTACTAAACGGCCCCTTCTCTTATGAGACTCAACATTAAGTAGCACTTAAAGATTTTCCTTGCCATTGGGTGCGTAAGCATTCTACCCAAGAGGCTGTATTAATGAAGTGAGGCAATTTATACAATGCTCCAATATACACACAAAATCCCCATAGCTATATACTTACCTTGCTTCGGCACTGGTAGCATGGGGTTTTATACATAATGGCTGGCTAAGAGCTATGCGAGGGCGATTTGAATGGTTCACAAGCGACAAAATGGTGATTCATGTTGCCTCTTAAGGGGCTATGTTAAGGATGACGGTACGTATAAGGTGATGTGTGCGTATCGACATTGTAAGAACAAGACAGAGTTTAATAACTGGAACAGATACATGAAGAGCAAGTATACAAATTTCCTAGGTTCTTGGTATTGGGAACTGAAGAAAAAGTTTTGAAAAATCCGCCATTTTATCCCTTTTTCTCTTGCTATTTTTGCTTGGGTGGTGTATAATACATTGTCGGGCGAGAAACCCGAAAACACACTCACTCCACCGCTTATTACAACGTGGATAATAGGTGAGTTACATTGACGCCGTGATGGGGTTACTGGTTTACCCTACGAGCCTCATAAGCTTGGCTACTGTAACGGTAGTGTCAGTTCGATTCTGACCTCGGCCACTTAATGATACAACCTGCTACTCAGCTACATAAGGGTTCGTTAGAATCCAAGCGGTGATGGGATCACAGATATGTGATAGACATCTAATGGGTAGTGTCCTATAGGTATATACGGGAGGGTGCTGCATGGTCGCGGCAGCGGTTCTTATAAAGCTGTGTGAGAGGGTTCGAGTCCCTCCTCCCGTACTCGCGGTCGTGCGCAAGGATAGAGGTTCATTACCACTATTCAAGACCGCAACCAACACTCGCCGGTAATAGTCCTCGTGGTGGACTCACATTTAGAGACCGTTATGCTTGATCGCATGGCGGTTTTTTTACGTACATACAGAATGGCTGGCCCACAGTATATGGCTGACTAAGGCTATGTAGGGCGCGATTGGAAGGGATTAGGCAGGACAAAGATATGATAGGATTAAGTATGATAAGGCTAGATAAGGCTACACGCCGTAAGTCGTTGGTATGATTGGACTTAGGGCCGCCGCCGCGCCCCTCGACCCAAATCGTTTGGGCCAAAGGGTTTACGTCAACCGGGGTACACCTCAACAAAACGCATTTTTTCATCAACACCCATCTTTAACGTCAAGATGAGATCACCCTTATCTACATACTTGAACGTATCAAACTCGACCGTTACAGGATGATCTAATTGTTCATCCGTAAACGATTGAGCCATTATTTTCTGTAAATGTCGAAACGTTAAGTATTTCATGGTTTCACCGCCGGGACACTATGCCCAACTGGAACAATGTTTATCGCGTACTTCTTACCGTTTAATTCGATAAGTGATTGGACTCGCCTTTGAGTCTGATCGCCATTGCGAATAACAGTAGGTTCGCTAAGAATTGTGGCCTTAGCGTTAGCCTGAAGAAATTGGTTAACCGTCACTCCGATAAGTCTAAGAACCTTCATTGTTTCCCCTCATATAGCCTAAAAGAAAGAGTATGAAAACCACGATGATAATCATACTCGTAGGATCACTCAAATACCCACCACAAATCCAGAATCGTCCTTTATGGCCTTACCTTTGGCATATAAGCCAGCCACACCGAACCCATCCAGAAATCGTAGATCATTCTTGTCTGCATTGTAAACCTTGTATCGGTTCCAACGCTTAGGCAATTCCTTGCGGAACACTACCGCAACGTTACCCCGTTCTTTCAGAACGGCTAAACAATCACTATCATTGTCTTCACTACGCGAAAACGTCAAGTGATAGTTAACCGGCAATTGATTGTCACGATAACGCAACATACGCGGAGTGATTTTTGTGTAGTCGTAAAACTGCACATTAGGATAGTTGCTAAACAGTGAAGGAAAAACCTTCTCCCACATAATGTCAGCAGTACCGTTAAGTCTAATCGCGGGGACTAGCTTTAACTTTTCCGCACGCCGAACGAAACGCTCAATTTCCGAAACCAACATAATCTTATATGATTTGCGATGGTTAACGAAAAACTCAGTTCTTGCCTGTCGAGACTTCTGCACAACATTAGTGCGACCTCTACCGGCAAAGGCTAAACAGGCCGCAGCACAACCTTTCGATGCAAAAATGCAAAGGTTAATACCATACAGTTCCGATGATGTTTCGGGCTTAAAGTATTGAATAGTGGACAAAAAGCCAGAACCAGCCGCATCTGACTTTAACGTTTTCGGGTTACTATCTCCCCGACTTAACAACGTACCAAAACCGTAACTGTTCATGCGTTACTCCCGCAGTAAGGTGGACATAATATCAATAAACTCTTGTGGCGTAATACGTCGCCCCCGAACCTTAACCGGCGGGTCTAATGCTTTCAATTGTTCCAACTCTAACCGATCAGCCTTAACCTTACGTAAACGCTGAATAGGTGTGAGTACAGGCATCTCTTTACGTTGAGACATACTGCCTTCAAAATGATTCGGTGTCATGGTTTCCCCTTTCATCTCCCATTATAGCACAAATCCGCCCGCTTGTCAAGCACAAAATGGCTCACTTCCACAAATTGGCTAACTATTCGCCAACAAACGCCCATTCGCATGGAATAGCTAGGACGTACGTGCAGACACAATAACCCGTTAAGACGGATTAAGGTAAGGCTAGATAAGGTTATGACATAACCCTTTACACAGCCACGACTTATATTGTACCATATATCGCGTGCCAAGTCAAATAAAAAACCACCGCTTTGCAGCGATGGTTCTAAGTCGTTGTCTCATAAGGGTTTACGTCGCGGGCCGCACCCGCCGCCCTAACCCCAGTCTGGTGCTGGAGTTAGGACGTATCGTGCCGCCACACGTTATATAAAAACTGATAGGCCCGTTAATTCCTTATCTATTCAGGGCATTGTCATATGCTACCCTGTTTTACATCCGGCTTAGGTATATCGGGCAGATTCCCCTTTGGCCTTTCTATCAGCTTTGTTTCCAGAAGTAAAGTAAAGCACCCATCACGTCATCATACGCGGGAAGGTAGTCGATTGCGTCTGTCTTGAGTATTAGTGTTCGGCCACCGCCCGTATCAATATAAGCAAAGTGGCAACCGTTCTTACTGCGGTGCAATGCACCCATAATACCGGCCAGTGATTTCTCACTATGCAAATCGTATGCCTTTTCTTTTCCCCAAACGGCCTCAAGGAAATACCGAACAGCTTGCCGAGTCATCGGCTTTGTTTTCTCTGGTTTCATAGGTTGCGGGCGTCCTTGTTTCTGGAGTTTTCTTTATAGAAGATGGACAACTCTTCAGCATCGCTAAAGCGTGCGAAACGTTGTTTACTGATTCCATTCTTGTCTTTACGACCGACGTTCATTTGAATGGAAATGCCACCTTTAAAGTTTTGATTCTTCGGCGGCTGCATTCTCTTGTGTTTGTCTACTGGCATTTTGTTCCTTCTTGTTAGTGTGGCGGTAAAGTAAAACCAAAACAGTCAACAGCCTGCGATACGCGGCAAACTCCGAGCTATTGACTTTCATTGTTTGCTATTTAGTTTTGGAGTGGACCTGACGGGAATCGAACCCGTGTACTAAAATGTTCCGACGTGCGGCTTTCATCCTAGGCTTTTCCATACAGGCCCATAAAAACGACAGGTTGCGACTGTGAGACTTTCACCCGCTTGCAAGTCTAATTACACGGACAAGTCAACGTGTAAAGAGTAAAGGTAGAAAAAGGGAGAGTCACCGATCTTATCCTGTCAGACGGAGGAGAGAGAGTCCAAAGACCTCACGGGGGTAACCCTATCTTTACGACTCACTATAAGAAACAGTCTTAAGATTGGAACCCTTTGCGGCCCCCTGTTTCCCGCCTCGTCATGTATGTATTATACACCATCGCCGCCCGTTTGTCAATTGAATTGTGCTTAAAATCCCACGTTTTTCTGAAAAATACCTAAGTCGTTGCCGCCAAAGGACTTACGTCGCCCCCCGCGCCCCGCGACGTAACCCCTTACCCTGTAACGACTTATGGCGACACCTTATAGGTATACAAAAAATCCCCGTACACGCCATACTTGACGTGCCGGGGAATGTGTAGTCTAATTGACTACCTTAACTCTATTCGGAGTCAGTGTCCGAATCTTCACCTTCATCGCTATCGGGAGATTCTCCCGTTTCGGCGGTAGCTTCCGCATCCGTATCCGAACCATCTTCCGCCAACGCTGCGAACAGGTCAACCAAGCCCTGATTGCCGTTAGTGGAACGCTGTCCACCAATCGAAGGCGGAATCAACTGTCCAACCTTTTCGATCACCAAATCGGCGTTCTTGTCCATCTCAACCGGATCGCTGTTCAGGCGAGCCATCAAATCGACACCGTTAATCCGCTTTGTCGGATCGCTGGGATCAACGAAGATCGTGGTTGAAACACGCAACTTTTTACGTGCTTGGGAAATCTTGACGTTGAAAGACTTAACTTTCATACCAATCGAATCCGCAATTTCCTGTGCGGACTTACCCGCTCGCACACCCAAAACGTGAGCCGTCACTGCAACGGTTTCCGAAACGCCTTCATTACGCTCTGTCGCTTGACTTGTCATAACTCAAATACTCCTGTGAAAGAAAAGAAACTTGTTTCATCAACTCTTGAGATCACATTGTAACACAAATGGCGGCGTTTGTCAAGTGAAATCTGCTAAACTTTTCAGATTCCCCAGACTTTATTGTTGCGTCCTTTGTGTCCTTGCTGCTCTCCACTTACACAATTATACCACAGTCCCGCCCGAATGTCAATTAAATACTGTCCAAAAACGTAATAATAAAAGAGGTTTTAACTCCTTACCATATCAGGACTTACGTCGCGGCCGGGGCCGCAGCCCTAAACCCTTTCGGGTAAAGGACTTATGGCCGACACTGTGAGCATGGACAACCGTTAATTGATGGAGATTTGTCGCCTGATTCCTTCTCAATAACTCCACGTTGAATCAATCCACGCCTTGCACGTTTCAAATCGTATCGTATTGCTCCAGTGTCGATAGTCAACACTTGACCACCTATGAATCCGAGATTGAAATAACATTTGTCAAGATCAACCCAGCCCGTACTCCACATAACGGTTTCCATTTCCTCGATTTCATCCGCCCAAACGCCATCGTCAAATTCATCCTCTCCCATAACTTCATCGACGGCCTGAGTTTCAAACGCGAAGATATCTTGTGTTATCCCTTCCCAATCAGTACATCCGTCCTCGATCTTAAAGATATCAGAACGGACTTTAGGAGTCACACTGTAGTCAGACAGTGTACGCTGTACAGTGTGTGCATCTTGACAGCAATCGAAATCCCTATAGGTCTTCACGCCAGTATTACCAATACGGAAAAACCGGCACATTCTACCATGCCCATCATCCATAGAGCCGTTGATTAATAACAGGCGGGTTTCTTCGGCAATGTCGATCATCTTTATTTCCTTTGCTGTTTTGTTTGACAGGACCATTATACACGGTCGGGCCGTCGTTGTCAAGTGAATTACGTAAAGAATATCCAGATAGTCCTAAGTCATGCCACTGTAACGACTTACGTCGCGGCCCCGCCCCTCACCCTAAACCCTTACACACTAACACGTTATGGCTGGCTGACTACCCGCAACGGTCGCTAGCTGATAGCATCAGCTAATACAAACAACGATCAATAGAGTAAGTGACGGGTGAAAACTCTTGACTACTCAGCAGCAGGAACGAAACCAGCCATCGCAGCCTTTCGCCTACGGATACCGCGTTGAGTGGTCGGGAGGATTGCACTATCTGTGCAAGTTCCCTTGACGTATGGCCCGCGTTTTGGTGCGGGTTTGCCGTTCGCTTCGTTGATTGTTAGTACAAGCTTTTCTGCCATTTCATCGCTTCCTTAAATTGAGAATGCATTGCTGCCCAGCGTGCAGCAGAAATTCGTTCTGGTCTCTCTTGGTCATAGTAACGGAACAGTGCAAACTTGTCAAGAGACATAGAGGCAAACTTTTCAATTGGCCTAACATCTATTCGGCTGACAATAATCATTTGACTTTCCTCAGTTGTGGCTACCACAGACTGGATTTGCACCAGTACAAGAGTTCAGTCCTAGCCTCAGACCTTCTCCCACCCTAAGCATATCTAGAATTGCGAGGTGTGACACAGGCATCCATTCGGATTTATAGCCTGCCGCTCTGCTAAGTGAGCTACTGCGGTTCAGTGTTTCAGTTGTTTCTTATGTCTCCATTATACACGCCGCCGCCCCATATGTCAAGCTATTTCCTTAAAGAATAGCAGATAAAAAACAAATACCTAAACCCTTGTTATCAAACGACTTATGTCGCGGGCCGCGCCCCCTGCCCTAAACCCAATGTGGGTCTAGGGTTAGGGCTTGTCAATCCCTTGCGTTAGGATGAAATTTTGCCAACAGCCCGTGACGTTCTGCCAGATTGGTAAGCTTATCCTTCCTATCCGCAAGCTGGCGACCCTTGCCGTTGTACTGTGCAGTACCGTCATACGTGACAACACGAACGAAACCATTGTTGTACAAACATTGGTAAATTGAATTGTCATGTTCGTGGACGTGTTCAAGAACTTTCGCGGCAGCTTTGCAATGTTCGCCAATGCCTATATGTCCGCCGGGGCCAGCCGCAACGTATTTGTTCAAAGGGTTAACCCAACCGTACATTGTTTCCTGCATAATTGTCTCTCTGAAAAAAGGTGAAAGTGTAGTGAACGCCGGAGACTATCCCTCAAATTCAAAATCTGCAATCAAACCATGCCGATCCGCAAGCCGTGTAAGCTTTTCCTTTTTCTCTGCAAGATGACGTTTGTCACCGTTGAAAGTAGCCTTGCCCGCTAAGCTAACAACGCGGATGAATCCCTTGCTGTACAGACAGTTGTACACCGAGTAATCGAAATCTTCGATATTCTTCAATGCGTCCGAAGCAACGTCGCAATGGTCGCCAACGTGACGATGACAACACGACTCAACTTCAACGTACTTATTAACAGGTGTGACCCAACCGTACATGACTCAACTCCAAAGTTAACAGGTGATTTGTTTGACTCCCCTATTATACAGTCATCGGCAGAATTGTCAAGTACAATCTATCTCATTTTGCTAAATAATAAAGAAGTCGTAAAGCCTTACGTGGTAAGCACTTAGGTCGCGTGCCGCGCCCCTCGCTCTAAACCCAGTGTGGGCCTAGAGTTAGGGCGTTACCTATGCACAACTGTTTTCGCGTTCTTCGGATTCAGCCCAAAGATCACGCATTTCGGAATTTTCCTCTTGCGTCGTCTCGGTTTGCGTGCCAGTCACGTAATTCTTCTCCATCTAAAGGTACACCAGTGAAAATGTTTTCAGCCCTATCGTCTCGCCCAGCATATAGGGCGATGTTGCGTTGCCTTGCTTCAAAGTCTGGATCGGAATGGCTCAATTGATTCTCCTACCAAGGGGGATGAACTTGTGTAACCTTATCTTTTTCACAAAAATGATCGCAGCACGGTTTGCGATTCATAAACCACGACACTATCCAACCGACAACAGTTGCAATGCCGGTGATAATAAAAAACTCACCGACACCGCCGCAAATACAACCTATCATTCTATGTATCTCCCATTTTCTGCCACATTAGCAGTTCCCAAGAAAACGCCACGAGGAGCCGTTACCATGAAACGAATCAGATTCTTCAATTGAGTCTTTTCGTAAACATCATTCGGCATCAACAATTTTTCTTCGTCAAGAATTTCTTGAACGCAATCCGCAGCATGGAAACCGTCGTTAACCATTTCGTTGCGTGCGAATTCGTACAACGAACCGCTACTGTTACAATGGCAAAGTGCTGTGTTGATTACCGCGTTAATGTGGTTCATAACCAATCTTTCGGGTCTTTAAGTATTCGGGATCGGCCTAGTTTACGATCTATAGCCGCTTGTGAACGTCGCATCATTTCGGAAAGGTAATAAGCATATTCTTCTTCTGCCATTCCTGCCCGCTTGCATTGCATGATGGCATTCCGCATTGATTCGGCGTTGAGTAGATTATACTCCACCATGTCTTCCATGTCAACACCTTTTGCCCCAATTTTGTAAAATATCGAAATCAACCGCAGCCATCGCCGCTTCTCTACTAGGTGACAAGCCTACACCAATGTCATCGTCATCACCTAGCGGTGCGGTCCACTCCCAAAACGTGCAAGGTGCTTTTTTGTGATACGGCGAATAGTCAATCACATAGCCTCTGTAGATGAAGTTTTCCATCTATGTATTGTATCGTCCGTTCGTGGAGATTGCAAGAGAAAAACACCCAAGAAAACAAAGAATATCAAGATTGCCATAACTCCTTACTGCGTAAGGCTTTACGTTGCGGGCCGCGCCCCTCGCCCTAAACCCTTGCATAGCAAGAGCTTAGGTCGGGCGTTCCTATGTTCCGTAAAGTTCGGGCAACTCCGCAAGCTGTTCCATTAACATCGTAAGATATTCGCCCTTTTTCTTTTCGATCTTTTCAACCGAATAGCCGAAGCCGTTCACGTTCTTGCTTCTTGCCCATTCATCGTGAGCCATCTGTAACGTTATGATGCGATCCGAGAAGTCAAGATCAATCTGGCCCAGCATGTTCACGTTGGATGTGTTCTGATTTGTGGAAACGATATAGGCAATCATTTCCTCAGTCATTCCCGCACCTGCTGTGCAGCGTGAACCGTCAGGATATACATACATGCAATCATCATGCGTACATGCCCCCAACTTATTGTCTGCGAGCATCACGAGCGAATTCACAACAATGTCTCTCAGTTTCAGCAACATTCGATTTCTCCAGTGGGTTAGTTGACAATCACATTATACCACAGACTATCGTCTGTGTCAAGCCTGTTCTCAAAGTATTTTGCTGGCTGGCTGGCTGACTGTAGAGCATTATCCGCTAGGATTAGCGGATACAATTAGATCCAAGGCGTTTCAACCTTGGTGAATTTGTTGTAGATTCGGCAGAACGTATCGTGTCCCTCTTTACGTAATCGCGTCATCAACATATCCACGGCTCTGACGTGGTTGTGATTAAACTTTGCGTGACGTTTACCATTCTTGTAAACGCGGAACACCAACGGGCTTTTACAAATCATCCTAATTCCTTAATAGAGGTTCGCCACGATTTGATCGTGCATCCAGTCGATACCGACCGAAGTTTCCAAAAACAATTCTAGTGTAGCATCGTCCAGTATGCTGCCATCGACCATCGTCACTTCACTGGCATATGTGTCACACCAGTAATCTGTATCGTATGACAGATTCTCAATGGTCGCGTCGTCAATTCTCGTCTTCAACTCTTGTGCTTGTGTTTCATTCATATATGTATTGTATCGACCGATCCAACGAATTGCAATAGAAAACTATCTAAAAAAGAAAGAATCTCAAAAGAAAAATCTCGCCCTAAACCCTTACTACCAAAGGACTTACGTCGCGGGGCGCGGCCCCTGCCTTAAACCCTTACGGGCTAAGGACTTACGGCGAGCCGTGCTATGCACGTTTGACCATATCAATAGCGTGGAACGTGACCATACGTCCACGTAGTGACATCGCCCTGCCCCTATGTCCATTGCGTGCCGTATCGACCACCATGAACAGAGTGCCATCGAACTCGAATTCTTGACGCCAGTTCAGTGTACCAAATTCAACCATTGTCGAAATGTTCCTTACGTTGCTGTTTAGTTGCCAATGCCAAATTCCAAGCGTTGCAGAAGGTAGACAGTTGAACCGTCTTTCCCTGTGATTTCGTTTCCTTCCGATAGGCGAAGAATGCGATTCGCATTTCCTCCCCGCCCTTCCACAATTCAATGCGTTTCATTCACACCCCCATCTTGCACATTCACGCGATTTCATTTCCGTATAACTTTCGATTTG
>Ga0255055_10003328_pt1 | contig 10894 bp, 9 predicted proteins | sample JV7_2_27_MG_FD_188633 | JGI IMG/M metagenome (GOLD analysis project Ga0255055, IMG submission 188633) | Seawater microbial communities from Jervis Inlet, British Columbia, Canada - JV7_2_27 | ecosystem: Environmental > Aquatic > Marine > Inlet | place: Canada: British Columbia | collected... | reverse complement strand
CATAAATTATCCCTTTTCAGTCCCTATGTACTGCTGAGCCAGCATATCTACGAGGTCATTGAGATCCTTTCCCGCCTTAAACTGTCAGTTGTACCTGTCCTGGATGATCAGAAGAATTACCAGGGACTGATCACCCTTAATGACCTTCTGCAGAATTTCGCCAACCTTTCCGGCCTGAAACATCCCGGGGGCATTATCGAGCTGGAGCTGGCAGTGAACGATTATACACTTACTGAGATCAGCCAGATTGTAGAGAGCAATGATGCAAAGATCTTAAGCATGTATATCTCATCTCCCGAAGATTCCATGCAGATGACCGTCACCCTGAAGGTGAATACGACTGATATCACATCGATCATTCAGACATTTAACAGGTATAATTATATGGTGAAGGCCTCATATATGGAGAGTGATGAACTGGAAGACCTGCTCCATAACCGGTACGAGGCATTTATGAAATTTTTGAACATCTGAGATGAAAATCGCCATTTACGGCAGGCCTTTCAGCAGCGGGTTCGAGAAGAACATTAAAGCTTTGTTTTTACTCCTCGAAAAGTATGGAGTGGAATATTTTATCCATGAGCCTTTCTACGAATTCCTCATGAAGAAGGAAAAACTCTCCTTTCAGAAGGCCGGAGCATTCAAAACGCATGATGATATCATTGGCAATGCAGACATCATGTTTTCGATTGGTGGTGACGGTACCTTCCTGGAAGCCGTGTCTATTGTGCAGAATTACGGTATCCCCATTGTCGGGATAAATACGGGCCGCCTGGGTTTCCTGGCTGATATATCTCCCGAACATATTGAAGACTCCCTTTCTGCGATACTCAATGGTCAGTACAAAGTTGAGCACCGGTCACTTGTCGAACTGGATCTGATCAATTCACCATGGGAAGGTTTTACCTGTGCATTGAATGAGGTCAGCATACAGAAGCGATATTCTACCATGATCACCATACACACCTACCTGGATGATACCTACCTGAACTCTTACTGGGCAGATGGGCTCATCGTATCCACACCTACGGGATCAACAGCGTACTCCATGAGTGTCGGGGGACCCATTGTGACCCCGGATTCAAATAATTTCATCATTTCTCCCATGGCCCCACATAACCTGACCATAAGACCGGTCGTTGTACCTGATCACAATTTGATCAGGATTGAGGTGGAAAGCCGGGATAACAGTTTCCTGCTGACCCTGGACTCGCGTACTGAGATTATTGAGGGAGTGGTCCAGATGCGCCTGAAAAGGGCTGATTTTACAATAAAAACCTTGAGGATAAAAGATGCAACTTTCTATAATACATTGCGTAATAAATTAATGTGGGGAGTTGACAAAAGGAACTAGTATTTAAGGAATAATTGTTACATTTGTTTATACGAAGCACATTTCATGTTAAAACGAGTCTTGCCGATCATACTGCTGTTCGCACTTTCCCTTCCCCAGGAGGGCAATGCACAGCGATGGAAACTGAGAAGATACGAGGCTGTTTTTGGAGTGGGATTTTTAAACTATTTCGGTGATGTCGGCGGAGCTGCCAGCGGCGATAATTGGTTTGGCATTAAGGACCTCTCAATAAAACACACCCGTCCTTCGTTATATCTCGGAACAAGGTTCAAGATCAGGGATAACATGAGCTTGAAATTAAACCTGATGTACGGGTTCCTGGCTGGAGATGATGAAGGATCTAAAAACAGCGACCGGGGATTTGAGTTCACATCGAGTATATTTGAGCCCAGTTTGCAGTATGAATTCTCAATAATATCTGAGGAAAAGCGTTATTCATCGAGTGCTTTGTTCAATAAAAGGGGAATGGTTAACAATTATTCCCAAATCAACTTATATTTGTATGCTGGAATCGGAGGAGTATTTTTCAATCCAAAGGTGAACGATGCCTTGGCGAATGCTTCGGCATATGACCCGGATCATCCAACGGCAGGCATAGTGCTGCCGGTGGGTATCGGATTGAAATATGTGATAAACCAGAACTGGTCAGTAGGAGGTGAATTCGGGGTAAGGTTTACGACGACAGATTATTTGGATGGGTATTCCCATCCGGAATTTTCGAAGGCTAATGATCTATATTATTTTGGATTTATTAATGGGATATACAGAATCAGAACATCAAAGTCAGGCGCCCCCATTTTATTTGGACGGAAGAGCAAAACATTCCTGTAAGCCCTTCTTTTCCGGCATTCTTCTTATCCTCCTGTTGGTCTTTCCGTCTAAACATGCTACAGCACAAAGAAAATCGGATATTGGCATAATAGGTGGTGCATCCTATTATATGGGAGATATCAATCACAGCCGGCATTTTTATGCACCATCCCCTGCAGGCGGAATCATTTACCGTTATAATCTCAATCCAAGGCATTCTTTCCGGTTCAATATGATCTATACATCCCTGAAAGGAAACGACAGTGATTTTGAAGACGAATTCCAGCAGCAGCGGAACCGTAGTTTTAAAACCAGTATCATAGACCTGGCCATTACCACGGAATTTAATTTTCGGGATTACACCCCTACCAAGTTGAGAAAGAACAGGTATACACCCTATGTCTCTGCTGGGATAGGTTATGCCTCTTTACTGTCATCAAATGTTAATGCATCATCATCAGCTACCGTACAATTCGGGGTAGGGTTCAAATACAACCTGGCCAGGCGGTGGAGCATGGGTGCCGAATGGACTTTCAGAAAAAACTTGAATGACCTTCTCGACGGTACTGAAAACATAGGTACTGAGAAGGGAGTGTTTTTTCACAATAATGACTGGTATTCAATAATTGGATTATTCATAACATATAAGATATTTAACTGGCGGGAAGACTGCCCGGCCTATGATTAGTCAGGGAAGCAAATGGAAAACTCACTGAAAAACCAAATAAACAGGGATAAGTTACCCAGGCATATTGCCATCATAATGGATGGGAATGGACGATGGGCTAAAAAGAAGGGGAATGAACGGATCTTCGGTCATAAAAATGGTGTAAAGGCCGTACGTGAGACCGTGGAGGCCGCAGCTGAACTGGGTGTTGGTTACCTGACCCTGTATGCATTCTCAACTGAGAACTGGAACAGGCCCCGGACCGAGATCGATGCGCTGATGTCCCTGCTGGTTATTTCCCTGGACAAAGAAATTGATAACCTTATGGAGAACAATATTCGCCTGGAAGCCATAGGTGATATAGAAAGTTTGCCAAATAAGGTCAAATCTAACCTGCGACAGGCCATTAGAAAAACTTCACTGAATACCGGGATGACACTGATCCTGGCACTCAGTTACAGTGCGCGTTGGGAAATTCTTGATGCCTTGAAATCCATTGCCAGGAAGATTGAGTCAGGTGAATTAACGGCAAAGGAGATCAAGTGTGAACACTTTACAGAGCAGCTTCAAACAAGTGATATACCGGATCCTGAACTATTGATCCGGACAAGCGGCGAATACAGGATCAGCAATTTTCTGCTCTGGCAGATTGCCTACACAGAATTATATTTCACTGAGACGCTCTGGCCTGACTTCAGGAAGGAGGACCTGTATGCTGCCATCTGCAATTTCCAGAACAGGGAACGCCGGTTTGGTAAGATCAGTGAACAAGTAGTATCGTAAACAGGAGATTAGAGAAGAATGATTCGGAAGCAACTACTATTCATTACCATTTTGATCTTACCCTGGCTGGCATTATTTTCCCAGGAGATTGAATACGATAACCTTCCTGTTTATGATTATTCCAATATCAAGGAATACGAAATAGCCGAAATTACTGTATCAGGTGTGGAATTTCTCCAGCCTGCGGTGCTGATTTCCATTTCAGGATTCAAGGTCGGGAACCGCATAACAATACCAGGTGATGATATTACGAAGGCTGTGAATAAATTTTGGGACCAGGGATTGTTTGCTGATGTAAAAATCACTGCCAGAAAGATCGAGGACGGTAAGATTTACCTGGACATTTACCTGAAAGAACAACCACGACTTTCCAGGCTGATCGTTGACGGATTGAAAAAAGGAGAGACTGAGGACCTGATGGAAAATCTTAATGTCCGTACAGGGAGCCAGGTGACCACTGACCTGCTGAATAATACAGAGCGCCTCATAAAGGACCATTTCATAGAAAAGGGTTTTTTTGATATCAGGGTAGCCATAACCCAGGTGCCTGATACGCTGAGACCCAATTCCGTCCGCTTATTTGTGAAGGTTGACAAGGGTCCCAGGATAAAGATCGAAGACGTTATATTTGATGGGAACGAGGTTTTTCCGGAAAAACGCTTAAGAAGGGTGCTGAAAAATACCAAGAAGGTAAATATAAATATCTTCAAAGCATCCAAATATATAAAGGAACAGTACAAGGAAGATAAGCAAAGCCTGATCACCTTTTATAATGAAAACGGTTACCGGGATGCCAAGATCCTGGGTGATTCCATGGTGAGGGTGGAAGATGAAAACAGGCTGATACTGAAAATATTTCTTGTGGAGGGCCGTAAATACTTTTTCAGGAATGTTAACTGGGTAGGTAATACCATATATCCTTCACATATACTTGGCGCTGTACTCGGCATAGAAAGGGGAGATGTCTTTGACCAGACCCTGTTAAGCAAACGGCTGGAGGTGGATGAGGATGCTGTCAGTTCACTGTATTTGGACCATGGATACCTCTTTTTCAGTGTTGATCCGGTGGAGATAAAGGTGGAGGGGGATTCCATCGACTTTGAAATGAGGATATATGAAGGGAAACAGGCGAGGATCAACGAAGTGATAATTTCAGGGAATACCAAAACGAATGAACATGTTGTGCGCAGGGAGATCCGTACCAAACCCGGAGAATTGTTCAGTAAATCGGATATCATACGGACCGTGAGGGAGCTTGCCCAACTAGGACATTTTGACCCGGAGAAAATTGAACCCATCCCCATTCCGAATCCCACAGATGGTACAGTGGATATAGAATACAAACTGGTTGAAAGAGCCAATGACCAGTTGGAGATATCCGGTGGATGGGGAGCAGGTATGCTGGTTGGGACCCTCGGGCTGCGGTTTTCCAATTTTGCCGTTAAGGATGTCTTTAAGCCCAAGGCATGGCGGCCCATTCCTGCTGGTGATGGACAGACGTTAAGCCTGCGTGCCCAGTCCAACGGAAAGTACTACCGGAGCTATAACATGACTTTTGTGGAACCCTGGTTCGGAGGAAAGAAGCCAAACTCGCTGTCTGTCTCGTTCTTCCATACCCTGACCAACAACTCCCTTTATTTCTGGGACGCAGGATCCAGCTCCATGAAAATCACCGGTGCTTCCCTGGGACTGGGGAGGCGTCTGAGATGGCCCGATGACTTTTTTACCCTGTACAATGAACTTAGTTTCCAACAGTACAACCTCGATAACTGGACTGGTTATTTTACCTTTTCCAATGGTAAATCAAACAATTTTAGTTTTACTACCACGGTGGCCAGGAAATCGATCGACCAGCTGATCTATCCGCGTCGAGGATCCACCTTTTCTCTGAGTCTCCAGCTAACTCCACCCTATTCTGCATTCAATAATAAAGATTACACACAAGTCAGTGAACAAGAGAGATACAACTGGATTGAGTACCATAAATGGAAGTTTTTAGCTGACTGGTATACAACCTTGGCAGGAAATTTGGTGTTCTATACACGGGCCCACTTTGGTTACCTCGGTCATTACAATGATGATCTTGGTCCTTCTCCCTTCGAAGGCTTTGATGTCGGAGGGGACGGGATGTCCGGATTTAACATTTACGGATACGAGGTAATTGCCCTGAGAGGTTATGAAAATGGTTCTTTGACACCGAGGGTGAATGGATTGAAATCCGGGAATGTTTACACCCGGCTGACCCTGGAATTGCGTTATCCAATAACATTGAATCCTTCAGCTACTGTATTTGTGCTTACATTCCTGGAAGCAGGTAATGCCTGGTACAACATCGATGATTTCAATCCCTTCCTGGCCAAAAGATCGGCCGGGGTAGGCCTGCGGGCATTTTTGCCGATGTTTGGTCTGCTTGGGATCGATTGGGGTTATGGGTTTGATCCCATACCCGGACTGCCGGATGCAGGGGGGAGCCAGTTCCATTTCACTATTGGACAACAGTTTTAGTGTAACAAAAATTAAAAACGTATAACGATGAAAAGAATAGCATCAATACTCAGTATTATATTGCTGGCGACAGGCATGGGCCTGGCCCAGAAGTATGCCTTTGTGGATACGGAGTACATCCTGGACCGTATTCCGGCATATAAGGCTGCACAGGACCAGCTTGATAAGATGGCGGGGGACTGGCAAGAAGAAGTAGAAACCATGTATACGGGCATTGAAAAGATGTACCAGGATTTCCAGGCAGAAAAAGTATTGCTGACCGAGGAAATGAAAACAAAAAAGGAAGAGGAGATCATTAACAAGGAAAAAGAGGTAAAAGATCTCCAGCAGAAGTATTTCGGAAGGGATGGGAATTTATTCGATAAACGACAGGAATTGATTAAACCAATACAGGATGAAGTTTACAAGGCAGTAAAGGAGATTGCCTCAGAAGGTAATTATGCCGTGATCTTTGATACAGCCTCGGGTGCCAACATGCTGTATACCAACCCAAAATATGATAAAAGTGATGAGGTACTCGAAAAGCTAGGATATAAGAATTAAATCCTTATTTTTGTATCACTTTTTTAAAAACCAGATAATAAATATACCATGCGCAGTTTACATCAGCGCAGATAAAGTAAAATTAAGACCAATGAAAAAAGTAATTAATTTATTTCTCGTAAACGTAATTCTGTTTGCATGTATGCCGGCCATTTCACAGGACCTTAAATTCGGGCATATCAATTCACAGGAATTATTGACAGCAATGCCGGAGAGTGACAGTGCACAGGCGACAATCGAAAAACTGGCCGGTGAATATGAGCAACAAATAGAAGAAATGAGGGTGGAACTGAATAAGAAATATGATAACTACCTGACCAACAGGGACAGCTATACAGATCTGATCAGACAAACGAAGGAAGCGGATATTACAGAAATGCAGCAGCGGATAGCCAACTTTGAGCAGGTTGCCCAGCAGGACCTTCAGCAGCAGCAGCAACAATTGATTCAGCCCGTTCTTGAAAAGGCCAACAATGCCATCAAGGAAGTAGCGGAAGAAAACGGTTTTGTCTATATCTTTGATATCAGCCGTGGTAATCCAGTATATTTCTCCGAAAAGAGTATAGATATACAACCCCTGGTCAGGACAAAGCTCGGAATATAGACTATACAATGATATTATAGTTCAGACCACTCTTGAATGGGGTGGTCTTTCTTTATTAACGCAGGCAGGCCATGATGCAACTGGAAGCAGACCAGCCCATTGGGATATTCGATTCAGGTGTAGGCGGACTCACCGTAGCACATTCCATTAAATCCCTGCTTCCCAATGAAAAGATTATTTATTTCGGAGACACGTTTCATCTGCCTTATGGAGATAAATCAAGTGAATCGGTCCGTTATTATTCCCGCAGGATTTCTGATTTCCTGCTGGAGAAAAATTGCAAAACAGTCTTGATCGCCTGTAATACTGCATCATCAAGTGCTTTTGATGAAGTGGTCGAACATGTTGCTGGCAGGGCCATCGTTCTGAATGTCGTAGATCCCGTCGTATCTCTTGTAAGTAAAAAGCATAAAGACGGCAAGGTGGGAGTAATCGGAACAAAAGGGACAATCAACAGCAAAACCTATGAACAGAAAATTCACCGGATAAATCCTTCACTTGAGGTGATATCCATGGCTACCCCCCTCTTTGTACCGATGATTGAGGAAGGGTTTATTTATGATGATATCAGCAATGCCATTATCAGAGCCTATCTGTCAGACAAACGATTTAGCCAAATCCATACCATGATCCTTGGATGTACCCATTATCCCATCATCAAGAGGCAGATTGAAAAGTTTTTCAATTTCGGAATAGACATTGTTGATGCGGCCGATATTGTTGCACAAAAATTAAAGTCTACACTTGAGGAGATGGAGCTTAATCAAAAGGGCAAACCGGACAGGCATGAGTTTTATATTTCGGACTATACCCCCTACTTTGAAAAGATCGCCAAAATGTTCTTCGAGTCAGCAGTCCACCTCGAACATTTGAATTTCTGGAAATAGCCTCTCTTATGGAAACTTTTGAGGTTTAAAACCCGTAAAAATACAGGGCTTTTAACCGATTTATATGGATGTTTAAAAAAATGGGCTAATAATCAGTTAACATCTCTGAAAATCATTAATTTTGTAATGGGAATTTGCAAATATAAACGGATAAATTATTCACTGGAGCCACTTAAATGCATATAATTAATTATATGCATTATTTTTATATACCATTGTTAATCAATATGTTATAAGTCAATATGGCCAAAAACGCTAAAGTGATAGAATTGGAAGAGGTAGTGGTCAAGTTTGCCGGAGATTCAGGCGACGGGATGCAGCTTACGGGCTCCCAGTTTTCTGACACCTCCGCTTTCATTGGAAACGATCTCTCCACCTTTCCCGATTATCCTTCGGAAATACGGGCACCTGGTGGTACCATCGCCGGAGTTTCCGGTTTCCAGGTTCACATCGGGCACAAGGAAGTACACTCTCCCGGTGACCAGGCAGATGTGCTGGTGGCAATGAATCCGGCTGCCTTGAAAGCCAATATGAAATGGGTCAAGGACGGAGCCACCATCATCATTGATATCGATAATTTTGACAACAAGCATTATAAGAAGGCTGGCTATATTGAGGATCCTTTTGAGGATGGCAGCCTTGAAGGCTATAATGTGGTGAAAGCACCCATCACCACCCTGACCAGGTCTACGGTCAAGGAATTCGAACTGGATAATCAGACAGCCGACAAAACAAAGAACCAGTTTGTGGCCGGATTGTTATACTGGTTGTTCAACCGAGATCTCACGATCGGTGAAGGGTTTTTAAAAGAGAAGTTCGGTAAGAAGCCCGAACTTGTCAAGGCAAATATCAAGGTTCTTCATGAAGGTTACAATTACGCCGAAACCATAGAGGCTATGTCTACTACCTTCCTGGTGAATCCAGCCCTGAGAAAGAAGGGACTATTCAGGAATATTACCGGTAATCAGGCAACTGCATGGGGATTGATGGCGGCTGCAGAAAATATGGGTAAACCTCTCTTCCTTGGTTCATATCCCATCACACCTGCCTCCGAGATCCTTCAGGAAATTTCCAGTATGAAGCACCTGGGAGCGAAATCATTCCAGGCAGAGGATGAGATTGCCGGCATTTGTTCCGCTATTGGCGCCAGCTTTGCAGGCAGACTTGCAGCTACCTCGACATCCGGGCCAGGTCTTGCCTTAAAGGGGGAGGCCATAGGACTGGCTGTCATGACCGAACTGCCCCTTGTCATTGTTAATGTACAGAGGGGAGGACCGTCAACGGGCCTGCCAACCAAAACAGAACAATCTGACCTGATGCAGTCGCTGTATGGGAGGAACGGGGAGAGTCCGGTTGTTGTTATCGCAGCGAGTACCCCGGCCAATTGTTTTGATTATGCATATAAAGCATCCAAGATAGCGGTAGAGCATATGACCCCGGTGATCCTTCTGACTGACGGGTACCTGGCAAATGGTTCAGAATTATGGCATATCCCGGATGTGAATGACCTGCCGGATATTGAGGTCCCGGTCGTAGAGGACAATGATCCGAATTTCTTTCCCTATCACCGGCGTCCTGATAAACTGGCCAGGTACTGGGCTATTCCGGGACAGGAAGGTCTCAGGCACCGCATAGGGGGCCTTGAAAAGGCGGATATTACGGGAGAAATATCGCAAGATCCATTGAACCACCAGATCATGGTTGAACAGCGGGATGCCAAGGTTAGAAAGGTAGCAGACTTCATCCCGGATCAGGAAATCATAGGAGCCCCGGATGCTGACCTTCTGGTCATTGGATGGGGAGGTACCTATGGAACATTGATTACTGCGGTTGAAGAACTGCAAGAGGAGGGGAAGAGCATCAGCCTTGCCCAATTCAATTTTATTCATCCATTGCCGGGCAACACAACGGAGGTGTTGAAAGGGTTCAAAAAAAGGATAGTCTGTGAGTTGAATCTGGGACAATTCACCAATCACCTGAAAATGGAACACCCTGAGTTTGAATACTTAAAGTATAACAAGGTCCAGGGACTACCATTTATGATCTCGGAATTAAAGTATAAGTTCAATCAAATACTGGAGGAATTATCATGAGTGAAGCGCTGAAAAATATTGGAGAACTTACCAAAGCCGATTTTAAGCTAGAACAGCCTGTTAAATGGTGCGCTGGTTGTGGAGGCCACTCAGTACTTTCCACAATCCAGGGTGCCCTGCCTGATATCGGCTATAAAAAGGAGAATATTGTATTTGTATCCGGGATTGGTTGCTCCTCCAGGTTCCCTTATTATATTAATACTTACGGCTTTCATGGAATGCATGGCAGAGCTGCAGCCATTGCCTCAGGGATCAAGGTAGCGAATCCCCAACTCAGTGTCTGGGTAGTAACTGGTGATGGTGACCTGATGGCCATCGGCGGGAATCATTTCATCCATATACTACGGCGGAATATTGATGTCAACATCCTCCTTTTCAATAACAAGATTTATGGTTTAACCAAAGGCCAGTATTCACCTACTACACCCAAGGGTAGTGTTACCAAAACATCTCCGGATGGGACCATTGAAAATCCTTTTAATGCGGGGGAACTGACCATGGGTTCACAGGGTGCTTTTTTTGCAAGGGTAGTAGATACAGAACCAAAGATGATGCGGGAGGTCTCACTCGCAGCTGCAGAAAACAAAGGGACCTCGGTGGTGGAGGTTCTGCAGAATTGTATCATCTTCGCCAATCAGGTCCACAAGG
>Ga0255055_10003327_pt1 | contig 10896 bp, 10 predicted proteins | sample JV7_2_27_MG_FD_188633 | JGI IMG/M metagenome (GOLD analysis project Ga0255055, IMG submission 188633) | Seawater microbial communities from Jervis Inlet, British Columbia, Canada - JV7_2_27 | ecosystem: Environmental > Aquatic > Marine > Inlet | place: Canada: British Columbia | collected... | reverse complement strand
GCCCGCCAGAAGGAAGACATGGAACAAAGTCTTGCGCAGTTGGGAGTCGATGCCAAAGAAGCGATGGCCCAAATGGAAGAGGACTACGATGCGCTGGTCGAGGAACTGGGAGCCCAATCGGCGGAGCACCGGGAACAGGTGCAGAAGCGTTATGAGGACTTGAGTGCCAACGTTCAGCAGCAGCTGGCAATTTTGCTGAAAAATGGAGAGGATGCGGTTGCGGCGCCCCTGCGCCAGTTATCCCGGGCGCTGGACAGGCTGATGAAAAGATATTCAGCCGCTGAACCAAACAATTCATAGCTGCTTAGCGGTATGTCAGAGAATACGCCCATAGGACCAGTCAGCGGCACAGTCGTTCCCCGTTTTGCGGGCCCGTCGACCTTTGCACGGCTGCCGGAAACGCGTGATATTGAGCGCTGCGATGTGGCCGTCCTGGGCATTCCATTCGATGGCGGCACCAGCTACAGGCCGGGCGCCCGGTTCGGCCCACAGGCCATACGCCAGGCCTCGCGACACCTTCGCACCCAATACCACCCTGCCTACGATCGGGAACCGTTCATCGAACTTCAGGTCGCCGATGCAGGGGATGTAGCGTGCAATCCGTACTCGATAACGCAGGCCATAGATCAGATTCAGGCCACCGCGACAGAGCTGTTGGGGCAGGTCAGGAACATCGTAAGCCTTGGCGGAGACCATACCGTCGCCGTGCCGCTGCTCAGGGCGGTAAACCACCACTACGGGCCGGTGGCTCTGGTGCATTTCGATGCCCATCTTGATACCTGGGATACATACTTCGGTGCACCGTACACCCATGGCACGCCGTTCAGACGGGCTTCAGAAGAGGGATTATTCGTTGACGATGTTTCGATGCACGTAGGAATCCGTGGCCCGCTCTTCAGTCGCGATGATCTGAATCAGGACGAGGAACTCGGATTTCGTGTTATACATTGTGACGATTTCCAGACCGAGGGGACAGACAGGATCGTACAGAGGATCCGTGACCGGGTTGGAGCTCACCCTTTATACCTGTCGATCGATATCGATGTGCTCGATCCGGCCCATGCGCCGGGAACCGGCACCCCGGAGGTGGCCGGTATGACTTCCAGGGAACTCGTTAACGTGCTACGCGGGCTGGCTGGCCTGAATATCGTCTCCGGAGATGTTGTCGAGGTTGCACCGGCCTATGACCACGCTGAAATTACGGCTCTGGCTGGCGCCACCGTTGCCTACGAGCTGATCAATCTATTCGCCTGTAACCGGGGACAGTAGATTTTTTAACCCGACCCAAGAATTCCATTATATCGATTCTGTTAAAAAGTATACTGTCCCCGGTTTAGCGATGAGCAAGATATTTGAACGGGTGTTGGCTGCCAGATTGAACCGCCGGGAGGCGATGACGTTGATAACGGCCGCCGGCGCCACCATCGGATGGACCCGGTCCTTCGCCGGATCTGATACGCCAGAGGTCCGTTCGCGATTTTCTTTTGAGGAGATCGAACACGGTGTGAGCGAGACCCACGCCATTGCTCCCGGCTACGCGGCGGAAGTGTTGATCCGTTGGGGTGACGCGGTGTTGCCTGGAGCTCCGGAATTCGATCCGTACCATCAGACCCCGGAGGGCCAGGAATTACAGTTTGGCTACAATAACGATCACATCGGTTTTCTGCCTTTGGATCAAAGCGCGTCGCAACGCGGGCTTCTTTGCATCAACCACGAATACGTGCACCCGGCACTGATGTTCCCACGGCATGAACTGACACTGGAAAATGTGGAGATCGAGCAGAGCGCGGTGGGATGCTCAATCATTGAAGTCAGCCGGGAGAAGGGGCGGTGGCAGGTAGTCGATCAAAGCGCTTATGCCCGGCGTATTACCGGCCGTACTACGCCCATCAGCATCAGTGGGCCCGCCGCCGGAAACGATCGGCTGCGTACCCGGCAGGATCCTGCAGGAACGACAGTGATGGGAACGATCAGCAACTGCGGAGGCGGTGTCACGCCATGGGGTACTTGTCTCGTTGCCGAAGAAAATTTTGACAAGTATTTTTACGGCAGAAATGACCTCGAGCACAAGGAGTCTCGCAACCACTTCAGGTACCAGATTTCAAACACGGGCACAGCTACCATGTGGCACCGGTTTGTCGAACGCTGGGATGCGAACAAGGTCTTGAATGAAGCGAACAGGTTTGGCTGGATGGTGGAAGTGGATCCTTACGACGCGGATTCGAGCCCGGTAAAACGCACCGCCCTGGGCAGATTTTGTCACGAGGGTGCGGCGATCCGGATCAACGGCGATGGCCGCGTCGTGCTGTACATGGCCGACGATGGGGAATTTGAGTACATATACCGATTCATTTCCGACAATACTTTCAACCCGCTCAAAAGACGGGACAATTTCACTCTGCTGGACGAAGGCACGCTGTCGGTGGCGCAGTTTGCCGATGACGGTTCATTGCGATGGATCCCACTGGTATACGGCATGGGTGGTATCAATGAAAGTAACGGGTTTATCTGCCAGGCCGACGTGATGATCGAGGCGCGTGTCGCCGCCGACCTCGTCGGCGCCACGGCTATGGATCGCCCGGAGGGCATTGCGGTCAATCCCCAGTCGAACAACGTATTCGTTGCCTTGAGCAAGAACAAGTCGCGTAAACCTGTAAAAACGGATGCGGTCAATACACGGGCGAAGAATATTTGGGGCCAGATCATTGAACTGGTGCCACCGGACGGGAATCACTCGGCAGATGCATTCAGCTGGGAGATGCTGGTGCAATGTGGATCGCCGGCACAGGAAATCGCAGCTGCAACCTGGAGTACAGCAACATCCAAACACGGCTGGTTTGCAGCGCCGGACAATTGCGCATTCGATCACAGTGGGCGATTCTGGGTATGCACCGATCAAGGCGGGAAGTGGCATAAATCTTCTGGCACGGCGGACGGTCTGTGGGCGGTGGAAACAGCGGGCCCATTGCGGGCCACGGGGCGGATGTTCTTCCGGGTACCGGTGGGGGCGGAACTCACCGGCCCGGCGTTTACAGCTGACGACGAATCGTTGTTCCTGTCGGTCCAGCACCCCGGTGCCGATGGTGCCCGGCACTATCGTTCTTTCGGGCGCAAATCGACCTTCGCGGACCCGGCGACGAGATGGCCTGACTTTGATCCGTGTATGCCCCCGCGGCCGGCCGTAGTCGCAGTAACCAGGCAGGGTGGCGGCAGAATTGGCGGTTGAGGATTTTGGTATCGAGGTAAGGAGCGGCCAAAGATGGGTGAAGATGCGAACCCTAAACGGGAAGTTATTCTTGCGCGGGCGCTAAGGGCTTTTCTGCGGTTAAAGCTATAATGTGCATACAACCGAATGCGACAGTGAAAAGTAGAGGCCAAAGAGTATGAAAGCTATGATCCTGGCGGCTGGGCAGGGTACCCGCGTACGCCCGCTGACTTACGAAGTGCCCAAACCAATGGTTCCGATTCTGGGAAAACCGGTCATGGAGTATCTCGTTGAAGAACTGGCCCGCCACGGCATTTCGGAGATCATGGTAAACATCAGCCATTTGCCCGAGCAAATAGAGCGATATTTTAGCGATGGCCGCCGCTGGGGCACACAGATTGGCTATTCTTTCGAGGGCCATATCGAAGACGGTAGTATCGTCGCAACGCCGGTTGGATCGGCGGGCGGGTTGAAGCGCATTCAGGACTTCAGTGGATTCTTCGACGATACGTTTGTCGTTGTATGCGGTGACGCGCTCATCGATCTGGATATTACAACTGCTGTGCGCAAGCACTGGCAAATGGGCGCCGCCGCCAGCATTTGTGTACACAAGGTCCCGCGCAGCCGGGTATCCAACTATGGCGTGGTCGTTTGTGAGGAGGATGGCCGAATCACGTCATTTCAGGAAAAACCGGCGGTCAAGGATGCCCGTTCTAACCTGGTCAATACAGGCATCTATATCTTCGAGCCGGAGGTCCTGGATCTTGTTCCGTCCGGACAGGAGTACGACATCGGAAGTCAGCTCTTTCCGGAGATCGTAAACAAAAATCTCCCGTTTTTTGCAATTCATGAGCCATTCAACTGGGTGGATATTGGCCGCCTGAGCGATTACTGGGAAGCCAATCAGCAACTCATGATGGGCAAACTGAGAGACATAAAAATGCCGGGCAAGGAAGTCCAGCCCGGAGTATGGACGGGAATAAACTGTTCCGTAGACTGGGGTCGGGTTCACTTGGAGGGGCCGGTATATATCGGTAGCAGCTCGCGCATCGAGGCCGGAGCTGAAATCATCGGCCCTACCTGGATTGGCCACGGCTGCCATGTTAAAAAAGGTGCCGTCATCAGTCGCAGTATCCTGTTTGAATATACCAGGCTGGGGTCCGCGGGCTGTGTCGAAGATTCAGTGGTTTTTGGCCGCTACTGTGTTGACAAGGAAGGCAACGCCGCCCATCAGGACGATGCGGAGCTGGATTGGGTCGGTGACGCGCGTATACCGGAGACCGACGGCAAAGTCATAGGACTCAGGTAGTCGCGGTAAGGAGGTACACTAGCTGCGGTTCAACCGTACCTGGCAGGTAATCTCTACCCGGGAGCCCCCGAACAGGCGATCGGACTGGGTGGTGGTTCGCGCGGGATATTCACGCACTTGAAAGAAGGTGCAGTACACATTATCCATGACGTCGAAATCGTCCAGATTGCACAGGTGTACCTCGGCGCGGACTATGCGATCCATGCCGAGCCCCATCTCGCCCAGGATAGACTGAATGGCCTCCATTATGGTACGGGTTTCCGCACCAACGTCTCCGAGCACCGCCTGTCCCTCGGGAAAGTCGGCTGCCACGAGTCCTGAAAGAAAGGCATAGTGATCGTCGATAACGACCTGACTGAAGGGGGCCCGGGACTCGGGCACTGAGCCCGGTTGATACCTTTTGATCATTGCTGTTCCTCTAGATGACCAGCACCCCAGCGGCCGAAACCATCTCCACGTAGGGGTTTGTCAAGTAGGAGTTACACTCACAGACCAAGTATGTCGAGCGCATTAGCTCCCAGGATTCCCTCTTTTTCTTCCGTAGAAAGAACGGGTAAATCCATCACCTGTTCCACCGTATGATCCAGATCATACCAGGGAAAGTCAGACCCCATCATCACCCGGTCAGGACCAATGTCCTGGATCAGTTTAGCCAACTGGTGTCTGGAAGGAGCATTGGAGCCACCGGTCCATTCAATGATTTCACAACAATCGAAATACGCATTGGGGTAAGTCTCTGCAATTTCCAGTGCCTGGTTCCAGGTAGCGCCCCCCATATGCGCCAGCACAACTTTAAGGCGCGGAAATTCTCTCAACATTTGACCGAATGCACGGGGCTCCGCCAGCCCGGCGCCGGCTCGATCCGGCCCGGAATGTCCGATGACGGGAATCTGAATCTCCTCACACAGAGTGTACAATGGCCATAGCCGCTGGTCCGACATGTCAAACCCGCCGGCGGCGCCGTGGAGTTTTACCCCATGTGCACCGTCGTTCTCCACCAGGCTTCTTACATGTTCAGCACAACCTGCACCCGATAGTGCTGTGATATCGGCACCGACAAACGGAACGATTTCGGGGTGTTTTTGTGCAACATTGCATATCCACTGGTTGAATTCCTTCAGGTGAACTACGGCCCTGGCATCGATTTCGTTGATGGCTTTCTGTCTCTTTGTCTCACTTATCTGCCTCGGCAGTTTATCAATCTCGACTTGGCGAAATTCCTGCGCGATAAACAGATTGACTACGACTGATTTGGTCATTCCTGAATCCCGCATCGCTTGCAGAATATTTTCTACTGTGCCCGGGTAAGTGCTCACGGCAACGCCGTTTTTTTGCCCGTACTCCCAGACCTGGTAACCGTTTTTCTCTGCTATGCCCTCTTCCACGCTTCTATACAGGTGTACGTGCGAATCAATGCGAATAGGTTCAGACATGCCGCGTTCTCCTTCTCTGGTTGGTGAATCGATCGCTGCCCCAACGTAATCTCCATCGGATCCAACAAATTGGGCGCCATTAACCGGAATATTACCGTATTACCGCCGCTGGTGCGGAATGTGCGCTCGCCGTACACGGTGCTCGTCCCGGTGGATACCAGACCGGATAGCCTGGAGTGGTAATATGATCCGCGACTCAAGCCAGGTGCGGTGATGGCGACCCACCTATAGAAAGCTGAAACTCGTGGGTGATTCGATTAAACTAGCGGGATAACCAAAGTCTAAAACCACCAGAGGAGATGTAACACTATGAATTCGGTTAAGAATCTTTCACGTTTAACGAAGTTGGGATTATTTCTGGCTATCGCATTCGTATCGATGAGCTCCGGTCCGGCGCGGGCCGCAGATTTGATTAAATGCGCTTACCCTTACTGGTTCGGATTCGCTCCCACACAGGTTGCCGCCAAACTCGGCTATTTTGCCGAGGAGGGCTTGGAGGTTACCTGGGTATTCGACAACGACCGAGCCAATGTTTACCCCGCACTGGACACCAATGAAATTAACTGCACCATGCGCACCATCGGTGAGCATATGTCACGACCCCTGACCCCTGATTCGAACCTGGTGGTTATCGGGGTGATCGACGTATCCGTCGGCGCCGATGGCGTCGTCGGTGCGCCGGGCATAAATTCGGTAACCGACCTGATCGGCAAGACTTTTGCGGGGGAAATCAATCACCCAGGTACGGTGATGACAGCCTTCGCACTGAAAAAAGCCGGCCACAGCTTGAGTGAAGTTGACGTGAGGCTTATTGCCACGGACGATGCCTCAGCCGTATTCGAGGACTCCGAAGTGGCGGCGGTCGCCACCTGGGAACCGATGCTGAGCGAAATAGTCGCCAATACCTCACGCAAGGGTTCGAGTATTCTTCTGTCATCGAAGGATTTCAACGGTCTGATAACTGACGTTGTCATCGCCAACAAGCAGGACTATGCCGCCAACCGGGAAAAGTACGCCAAACTCATGCGTGGCATTTATCGCGCAGTCGATCTGTACAAGAAAAACCCGGATGAGTTTCTCAAAGTAGCCGCGCCGACCTACGATGTTACCCCGGACGTCATGGCGGGTGATCTTGGTGGGGTTTACTATACGTCCTACGAAGATGCGCTGGAATTTTTCGGCATCGGCGGCAAACACGCCAAACTCAAAGACGTCATCAAGGGATTGAACGAAATCAATGTTGACCTCGATTTGATGGATGCACCCATTTCTTTTGACGTAATGGTCGACCCGACCCTTACCGACGGCCTGTTCGAAGGCCACAAACGCTGATATACACGCCCTCGACCCGGACGAACCTATCGTCCGGGCGGCGGCTGATGTATAGCATGATTTTCCGCGATCTCCTGATCTACCGGGGCACCAGCACCACTCGGGTCGACGTGGTGTTGGCAATCTGCGCCTTCATCGGTTTCATTGGTTTCTGGCACGCGCTAGCTAGTTTTGAAATCGTCTCCCAACGCTTTTTGCCGCTCCCGTGGCAGGTTGTTACCGCGTTGTACGTCATGTTGGCCGAGCAAAATTTCATCGAGGATATCTGGATCAGTATCGCCAGGGTATGGGGCGCTTTTTTATTGTCAGCGGTGATGGCAATCCCTGTGGGTATCTGGATGTCAAGCTACAGATTGATAGGCGCACTGACTGAACCGATTGTGGATTTCATCCGCTATCTTCCTGTTCCAGCCCTGGTCCCGCTGTTGATTATCTGGTTAGGCATCGGGGAAAGCTCCAAGATCGCGGTGCTGTGGATGGGCACCTTTTTCCAACTGGTGCTGTTGATCTCCGATGATGCCAAGCGTGTACCCCGGGAATTCATCGAGACCGGGTTCACCCTGGGCGCCCGGCCGAGGCAGATCACCTGGCAGATAGTAAACCGTTCGATGCTGCCCAAGACTGTCGACAACCTGCGCATCACTCTGGGTTGGTGCTGGACTTACATCATCATCGCCGAAATCGTCGCCGCCAACGCCGGAATCGGACACGCTATATGGTCGGCACGGCGCTTCGTCAAGACGCCAGAGGTAATGGCCGGGATTCTGACGGTCGGCATCATCGGCCTGCTGACCGATCAACTCATTCGCATGGCTCATCGCCGCATGTTCCGCTATCTGTGAAGCGGGCGCAATGACCGGTGACCTGCCATTTCTTCGCGTCGAAAATATCGACAAGACGTTCGCCGGAGATGGTAAACACCATCCTTCCATATGCGTGATCGATGATGTTTCCATGGATATCGAGGCCGGTGAATTCATCGTTTACCTAGGTCCCTCCGGTTGTGGCAAGACTACACTGATGCGGATTGTGGGTGGGTTAGAGTCCGCCAATGCCGGCACTGTTTATCTGGGTGGCGAAAGAGTAACCGGCCCCGATCGCAGAAAAGGAATGGTATTCCAGGCGTATACCTCGTTTCCCTGGCTTACTGTACTGGGAAACATCCGGTTCGGCACCCGTTATAGAACGGACATCGATAACGACGAAAAAGAAAAAGTAGCGCAGCACTACCTTGAGCTTGTTGGCCTCAAGGATTTCACCAACTACTACGTCAATCGTATTTCAGGTGGTATGCGACAGCGGGTCGCCATAGCCCGTACGCTGGCTGCCGCACCCGACATCCTGCTGATGGACGAACCGTTCGGCGCCCTGGATGCGCAAACCCGGGAGTTTTTGCAGAACCAGCTCCTGGATATCAACCGCGAAGAGCGTAAGACGACGATATTTGTTACGCACGACGTCGAAGAGGCCGTAGTCCTCGCCGATCGTATTTTTATGTTTTCAGCGCGCCCGGCGAAGATTATCGAGGAAATCAAAGTGACCGACCACATTACCGGTAAGCGAGGCCTCGACGTCAAGGAAACCGAGGCATTCTTCCATTTGCGTAACCACGTCCGCGATTTGATGCGCCAGCAGGCACAAAGGACTGAAGAGTTGGCGCAACGCGATTTACAGGCGCCCACCTGGGAGGCCAAATGACCCCTTTCGATTTCAGTGGTAAAAAAGTACTGGTCACTGGCGCCAGCCGGGGTATCGGCCTGGGTGTGGCCCGGGGTTTTGCCCGGGCCAGGGCCGAACTATTTATCATAGCCACCAATGAAAAGGTTCATGACGCGGCTGCTGCACTCTCGCGGGATACTGGCCAGGCGGTGCGGGGCCTGGTATGCGATATCTCCGACCGCGCCGCAGTGGCGGATGCGGTAGGTGGCCTCGGCCAGCTCGATGTACTGGTCAACAATGCCGGCTATGAACGGCTGACACCCATCCTCGACCCTGATCCCGAAATCGAAGAGACCTTCAGGCGCATCATACAGATCAATATACTCGGCACTTATTATGTAACCCGCCAGGCGGCGGCGCGGATGCAGGCCGGTGCTCGCATCGTCATAACCTCCTCGGTCTGGGGCAAGACCGGTTCTGCAGGTTTCAGTGCTTATTGTGCATCCAAGCACGCCAATATCGGCTTCATGCGTGTTCTTGCCGAAGAACTCGGTCCACGTGGCATCGGTGTCAACGCCGTGTGCCCGGGTTGGGTACGGACCGACGCAGCAATGCGCTCACTGGCCACGCTGGCCCGGGATGAAGGTCGCAGCGAGGATGAATGCCTGTCCGACATCCTGTCGGCTCAGGCCTTTGACGGACTGATGGAACCCGACGACATGGCTTCGATTTACCTGTTCCTGGCCTCGGAACAGGCTGCCAATATCACCGGCCAGGCCATTAGTGTCGACCGCGGAGAGCTAATGGCCTGATAATGAATTCTATCCTCACCGGTAAAAGAGTGTTGGTCACCGGCGCTTCCCGGGGTATCGGTAAGGCCATCGCACTGGCCATGGCCGAAGCAGGGGCGACTGTAGCGTTGGCCGCACGAACCGCGGCAAACGAAACAAAAATGGAAATAGAGCAAGCAGGTGGTCGGGCAGTTTGTTACCGTTGTGACGTCGGCGACGAAATGCAGGTGCTCAAACTGCTGGGCGATGTCGTGTCCGATTTGGGTAATGTAGATGTGCTGATCAATAACGCCGGTGTAATTCTGGAAAAGCCATTGCTGCAAACACAAATGGACGATTTTGACCGGCTGATGTCAGTCAATTTGCGCGGCGCCTTCCTGGTTGGCCGGGAAGCGATTCGGCGTATGACCGGGAATGGTGGCGGCAGAGTTATCAATATTGCTTCCGATCTGGGCTACTTCGGACGTGAGCAGTTTTCCGTTTACTGTGCCTCCAAGGCGGCGGTCATCGCTCTAACCAAATCCTGGGCCCGGGAGTTCGCACCTGAAATCCTTGTCAACAGCGTCAGTCCGGGTCCGGTTGATACCGACATGCTGGACGTTCAGAGTATGAGCCCTGAATGGCGTAAGAAGGAAGAAGACATACCGTTGCGCCGTATCGCCCGGCCAGAAGAGATTGCCGGAATCGTCGTATTTCTGGCCGGACCGGGGGCTACATTCATCACCGGGCAGGGTTTTGGCGTCAACGGCGGCAGCGTGATGCCCTGATTACAAGTCTGTGATAATCCGCGACCCGGCCCCCGGGAATTCCCCGGCGAGCAGGTTGTTTACCCGTTTGACATAAGCCGCGGGTTCCGCCAGGTGTGCCCCCTCACTCAGTGCGGCCTGGTCGAACAGTACGTGCGCCCAGTCGGCGAGGTTTTCTGCGTCTGGCTTCAACGCCATTACTATAGGGTGATCTGGATTGATTTCGAGGATCGGTTTGAACGCAGGTGCATCCTGCCCCACGGCTTTCAATATGCGTTCCATATTAGCGCCAATATCGTGTTCATCGGCTACCAGGCAGGCCGGAGAATCCGTCAAACGGCTGCTGATGCGCACATCTTTGACCCGGGCGTCCAGAATCTCTTTGATCTTGCTGACGAGTTCATCGAAGGCTTTGGATTTT
>Ga0255055_10003326_pt1 | contig 10896 bp, 11 predicted proteins | sample JV7_2_27_MG_FD_188633 | JGI IMG/M metagenome (GOLD analysis project Ga0255055, IMG submission 188633) | Seawater microbial communities from Jervis Inlet, British Columbia, Canada - JV7_2_27 | ecosystem: Environmental > Aquatic > Marine > Inlet | place: Canada: British Columbia | collected... | reverse complement strand
GATTGGTTTAATTCGTTCAATTGGTTCGGTTTAAAATAACCAATTCAACCAATAAGACAAATAAAACCAATTTAACAAATCCTTGAACCTCTGAACCCAAGAACTGACACCTAAAAAACGTGTCTTGTAAATTAATTGCCCGACGCTACACCAGCCTACACTGAATTAGAAACCTCTGTAAAGAACCATTCTCATCCACGCGCTGGTGGTTCGAGCCGCTGTCGAATACGTTTAAGGCTAAAACCCGCGGAGGATCCTCACAACAGAAAAGATCCATTTTAGAATGAAAAGCGGGGGTGGATTGACACGGAGCCCAGTTTCCTGTATCAATTTTGTGATAAAATATTAGCAGAATTGAGGGGAGGGAAAAATGTCAGGAATAAACAAGGCGATTTTAGTCGGTCGACTGGGAAGTGATCCTGAGGTTCGTTACACGCCCAGCGGCGTGGCGGTTGCAAATTTCAACATTGCCACATCCGAGGAGTGGAAGGATAAGGATTCGGGTGAAAAAAAGGAGCGCACCGAGTGGCACCGAATTGTTGCCTGGAGCAAACTCGGTGAAATTTGCGGCGAATACCTTTCGAAAGGTCGACAGGTTTACGTCGAAGGGAGGATCCAGACGCGTTCCTGGGAAGATCGGGATGGCAACAAGAGATACACCACCGAAATTGTTGCATCTGATGTACAATTCCTTGGTGGACGGGATGCCGGCCCTGGAGCCCGGGCGGAAGGCGGTGCCCCGGCGTCTAATTTTGAAAGTTCATCGGTACAAGCACCCGAAGATGATGACATTCCGTTTTAGTCGATTATTCTCTTCCTGATGCCGGACCGGCTGAAAAATTGCTTGATAGGGCATTGTGAATTTGAGTTCAGTGGCGGGGTCGACCTATTGTTGTGTCCCACAAATATGTTACAAAATTCATGTGGGATATTTTAGTCCAATTGAGTTCTTTACAGGTTTCTGGCTACTGGCTGCTGGCCACTGGCAGCTGGTCTCTTGCCATTGGTCACTGGTTGCTTGTCTCTGGGTCGGCCAGAAGCCAGTAGCAAGAAGCCTAAAATAAAACCGGGCAGTTTGTTACGACTTTTAACTGCCCGGCGATTGCCATACTTTTCTTTACAGGTATCGTAAAGGAGTCCGGTTCCGGATTAGGACTCTTTATCGTCTTCGATTTTATCAGGCTCTTTTTTTTCTTCTTCGTCTGACGCCCCCCTGAAATTTCGGATGGCTTTACCCATTCCTGCTCCGATTTCAGGTAGTTTCCCGGCGCCAAATATAATCAGAATGATTACCAATATAATAATCAGTTCTGGCATTCCAATTCCAAACATAATACCTCCTAATTATCCAGGCTTGGTTTGTTTCAGCTCATCGAGCAGCCTCTTAAACTCTTTTGATTTTATATAACGGTCAACACTGCTTTGGTATTCAATCCATTTTGACCAGGCATCAATCCAGGTCTCATTGTGCCAGTAGCAATCTGAATCCCCCCCGCCTTTAAGGCGATCGATGTATTCTATATATTCTTCCGAACACGCCTTACAGAAGTTATATGGGACCCTTAGATTTCGGCGATGCTTTACGCCGACCTCTGAACCTTGCTCGATTTGGGTGCCGCATTTCTCGCATTTCAACACGCAATGGGTACATTGAAATACTTTTTGTACAGCCAATACCTTGCGTCTTCGAATTAAAGCGGTTTTTTTATCTTTAACCAGATCAAGCTTTTTATCGATGGATATGATATCTGCCACAGGAAACCTCTGGATTCTAACTAAGAACTGTGCATCTTCCGAACGGGAATTTGACTATAACACCGGGCTATTTTTGTGTCAATCTTTTCAATTTTATCGCTTTAACATCCAAATTTTATGCAATCTGGTATACTTATGGTAATCAGTCGTACTCAACCCGCAACAGATAATCGGCCGCTTTTATCTTAACCTTGTCAAACGCAATTAACCGTGTTAACTTTATAAGTTTAAATTTTTAATTTAGTATCTGATTCGTATTTTAAAGGAGCTTTACCATGGTCAAGCCATTCCAGCCGGATGGCCTTCCTGTTTTTATTGGCAGTTTGCCTTTGGCCGAACACCGGGAAGCCTTTAAGCTTGTGTCGGAATACACGCCCGAGATCCCTTTGTGGATCCAGCTTCCAGTGCATAAAGAGGAAGGAATGGTTGCCCAATTCATGCCGGGTTTGCCGGGGCTTTGTGCGGTTGAAGGCCGCCAATACATTGATACTGCCGGAGATGATTTTAACAGTGAGCTCATTCAGTTCTATGAAGACTATCTGGCGGTGGTAGAAGGAAATGCCGATTTATCTGATTCCAGATTTGTTTTGGATGAAGATACGACGAAAGGATTTTTTATTTTTGTCGAGGGTCTAAAACGCCTGTCGACTCCACCGGTGGCGGTCAAGGGTCAAATCACCGGGCCGTTCACATTCTGTACGGCAATTTCAGATCAGAACAAAAAAGCCATTATTTACGACGCGCAAATTAAAGACGCAGCTGTTAAACTGCTGGCGTTAAAATCCCGCTGGCAAGCACGCGAGTTAAGCCAATTTGGTCGTCCGGTCATTATTTTCATAGATGAGCCCGCCCTGGCCGGGTTTGGATCATCTGAATTTATCACCATTTCCCGGGATGAGGTTGCCCAAAGCCTTGAAGAGGTAATAGCAGCCGTGCATGCAGAAGGCGGGTTGGCCGGGGTGCATGTCTGCGCCAACACGGATTGGTCGCTGGTCCTGGATTCATCGGCAGATATTGTCAGCTTTGACGCCTATTCTTATTTTGATCGTTTTATGCTGTATTCAGCCAAGGTCAAAGAATTTCTGGATGCGGGGAAAATTATTGCCTGGGGCATGGTGCCGACCCTGGAAGCAGATAAACTGGATTTTGAAACCACCGAGTCCTTAATCAGCCAGTGGAAAGAAAAAGCCGGTCAGATTGAAAAACTGGGCATTGAATCAGATCAACTGATATCTCAATCTCTGATCACGCCAAGTTGCGGTGCCGGATCGTTAAGCACCGAGCAGGCCATCAAAGTGCTAAAATTGACACAGGAAATTTCGCAACGGATAAGGGAAAGAAAATAAAAGAACATTGGTGTCCAAAATAAACCATGGTCAAATGATATAGAGAGTGAATAAAAGTATCTTATTTGATATGCGCTGGAGTAATGGAGTATTGGAGTGTTGGAGTATTAGATGTTTTTCCATCACTCCAACACTCCTGTACTCCACCACTCCAAGAACCTAATTTTGCGAGGTAAAGAATGACTGAAAATTTGAACAACACTTTTGAAGGTGCGACACGTTATGTCCTCGATGATGAACTGGCAAAGATTGTAAACATTTCCATGGTCTTGGAAATGCCGTTGTTGCTGAAAGGAGAGCCCGGTACCGGAAAAACAATGCTGGCCCATGCAATCGCAGAAAGTCTGAAGATGCCCCTGATTGTGCTTAATGTGAAATCCAGCATGAAGCTTGTTGAGGCACTGTACCAGTACGATACGCTGACACGGCTCAACGATAGCCGGTTTGGCGACTCAACCCGCGATGTCAGTAAAATAGAAGATTATATCCGGATGGGCAAAATCGGGCAGGCTTTTACCGCGGATGCCCGAACGGTTCTGCTGATTGATGAGATCGACAAAGCCGATACGGATTTTCAGGATGACATGCTCGATGTTCTGGATCAGATGGAGTTTGATATCATTGAAATCGATAAAACCGTTCCGGCTACATTTCGTCCGGTAATCATTATTACCTCAAATGCTAAAAAAGATCTTTCGGATCCGTTTTTAGGTCGCTGCAATTTTCACCATATTGCGTTTCCGGAGCCGGAGATGATGAACAAAATTATTATGGTTCATTTTCCTGACATCGATTCCGATCTGTTGGAAAATGCGATTACCGCTTTTTATGCCGTGCGGGATTTCGGTGATATTGAAAAGCGACCGGCCACCCGGGAATTGATCAACTGGATACGGGCGCTCCAGGCCGACCCTGATTTTAAACCCAAACAACTGGAAAAAGGCGATTTGCCCTATCTGGGTGTCCTTTTTAAAAAGAGCCAGGATCTGCGTAAGGCCCAAAGCATGGTACATAGAAGAGGTGCGATCTAGCTGGCAAAAGGCTCAACAGATTGGTGTTGTATGTAAATGCCTAAAATGCCTAAATTGAGCTAAAGTGCCTAAAGTTATGGTGTCGCTGCGCTCCATCTTTTATTAAAATGGAAGAATTCATCAACTTTAGTCACTTTAGATCACTTCTAACTTTAGTTCACTGGAAAAAATGTTCGTTAATTTTTTTTACAAATTGAAAGATGTCGGAATACCGGTTAGCCCCACATCCTTTTTAACGCTTCACAAAGCACTGGGCCGTGGGCTGGTCAATTCGCTGGAGGACTTTTATACAGCTTCGCGAGCCATCCTTATTAAAAGTGAGCGTTATTTCGATCTATATGATCAAGTCTTTGCCCATTACTTTCAGGGAGCCGAACTGCCGGATCCGGAAGGGCTTGAGCTTGATGAGGTGGCACGGGTTATGCTGGAGGCCTGGTTGCAGAATCCCGAGGGATTGGCTGAAATACTGGGCATGGATGAATCCGAACTCATGAGGCTTACCCCTGAAGAGTTGATTGAATATTTTAAAGAACGGCTCAAAGAACAGACAGAAGCCCATCATGGCGGGCGCAAGTGGATCGGCACCGGTGGCTACTCTCCGGTGGGTCATTCCGGCTATCATCCCGGGGGTATGCGAGTGGGGGGGGGCTCCGGCAACAAGTCGGCGGTGAAGGTGGCAATGGACAGAAGGTATAAAGATTATTCGCTGAGCGGGCCGCTGAGCAGTGCCCTGATGGGTGAAGCCTTAAAGCGGCTGCGAAATCTGGTCCCCTTTGGTCCCAAAGATCAGGTCAATATTGACGAGACCATCTATCAGACCATGAAAAACGCCGGTGAGATCGAAATCGTGTTTGACCGCTCACTCAAAGATCGTCTGAAAGTGATTCTGGCCATTGACAACGGCGGCTGGTCGATGGATCCCTATGTGACGGTTGTGCAAACCTTATTCGATTATGCCCGGGGCCAATTCAAAGATGTTCAAACCTATTTTTTTCACAACACCATTTACAACACGCTCTGGAAAGATGCCGCCCGTTATAAAAAGCCGCAGCGAATAGATCAATTTGCACGTCTTGACCCTGAAACACGCTTGATTATAGTGGGCGACGCCAGTATGGCACCTTATGAACTCATGGCTACCGACGGATCTATTCACATTGAGGATCGCAGCGACATGCCGAGTGTCGAGTGCCTCAACCTGCTTGCGAACACATTTCCCCACACCGTGTGGTTAAACCCGGTGTCCGCTTCCATGTGGAACTACACCCGCACCATCGCCCATATCCGTCAGATATTTCCCATGTTCGAGCTGACCATCGATGGGCTCGAACAGGCCGTTACTCACCTAATGCAGAAATAGTCTGGCATCTGGCCCCTGGCTACTGGCTACTGGCCCCTTGCTTCTGGCTTCTGGCTACTGGCTGATAGTTTGAGGTCATTGACTGCCTGCTTAAGTTTTTTTAGTTTGCAGATTCCCTATCTTTATGTTTTTAGGACTAAATACCTAAACTCAAATTCAGCAAATAGATTAAAAGATAATAATTTTACAAATCTATAACTGGAGGGAATTAAATTGAGTTATAAGAATCTGGAAATTTGGCAAGAAGCACGGACTCTCGTTATTGATATCCATAAAATGACGATAGAGAAACTGCCAAAGTTTGAGCGTTATGAAGAAGGGGGGCAAATTAGGAAATCAAGTAAATCGGTTAAATCAACAATAGTTGAAGGTTACGGTCGGCGGAGATATCAGCAAGAATATATTCGCTTCTTAACGTATGCCATAGCATCTAACGATGAAACGATTGATCATTTAGAAACACTTTATGAGACAGATTCCTTCAGAGACAAAGAATTATACGAAAACCTGCATGACCGCATAGAAATATTAGGTAAAAAGCTAAATAATTTCATTAAAACAATTGGGCAGGATCTTACCAATAAAAAATAGCCGGCAGCCAGAAACAAGAAGCCAGCAGCCAGCGGCCAGTAGCCAGACGCCAGTTATTAAGGTTCGAGGTTGTACAAACTACACGTATTTTCCCAGATAATCTGTGCGAGCTGATCGGGCTCTTCGTTGCGGACTTCGGCCAGTTTGCGCAGGACGGATTTGACAAAGGCGGGTTCGTTGCGCCGGGCGTGTTTTTTTTCAGGGGCCGGTGTCAGATAGGGGGCGTCGGTTTCCACTAAAAGTCGTTCTGCGGGTATCTGCAAAAGCATTTTGCGTAAATTGGCACCGCGCTCTTTTAGGGTCACAATACCGGTGATTCCGATATAAAATCCCAGGCTGAGATAGGACTGCAGTTCATTTGGTGTACCACTGAAGCAATGAATGACACCGCGTTGTTCTTTTTTTAAATGAATTTTCAGGATTTCAATAAAACGACCGTTGCTGTCGCGTTCGTGGAAAATGATGGGCAGACCGAGTTCATCAGCAATTTCCAGCTGCCGAATAAACCATCTTTCCTGGTCCTTTTGAGGGGAGTACATACGGTTATAATCCAGCCCGATTTCACCCCATGCCTTTACCTTAGGGCATTTAGCCAGTCGTATCAAAAAATTAAGGACTTCTGAGCTGCATTGTGCGGCATCATGGGGATGAAACCCGACCGCGGCATAAATGCCCGGATTGGATTCTGCCAGCGATACCGCCCGGGCCGCTGTTTTGCGGTTGACCCCTACGGTCATCATTTGGGCAACACCGTTCCGATGGGCGCGTTCAATCACCTGGGCGATGTCTTTCACATAAGCCTTATCATCAAGATGACAGTGGCTGTCGAATAGTTTCATTTATGTGCTCTCTGACAGGGTTAAAATTGAAACATCAACCTGAAGCTATCTCAAAAATTATAGATCACCCTTTAGGTTGACCGGTTGTGCCGGGTGAGCCCGTTGAGCCCGTTAAAAAGGGGAAAATGTCTGGTTTTATTTTTTTAGCTGCAAACAGGACAAGGCGCTAACGGGTAACTGGACAAGGCGCTCAACCCAGATTATTTTAGGTGTAGCGCTATATCAATGATATATTGAATAATCAAGATTTTACCTTGATTTCAAATATTGTTTCTGAGAACATAATCTCTTTGAGCCTGCAACCGGCGAAATCACGACTGGGAGGTTTTACATGTTTAAAATTGTGAAAAGAGAGGAAATGACCGATGGAACTGTGGTGCTTAATGAAATTGAAGCACCACTGATCGCGCGCAAGGCCAAGCCCGGTCAGTTTGTGATCCTGAAGGCTAATGAAACGGGTGAACGTATCCCGCTGACGATGGCCGAAACGGATCCTGAGAAAGGGACCGTAACCGTCATCTATCAGGTAGTGGGGAAGTCGACGGCTCTTTTTAAAACCTTGCAGGTGGATGAAGGCTATCAAGATATTATCGGCCCCCTGGGCAAGGCGACCCATATCGAAAACCTCGGCAAAGTGGTTTGCGTAGGTGGCGGTACCGGGATTGCCGTTTTGCACCCGATTACGCGGGCCATGAAAGAGGCGGGAAATCATGTGACTTGCATCATCGGGGCTCGAACCAAGGACTTACTCATTTTAGAAGATAGGATGAAAGCGGCCTCGCATGAACTGCGTGTATGCACAGACGACGGTTCCTATGGCCACCATGGTTTTGTCACCGATGTATTAAAAGAGATATTAGAAAAGGAAAAAATAAACCAGGTCGTTGCGATCGGCCCTGTGCCTATGATGAAATTTCTTTCTATACTTACCAAAGAGTATAACGTGCCGACTCTGGTCAGCCTGAATCCCATAATGGTCGATGGCACCGGTATGTGCGGCGGATGCCGCGTCACCATCGACGGGCATACCAAGTTTGCCTGTGTGGACGGACCCGAATTTGACGGACACCAGGTCGATTATGATGAGCTGATGCAAAGGCTTCAGGCCTATTGTGAAGACGAGCAGGAATGCTATAAAGATTATTGTATCATGCGCGATAGCCAATAAATTCTTGACGGCAACTGTTCGGATCAATTACGTCTTCTCTGAGACGGCGGTATTCGTTTCAACACATTGTATTTTTTGTTCATTTAAATGATATAGAGTTGTTCGCCTTAGGTCAGAGTTGTTCATCGGAGGACATAATGGCAGAAAGAGTAACCAAAAAAGTAAAAAAAGAAAAGATCCCCAGAGCTTCGATGCCTGAACAGGAACCGGAAATTCGAGCCAGGAACTTTTTAGAAGTGCCGACCGGTTACACCGATGAGATGGCGATGACAGAGGCGCAACGGTGCCTGCAATGCAAAAAGCCCGGTTGCGTGGCGGGCTGTCCCGTAGAAATTGACATACCCGGCTTTATCCAGCTCCTTAAAGACGGAGACTTTACCAAATCCATTCGACACATCTGGCAAAGAAACAGCCTCCCGGCGGTTTGCGGTCGGGTCTGTCCCCAGGAAATTCAGTGTGAAGGCCTCTGCATCCTTGCCAAAAAAGGGGATCCGGTCGCCATCGGTAATCTGGAAAGGTTCGCGGCCGACTGGGAGAGAGAAAATGGTACCGGGGCGTTACCCCCCACAGCTGAATCCACCGGAAAAAGAGTTGCTGTGGTTGGTTCCGGTCCTGCCGGTCTGACCGTTGCAGGGGATCTGATTGTTAAAGGGCATGCTGTAACGGTATTTGAGGCGTTTCACAAGTCGGGCGGCGTTCTGGTTTACGGTATCCCCGAATTCAGGCTCCCCAAGGAGATTGTGGCCCAGGAAGTCAATTTCCTTGAAAGGCTGGGCGTTAAGGTTGAATGCAATCAGGTGGTCGGCAGAACAATTACGGTGGATGAGCTATTTGAGGAGGGGTACGACGCCGTTTTCATCGGTGTGGGTGCGGGACTGCCAACCTTTTTGAATATACCGGGTAAAAATCTTATCGGCATTTATTCCGCTAATGAATACCTGACGCGTTCCAATCTCATGAAGGCGTACCTCTACCCGGAGTATGATACCCCCATTATTCGGGGTAAAAATGTAATTACGCTGGGAGCCGGCAATGTGGCCATGGATTCGGCCCGCACGGCCCTGCGCCTGGGTGCTGAAAGCTCCAGAATTGTTTACCGGCGATCAAGAATGGAAGTACCGGCCAGGGCTGCGGAGGTGCACCATGCCGAACAGGAGGGGGTTGAATTCTTTTTTCTGGCGGCCCCAACGAAATTTATAGGAAATGAGAAGGGGCGTGTTGTCGGCATGCAATGCCTCAAGATGGAATTAGGCGAACCGGATGACTCCGGTCGGCGCAGACCGGTTGCTATGGAAGGTTCGGAGTTCGAACTGGAGTGTGATCTGGTTATTGTGGCCGTAGGTACGGGACCCAATCCCGTTTTGACACAATCCACCGAAGGTTTGGCGCTAAACAAATGGGGCTATATCCAGGTGGATGAAAAGACCGGCAAGACCGCCAAAAAAGGGGTCTGGGCCGGCGGCGACATTGTAACCGGTTCGGCCACCGTTATCCTGGCCATGGGTGCCGGCCGGATCGCAGCCAATTCGATCCATGATTATCTAACGCTTGGCTGGTAAGGAGTTATCAAATGCATGAAACTGAGCGCGAAAACCAATTAGGGGAACTGATCAATCTTGCGATGGACTGTATGGGGGTTGCCGTAACCATTATCGATCCGAAAGGAACACTTCTGTACTATAACCGGTATTCGACAAAGATCTTAGATCGCAAACCCGAGTATATTGGGACAGACATCCATTCTCATCACAAAAAGACAGACAGCAACCAAAAAGTAAATCGAATGCTTAAGCGTTTTGAAGAGGGCAGAAAGGACCCTTTTCATTACGAGGCTAAACCTTATGGAAAAACGATCTGCGTAACCGTTTCACCCATTATAAAAAATGATAAGTTCGTCGGATGTGTTCAAACTGCAAGGCTTAAAAATACTGTTTAACCGCCCGATTCTTTTTGTGCCGCGGATGATCCTTTGCCGGTCTTAGAACCGGATGGCTCTTCTGAAACCACCCGGACCTCCAGCGGACCGGTTGCATCCAGGTGCACATCGCGCTGCGGAAATGCAATCGTCACCCCCGCTTCTTTGAATGCGTTATCAATTGTAAGGTTCAATTCATGCAGCATCGGGATCCAGTTCTCCATTCCGTTAATATATACCCGCAGTTCAAAACTCAGACTGTTGTCTCCAAAGCCTTTGAAGACGGCCTCCGGAGCGGGTTCGGAGAGAACACGCGGATTTTTCCGGGCGGCCTGCAGGAGCAGTTCTTCGGCCAATTTGGTATCGGAGCCGTAAACGATTCCAACCGGTATCCGAATCCGGACATATTTATCCGAAAGCGACCAGTTGATCAGGCGGCCGACAACAAACTCTTTATTGGGGACGATCAACTCCTTGCGATCCCAGTCGATGACAGTCGTCGCCCGGATACGGATACGCGATACGGTTCCGTTGATGTCGCCGATGGTGACAGTATCACCGACTATGAACGGCCGCTCGAACAGGACGATCAATCCGCAGACAAAGTTTGCCACAATTTCCTGCAACCCGAAACCGAGGCCGACACCCAGAGCCGCAATCAGCCACTGCAAACTTGCCCATTTGATACCGATCGTATTGAAAACAATAATGATACCTACTACTGTTATCGCGTATCGGCAGACGGCTGAGTAGGCATATCGCGCCCCGGGATTCATCGGCAAACGATTCAACAAAATAACTTCCAGCAGGCCCGGCAGGTTGCGGCTGGCAATGATCGTTGTCACGGCCACAATGACTGCCATGGAGATGTTGGCCAGGGTGATGGGAACC
>Ga0255055_10003325_pt1 | contig 10904 bp, 10 predicted proteins | sample JV7_2_27_MG_FD_188633 | JGI IMG/M metagenome (GOLD analysis project Ga0255055, IMG submission 188633) | Seawater microbial communities from Jervis Inlet, British Columbia, Canada - JV7_2_27 | ecosystem: Environmental > Aquatic > Marine > Inlet | place: Canada: British Columbia | collected... | reverse complement strand
TGAAATTATGACTATAATTTACTTAATCAACCATTCAACCAATAAGCTATTCAACGAGGTCTGAATTAATAAGGAGTAAGGACGATAATGGCACAGGCGGACACCAACATTATCAAGTGCCCGGGATGCGGGGCTGCCAATAGGATTCCGGTCGATCGGATGGGCAAGACTGCCAAATGCGGTAAGTGCCATGAGGCCCTGTCGACGGATGAACAGAGCGCACGGCCCGAGGACAGCTTTAAAATTCGCTGTACTGAATGCGGCGCAAAAAACAGAGTTCCCGGGGCAAAATTAAATGCCGGCGCAAAATGCGGTAAATGTGGCTCGATATTAAAAACAGAGGAATTGTTCACCCCGCAGCCGATTATGATCAGTGACGGCAACTTCGAAAATATGGTATTAAAGTCTCCTTTGCCCGTGCTGATGTGGGCATGGGCTCCCTGGTGACCGAGCTGCGGTGCCGTGGCACCGATTATCGACCAGTTTGGGGTCGAATCAAAAGGCAAAGTCCGAGTTGGAAAACTGAACGTTGATGCAAGCCCGATCCTGGCGTCCAAGTTCAGCATTTTGAGTGTTCCGTTCCTTTTCATTTTTGATAATGGTCAAATGAAAGAGAGCGGGCCGGGCGGCATGCAGAAGCATGATCTTATGATGAAAATGGCACCATACATATAATAGGGGTTCGCCGGTTTCCGGTTTGCCCGTGCGCCCGAGCTGAAATAAATCTTATCTTGTGGCCAAAACAGACATCCGACAAACGGGAAACGGGCTAACGGGCCAACCAAATGATAACCTCATGGAACCACAAGAAAAATGTGACGTGCTTGCCGATGAGATTAAAAAAATTCTCAGCAACGGCATCGATTTAAGCGACGACGTTGTCCATTACATCGACTCTACCTTTTCCAATCCCACCATTGAAGAGCTTCAGACCATCCTTGCCGATGATTCCAACTGCGAGAAAGACTCCCTGGTGGAGCTGCTCTTTTTCCCGGATGAATCCATGCAGATTCAGTTGGAGGAAACGCTCGAACGGCACAGGCCTCAAAATGAAGACGAAAATAAGATACTGAATTACCTTTGCCGGGACCCGCTGCAAGTCACCTTCCGTTTTGAAGATGATCGGGGGGCAATAAAACTGCTAATTCCCGAAGACGTGACCCGCCAGTTTCTGGTGCGTCTTAAAATCTCCAAACACCTGGATACAAAACTGATTGAAAGCATCCGCGATTATGGTGATGAGAAAAACATCAACCGCTTTAAGGTTAAAATAAGAAATTCCAGATTTACTCCCACCGAAAATAAAAAAGGTTTTTTGCGCAAATTTTTTGAAACCATCGGGGCCCGAAGCAATGATGTCTTTGAATGCCTTGATTTTGCGCTGGGGTTTCTGGACGAAATCAAAAATGATAGCGATATTTACCAGGCCCTGATGACGAAAAAGAAATTTTATTTCATCAGCCTGCAGAAAGCCAAAAAAATGGACGCCCGGCTTGAGAAACACAACATTGAGACCTTAATGCTTCAGGGAGAACGGATCGTACTGATCAACCAGGCCGATGTCCGCAAAGAAATGCGGATCATCGATCGTATCAGCCGGGCTGTCTTCGGTAAAACAGAGTATTTTGAGGTACCTGATTTTGATGAAAATCGGATGGATTTTCGATCGAATGAGGATATCCAGGAAATCATCAGAAAGCTTTCATAACGGCAAGAAAGTTATTGCAGACATAGCACCTTAAATTTACTCTGGAAAATGCTGTTCTTTACAAAAGTATCACAATAACGTATTTAAGGTCAGTTATAAAAATTCAGATCATTTTCGATAGGTCGTCTCAAGGGGCTAAATCAGGGAATCGGAATCGAACTCCGACGCTACGGGAAACTAAAGAATGAATTTAAAAGCTGTCACAATCATTTTCTGGTTATCAATTATAATAGGCCTTCAGATATGGTTGCTGCCATTTCTTAATTTCGGAAATAGTGCATTTGCTGCCGAATCGGATCTATCTCTGGAGCAAATTTTGGACCGGATGGAAAAGCATTATACGGGAAACAATTTTAGGGCGCAGTTTATTCAGGAATCCACCGTCAAGGCCATGCAAATCACTGATTTTGCTTCCGGAAAAATTTTTGTGCGTTATCCGGGCAAAATGAGATGGGAGTACGAGAAACCGGAAAAGCAGGTTATCATCACAGACGGCTTTAAACTGTGGATTTACAGGCCGGCGGATAACCAGGTGATGGTCGGCAGTGCGCCTGCTTTTTTCAGTGATGGCAAGGGGGCCAGTTTTCTGTCGGATATAACGCTGGTTCGCAAGAAGTTTAATATATCCCTGGGCCAGTCGAAGGATGATTTCTTTTACGAACTCAAGCTAAAACCGTTGGAAAAAACCCTGGATGTAACCGATATCCGTCTATCCGTTACCAAAAGCACGTTTACCGTCATCCGGGTGGTTACCTACAACTCCTACGGTGATGAAAATCGGATCGAGCTGCTCAATCACCGGTTCAAAATAAATTTGGAAGACTCGCTGTTTAACTTTGAAGCACCGCCGGGGACAGATGTGTTGCAGCTGGATGAATAGATAGATACGAATGCGGAATGTGGAATGCGGAATGCGGAATTGAATAAGGTTAAATGTCTGATTTTAATTTGAACAGCAGTATATAGATCTTATCCTTTGGGTCCTTGCGCATTTGCCTTAAACCATACACCTAAAACCTCGTCGGCGACTCCTAAGGTTGGTGTCTCCATTTCGATCAAATCTGCCCTTTTCTCTGTGCCCTTTCATTCCGCATTCGCCCCACGCCTTTTCTTTTTTTCCGCATTCCGCATTCCAACTTCCGAATTCTTTAAGCCATTTCCTCCGGTATATCCGCGTTGGTGTATACCTTCTGGACATCATCGCAATCTTCCAGCATTTCCATCAACCGCACCATCTGCTCGGCTTCTTTGCCGGTTAGATTGGTGGTATTCTGGGGCAGCATGGTAACTTCGGCATCAATATAAGGAATCGATGCCTGGTCGATGGCTTCTTTGATGGCTTCAAAATCTCCCGGTGCCGAGATGACTTCGTAATTGTCGTTGTCTTCTCTTATATCCTCCGCCCCGGCCTCCAGAGCGGTCTCCATCAGACCGTCTTCATCAACAGCACTTCTTTCAATCGCAATGTAGCCCTTTTTATCAAACATCCAGGCCACACATCCATTTTCGCCCAGATTGCCGCCGTTTTTGCCAAAAATGCTGCGAATGTCGGCCACGGTCCGGTTCTTATTGTCGGTAAGAGATTCCACCAGCACGGCAGCACCGCCGGGACCGTAACCTTCGTATATGATTTCTTCATAATTTACGCCTTCAAGCTCACCGGTCCCCTTTTTGATGGCACGCTCGATATTGTCTTTGGGCATATTTTCACTTTTGGCCGCTTGAACCGCCGATCGCAACCTGGGATTGGTTTCGAGATCGCCCCCGCCCATGCGCGCGGCCACCGTAATTTCTTTGATCACCTTTGTAAAAATCTTGCCCCTTTTGGCATCGGTGGCGGCCTTTTTATGTTTGATGCTCGACCATTTGCTGTGTCCTGACATGAATTCCCCCTCGGCTCAATTGAGGTGAAATCAATTGAGCGTTAAACGCTATTTGTTATTGGTTTTGCGAAACCTGAACCTCTGAACCCTGAACGGTTAGTTATTTTTTTAAAACCTAACCCGATTATGAATATCTCTTTACTGGCCTTGCGGCTGCTCCGGGGTTTGAAAATTTTTTGTGACTTGAAGCCGGTCCGGACAGAATCTAAAAATTGATTAAAATCCGGACCCTGAAAAATTTTGCAGACAAAGGACCCGCCGGGCAACAAGACCCTTTCGGCAATTGCCAGGGCAGCCTCACAAAGACCGGCGGATCTCGCCGAATCCACGGCCTTATGCCCCGTGGTCGCGGGCGCCATATCGCTTAACACCACGTTAAAATCATTACCCAGGGACTCGGCCTTTATTTCAAACACATCGCCGGTAATGACTTCTATGTTGGGGACGACCTGAATCTTAACAGGCTTAAGGTCAATGCCGATAACCCGGCCCTTATCTCCGGTCAATTTGGCGGCATAAAGCAGCCAGGATCCCGGAAAACAGCCCAGATCTAGAACTTTGTCGCCCTTTTTTATCAAGCTGTGTTTTTGTTGAATCTCCTCCAGCTTGTAAACCGATCTTGCCGGATATCGATCCTTTTTCGCCCGCCGCGAATAATGGTCCTGCCACGGGTCCCGCCTGGTAGTACCACGTTTCATAGGTTCGAGTTGCGAGTTACGGGTTGCGAGTTACGAGTTACGGGCTTTACCGGAATGACGAATGTTGAATTTAGGAATTCTATCGATTTTAAACATGATATCAAAAGACGGAGCGCAGCGACTTCTATAATTATTCAATATTCAATCGTCATTCGTCAATTGTTTGGGTTACGCGTTGCAAATTAGGCGACGCATTTCTCCACTCTGCAACCTCATATCCTTTTTAATTGATGAGCTTAAAATTACTCAATAATTTGTACAAAACCGGCAAAACATACTATTGACACCCCTATCAAGTCAAGCCGGTTAACCCCAACAACATATTTAGAACAGGCTTTCAATCGCCTCCGATACTGTTTTAACACCCAAAATTTCAATCCCATCCATTTCAGGCAGGCGCTTGAGGTTGCTCGCCGGGGCCAGGCAGCGGGTGAAACCCATTTTCCGGCTTTCAGAAATGCGGGTATCCACCTGGCCGACGGCTCTCACTTCGCCGGTTAGACCGACCTCTCCCAGAACCATGGTTCCTTCAGAGATGGCCTTATCCAGAAAACTGGAGGCAACGGCAGCTACAATTGCCAGGTCCACTGCCGGCTCAACTACTTTTACCCCGCCGGCCACATTCATAAAGATATCATATCCCATCAGGTGCATACCGAGCTTTCTCTCCATAACCGCGGCCAGTAAAGCCACCCGGTTGGCGTCAAGGCCCAGTATGGTGCGACGCGGTGTACCGAAATTTGTGGCACTGGCAAGCGCCTGGAGTTCAACCAGAATAGGCCGCGTGCCTTCCATGCTCGCCGTCACAACCGAGCCTGCAGCCCCTGCAGGACGTTCAGACAGAAACACGGCCGAGGGGTTGGAGACTTCTTCCAGGCCGCTCTCCTTCATCTCAAAAACACCGATCTCATTGGTGGAGCCAAATCGGTTTTTTACCGCCCGCAAAATTCGAAATATGTGATTGCGATCTCCTTCAAAGTATAAAACGGTGTCAACCATGTGTTCCAGCAGTTTCGGCCCGGCAATGGCCCCATCTTTGGTCACATGGCCGACCAAAAAAGTGGGGATGCCTGTTTTTTTGGCCATCAGCATCAGCCGCACAGTTGCTTCTCTGACCTGACTCACACTGCCGGGGGCAGAAGTCAACTCGCCGTTAAACATCGTCTGAATCGAATCTATCACCAGAACTTCAGGTTTGCTGGTTTCAATCATCGCCAGTATCGATTCGATCTCAACTTCAGAAGCCACCAGCAGGTCTGCTGCCACTGTTTCCAATCGTTTGCTGCGCAGCCGCAACTGACGGATCGACTCTTCGCCGGAAACATACAGGACCTTGTGCCCCTGACGGGCAAGCCCGTATAAGGCCTGCAACATCAGGGTGGACTTGCCGATACCCGGATCTCCTCCTATCAGGATCAGGGTGCCGGACACCAGGCCGCCGCCCAATACGCGGTCAAATTCCTGAATATTGGTATGCAGCCGGTGTTCGATATCTAATCCGATGGAATCAATGGAAACCGGTGGGGTCGACGCCGCCGATAACACACCGGCTTTTCCCGGCCTGGAGCTGACGACCATCCTTTCTTCTACAAAGGAGTCCCAGGTGCCGCAGTCAGGGCATTTACCCATCCATTTCGGGGCCTGATAACCACAGCTTTGACAGCAGTATATGGTCTTTGGGTTCTTTTTCACAATGGCAAATTTCCGGTATGTATGCTATTATTAACAATTAAATAGCATGTGATTTCGACAGGATCAAGCCGGAAAACTGAGAAACTAAGAAGGTGAGAAGGTAAGAAAATTAGATATAACACACCAGATACATTTCCCTTTCAGGTTTTTGTGATTATATTTTGCAGATAAAATTTTGAATTTAAACGAAATAGGAGCCTACATATATGCCGCGTTTTGACAGGATATCCACCAGAATCCTTTGTTTGACCATCTGTCTTGCTGTTCTGTGGCTTTGGCTGCCGGTACCGGCAGCTGCAACCGCCAAAAGCAATGCGGATCAATTTCGAGCCTTGCAGAAGAAATTGATAGAAGACGGCTTTAATTCCGATAAAATTACAAGGCTCTACAGCCGGCCCCAGGTATTTTTTGAAACCGATGGCGTCACCATTCTGTTCACCTACAGCGAGGCCAAGGTGGACTATGATCAATTCGCCAACGACTGGTCGATTAGCAAGGCCAAGAAATATATGGAAGGGCACCGGGAAGATCTTGCTCGGGTCGAAAAAGCCTACGGCGTGGACAGCCGGGTGATTACCGCTATCCTTCTGGTAGAAACCGGCCTGGGCACAACCGTGGGGACGCGATCCACCCTCAACAGTCTCTCTACCCTGGCATCCTTAATGTACCCGGACGTTCGCAGCACCTTTTATAAAAAGATCCCGGATGCCAAGCGGCCCCCCAGAAAGAAATTTGAGAAAACGGCCAAACGAAGATCCAAATGGGCCTATGCCGAGCTGAAAGCCTTTTTGAAATACGCCTATCAGGAGGGATTCGATCCGGCGGAAATGCCCGGCTCATTTGCCGGTGCCATGGGATATGCGCAGTTTATGCCCAGCAACATCCTGGCTTACGGCAAGGACGGCAATAATGACGGAACCATTGACCTGATGACCCATCCCGATTCCATGGCCAGCATCGCCAACTTTCTCAAGCGTCACGGCTGGCGCCCCGGAATCAGCCGCAAAAAGCAGGAAAAAGTCATTTACCATTACAATCACAGCAAATATTATGTAAAAACGATCTTAAAAATTGCTGAGCGATTGAAAAGCTGAGTAAGTGCTTAGGGCATCTTTTCTGACAACATGTTATAAGAAACAGAAGGCGTTCAGCCAGAGGCGCCATAGGTTTCGGGTGGTGGGAGGATTAAGTTGATTGGGTTGAATGAGTTTATTGAGTTGAGATGATTAGCATCCCCGCCTGCAATGCAAGGCACGAGCGGGCAGGCTTAATTTTAGGCAATTTAGGCATTTTAGCGCATTTTAGGCATTTGTATTACCTATGAAAACAATAGTGATATTTGTGGGTTTATGTGTGCCGTTTTTTTTAGGCACCATCTGGGCCGTAGTGGATGTGTCCCAGAAAGATTTCGGTACGACGGGCAAAAAGGCCCTGTGGTGGATTATCGCCTCCGTGCCCTTTGTCGGGTTTATCGTTTATCTGCTATTCGGATTCCGCAAAGGCAAAAAGTCTGAGCTGACATTTTAGCTACAATAATGGACAACTGACTGTTTCAAGCATTAATAAATTATAGTTTGACATACCAGCTAAATTTGCTGTAATAAAACCCAACAAAATCTACCAAATGGTCCCATCGTCTAGTGGTTTAGGACGCCGGCCTCTCACGCCGGTAACGCGGGTTCGAACCCCGCTGGGACTACCAATATTAAAAGGTTTGCCGGTCGGCAAACCTTTTTTTTGCACTCAGCTCATGTTTAAGGACCACAGTCCCAAATTTCATCCAAAGATAGTTTGGCCTCCATTTGCACGTTTTCTTAGAAAAGTTTTCTGATAAAAATCTTGAACTATAAGTCAAACTGGAAACCCCGGCCAAGATGGATGCCAAAACCACCGCAATAAAAGTAACCCACTAGCATCAACCTAAAATACCCACCTATATCTTCTTCGTAAATTCTTACCTGAAAATCAAAATATATTTTCTTTGTATCTGGTTCTTTTTCTTCAACCTGCCAAATCGATTTCGTTGCTCTATGGTTTCTCTACGGAGGGAAACCATGAAGACAAAAAATCGATGTATCCATTGCAGACAGGTTTTTGTTCCCAATTCCCCCGCCGTTTTTGGCTCAGTAGCGAGAAATGAATCCACACAGCAAAGCGATATCGATCTTCTAGTCGATTTTGATCGAGATGTCGGCCTGTTTCATTTGCTTGAAATCCAGCATCGCCTGGAGGAAATCATCGGTGTGCCTAAAATCGACCTGATTCAGAAGGGCGCAATACACCCGGCATTACGGGAACGAATTCTATCAGAGGCGGTCAATGTCGCATAGGTTGTGGAAATACCGAATTAAGGACATCCCTGAAGCCGTTGAAAAAATCCAACAGTATGTTGAAAAATTGGAATTTGAGGATTTCCAGAAGGATGCAAAGACAATCGACGCTGTTATTCGAAACTTCATTGTCATCGGTGAAGCGGCCCGCCATATTCCAGATGACATCTCAGCCAAATATCCCAATATCCCCTGGCGAGTGATGGGAGATATGCGCAACTTTGCCGTCCATGAATATTGGGGCGTTGACATGCGGACAATATGGAAAACCATTCGAGACGACCTCCCACCCCTGCTTCCCAACTTGAATCAGGTTATCGATTCAGAAAAAGACGAAGCGGAATCCGAATAAATCATCTTAGTAGCTTTATTTATCCTAATATGTCGCGCTTGATATTTTATATGGAACCGGAGTCACCTGTAAGATACCAGTTAGTTGCTAGTATAATCCTATCATTTTTTTGGTATTAAATCTTGATTGATTATCTGATAAAGTAATAATTTCAAAATGATGGAATTGTGCTGGTGATCTTGGTATTTAAAAGGTTGAAATATTCATATGTATCGAAAAGTAAATGGGCATGATGATATTAGAGAAGATTGACGCTTACCGGCTGGACATCAAATGCAGATGTGTTTAGTACCGTTGATAAAAATGTTGGTCCGGGATACAGTTGGGGTCCAGGTCCAAATATTGGCGGTGGAACATTGCACTATAAAGCGCAATCAGATGAAAGAATATCTGAAAATTAATTAAATTACAGGTTGCGGCAAAATGCCGAAAAAATCTATATTTTCAACTCAAATCACCAAGAGGGGTAAATATGGCCGAAAAACCGACCTATGAAGAGCTGCAGCAAAAGGTTGAAAAATTAGAGCAAGAAACAGAGAAGTACAGACAGGCAGAGGTGGCACTCCGAGAAAGTAAGCACCAGGTCCGGCAATATCTTGCTATTGCCGGAGTTATATTTTTAACTTTAGACCAAAACGGGAGTATAACCTTAATCAACGAATGCGGCTTAGAAACCCTTGGTTATCGACGGGAAGAACTCCTTGGAAAAAACTGGTTTACGACCTGCCTGCCGGATAGATTCCAGGAAAGGGTGTTAGATGTTAATCAGCAACTGATGAGGGGTGAAATTGAACCCGTCGAATACTATGAAAATCCGATTCGTAGAAAAGATGGTAAGGAACGTATCATTGCATGGCACAACGCTATTCTTCGAAATCCAAGTGGAGAAATTGTTGGAACTCTCAGCTCAGGAGAAGACGTCACGGCACGTCTTAAAGTCGAGAAGCAGCTCAAAGAGGCCAGCAGCATCATTAACAGAAGCCCGGCAGTTGCGTTCCTTTGGAAAAACCAAAAGGGATGGCCGGTTGAATTTGTGTCGCTAAATGTAACCAAGTTATTTGGTTACTCAGCGGACGATTTTATTTCAGGCAAAGTGTCTTATACGGAGGTGATCCATCCCGAAGACATCGCGAGGGTAGCAGAGGAGGTTGCTACACACAGCAGGAAAAAAGGAAGAAGCAAATTTATTCATGAGCCCTATCGAATTATCACAAAAAATGGAGAGGTTAAGTATATTGATGACAGTACCTACATACGTAGAGACCAAAAGGGCAGGGTTTCCTACTACGAAGGTATCGTTACTGACATCACAGAGCGCAAGGAGATCGCGGAAGCGTTGCGCAGGAGTGAAGAAAGCTATCGGGCAATCGTCGAAGATATGCCCACCCTTGTTTGTCGCTTTCTGGCAGATGGAACTTTATCCTTTGTTAATAGTTCTTACTGCCAATATTTTAATAAAACTCGTGAAGAGCTGGTTGGTGAAAACTTTTTTAAATTTATACCGGAGAAAGAGCGGGAGAGCGTCAGAAGACAATTTCAATCCCTTTCTCAAGAAAACGCTGTAGTAAGTTATGTGCACCAGGTGTTTGCACCAAACGGAGAAATTCATTGGCAGCAATGGACCGACCGCGCACTCTTTGATGATCAGGGTAAACTGACCCAATATCAATCAATTGGTCTGGACATCACCGATCGTATCCAGGCCGAAGAAGCCCTTCGTAAATCTGAGGAGAAATTCCGCAACATCATTGAATCGACACCTTTGGGGATATACATGCTCAATCTGGAGCCTGATGGGCGCCTGATTTTCACCGATGCAAATCCCGCCGCCGACGTTATCCTCGGTATCGACAGCAAGCAATTTATAGGCAAGACAGTAGAGGAGGCGTTCCCTGCCAGTGTGAAATTGAAAATTCCGGAACACTATCGCCGGATATGCGAGACCGGTGAGCCCTGGCAAACCGAACAGCTTACTTACGAAGATGGCCAGATCTCAGGCGTATTTGAAATTCACGCTTTTCAAACTGGTCCCGGTAAGATGGCGAGTATGTTCCGAGACATTACCGAACACAGACAGCTGGAGGAGGCGATGCGGGAGAGTGAGAAACGCTTTCGCCAACTGGTAGAAAACATTGAAGAGGTGTTCTGGGTAGTCTCCCCTGATTGGAATGAAGTACACTACATAAGCCCGGCCTACGAGAAAGTATGGGGTCGTTCCTGCGAGAGTTTATATGAACAACC
>Ga0255055_10003324_pt1 | contig 10906 bp, 11 predicted proteins | sample JV7_2_27_MG_FD_188633 | JGI IMG/M metagenome (GOLD analysis project Ga0255055, IMG submission 188633) | Seawater microbial communities from Jervis Inlet, British Columbia, Canada - JV7_2_27 | ecosystem: Environmental > Aquatic > Marine > Inlet | place: Canada: British Columbia | collected... | reverse complement strand
CGATATAGTGCTTTCCGTCCAACAAAATCCTGCCGATGTTCAAATCGCTGTATCGGACAATGGAGTGGGAATCGCTGAAGATGATATTAACTTTATCTTTGCAGATTTTTATCGCGGCAAGAACCTACCCGAAGGAGAGCGAAGCAGCGGTGTAGGATTATCTATCACTAAAAGAATCATAGAAGCTCATCACGGCTCAATTAATGTGGCTAGTGAATTGGGCAAAGGCAGTGTTTTTACGATCAAACTACCAATACCAGAAGTCAAATAGAAAATTTTCAACAGCTACGTTATCGCTTGACCGAGGAGGAAAAATGTCTAAGGATGTACAACTATTGATCATTGATGATGACCCAGATTACGTGGAAGGAATCCAATCAACATTAACAAATGCTGGATATGTTGTCGATGCGGCTTATAACCCAAAAGCTGGTTTTGAAGCCTTGAAAACAAAAAAATATGACCTCATTCTTCTGGACATCATGATGGGCAGAGGCGCTGAAGGAGTAATGATGGCCAGGAAGATCAACAAGGATCCTGATCTTCGGGAAATTCCTGTATTAATCATCACCGGGATCCGGGAACAGATGGCATTCTTATTCCCAGGACAACCGGTCCATCCCCGGTTCTTGCCAACCGATGAGCTGCTGGAAAAACCCGTTGATCCGGACTTATTATTGGAAAAAGTTAGCCACTTATTGAAATTAGCTGAAGAGAAAAAAACGAGCTAACGAAGGAGGAAGAAACTTATGGCATCAAAGCCATCTTTCAGCGAAGAGATTTCAAACCTTCTCTACGCTGCGCATGGAAACCCAATAAATGCCTGCATCCAATGCGGAACGTGTTCAGGGACATGTCCAGTAGCCAACTACATGGACCAAACCCCTCGAAGATTGATTGGGATGATCAATGCAGACTTAAAAGATGATGTCTTAGACTGCAATACTTATTGGTTCTGTGCTTCCTGTTATCACTGCACGGTCAGGTGTCCCGCTGATATTGATATCGCAGGTGTAATGTATGCAGTTAAACGATATTCCATCTGGAACAAAACCTATAGTGAAGACCTGGTTGGTCCAACCTTCTCTGAAGCATGGGTAAAGATGATTGTCCGGAGCGGCAGGTCCTATGAACCGGTTCTAGCTCCGACATATATGTTCCAACTGGCGCCCAAGGAATTCTTTCAGGAAGCTTTGAACGCCAGCAAAATGGTGCTAAAAGGAAAGATACCTGTCCTTCCTCCACGCATAAAGCGTCTGGATAACTTTAAGAAGATGATCCGCAGAATCATACCTCTAGGAGAATCATCATGAAAAAATACGCCTATTATCCGGGTTGCTCCCTAGAGAAGATAGCCTCCAGTTATCACAAATCAACCTTGGAAACCACTCGCGTTTTTGATATTGAAATGCAGGAATTAGATGACTGGAACTGCTGCGGAGCAACAACATATTTTCACGTTGATGCTATCCTCGCCCATACCCTTGTAGCCCGTAATCTGGCACTGGCTGAGAAAGAAGGACTTGACCTGGTTGCGCCATGCAGTGCTTGCTACAAGAATGCCTATTTTACAAATGACTATATCAAAAAGGATCTGGATCTTAAAGAGCATATCAATTTCGCTTTAGAGGAAGATGATCTGCAGTTTAATGGAGACATTGATGTTCATCATCTGATTGATATCTTTGCCAATGAAGTTGGTCCGGAAAAGCTCAAAGAAAAAGTCACCAATCCATTGAAGGGTTTGAACATCGCTCCCTACTATGGATGCCAGATCGTCAGGCCCAGGAAAAATGGTGAAGAGGTGGAGAATCCTCAATACTTCGAAGAGCTACTTGAAGCGACAGGAGCAAAAACAACTTATTTTCCTGAAAGATTGAGATGTTGCGGTGGATCACTGATCATGACTAGCAGGGTTCCCGCCCTCAACATGGTTCGGATTTTGCTCCAGAGCGCTGAGAAGAACGGCGCTGATGTAATAGCCACTGCTTGTCCGATGTGCCAGGTCAATCTGGAATGTTATCAGAATGCGGTTAATGAGGAATTTGGCACCAATTTTCATCTCCCCATCCTCTATTTCACACAGTTATTCGGCATAGCTCTTGGAATATCTCCCAAGAAACTAGGATTTGGAATTGAGATGGTATCAGCTAAACCGATCTTCAAAAAACTATTGACAAAGGAGACTAATTGACCTCTACTTTTAGGTATTCCTACCTGACAAATCAATCACTTGATTTATATTTATCAGAGCAAACCCTGAATTCGAAAGACGTTTTTAATAGGAGAAAGACCTATGAATGATACCAAAATACCCCCTGAACAAGAAGAAAAAGTTGGTGTCTACATCTGCCACTGCGGAACGAATATTTCCAAAGTAGTTGATGTAGAAGATGTCGCAAAATGGGCTGAAAACAATCCCCACGTTGAGCTTTCTCGAGATAACAAGTTCATGTGCTCCAGCCTCGGTCAGGAACTCATTGAACAGGATATCAAAGAGAAAGGATTAACTAAGATTGTTGTTGCTTCCTGTTCGCCCCATATGCACGAAGGAACATTTCGCACAGCAACTGAAAACGGGGGGTTAAATCCCTTCATGTTCGAAATGGCAAATATCCGGGAACATGACGCCTGGATTACCGATGACGAAGAAGCCGCTACTCAAAAAGCCAAAGCGCTGGTGAACGCTGCAATTGAAAGAGTTGTCCACCATCAGCCGCTTGAAGAAATCCCGGTGGAAATAAATCCCAACACCCTGATCGTTGGGGGAGGAATCGCCGGGATCACCGCAGCCCTTGAGCTGGCAGATGGCGGAAACCATGTTTACCTGGTGGAAAGGGAGCCATCTATTGGCGGTCATATGGCCCAGCTAGATAAAACCTTCCCCACCCTGGACTGCTCCGCATGCATCCTTACCCCTAAAATGGTTGATGTCGACCACCATCCAAACATCACTCTGCTGACCTGGAGTAATGTGGAAAAAATGGACGGTTACATGGGCAATTTTGAGATCACAGTAAGGAAAAAAGCCCGCTATGTAATCGAGGAACACTGTACCGGCTGCGGAATCTGCATCGAAAAATGTCCCTTTGAGGTTGTAGATGAAGTATTTGAAGCCGGTATGGGAAAACGGAAAGTAATCTACCGACCCTTCCCTCAGGCAGTACCAAAATACCCTGTGATTGACGTTGAGAACTGCGTTTACTTCCAGAAAGGAACCTGTAAAGCATGTCAAAAGTTCTGTCCCACAGAACCTAACTCAATTGATTTCGAACAGGAGGATGAAATCCTCAAGCTGCAGGTGGGAAATGTCATTCTGGCAACCGGGTATGAACTTTTTGATGTCAAGCGGATTCCACAATATGGCTACGGTCAATTGGAAAATGTTTTCACCAGCCTTGAATTTGAGCGGATGGTAAATGCAGCCGGACCTACCGAGGGGAAGATTGTTTTACGGGATTTCAAAACCGCTCCTGAGAAGGTGGCAATTGTTCATTGTGTTGGATCCCGTGACGAGAACTATCATAAGTATTGTTCGAAGGTCTGCTGCATGTATTCTTTGAAATTTGCCCATCTGGTTCATGAACGGCTACCGGATGCTGAGGTGTACAACTGCTACATCGATATGCGGACTCCAGGAAAGGGCTACGAAGAATTTTATGACCGGCTCCTCAAAGAAGGCACAAACTTCATCCGCGGAAAAGTTGCCGAAATCACAGACTCGGCCAGAACCGAGGAAGAGGAAGGCAAGCTGATTGTCCAGGTTGAAGACACCCTGATTGGACGACAACGCCGGGTTCCCGTGGATATGGTTATCCTCAGTCCTGCGATTGAAGCTCAACCAGACTCAAAGGACGTTTCTCAATTATTTAAGATGGGCTGTGATTTCGATGGATTCTTCATTGAAAGACATCCCAAGCTTGATCCAGTCGCAACTATGACAGAAGGGATCTTCATTGCTGGCGCCTGTCAAGGACCGAAAGACGTACCCGACACAGTAGCACAGGGTGCAGCAGCGGCTTCCAGAGTAGCTAGTTTGATCAACCGCGGAACTGTGATGATGGAGCCTATCAGGGCTAGCATCGATAAAGATGCCTGCTCCGGCTGTAAAATCTGCAATAACATGTGTCCCTACAATGCAATTGAATTCATCGAGGAAGAAGGAGTATCAGAAGTGATCACAGCTCTCTGCCAGGGATGCGGTACATGTGTCGCAGCCTGCCCCAGTGGAGTGATCACAGGAGCCCACTTCACCAACGTCCAATTACTATCTCAAATTGAAGGACTGTTATGGGATATGCAGGACTTGGAAGCAGTCCCTGCTGGGAAGGAGGAGTAAGATGAGTGATCAATTTGAACCCATAATTGTCGGTTTCCTTTGCAACTGGTGTTCCTACCGGGCAGCGGATCTGGCAGGCACCGCACGGATTAAGTACGCACCAAACTTAAGACCTATCCGGGTGATGTGTTCAGGACGCGTTGACCCGCAATTTGTGCTCCAGGCCCTCCGCAGTGGAGCGGATGGGGTGCTGATTGCAGGCTGCCATCCTGGAGAGTGCCACTACGTGAATGGAAATATCAAAGCACTGCGGCGTTTCCTGCTGCTGAAAAAGACTCTTTCCCAATGGGGCATTGAAGATGAACGGGTCCAATTGCTTTGGGCTTCTGCCTCAGAAGGTATTTTCCTGGCTGATAAAGTTAACCAAATGACAGAAGAAATTCGAGCTCTGGGTCCACTTCACTGGCATGATAAAGTTCTGGGTGGTAATGGAGCAATACCAATCCCCGTAAAGGAGGTATAACATGGGAGCAAAAGAAAAACCAAAACTGGCCATGTATTGGGCTTCAGCCTGCGGTGGATGTGAAATCTCAGTGCTTAATATCCATGAAAACATCCTGACTGTTGATGAGGTCTTTGATATTGTTTTCTTCCCCTGTATTGCGGATTTTAAGGTCAAGGATCTTGAGTCCTATCCAGACGGATATATTGATGTCTGTCTTTTTAATGGAGCGATTCGGAATTCAGAAAATGAAGAAATGGCTCATCTGTTGCGTAAAAAATCAAAAATACTGGTAGCCTTTGGGTCCTGTGCTTATGAGGGCTGCATTCCGGCGTTATCAAATCTGACTACCAAAGATGCTACATTTGATAAAGTCTATCTCAACAACCCATCTATTGACAATCCGGACGGTATCTTGCCCCAGGTAGTAACCAAAGTAGCAGAAGGTGAATTAACCCTGCCAGCTTTTTATCACACGGTAAAATCACTTGATCAAACAGTTGATGTTGACTACTACCTTCCAGGCTGCCCGCCAGAACCACATCAGATCTGGGCTGTTCTCCAGGTGGTCGTGGGCGCTCTCCTGGAAGGGAACCCGCTGCCCCCGGCAGGCGCTATTCTTGGTGCCGGGACAAAAACCGTTTGTGAAGAATGTGAGCGGGAACAAAGTGAAAAAACCATCGATCGCTTTTACCGACCCTATCAATTAGTCCCTGACCCGGATATATGTCTGCTTGAGCAGGGCATTATCTGCACGGGGATAGCAACCAGATCCGGATGTGGAGCTCTCTGTCCATCGGTAGGTATTGGCTGCCGGGGTTGTTACGGTCCTCCGGATGGCGTGATAGACCAGGGCGCCAAGATGCTCTCTGCCTTAGCCTCTGTGATTGACGCAGGTGATGAAACCATGGAGGATGATGAACTAGAACACAAAATCCAGGCAGTTATCGATACCATTCCTGATCCTGCCGGTACATTTTATCGCTTCAGTATGGCACACTCGATTCTCCGACGTGTCAAGAACGGTAAAGGAGACTCTTAATGAAACGGATTACTATCGACCCCATCACAAGATTGGAAGGCCACGGAAAAATCGAGATCTTCCTTGATAAAAAAGGAAATGTAGAAAATGCCTATCTGCAAATCCCGGAGCTGCGTGGATTTGAGCAGTTCTCCATCGGCCGGCCAGCTGAAGAAATGCCTCGCATTACCAACCGGATCTGCGGTGTGTGCCCTGAAGCTCACCATATGGCTGCTACAAAAGCCCTGGATGCGCTTTTTAATGTAGAACCTTCTTCAGTTGTCAAAAAGCTGCGGGAACTTTTCTACAACTCATTTTATGTAACTGATCACACCGTCCATTTTTATGCGCTCGGCGGACCAGATTTTGTCTTGGGTCCGGACTCTGATCCCGCAGAAAGGAATATCCTGGGTGTAATCCACAAAGTCGGTGTGGATATCGGAATCCAGGTGATTGAGTGCAGAAAAAGAAATCACGAAGTGATCAAGATGCTCGGAGGGCGTGGAATCCATCCTGTCGCTGGTTTGCCCGGAGGATGGAGCAAAGCCATGACTAAGGATGAACAGAAGATCATCCTGGAGTACGCTCAGCAGAATGTGGATTTTGCTCTCTTCAGCTTAAAGTTATTTGATGATGTAGTATTAGCCAACCAGGCTTATGTTGACCTGATCGTCTCCGATGCCTTCACCCATGAAACGTACTATATGGGTACGGTAGACGAGAATAATTTAATTAACTTCTATGATGGAATGATCCGGGTCACTGGACCCGACGGAAAGGAATTTGTCCAGTACCCTGCCAAAGACTACACTAAACATATCGCTGAACGGGTTGAACCCTGGTCATATCTGAAATTCCCTTACCTCAAGAATGTAGGATGGAAAGGATTTGTGGATGGAATGGACAGCGGTGTTTATTGTGCCACTCCTCTCTCGAGACTGAATGCTGCCGATGGGATGGCGACACCAAAAGCCCAGGAACATTTTGACCGTTTCTACGAAACTTTAGGTTCCAAGAAGTCCGATGGCCGTTATCTGCCCGTTCATCACCGTCTGGCGACCCATTGGGCCCGCCTGATTGAGCTGCTTTATGCGGCGGAAAGGATGCAGGAATTGACTAAAGATCCGGAAATCACAGATCCCAATGTTCGCCCAGTGATAACCAATACACCCACCGAAGGAATCGGAAGTGTTGAGGCTCCCCGGGGAACATTAACCCATCACTATAAAACGGATGAGAATGGGATCTTGACAGATGTGAATCTCATAGTGGGCACCACCAATAACAATGCACCCATTGCCATGTCTATCAAAAAAGCCGCCGAAGGGTTAATTAAAAATGGAGAAGTGAGCGAAGGGTTGCTCAATACAATTGAAATGGCATTCAGGAACTACGACCCCTGTATGTCCTGCGCGACTCACTCCCTGCCCGGGCAGATGCCCCTGGAAATTCAAATCCATGATGCTGAGGGCAAGTTAATTGATACCAGAAGTCAGTATATTGATTGATAGGTAGGGATTAAAGTTTTATCTAGTGTAAAATAAAGTAACCAGTGACCGGCATTATCTGGCTGGGATCTGGTTACTTTTTTTCGGGAAGACCTTATGAAAACAATTATCATCGGGTTAGGCAATCCAATACTTACCGATGACGGCGTCGGGGTCAAAGTTGCCCAACTGCTGGAGGAAACCATTGATCTGGATGCCCATCCAGATCTGACCATCACTGAAGCCAGCGTCGGTGGACTGCGGTTGATGGAATCACTGCTGGGTTATGACCGGGTCGTTCTCGTTGATGCCTATTATTTAAACCAGGAAACTACTAAACCGGGTAAAATCCATCATCTAAGCCTGGATGACCTGCGCTCAGTCAGTCCAACACAGCACAGCACATCTGCCCACGACACATCGCTGGTAACGGCCCTCGATGCAGCAGAGAAAATGGGTTACAAAGTCCCTCAAGATTTCATAATTTACGCTGTAGAAGTAGAAAACATCCTGGAATTCAGTGAAACACCAACGCCCGCAGTTGCGAAGGCAATCCCAGTAGTAACTTCAGAGATAATCTCCGAGTTATCTCTAAAAATCCGCTGAATATATCAATTTTCCATCCTCACCTCATGAAGAATGACACCTGTATTGGTGTGCGGTTTATGTTATATTTTTACTGGCTTATGATGTAACCATACTGATCAAGGAAAACTCACTGATTCCGAGATTATCCACTGATCATCTTTTCAATCACTGTTCAAATAAAGGGTTCCTGCAGAATGGAAAACATTAGTCTCCTTCCCCTATGACAGGATAAACCATGCCGTTCTGGTCTCACTGAACTCAACCCAGTCGAGGTTTGTTATGAAAAGTCTCTACCGCACGATCTTTTTTATCATCATCTCCGTGAGTATCCTTCTATTTTCAGCCGCAGCTGTTCATACTTATACCGCTGAGGAACCAGAAATGTCCTCACGCTTAGAAACGGACCAACTCCCCGTCACAGCTCCGATAAAACCAGAAGATGATACCTGCTTCCAATGCCATGTCGACGGCTCCTTCAGCAACATCTGGACCGCCACTGTGCGTTGGATTCTATTCGGGGCAGCCGGTGTTGCGTTCTTGTTCGGCATCGCCCGCAGCGCAAGTGTCTGGAAAACCAGGGAAGCCTGGATTCCCATTCCCCAGCGGTTAACCAACTATCTAGATGATCGGTTCCAATTAACAGATTTCCTTAAACCAATCCTCAGTAAACCCGTCCCGGATTGGCAGAGAAGGTGGTGGTACTGCCTGGGCGGGTTGACTTTCTTTTTCTTTATTGTCCAGGGTATAACTGGAATTATGCTGTCTTTTTATTACAAACCTACTCCAGCAGAAGCTTTTGCCAGTATCCAATTCATAGAAAATGAGGTTTTGTTGGGTTCCGCAATCCGGATGATCCACCACTGGTCAGCCAATGCCATGATTGTTCTGGCAATTGCACATTTGCTGAGAGTATTCATTATGGGAGCATATAAACCTCCCCGAGAGCTGAATTGGATATCAGGTGTAGTTTTATTAATGATGACCCTGCTCTTTGGATTTACCGGCTATTTATTACCCTGGGATCAAAGAGCCTACTGGGCAACTACCGTTGGGACCGAAATTGCTGGAAGTATCCCAGTAATCGGTGATCTGGCTCTGGTGTTTCTTCGCGGTGGATGGAATGTAACCAGTCTAACTCTCAGCAGATTCTTTGCGCTTCACGTTCTCGTTCTTCCCCTGGTCACCGTTACCTCCATGGGAATGCATTTCATTATGGTTAGAAAACAGGGACTTATGAAACCTCTCTAACAAAATCAATCAAAACTCCTTTAACCAGACAGTCAGGAGTAAGCTTATGTCTGAAAAACAAGAAGAAAACGGCGTACCATTTTATCCAGACCATTTTACTCTGGAAGCTAAAGTTGCCCTGGGATTCGGGATTCTCGTTGTGCTGATAGGTATACTGGGTCTATTTTTTCCTGTCGGTGTGGGGACACCCGCCGATCCAATGGACACACCAATTCATGTAAAGCCGGAGTGGTATTTCCTCTTCCTCTACCAATTACTGCGGTTTATCCCAAAAACAATCGGAGCAACTGCCCCGGTTATTGCAATCCTCCTCCTTGCAGTCTGGCCCTTCCTGGATTCAAAACCAGACTCAACTAAAAAACAATTCCGAGTCAGAGTCTGGGTTTCTGCTGCTGTTCTTATAATAATCATCGCCCTGACTATCTGGGGGGAGGTTAGCTAAATGAGCGATATTACCCGCCGTGATTTTTTAAACCTGGTAAAGAAAGGTTTTGCTGCCACTGGATTAACTGCACTCCTGGCACCAGTTTTTGCCTTTTTTTATCCCCCCAGCCTGGAAGAAACTCCTTCGGAACCTGTCCGGGTCGGAACAATTGATGATATCCCACCCGGCGAAAGCCTGATGGTTCCCTTTGGTAGATACCCGGCACTAGTAATCCACACAGAAGAAGGCCTTAAAGCTTATTCAGCAGTCTGTACCCATTTTGCTTGCATCTGCAAATGGAACAGCGAAGAACAAGTAATTTTTTGCCCCTGCCATGAAGGGTATTTTGAACCTTTGGGAGGAGAAGTGATTTCCGGTCCTCCCCCTCTCCCGCTGGAAAAAATCCCTCTAACAATAACCAACGGAGAAATCTTCATCGGAGGATCCGTATGACAACAACTGACACACGGATTTCAAAACCCTGGTCCAGAGTGGGCGATCTTTTTTTATATGGCCTCGGTCAACTTCGCACGATCAAGAAGATCTATCCGGGGATAATGCACTTATTAATTTTCTGGGGAGTAATCATCCAGGTCATTGGGACAGCGATTAAGCTCCTGCAGATGGGTTTATTTTTCCCCTTCACCTGGCCGGTATTTTCCCCAAAAGTGTACCTGGGATACGAGTTAATAATGGATCTGGCTGGTGTGGCAATTATCCTGGGAGTGCTGATGGCCATCATCAGGAGATGGATTATCAAACCCCGCTTCATGGAAAACTCATGGGATGATATTTACGCTCTATTTCTGTTAGCGCTGATACCCACTATTGGTTTCATTACTGAAGGATTCAGGTTGCATTCCCTGCAACCTGCCTGGGCAAACTGGTCACCAATCGGAAATTTCACTGCCAGTATTATCGGGAACTTCTCAATTTCGCCAGGTACGGCAGATCTGATTCATCCCTATCTGTTCTGGGGTCATGTCAGTTTGGGATTAATTTTTGCTGCCAGCATACCTTTTACGAAGCTGAGGCACATGATATTTACTCCGATTCATATCTTCCTGAAATCTGATCGCCCAACAGGAGAACTGGCAGCAATTGAAGATATTATGGAAGCTGAAGTTCTTGGTGCTGGCGCTATTAATGAATTTTCTTCCCTGGATTTGCTGTCTTTTGATGCTTGTCTGCAGTGCGGTCGCTGCGAAGAAGTCTGCCCAGCAACTATCAGCGGTATGAGTTACTCTCCTAGATCTCTCCTGCTGACCCTGCGGGAAGACATGGCTGGATCGTTACTTACTCCCGAAAATGGCTCCGCTAAAGGGATAAACAAGGATTTGTTCAAAGAGGAATTTCT
>Ga0255055_10003323_pt1 | contig 10907 bp, 5 predicted proteins | sample JV7_2_27_MG_FD_188633 | JGI IMG/M metagenome (GOLD analysis project Ga0255055, IMG submission 188633) | Seawater microbial communities from Jervis Inlet, British Columbia, Canada - JV7_2_27 | ecosystem: Environmental > Aquatic > Marine > Inlet | place: Canada: British Columbia | collected... | reverse complement strand
GCTCATCAGCTAAAGCCACATTTTTGATCGTCGCCTCATCGGCCTCCGCACTGACATTAAATCTGCTTCTGAGTTTGCCATTGACCTGCACAACGATTAACAGTTGATCTTTTTGAAGCGCCTCCTCCCTGTAGCGCGGCCAGGATTGCTCTAGGATACTGGGGTTATTTCCCAGAGACTTCCAGATTTCTTCAGCAAAATGAGGCACAATCGGTGACACCAACAAGGCCAGCGTCTCAAGCGCAAACCGCATCACTTCGGCCCTGTGTGGATGCGGGTCGGTCACGTCGATTCCCGTCATGGTGTTAAACAGTTCCATGACCGCACTGATTGCTGTGTTAAAATGGAATCTGTCTTCAATATCTCTTGTGACGCGGAAAATGGTCTGATGTGTTTTCCGATACAGTTCTTTGGAGGAAGCATCCAGGTCGCCCGGATCGCCGTCAAACGGCTTAATCCCGGCCATCGAATCCATAATCCCGGCGGCCAACCGCCACACGCGGTTCAAGAAACGGAACCCCCCGTCAACGCCCTGCTCACTCCATTCCAGATCCTTTTCAGGCGGGGCCGCAAACAGACAAAAGAGCCTGGTAGTATCAGCCCCATATTTTTCGAGCAAAACATTGGGATCAACCACATTTTTCTTTGATTTCGACATTTTTTCAATGCGGCCCAGGCTTGGCTTCTCACCGCATATCGCGCATACCTTCCCGGCACCGCTGGTCCGGACCTCCTCTGGAAGCAGAAAGCCGTGAACAGGACAGATTACCGTCTCTTTGCAAACCATGCCCTGGGTTAATAATCGCGTGAAAGGTTCTTTAAAGTTTACAAGCCCGATGTCCTTGAGCACGCGAGTATAATACCTTGAATACAAAAGATGTAAAATAGCGTGCTCCACCCCTCCGATGTACTGATCTACCGGCATCCAGTAGTTTACGGCGTCTTTATCAAACATCCCATGGTTATAATTCGGGCTACAATATCTTTCAAAGTACCAAGAAGACTCGACAAAAGTGTCCATGGTGTCGGTTTCTCGGCGAGCATCCTTGCTGCCGCATTGCGGACATTCTGTTTTAACAAAGGAATCCAGATAAGGAAGGGGCGATTTTCCCCCTTCCAGCATCTTGGCATCTTCCGGAAGTATTATCGGAAGGTCTTTCTCGGACACGGGCACGGTACCACAGGTTTGGCAATGCACCATGGGAATCGGTGCGCCCCAGTATCGCTGTCTGGATATTCCCCAGTCGCGCAGCCGATAACTGACGGTCTTTTTCCCGATTTTATTTTTTTCAAGATATCGTGCGATTTCGTCCAGGGCAATTTTGTTTTCCATCCCGTCAAACTGACCGGAATTTATCATCACCCCTTCATCGACATAGGCCTCACCCATCGTTTCCTGGTCAAGATTCAGGTCGTGGGGCTTTACAACAACCACTATTTCCAGGCCATACTTTTTAGCAAAATCAAAATCGCGTTGATCATGGGCTGGCACAGCCATCACCGCCCCCGTGCCATATTCCATTAAGGCAAAGTTGGCCGTAAAGATCGGCATGCGACGCCCGGTTAACGGATTGATACAATAAGCCCCGATAAAGACCCCTTCCTTTTCAAAAGTTTCTACGGTCTTTGCCGATCTGTCCTGCAACGACATGCGTTCGACAAAACTGACGACCTCAGCTTCCTGTTGGGTGCCTTTCGAAAGTTCCAGCACCAGAGGGTGTTCCGGGGCAAGGACCATAAAGGTTGCCCCAAAAACGGTATCCTGACGGGTCGTAAAAACAGGGATCTCCTTTTGTAAATCATCAACCGGGTTTTTCAGCGGAAACCGGATTTCTGCCCCGACACTTTTACCGATCCAGTTTTTTTGCATGGTTGTCACTTTTTCGGGCCAGCCCGGAAGCCGGTCAGAATGATCCAAAAGATCTTCTCCGTAATCGGTGACACGGAAAAACCACTGCCAGAGCTTTTTTTGCTTTACCGTCTGCCCGCATCGCCAGCACAAACCGGCCTCCACTTGTTCATTGGCCAAAACCGTTTGGCAGGACTCGCACCAATTTACATAGGATTCCTTCCGGTAGGCCATCCCCTTTGCATACATCTGTAAAAAAAGCCACTGTTCCCAGCGATAATATTCAGGCCGGCAGGTGGCAAGTTCCCTGTCCCAATCGTAACTGAAACCCATGCGTTTTAGCTGAGACCGCATGGCTTCGATATTTAAATAGGTCCATCTGGCAGGGTGGGTATTATTGGCAATGGCTGCATTTTCCGCCGGCATGCCGAATGCGTCCCACCCCATGGGATGCAAAACATTAAAACCCCGCATCCTTTTATAGCGTGCAACCACGTCACCAATCGTGTAATTGCGCACATGCCCTATATGGATCTTCCCGGATGGATAGGGAAACATTTCAAGAAGATAATATTTTTCCTTTTGGGGGTCTTCTTTTACCTTAAACAGATTCGTTTTATCCCAGTGGTTCTGCCACTTTGTTTCTATCTCTTTAGGCGCATATTTTTCATCCATACTTAACGCATCCTTCCACTATAGTGGTTGTCAAAAAAACGTTCCGGTATTCAAATGTTTTTTTCTACAACCACTTATGCCGCAATTCCGTCATTCGGAACATAATTATGGAAAGCGGTATAAAATGATACCACCCCATAGAAATTCAAAACTGTTGCTGCATCATATTATAGAACCGGTCAAAAATTTATTCCGACTGCCCTCACGTCTCCACCGGCCCCGGCAGAGGCTATTTTTTTGTTCGACAGGTACCGATATTTGGTCGTGTTATCTCATGACATAATATGATATAACTAGCAAGACCGGTCGTCAACCATGATGATTATGTGGCGCCGGGTGCGAAAGAATCATCGGGCAGAGATCCATAAGCCTCAAAAATTGTTTGACTTGGTTTATACAATTTCATATTCAAACAGATTATGTTTGGTTCCGGCTTGTCCGGGTTATGTTTTTACAGAGGGATAATTCCTCCATGAGCGCAAAAATTTTGATCAATGCTGTAGATCATGAAGAGTGCAGGATTGCAAAGGTAAAAAAACGACAACTGGAAGAGTTTCATATCGAAAGCGCTTCAAAAGAAATCACCCACGGCAATGTCTACAAGGGTATCATCACCCGCATAGAGCCCAGCCTCCAGGCTGTATTTGTTGATTATGGCGCCGAAAGACACGGATTTCTACAACAACACGAAATTCATCATGATTACTTCCAGGATAGTCCCACCGGTAATTTTAGTGTTGACAGGATTGTCAAACGCGACCAGGAATTGCTTGTCCAGATCACAAAAGATCCGATTATGAATAAAGGGGCTATGCTCTCGACTTTTATATCCCTGCCCGGGAGACACCTGGTATTGATGCCCGGGAGCGAAAACAAGGGGATTTCGAGAAAAATCGAAGACGAAGAAGAACGCAACCGGCTGAAAGGGATTATCAACGACCTTAAGCTGCCGGATGGTATCGGGGCTATCGTGCGTACGGCCGGATCCAATTGCACAAAGACGTTGTTGTCAAAGGACGTAAAATATCTCATGCGGCTTTGGAAAAATATCAAAAAAAATGTGCGAAAAGAGAAGGCTCCGGCCTTACTTTATAAAGAAAGAACTTTGGTTTTAAGGTCTATTCGAGATTATTTCACCCCGGAGGTAACGGAAATTTTATCGGATGATGCAGCAGTTTATCAAGAAGTGAAGGATTTTATGAAAATAATTTCTTCACGATACACAAAAATCGTCAAACATTACAAAGGGGACGAACCTATTTTTTCCAAGTTCCGTCTTGAAGACCAGATTGCATCCATATTTGAAAACCGGGTCAGGCTAAAATCCGGCGGTTCTGTTGTCATTCAGCAAACCGAAGCTCTTGTAGCCATCGATGTCAACTCGGGCAAAGCCATTCATCAAAAATCAATCGAGCAAACCGCTCTTATGACAAATCTTGAAGCTGCCGTTGAATCTGCCCGCCAGTTGCGGTTAAGAGATTTGGGAGGTCTTATCGTAATAGATTTCATTGACATGAAAGAAGCCAAACACCGCGCCGAGGTCGAAAGGGTTTTGAAAAACCATTTAAAAGGCGATAAAGCCCGCAGCAAAATCGGCAGGATTTCCCGGTTCGGGTTGATGGAAATGTCACGACAACGGATCAGACCGTCGATTCAGTTCGGCAGTTATGAAGCATGCAAATACTGCCAGGGAAAAGGAACAACACCCTCAACTGAAACACTGGTTCTTGGCTTTTTGCGCAAATTACGCTTTGAAACCCTGAAAAAAGACATTTCCGTTGTTAAAGGCATTGTGCCGGTGGAAGTCGCCGATTATCTTTTAAACCGAAAAAGAAAGGAAATTTTTGATCTTGAGCAAAGGCGTGGTATCAGTATTACCATCGAAGGCGATCGCGCAATGATTCCCGGCGACAGCAAAATTATGAGTGAAAACTAACATGCAGTTGCCATTTTGGTTCCGGCTTGTCCGGGTTATTATATCAAACCCGTCAACTTGACCACCGGTTAGAATGGCTTATCTTCAGGTAAACAATTTAAAATTTAAAAGAAACATTTGACGTCAGGTCTCTTTTCAAGTATATGACCGCCAACTTGAAACGCTTATTTTGGACAATTAATAGTTTCCCAATCGGTCCCCGACAAGCGGGACTACAATTAAACTAATTCAAAGGAGGATTCGTCTTGACTAGTATCGCATATGCAATGGGCCAGGGTGGTGCCGGACAGGGTGGCGCCGGAGGATTTTCCGGGTTTATCCCGCTGATCCTGATGTTTGTTATTTTTTATTTCCTGTTGATACGGCCCCAACAGAAAAGAACCAAAGAGCACCGGCAGATGATTACCGATCTGAAAAAAGGGGATCGCATTGTTACCAGCGGCGGAATTCACGGCCGCATTACCGGGATGGATGATCAAGTATTGACGGTTGAAATCGCCGATAGGGTGCGTGTTAAGGTCGCCCGCAGTAACATCGGCGGTAAGCTAAACTCTTCAACGCAGGCTCAGCCTCAGAAAAAATAGCCCGGCTGTCGCAGCTTAGCATCAGTTTTGATACCGAACAGGCCCCATTTTAATTTAGTTAAATTGTTGATCTGTTGAACAGGTGGTGAGATAGAACCGACTGCCCTTCAATACCTTTTCATTTAACCGAATTTCTGGGGCCTTCCTGCAATGAAAACAGGTGTCGTCGTTGTTTCGCAAAACCGATCATGTATTGGCCGGTCAGGTGCAATGCTGAATGTATTAAATGTGAGAGGAACTTACCATTGAAAAACTTATCATGGAAAGTCGTAATGGTCATCGCAGTAATAGTCGCTGCGTTTATCTACCTTATTCCTACCGTGGTTCCGGAAAGAGTCAAATTATCAGATCAAGCTCTGTCGAATATAAGAAAGGACGGCCTTCCGAATACCATAATTAACCAGCTCAGCAGCCTTAAAGACATCCAATACTCATCTGCAAAGGACTTTGAGCGAAATTTAAGTTCACTGCTTCAGGGCGACCAGGCCGAACAGTATAAATCGACCATACTGCAGCATGCTGAAAAACAAACAGTTTGGCCACATAAGAAAATCAATCTCGGTCTTGATCTGCAAGGCGGTATGCACCTGGTCCTTGAAGTCGAAACCATCAAAGCGGTGGAAAGCAATATTGAACGTATCGGCCAGGAGATGCGCAGCCTGTTAAAAAAAGAGCGTATTCGACAAACCGGCCTGGATCGAATCGAGGGCACAAAGCTGGCCGTAAGAATCCCGGACGAGAACAACCTCAAAAAATTCGACGATTTCCTGGACACCAAATTTAAAGGACTGCGCATCCTTTCACGCTCAAGCCAGGAAGGTGTGACCACTGTGGTCATGGATCTACCCGACACTGAAACCGACCAGATCAAGGAATTGGCCACCCGACAAGCACTTGAAACCATCAGAAACCGTATTGACCAATTTGGCGTAACCGAACCGGACATACGCCGGCAGGGTGAGAATCGGATCCTGATACAACTGCCGGGAATTCAGGACACACAACGGGCAAAGGATCTCATCGGTAAAACGGCTCTTTTAGAATTTAAACTGTTGGATGAAACCTATGATGTCAACGCGGCTCTAAAAGGTTCCTTGCCGCGTGGCAGTGAAATCCTCTACCAGGTCACCGAAGATCCGGAAACAAATCGTATTACGAGAACGCCTTATCTCATAAAAAAACGCACAATGCTCACCGGTGCCCATCTTACGGATGCGAGAGTGCAAATAGATTCACAGTATGGTGATCCATATGTATCTCTGAGCTTTGATACAAAAGGTGGCCGCATTTTCGCAAAAATAACAGGTGATAATGTCAAGAAGCGCCTGGCCATCGTCCTGGATGATAGGATTTATTCAGCGCCGGTTATCCAGGAGAAGATTACGGGCGGCCAGGCCCGCATAACCGGCAGCTTCACCACGGAAGAGGCAAATGATCTGGCGATTGCCCTGCGAGCCGGTGCCCTGCCGGCACCGGTCATATACCTTGAAGAAAGAACGGTGGGACCTTCTCTGGGGGCCGATTCGATTAGAAAAGGACTAATCTCCATGATTATCGGCGGCATTCTCGTAGTACTATTTATGATGGTATACTATAAAGGTGCCGGTATTATCGCCAATACTGCACTCATCCTCAACATCATCCTGATCGCAGCGGGATTGGCAGGGTTTCAGGCCACTCTGACCCTGCCGGGAATTGCAGGTATAATTCTTACCATCGGCATGGCGGTGGACGCCAATGTCCTTATTTTCGAGCGCATCCGTGAGGAAATGACCCTTGGTAAAACCCCCCGTGCGGCAGTAGAAGCCGGTTATGACCGGGCGACACTAACAATATTGGATGCCAATGTCACGACCTTGATTGCCGCCCTGGTCCTTTTTCAATTCGGAACAGGACCGATTAAAGGATTTGCCGTAACGCTCAGCCTGGGCGTTATTGCCAGTCTTTTTACGTCCTTGATTTTGACACGGCTTATATTTAATTACTTTTTAATGAACCGTAAAGTAAAGCGTCTGAGTATTTGATGCAGACAGTCAGACTGTTCACTGATCAACTGATCGGCGCAACTGCCAGCAGTGGCTTCAAACCAATCCGCAAAGAGGTTGCCCATATGCAGCTTATAAAACCAGAAATCAACATTAATTTTATCGGTAATCGCAAAATGTTTTTCATGGCATCCCTGGTCATGATTCTTATCACCTTAATCTCTCTCATTGTTCATAACGGGCCCAAATTGGGAATCGATTTTAAAGGTGGGACACTGATCCAAATAAAGTTTGCAGCCCCGGCTCATATCGAGAATATTAAAACCGGTCTCAGCACTGTGGGCCTCGGAAACTCTTCGGTGCAGTCCTTCGGTGATCAACAAGGATATGAATATCTTATTCGAACCGACGGCACCGTAGCAACAACTGAAGGATTTTCCATTCAAATGCAAAACGCTTTAGAATCGGCTACTACCAGCAGTCTAGAAATTCGACGTGTTGAAATGGTCGGTCCCCAGGTTGGCCAGGATCTGAGAGAAAAGGCCCTGTTTGCTATGTTTTTTGCCCTGCTTTTTATAACAATTTATATCTCCGGCCGATTTGAACTGAAATGGATTTTAAGCGGTGTCGTTGCAGGTGTCTTGATGGGGGCCATTTATGTTTTTAACCTGTTTGATGTCAGTATTCCTTTTCTCATCGCTGCCGCCCTGCTTGTCACGCTGGTACTTTTCTGGTTTCTCGAACTGAAGTATGCCATGGGAGCTATCGTGGCCCTCATGCATGATGTAACCATAACGGTGGGCATTTTTTCAATACTTAACAAAGATTTTACCCTGCCAATCATTGCGGCGCTTCTCACCATTATCGGGTACTCCCTGAATGATACTATTATTGTTTTTGACCGCATCCGTGAAAACCTGAGAAAACACCACAAACAATCCCTGGAATTCATTCTTAACCGCAGCGTTAACGAAACCCTCAGTCGAACCATACTCACTTCGATAACCACCCTGATCGTGCTGGTTACGCTATTTGTGTTCGGTGGCGGAATCATCCATGACTTTGCTTTTGCAATGATCATCGGGGTTATCATCGGTACTTACTCCTCAATTTATGTGGCCAGCCCCATACTTCTTGCCTGGCAGATTCGAGGCAAAAAGTAGGACCAATCCCAGACGTGAAATACAGAAAATATTAATAAGCGACGTTTATGGAAAAACTTTTGGCATGGTTCACACTAAAAAGCGTACCGGGTATCGGAGATCTTCTTTTTAAACGGCTCCTTGATCATTTCGGGTCCCCGGATTCTGTGCTGCAGGCCGCCCATGGGCAGTTAATTGAAGTAAATGGCATGGCCCCGCGTCTTGCAACGGCGATAAAGAGGCATAAAATGCCGGACCGGGTCAAACGGGATTATGACAGGGTAATCCAAAAAGGGTTTCCCATTGTTACCCTGTCCGATCCGGAGTATCCGCCGCTTTTGCGCCAAATCCCGGACCCACCGCCCTTTTTATATGTACATGGGTCTATCGGCAATACCGACCGCAGTATTGCCGTGGTTGGTTCCAGAAATGCAACACCATACGGCCGCTCAATAACCAACAGTCTTTGTGAGGATTTAGCCGATGCCGGTTTGACGATCATCAGCGGTATGGCCAGAGGAATAGACACGGCAGCCCATGAAGGTGCGCTTGCGGTTGAGGGCAAAACCATCGCGGTACTGGGCAGCGGATTAGAAAATATATATCCGGCTGCAAATCTGAATCTTTTTCACCTGATAGCTGAAAGCGGGGCCGTGATCTCTGAATTTCCGCTAAACACCGAACCCGAGGCCCACAATTTTCCGCGGAGAAATAGAATTATCAGTGGTATTGCTCTGGGGACTGTTGTGGTGGAGGCAACCAGAAACAGCGGTTCGCTGATTACCGCCCGCCTGGCGGCCGAACAGAACAGGGAGGTATTTGCCGTCCCCGGCAGTATCGAATCATTTAAAAGTAAGGGTGCCCATGCCTTGATAAAACAAGGAGCAAAGCTTGTTGAACATGTATCTGATATCATTGAAGAGATATCCAACATGATTGCCATCCCTGTTGGGGAAAAGCAAACAGGCCAGCCCGGTAGGATAAAGCCTGCGCCGGCACTTACAGCGGATGAATCCGCCGTATTTGAGTTCCTGGAACCATACCCGGTGCATATAGACGATATTTCGAGAAAACTCGATATGGAACCTGCAAAAATCTCGAGCCTCCTGCTGAAGCTTGAACTTAAAGGTGTCGTCCGGCAGTCACCGGGAAAACATTTTTCAATTAATAAACCATAATTCAGGAGTAGAGAGTTTCAAAAATCACAAAAAGGTACTATAATTGCTAACCGCAAAAAATTGGTAGGCAGGGGTGCACACAATAACGGACAGCGGATCACCTGAGAAGTGGTTTCAAAACTCTATCTAATGAGCACCCTGCAATTATCGCCAGCCAAAATACTTGTTGGATGGGGAAGGATTCGAGCGAGGAGATATCGTGGCAAAACCGCTTGTTGTTGTTGAATCACCAACTAAAGTCAGAACACTAAAGAAATACCTCGGCAAAAGCTATAACATTGCGGCAACTGTCGGGCACATAAAAGATCTGCCCAAAAAGGAAATAGGTATAGATGTTGAAGACGGCTTCAAACCCAAATACAAAACCATTCCGGGGAAGCAGAAAATAATTAAAACGCTAAGACAGGCAGCCGGTGATGCGACGATTGTCTATCTGGCCCCCGATCCTGACCGAGAGGGTGAAGCCATTGCCTGGCATACGGCTGATATTCTTAAAAAAACCGGTAGAAAATTTCATCGTGTATTGTTCCATGAACTCACCCAAAATGCCATTGAAGAGGCCATCGCAGCACCCGAATCGTTGAATCGCAGCAAGTATGAAGCGCAACAGGCACGGCGCATTCTAGACCGACTCGTCGGATACCAAATTTCTCCAATATTGTGGCGAAAAGTGAAAGGTGGATTGAGTGCCGGCCGGGTGCAATCTGTCGCTTTACGAATCATATGCGACCGCGAACGAGCCATCCAGGCCTTTGACCCGGAAGAATACTGGTCCATAACCGCCCATCTTGAATCGGATACTCCTCCGCCGTTTTCTGCCAAACTGGTCAAAAGGGAAGATGAAAAAATAAAAATACCGAATGAAAGCTCGGCCTCCAAGATTTTGGAAGCGGTTTCAAAGGAAGAGTTTATAGTTGATAAAATTAGGAAGAAAACCATCAAACGTAACCCCCTGCCCCCTTTTACCACCAGCAAATTACAACAGGAATCCATCCGAAGATTAAGATATTCCGCTAAAAAAACCATGGTAATCGCCCAGCAGCTATATGAAGGTATTGAGCTCGGACCGGGCGAACCTGTCGGACTCATTACTTACATGCGCACTGACTCCACCAGAATTGCTAAAGAAGCTGCCATTGAGGCCTTGGAATTGATCCGAGACCGCTTCGGTAAAAATTTCGCAGTAGATGAGCCCAGATTTTTTAAAAATAAAAAAAAGGTCCAAGATGCCCACGAAGCCATTCGACCGACATCCGTATTTAACACACCCGAAAAGGTAGCCCCTTATCTTTCCAAGGAGCAATTGGCCCTGTATCGCATTATCTGGCAGCGGTTTGTGGCATCTCAAATGCAGCCGGCGCTGATAAATAATGTTTCCGTATCAATAAAATCCGGTTCTTATGTGTTTACAGCCAGCGGTTCTTCCGTTAAATTTAAAGGTTTTATGGCGCTTTACCAGTCGGTAGACGAAGAGATCCGAAGTCAAAAAGAAAAGAAAATGGAGATCTTTCCGGTTCTAACAGAGGGAATGATCTTAAAACTCATCAAATTAGAACCC
>Ga0255055_10003322_pt1 | contig 10909 bp, 4 predicted proteins | sample JV7_2_27_MG_FD_188633 | JGI IMG/M metagenome (GOLD analysis project Ga0255055, IMG submission 188633) | Seawater microbial communities from Jervis Inlet, British Columbia, Canada - JV7_2_27 | ecosystem: Environmental > Aquatic > Marine > Inlet | place: Canada: British Columbia | collected... | reverse complement strand
GCGATTGATGCTGATCCCGAGTATGCTCTGGCATACGTTGGACTGGCTAACTCCTACACTACTTATGGATTATGGAGCTTTGCCCCTCCAGGGGATACCTTCCTGATAGCAAAAAACTATGCGGAAAAGGCCTTGGTATTAGATGATACACTTGCTGATGCCTATGTATCTCTTGCTACAGTCAGCCTGTTTTATGATTGGGACTGGACCGCTGTCGAGAGTGGAATAATAAAGGCCATTGACCTCAATCCTGGTTTAGCTTGGGCTCATATGAGATATGCTACCTATTTGTCGGCGATAGGTCAGCATGAGAAAGCCCTCGAAGAGATAAGACTTGCCGAGGAACTTGATCCACTCTCAATAACAACACATGCAACTGAAGCATGGATTCTTTTCCACCAGCGTAAATACGACCAGGCCATAGAAAAGTGCCGAATGACTCTCGAGATGGCCCCAAACCATGGACAGACCACTTATTTTCTTGCTTGTGCTTATACGATGAAAGGCATGTATGAGGAGGCTATCTCATCCTATCAAAAAGCGAGTCAAGAAGGCCTCATCTGGGCGGATATATTCCTCGGCTATGCCTATGGAATATCAGGAGAGAGAGACAAGGCAGAAAAATTGCTTAGCGAATTGGAAGAGCTGTCTAAGAAAAGATATGTTCCTCCATCATATAAAGCTGTTATCTATGCTGGACTCGGAGAAATCGATAAGGCAGTCGAAGCAAAATGGAGAGCCTTCGAAGAACATGATATAGGGGTAACCTATATAAAAGTTCTTCCTATGGAGGACATTCTCCGTCCGCACCCAAGGTTTCAGGCTCTTATGAAGAAGATGAATCTTATTTAATAGAGCAGAAAATCACCACCGGTATGAAATGTTGGCAACGGCGCGGCGGCGGAGAAGGTCACCTCCAAAGCTCTGATAATGCTTTTTGTCGAGTAAATTGCTGATGTTGACTCCGATGGAGAATCTGTCACCGAATTGAAAATTCGAAGTTAGGTCAAAAAGGCTGTAGGATTTTACAGTGCCCTCAAAAAAACCGGCTGCCCATGAAAAGTCATCCACCCACCTATAGCGTAGAGACACGTCGAACCGGTCTGAGATATAGGCCATTCCTAAATTGATCCGATGTTTGGGCGTGTTGGCGAGGATTTTATCTCCGATCAGCTCTTCCTTGACTTCGAAATCGAACCAGGTATAGCTGAAATCAACATTCCAGTGTTTGCTGAGAAAATATTTAAGATCGATCTCTATCCCTTGAGCATTTGCTTTACCAGCATTGGTATAGGAAGCCCCGACAAAAATAGCAGAGCTGTCTTCGAGACTGTTGGACATGATGGCAAAAAGGCCTGCCGGCAAATTCTGTTTCAGCGTTGCAATAATTGCAGCCTGAATCTCGGTTGGGAGATCGGATGGCGGGGTATAAGACCCATAAGCAGGATTTACGAGAGGCAACAGATCGGTGACAAAGTTTTTGAGCTGGCTTCTGTAGTAGTTGATGTGAAATATTAACTTGCGGCCGAAGATGTTGGAGTAGCCTATTTCGTAGCTTGTGATCTCCTCTACTTTGAGATCCTCATTCCCAAGAGCGAGCACTGGTACGTTTTCGAATCCCAGGCCCAAGTCCATGCCACCTAAAGCAGAGGAGAGCCCATCTTCTATAGCTGAAAGATCAGCAGTAGGAGCGACCGGAAGCCTTAGAAAAAACTCAGAGTAGTTTGGTGTCTGAAACGCCTGGTTGATGGTTAAACGGAGTGAATGACCAGGATTGAATGAATACACGAGAGACGCTTTTGGTGAGAACTGGGTATCATACAATGTACTAAAATCAATGCGGCCTGCTAGGACGACCTTGAGCTTGTCCGTGAAATAATAATCGAGCTGGCCAAAAACGGCCTCCATGTGTTCATTTTTGGTCTTGGATGTGAATGTTTGAAAGCCCTGCTCGTTAGCGGAATCAACCTCTTCACTACGAATCGAGAAGCCGCCGACAATCCTACCCTTTCCCTTTGCGAAATCGGTGAATCCTTGGATTTCTCCATGAATCCTGTTCATGTCAAGATATAGTTGTGCGCCGGAACTAAGGGAAATTCCCTGCCAATCCGCCATGTAGTTATACGCAAGAATGTTCCAGTGTGGGGAATTGAAGTTGGCCCTTACTAGGGGCATAGATGTGCTTTTAGTCTGCATACGGCCAGCACCAGTGATAAAGGCATTTCCCTTATGATCAACGAACCAGGTTTCAAAAGTAAACACGCTGCCGCTTCCGAATTGCTTATCCAATCTTATTTTGGCATTCATGGTTTTAAGCTTATCATACGGTAGAGAAGCCACCTCTATCGGAAGGCCTTCATACTCTATAGATTCGTTCCGCGACAGGGAAAAGTCCTTGCTTTCCATGTATCCACCCATAATTGTGAAATACCAATCCTTGCCTAGACTGCTTGAATAGCGTAGATCGAATCGAACTGAGTCCAGTTCACCAAATGAGAAGCGTGCAATGCCGCCCTGGTTGTATCGAGGGTCCCTGCTGATGATGTTGAAAACACCGTTGTAAGCATTTGCGCCGTAGAGCGCTGATCCGGGACCTCGAACCATTTCTATAGAACCAATGTCAGGGAGGAAAGAGGAAACAAATGGCCAGAACTGAGCCCCCAAAAAGATAACACTCAGATCGACGCCGTCGATCAAAGTAAGGACTCGGCGGTTTAAACTGGTGTTAAAACCTCGTGTATTGAAATTAAAATCATAGAGCCCGCTCTGTGTTGAATCAATACCAGGAGTTGTTTCCAGGATTTTAGGAAGCTGTCCGTGGGATGCTTCCCGTTCAATCTCTGCCTCCTCCACTATGCTCACAGCCGCAGGGGCGTCAACAACGCGTTCCGTGCGGCGTGACGCTCCGTAGACTGTCAGGGTATGTGTAAGGAGGATCTCCCATTCAACATCTACATCACATTGTGTTGTACTTCCGGTTGTGACAACCATGCCTTCCTTTGTGATGGAATTTTCTCCCTGTGTAAAAGTAAGGGTGTATTTTCCAGGCGGGATGCGTTCAAAGGTGTAAGCCCCATTTTTGTCGGTTATTGTCGAAAGGGAGAGTTCCTCCAGGAAAACATCAACACCTCCAATGGATTTGCCAGTTTTCTTCACCTGCCCCTGGATGAGGCCAGAATCTTCGGCCATTGAAGATATCGGGATTAGCAAGATAATCACACAGAATAAGACTCTTTTTCCCATTTTGCTTACTTCCTTATTTAAGATAAATCATCAAAAAAATGAAGCCTCTTCTAAGGAATAAATATAGGGATTTTTTTTTGGGCTTGCCTCAAACCTCTCACCATTTTCTGGACTTCCCACTCGCTGATATTTGGGAAAAAGATTATCATATCCAAAACAACCTTGTCAAAGACAGGAAAACTGTCAGAAATTTCTCTCCCTCTGGAAAGACGACGATCCAGGCCTCCCTGAAGTTGACTATACGAGAAAGAGGCTGGCTGGGCTGCTGCAGAAAGAAATTAAGAAAAGATAGGAAAGAGTGTTCATTAATATCAAAATCTGGTGTCCAAATAGTGTCCATAAGAGATCTATATAGACCTGAATAGACCCGAAGAGACCTGAACAGAAACAATACTTTACGTTTGTTTTCAATAACTTATAGTTTCTGGTGGAAACTGATTCGTAATCAGTAGGTCGGAGGTTCGATTCCTCTCGCTGGCTTTCTTTTTTTTCTTATATTTACATTGTTAATCAGTAAGTACAGATTTGAATTCTCTGCTAGATCTATTTATTTTTAATAAGTTAGAAAGGATTGGGCCTTAGAGGTTTTTAACTTGGTGTCCATATAGTGTCCGTTGTATTCCATCCTTATCCTCAATAGCCATTCCTTTATTTAGCAATTGACACACCCTTTTTGAATCAATATCCTAATATCGCTTATAAAAGGGGAAACAGTGGCTATCGAATGCCCAAAGTGTCGGACCAATAACCCAGATGATTCCAAGTTCTGTAAGGGATGTGCCAGTCCTCTTCCTGATTCTAAGGACGTCCTACACACTAAAACCCTGGAGACACCCATCGAAGCGTTGATCACTGGTTCGACCTTTGCCGGTCGCTACCAGATCATCGAGGAGCTTGGTAAGGGAGGCATGGGAAAGGTCTACCGTGTTCTTGATAAGGAGTTCAACGAAGAAATCGCAATCAAACTCATTAAAACGGAGATCGCCCACGATAAGAAAACGGTCGAGCGGTTTAAAAGCGAGGTGAGGCTTGCCCGGAAGATCGGCCATAAGAATGTGGGCAAAATGTACGAGCTTCTTGAGGAAAAAGGAACCCGGTTCATCACCATGGAGTATGTTTCCGGCCAGGATCTCAAGGGGCTCATCAAACAGTCCGCTCCCTTGAGCATCGCCAGGACGATCTTGATCGCTAAACAGGTATGCGATGGCTTGGCAGAAGCCCACAGACTGGGGGTCGCGCACAGGGATCTCAAGCCCTCCAACATCATGATCGACAAAGAGGGCGACATCAAGATCATGGACTTCGGAATCGCCCGCTCCATCAAGGAAAAAGGGATCACAGGTTCAGGAGTGATGATCGGAACCCCAGAATACATGTCTCCTGAACAGGCAGAGGCCAAAGGGATTGATCATCGGTCTGATATCTATTCCTTGGGTGTGATCCTCTATGAAATGCTCACAGGACAGCTTCCCTTCGAAGGCGACTCTCCTCTTAGCATCGCTATGAAGCACAAGGGTAAGATCCCCAAAGATCCCAAGGGACACAATCCTCAGATCCCCGATGACCTCGACCGTCTTGTCCTGAAATGTCTAGAGAAGGAGAAAGACACACGCTATCAAAGCGCAGAAGAAGTGCTGTCTGATCTGGAGATGATTGAAAAGGGCCTCCCTACAACTGACAGGGCCATCCCCAAGAAAAAACCCATAACATCCAAGGAAATAACCGTTACCTTCGGTTTGAAGAAGCTGCTTTTCCCGGTTCTTCTTATTTTGGCTGCCACCATCATAGGATTGGTGATTTGGAGTCCCTGGACAAAAAAAACACCTTTAGTCACATCAGACAAGCCCTCCATCGCCATCCTTCCTTTTGAAAACATATCGAATGATGAGAGCCTCGATGCCTGGCGGTTCGGGGTCTCCCAGCTCTTGATTACAGACCTGGCTCAGTCCAAGCACCTGTATGTGCTGGATGACAGCATGATATTCGGCATTTTAAGGAATCTTGACCTGATCGATATCGAAAAATATTCTGCCGAGGACCTGGTGAAAATAGCCAATAACGGGGGAGCCGAATACATCGTGAGCGGAAGTCTTATTCAAGCAGGGGAGAAGATCATCATAACCGCAAAACTCCAGAAGTCGAGCTTGGATGAACTCAAGCTGACTAAAAAGCTGGAATGCCAGAGCGAGGAGGAGATCATCGCCAAGATCGATGAGTTGTCCGACTCGATCAAGCAGAGTTTCGACTTCAGCCAGGAACAGATAGATGCAGATTTTGACGAAATGATCGGGAGCATCACATCCCGCTCTCCTGAAGCTTTCAAATATTACACCGAAGGTGTCAAAAGATATCATTTGGGAAGGAAGGACGAAGCCGTTCCTTTCCTTGAGAAAACGATAGAGATCGATCCTCAATTTGCCATGGCCTACAATTACCTGTTCTCCTGTTCTCCAATTATGGGTGAGCAACCCCTTGAGTATATTCAAAAAGCTTTTGAATTGAGTGCTTATGCGTCGGAGAGAGAGCAGCTCCGGATCCACGGTGATTATTATCAGTGGAAATTTCCTGAAAGTGAATACCCGAAGGCGATCGAAGCTTATGAAAAATTGCTGGAGATCTATCCTGATGACAATATCGGCAACCGCAGGTTGGGGATTTTGTACAGCAAGATTGAGGATCTGGAAAAATCCTATGCGCACTACAAAGTTAACGTCGAGAACAATTCACCGAATGGTGCAGATTATTACAATATGTCCAATGCTTACGAAAATTTCGGGGAGGTGGACAAAGCCATTGCGGTCATGAAGCTCTACGCTGAGCGCACTCCTGGTACCATTTTTCCTCCGATTGCATTGGCCCGGATTTATCTCAAACAGCAAGAGTATGATCTTGCCTTGGCAGAAGTCGAGAAATATTTATTGCTTTATCCCCAAGCCTATTTAAGTCCTCTCACCAAAGGAGATATCTACCTTCTCATGAATGTATGGGACAAAGCCGAAAAATATTATCTGGACCTGCTCGAGAAAAATCCTGTTTTAGGAAGAGACCGCCTGGCTCTCTTGGCTTTGTCCCAGGGACAGCTGAAGCAGGCTGAATCCCAGCTTGCAATGGGGATAGACCTCTTGGATGAGGGTCACTGGCGGAGGTCGAATTTTCTGCAACACCTGGGTTATGTATATCTGTTGACCGGGGACTTTGAGAAAGCTCTGGAAGTGTGTGATGAGGCCTGGATGAATGCGGGATTGACAGGGACTCTGCGGATGACCATCCAAAGACGGGCTCTCTACTTCAAAGGTTATGCTCTGATCAAGGCCGGGGCTATTGAGGAAGCCAAACGAGTCCAAGACCGTTTGACAGCTTTGGTCGAAGAAGGGATGAACAAGAAAGCTGTGAGGTATTCTCTGTTTTTAGAGGGAATGACCGCGCTTCGCAACAAGGATTATTCACAGGCCGTTGATTCCTTGACCAAAGCATCTTCTCTTCTCCGCCCGCAGCTGCATGAAAACAATTATTTGCCCTGTTTTGAGCATGCTCTGTTCTATGATTCTCTGGCTGCAGCCTACCACCAGGCAGGGGATTTGGAAAAAACTGAGGAGTGCTACAAGAATATCCATGCCTTGACTTCAGGAAGACTGTATTATGGCGACTTATATGCCAAGAGTTTCTACATGCTTGGTAAGATCTACGAACAACAAGGGAACACAGCCAAAGCGATAGAGCATTACCAGAAATTCCTCGACCTTTGGAAGGACGCTGATCCTGGGATAGAGGAAGTGGAAGATGCAAAGAAGAGGTTTGCTGGGATGAAGCAGAAAGAAATTGAGAAAAGATAGGAAAGAGTGTTCATTAATATTGAAATCTGGTGTCCAAATAGTGTCCATAAGAGACCTAAATAGACCTGAATAGACCTAAACAGAAACAATGCATTGTTTCTGCAGAAACAATAACTTACGTTTATTATCAATAACTTACGTGATCCCCTAGAAACTGATTCGTAATCAGTAGGTCGGAGGTTCGAATCCTCTCGCTGGCTTTCTTTTTTCCCTGAAAGCCAGGCATTTTCCCTTAAGCACCATTAAACCGAATTAAGCGAGAAACAACTAAATCTGTGACATGGATGGGGAGTACGTCTTCTTGTGACGCTATTCCGGACCATGCAGAAAGCGTCTTTGGACAATAGACCGTCTATCATGTTAGAGAGGTAGATTCATATCCTTCAAATGTATATTAAAGCGGTAATAAGTTCCTCTCTAATTCATGATACGAAATCAAAACATATTCAATTTGACAGCCTCATATTAAATCCATATTCTAATATTGCTAAAAAGGGGTAGAAAGTGTCAAAAGAATGTCCCAGGTGTAAAGCCAAAAATCCTGATGATACGGCTTTCTGCGGCAAATGCGGGACACAGTTAGATTCAGACCTGGGCCCCACTCAGACCATGGAGACACCCAATGAGGAACTGACCACTGGTGCCACCTTTGCCGGACGCTACCAGATTATTGAAGAGCTGGGAAAGGGCGGTATGGGTCGGGTCTACAAAGTCCTTGATAAAGAGACGAACGAGAAGATTGCATTAAAACTCATAAAACCTGAGATCGCATCCGACAAAAAGACTGTCGAACGCTTCAGGAATGAATTGACCACTACTCGCAAAATCCGTCACAAGAATATCTGTGGTATGTATGACTTGGGAGAAGAAAAAGGCGTTCACTTCATCTCCATGGAATATGTTGCGGGTGAAGACCTGAAAAGCTTTATCAGGAGATCAGTCCAGCTGACTGTGGGGAAGGCCATCTCCATCGCCAAACAGATCTGTGACGGTTTGGCAGAAGCACACAACTTGGGAGTCGTACATCGAGACTTAAAACCAAGTAACATCATGATAGACAAAGGCGGCAACGCCAGGATCATGGACTTCGGGATTGCCAGGGCTGTCAAAGGAAAGAGAATTACAGGTTCTGGTGTCATGATCGGAACGCCTGAGTACATGAGTCCGGAGCAGGTGGAAGGAAAAGGTGTCGATCAGCGGTCAGATGTCTATTCCCTGGGGATTATCCTTTATGAGATGCTGACCGGAAGAGTGCCTTTTGTGGGCGATACACCCTTTACCGTAGGAGTCAAACATAAAAGTGAGATGCCTGAGGATCCAAAGGAAATCAATCCACAGATTCCTGATGACCTAAGCGGTATAATTCTTAAATGTCTGGAAAAGGACAAAGAAAACCGTTATCCAAGCACAAGAAGTGTAAAGTCTGAGCTGGAAAAGATCGAACAAGGTTTACCTACAACAGAAAGTAAAGTCCTCACACCCAGCTCGACGACCTCAAAGCAGATCACAGTCTCTATCACACCCAAAAAGTTTATCATCCCATTGGCAATCTTGGCCGCGCTAATTCTGGCAGTCATCCTGATATGGAAACCTTGGAAAGGTACTTTATCCATTCAGCCCACAGAATCCGGGATGCCATCACTTGCTGTATTAAACTTCAAGAATAATACTGGCGACCCCAGTTTGGACAACTGGAATGAATCCATTCGTGATCTTCTGATTACAGATCTTTATCAATCCCGCTATCTCCGAATTCAAAGCGCAGAAAGAATCAATCAGATTCTTTCTATGATGAATTTAGAAGATGAAACTTCCTATTCCGCCGATGTTCTAGGGGAGATTGGGAGAAAAGCGGGTGTTGAGACCATTATTACTGGAAATTTCACAAAATCAGGGAATTTATTGAGGTTGAACGTTTCTCTCCTAGATGCAGAATCTGGAGATCTCATCAACTCTGAAAAAACTGAGGGGCAGAGTGAAGCAGGTTATTTACCGCTTGTGGATGATCTCACCCATAAGATTAAATCCAGTTTCAATATTACTGAAGCACGGCTCTCCAGTGACCAGGATATGGAGGTTGGTGCTATCACAACTTCCTATCCTGAAGCTTATCGTTATTACAGAGAAGGGCGGTCTTTTTTCTTGAGAGCGGATTTTAGTTCCAGTATCCCTCTCATGGAGAGAGCCATCGAGATTGATCCCAATTTTGCCATGGCTTACCGGTCAATCGCTGTTGCTTATCAAAACATGGGGGGGAATAAGGATAAGGTCAAAGAATATCTAGGCAAAGCTTTGGAGAAAACCGACCGACTCTCTTACAAGGAAAAAAAGATAATCGAGGCTCAGTACAGTAGTATTGTGGAACTGAATTTGGATGAAGCAATGAATATCTGGGAAGAACTTCTGGAGGATTATCCCGAGGACAATTTTATAAATATGTCCATTGGCGCTACCTATCACAAGCTAGGGGAATTAGATAAAGCCATACGCCATTATGAAGTCTGCCGGAAAAATAGTAGTGAACTCACCACAATGTATACGTATTTGGGATTAGCTTATATGGCAATAGGTGGATACGAAAAAGCGAGAGAAGTTTACCGGGACCACATCGAATATTTTGGCGACAGTGCTTCCATGAGGACAAATCTGGCAAACGCCTATGTCTTCGAAGGGATGATTAACGAAGCCCTCCCAGAAGCGAATAAAGCCATGGAAATGAATCCCCGAGCATTTATAATGGGAATTTTTGATCACATCAGAGGTGATTTTGCGACAGCGGAAAAGGATTATGAACACTGGCTTGATGATAGTAATGTTGACATGAGAATGATGGCACATCGCTGGTTAGCCTGCATCAACATGACTCAGGGCAAGTTTGATAGAGCGGCGTCTTTTATTGAGGAAGGTCTAACACTGGCAAAAGACCAAGAACATCAAATCCGTGTATTAGAATTCCTCGATCTGAAATTATGGTGTGATTTGGCATTAAGAAATTTTGAGGAAGCCATGGCTGATGCCCAGACTATGTTGAATCATTCAGTCGAATATGGCGGTCCTATTTACCTATTTCGCTCGGTATGGTTACAGAGTTTGGTCCTCTCTAAAATGAATCAATCTGAGAAAATACGAGAGATAATTGATCAGATGGAAAGGCAACTTGAGGCTCTCAGAGTGGCGGACTGGTGGAGTAATATCTTGGTTCTTAGTTTTAAAGGCCTTGCCGATTTTGCGGAAGGAAGTTATAAAAGCGCAGCGGAAAAATGGGACAAAGCATGGATAAAAAGTGAGCAGGAATGGTCATGGACCGAAGGCATCGTCATACATCGCATCACTCGTGTCTACAATTTGGGCGAGGCTCATCTTTTGGCCGGTGATCTTGAGTCAGCCCAAAAAGCCTATGAACAAGGATTGAATCTGACCTCAGGAAAGATCTATTTGGGTGATCTCTGGGCAAAGAGTCATTTCAAGTTGGGTGAGATTTATGAGAAACTGGGTAACCGAGACAAAGCCATTGAGCATACAGAAAGGTTCCTGGAAATGTGGAAGGACGCCGATCCTGGGCTCCCTGAAGTTGAAGATGCGAAGAATAGGCTGGAAAGATTTTAATGTCATTAAGCTTGAGCTGTGTTGGCTTCCAGTACCTAACAAAAACGTTACTTTTTTTGTATTAATTCAATCAAATTGTCTCTTGTAAGACCGCATTGCCTTAAAATACCTAGAAGAGTTCCCTTGGCTAATTCATCGTGAAGAGGGATGACCGTTTTATAATTATCTTTCTTCATGCTGACATGACTGCCTTTCTGCCTGATTACACGAAATCCATTTTTGTAAGG
>Ga0255055_10003321_pt1 | contig 10909 bp, 11 predicted proteins | sample JV7_2_27_MG_FD_188633 | JGI IMG/M metagenome (GOLD analysis project Ga0255055, IMG submission 188633) | Seawater microbial communities from Jervis Inlet, British Columbia, Canada - JV7_2_27 | ecosystem: Environmental > Aquatic > Marine > Inlet | place: Canada: British Columbia | collected... | reverse complement strand
CCGACGTCATCTCCGTTCCAAAAGGTCAGCCTGGTCGTCTCGTAGGGCGGTATTCTCATCGAGGTCTCTCGCGCTCACCGAGTCTCGCCGAAAACCTCACCGGGATTCGGTGACAGGATGCGCTTGAGGCGCCCTGTCTTACGCGACCGAGGAGCGCGCTACACAACGTCGCCCCCGCTTGCTCGGTTACGCCGCGTGGTCCAGCTTACGAACCGGGACTGCCGGGCGAGCCTCGCGACCCGCTACGGCCGTAGTAGAGCGCGCAACAGCTGGAGGTGTTCCATGAACGCACGCGCACCGCTGTACGCCGCATCTCTCCTTTGCTTTCTCGCTGTGGCCTGCTCCCCACCCGCCGAGCAGGCGGAGCCCTCAGGAGGCGAAGCCGTGTCGACGGAAGCCGACGTCGAGGCCATCCGAGGCGTCATGGACCGTTGGACGGCAGGCCTCAACGCCGAAGACACCGACGCGATGTTGGCCCTCTTGACCGACGGCACCAACCACATGGGGCCCAACGAACCGGCGATCAGCGGGCACGCCGCCGTAGGCGGCTGGTTCGACGCGATGTTCGCCGGGGAGGGAGCTCCCGTCTTCGCGATCGAGACGGGCGAAGTGAGGGTCGCCGGCGACTGGGCGGTCGGGCGAGGCATCTACAGCTTTACCGTGACTGCTGAGGGTGGTGAGGAGGCGACGGTACCCGGAAAGTGGATGATCATCTTCGAGCGCGGCGCCGACGGAGCCTGGAGGTCGGCCAGCACGATCTGGAACCTCGACGTGCCGGAGCCGGCGTCGGAGTAGCGAGAACCGCGACGGGGCTCACCCAGGTGTATAGGAAGCCGAAAGCCCTGCATGACGGGGCTTTCGTGCATCAGAAGATCACGACGGCCCTCGCTCTGATCGTAGTTTTCGCGACACCCTCCGCTGCGCAGCAAGCAGAGGAGCTCTTCTTCGACGACTTCGAGTCGGACCTCACCGATTGGACCATAAGCGACCCGGAGGCGATCCGCATACTGGAGACGCGGGATCCTTCACACGGCAACGTGCTTCTCCTCTCTCCGGCCCACGCTGCGCTCTATGCGCTGATTCGAGGTTCTGAGTCATGGCGGGGTTACCGGATCGAGGGTGAGGTGCTCTTTCCCGAGGACGTTCACAACTACCTGGGGTTTATCTACAACTACGCGCAGCGCGGAGATCGCGTCGATCTGGGGAGCATCTATATCAAAGGCAACGGCAGCTACATCCGGGTGAATCCGCGCCGCGACTGGAACCCGAGCCGGATGCTCTACGAGGAGTACAGGACCCGGCTGACGGGCCGCGACACGATCCGCATCGGGGAGTGGCAGAGCTTCGCCGTCGAGGTAGTGGGCCACGTCTGCCACTTCTACGTGGGTGACATGACCGTGCCCAAGGTCACCTTTGACCTTTACGAGCACGCCGGCGGAAAGGCGGGGTTCAAGCCACGGGTGGTCGGCGGCTCGACATGGTTGGATAACGTGCGAGCGACGGCGATCGAGAGGCTGACCTACCAGGGGGCTCGGCAGCCGCCCGGGATCGAGCATCGTCCGGATCAACTCGTCACGAGCTGGAAGTTGCTGGGGCCTCTTGCGGGAAGTGATTCCGGACTCGAAGGGGCTGCCGATCCCGGTTCGAGAGCCGTCATCGAAGCGGGCGTCGAATACGGGTGGCACGATTTCGAAGTCGATCCTCGCGGTGCGGTGGTCACGGGTCGCGTGACCGACTTCCTGGGCGGTCGCACGGTCGCCTACTTCCTCACGACGATAGAGATCCCCGAGGGTGAAGCCGGCCGCTTCGAGTTCAGCTCGATCGATCATCTGGCGTTTTGGGTGAACGGCAGGTTCGAGGGATATTCGTACAGGGATCGAATTGCCTGGCACGACTTCGGTCGAAACCCGGACCACCCTCCCACTGCGGTGCTACCCCTCCAAGAGGGCGTCAATCGGGTCCTTATTCGGGCCCGGGGCGGCGTGTACGCCAGCGGCGGCTTTTTCGCCCGCGTCGTCCTCGAGTGAACGAAGAACTCTGCTGTCTCGGCCGGCAGGAGGCGCCACGAACGGATGATCACGTCCCGCTTGCATTGGAGGTTCCATATGGCCCGCCGACCCCTCGCCGCCAAGCTGATCCTCGCCGTCTTGGCAGCCGCGTGCCAGGCTCCGTCGCCCGAAGCGGAATCCGCGTCCGAAGAGGAACCGCCCGCGCTGAAGCCTTCGATACTGGGTTCCACGCTCGGAGAAGCGGATGCGCAGACCCCGGAGGTGTCCACCGCGGAGCTGATCGCGGCGCTGGCCGAGGGAAACGCCGTCCTTCTGGATACGCGTCCTCGCCTCGAGTGGGCCATCAGCCACATCCCGGGCGCCCTCAACGTCGCGCCCAAGCCGGGCATGCCGATGTCGGAGTACACGTCGGACGCCGCCGAGGTGGGTCGATTGGTGGCTGGTGAAAAGGCGGCGGCGCTCATTCTCTACTGCAGCGGGCCCTTCTGCGGGAAGAGCAAGCGAGTTGCCCGCGACCTCGTTGCCGAAGGCTACACGAACGTGTCGCGCTACCAATTGGGAACGCCGGTCTGGCGAGCGCTCGGTGGCGTGATGGTGATCGAGCCGGATGGTGCGCGGTACGTGTTCGAGCAGGACCGGACGGCTGTCTGGATCGATGTCCGCGACCCAGCGGACTTCCGGCGGAGCAACGTTCCGGGAGCGAAGAACCTGCCCCGAAGTGGCGTGCTGCCGGGCAAGGACGTGGGGGAAGTGAGAGCGGCCAAGGATGACGACCGGCTACCCGTGCGGGACCATAACACGAGACTCATCGTCTTCGGGGCGGACGGAGAGCAGGCGAGGGCGGTGGCGGAAGCCCTCGCGCGAGAGGCCTTCCACAACGTGACCTACTTCGATGGCAGCTTCGATGCGCTTCAGGTAGCCCTGAATTGAAACTCGAAGGCTTTGGCATGGCGCCGGAGAACGAAGAGATCAGACCCGCCGAGCGATTCGCGCTCAGCTACGCGCAGCCGCAGTCGGAATCGGAGCTTCGAGTGGAGCGGGAGGTGTTCGGCGGCTGCATCGGCACCGACGGCTACACGACAATCGAAGAGGCCGACGTGCTCCTCGATCGCCTTGTCCTCGGACCCGGGGAGCGCCTCCTGGATCTCGGATCCGGCCGCGGCTGGCCTGGCGCGTACTTAGCCGAGGAGAGCGGGTGCGACGTCGTGCTCACCGACGTTCCGGTCAGCGCGCCGCGGGAGGCCCTGCTGGCCGCTCGGAACCGCAGTCTGACCGGCCGTTTCGCGGCTGCGGCCGCCGGAGGCGAGGCGGTGCCATTCAAGTCACAGGCTTTCGATGCCGTTGTTCACTCCGATGTATTCTGCTGACTCTCCGACAAGCTCTCCGTGCTGAGAGAATGTCGGCGGGTACTGAGATCGGGAGGCAGGATCGCGGGATACGTGATCCACGTCGCGTCCGACCTTTCCTCACGAGATTACAGCCGGGCCGTCGAGCTGGGGCCCAGCGAGGTCGGGGCTCGGGAGGATCCGGCACGGCTCCATGAACTCGCCGGTTTTGCGGAGGTCAGGCAGGTCGACACGACGGATCAGTGGCTCGCCACGACCTCCTCGCTCATCCGGGTGCGGGATCACCATGAGAGGGGCCTACGTCTCGCCGAGGGAGACGACGCGTTCGAGGAGGAGCAGGCCAAGAAGCGGGGTCTGGTCGAGGGTATGACGGTGGGGATCCTCCGTCGCTGCCTCGTGGCGGGAAGAGTGCCCTAGCGTTCCAATCCGAGCGCCAACGTCCGCCGGGCGAAACGACTCCGGCCGGCGGCCATGCCCGCCGGAACGCTTCAGCCCTTCCCGAACCAGCGCTCGAGTCGCTCCGCCTCGAAGGTGTGCTTCTCCTGCGCATGCGCTTCCGAGACATCACGGAGCTGGATCCGCGGCTCGGGCGCGGCGAAGAAGTCCCCCTCGATCAGCGTGGCGCTCGTCTTCCCCATCTCCATGAAGCAGAACCCCTGGCCGTCGAACGCTGACGGCGGGTCCTCTCCGCGGAGCTCTGCCGCGATCGCCGCGGCCACGATCCGACCCTCGAGCTCGGCCATCACCCCCGCCTTGGGGAGCGCCAGCCCGTTCGCGAGCTTGATCATCGTAACGTCACCGATCGCGTATACGTGATCGTGGGAGGTTCTCAGCGTCGCGGGATCGACGGCGATCCAAACGCCCTCTCCAGTGAGCCCACTCTGGGTGACCACGGCGGGCGGCCGGTGCGGCGGAATACCGATCAGGAGGTCGAAGGCCAGCTCGCCGTCCGCGTAGACCACCCGATCCTCCTCGACCCGCTCCACCTTTCGGACGGTATGGTGCTCGATTTGCCGAGCCTCGAGCTGCTGGCCGAGCCACTCGGATCCTTCTGCGCCCGCGTTCGGCATCAGCAGCGGCTGGACGGTGGTGACCACGAGCTCGATACGGTCGCGCAGGCCGAGCTCCCTGAGGTGGCCGTCGAGCAGCATCGCGCACTCGTACGGCGCCGGCGGGCAGGTGTAGGGGACGCCCGCGATCACGATGGCGAGCCTCCCCTCGTCGAGCCGCCCCAACGCCTCCACCAGCCCCGGGACGGCGCTCGCGTCCCATACGTTGTGGCCGTGCTCCGCGAGCCCGGGCACCAGATCGGGGCGCGGTTCGGCCCCGAGGGCGACGACGAGGTGGTCGGCCGCGATCCATCCCGAGTCGGTTTGCGCCGCCCGGCCTGCCGGGTCGATGGCCAGGATCTCTTGCTCGACGAATCGAAGGCCCAGTTCGTTGAGCCTTGCGCGCGATCGACTCCCGTCCTCGAGACTGCCGAGTCCGACGAGCGCCCAGAGCTTCCGCAGTCCCATGAGAAAGTCCGGACGCCGGTCGACCAGCACGATCTCGTGCTCCGAGCCCAGCAGCCGCCGAAGCTCCGTCGCGACCGTGAGGCCACCGAAACCGGCGCCGAGGATCAGAGTTCGGGTCATCGGTCATCTCCCTTCCGAGGGCTGGTGAAGCTCGACGCGCGCTACAGGCTGGTTGCGCGCAGTATGATGTAGCCCGGCCCCCACTTCTCGTCTACCATCCGGCCGTCTTGCTGGATGATGAGAGAAGCGACCCATGGATCGGAAGGAGATCGTGAGGGATGAGCAGAGATTTGGTTTTGCTGACGGGAGCCAGCACGGGGATCGGCTACGCGACCACCCTTTATCTGGCAGACACGGGCTACAGGGTGCTGGCGGGGGTGCGCTCCGAGGAGGCCGCGGAACGCCTGGTGGAGGCAGGCGGCGCGAGCGTCATTCCGCTGACCCTGGACGTCACGAATCCCGACGATCTCGAGAAGACCGCGGAGACCATCGAACGTGAGAACGGCGGGAAGCTCGACGGCCTCGTGAACAACGCCGGCGTCTTCTATCCCAACGCGGCCGAGGTGGCACCGCTCGAGGAGTTCCGACGGACGATGGAGGTCAACTTCTTCGGTCTGGTCGCTCTCACCCAGCGCCTCCTCCCGGCCCTGCGGAAGGCGCAGGGGCGCATCGTCAACGTCAGCTCCATGAACGGACGTGTAGCGATGCCGCTAACCGGCAGCTACGCCGCCTCCAAGTTCGCGGTAGAGGCGTTCTCCGACGCGTTGCGCGTGGAGCTCACGTCGTCCGGCATCCATGTGATCGTCGTGCAGCCGGGGCAAATCCGGACGGAGATCTTCGGGAAGGCGATGGAGGCGATGGAGCACCCCGACCTCCGGGCCGACCTCGGGGAGCTCTACGGCTCGCTGTACGAGACCGGCATGGAACTGCTCAATCAGGGTAGGAACACCCCCAACCCGCCGGAGAACGTCGCCCGCGCGATAGGGTCGGCTTTGAACGACGATCTCCCGCGAACGCGATACGTGGTCGGCGAGGACACGGCCGGCTTCTTCGAGATGCAGGAAAAGCTGTCGGATCGGGAGATGGATCAGCAGATGGCGGAGATCTTCGGGCTCGTCGAAGGGGAGCAGACCGGCTGGGCCGGATAAGGGTCCGTCTCCCGTCCGCAGCCTATGCCGAGTGTGACCGAAGCCTCACCCGTTCAGGAGGTCCGTCGCCTGCCCGATCGCGCGCGTCACGCGCCGCAGCGCCTCCGCGGCGTGCTCCATCTGCTCCGCCGCCTCGTCCCACCTCCGCTCCTCGATCGCCTCCCTGATCCCCGGCAGGGTCTTCACGCCGTATCCGGTATAGAAGCCGGGTGCGTAGATCTGGTGGCGGAACCAGGGCCGCCGTGGGAGACCCTCGTCGCGCGTCATGAGCCGCTCGGTGCTCATCAGCACGCGGTTCAGCTCCGCGGCGCGCGACGCTGGCAGGCCGCCGCCGGCCATTCGTGCCGCCAGCGCTTCGTCATAGGCCTTCGAGGCGCTTTCCAGCTCCGCGAGCGCGTTCTTGACCGGCGCGAAGTTCAGGTGAGGCACCGACCCCTTCGATTCCGGCGGGTGATACGTCTTGGTCGGGTCCGCCGCGAGCTCGTACATCCGTTCGCGAATCAGCCGGTTCTCCCGTTCGGTCTCCTCGCGCATCTCGTCGGCGAGCTCGATCACTTCCTCCAGGTACCGGCTCACGTTCTCGGCGAAGCTGCCGAACTGGAACGGCAGGACGTCGGCGTTCGCGAACCGCAGCGTCGTGCGGCCGGCGGTCTTGGCGAGAGCCACCCCGTAGACGAATCCGGGATCGCCGAAGCGCGTGTAGTGGTCGAAGGAGTCGAACATCGAGTGGTATGACCCACCGCGGTTCTCGCCGCCGAAGCCGAGGTGGAGAGACGCGATCCCGAGGTGCTGGAGGAACGGCGTGTAGTCCGATCCCGAGCCGAGCGGCGAGATGCGGAGATCCTCTCGAGCCAGGGCCTCCTTCCGGGCCTTGTCGTTTCCTCGTACGGCACGGGCTGCACGGGCTCGTTCCCAGACGGACACGCCGGTTTGGGGATCGGTCACGTCGCGGGCCACCTGGTTAATGAACGGCTCGAGCGTGTGCGATCCGCCCATTCCCAGAAAGCCGCGGCCGCTTCCGTCCGTGTTGATGTAGATCGCCGCCTTCTCCCTGAGCTCCCGCCCGTGGTGCTCAGCCCATTCGGTCGAGCCCAGCAGCGCAGGCTCCTCGGCGTCCCACCCCGCGTAGACGATGGTTCGCCGCGGTCGCCAGCCGCCCTTCATCAGCTCGCCGATCGCCCGTGCCTCCTCCATCAGGGCCACCATTCCGCTCGTCGGATCGCCCGCGCCGATCGCCCAGCCATCGCGATGGTTGCCGCGCACCACCCACTCGTCGGGGAACTCCGCACCACGAACCCTGGCGATGACGTTGTAGGCGGGCGTCAGCTCCCAGTCGAACTCGACGTGCAGGCGGGCTCGCGCCGGACCGGGCCCGAGGTGATAGGTGATCGGCAGTGCGCCGCGCCACTCCGCGGGTGCCACGGGGCCCTCGAGCGCCTCCAGGAATGGCAGGGCGTCCGAATAGGAGATCGGAAGCACCGGGATCTTCATGATCGTCGGCGCATCCTCGCGGCTGAGCCGTTCGACCTCCGGTGTGGCGCCGACCCCCGGAGTGAGGGGGTCGCCGGGGTACAGCGGCATGTCCAGGACGGAGCCGCGTTGAACGCCCTCGTCCATCCGAAACGGCCCCTCCGGATAGACGTCGCCCTGGTAGTAGCCGTCGTCGCGTGGGTCGGAGTAAAGGATGACGCCGAGCGCGCCGTGCTCGTGCGCGACCTTGGGCTTGATGCCCCGCCACGCTCCGCCGTAGCGGGCGATCACGATCTTGCCGCGGACGTCGATGCCGCGGCGCTCCAGCTCGTCGTAATCCTCGGATATGCCGTAGTTCACGTAGACCAGCACGCCGGTGACGTCTCCGTCGGCCGAATAGGCGTTGTAGGTCGGGAGCCGGTTCTCCTCGATGCCGGACGTCTTATCCTCGGCCAGAGTCGGCTCTCGGAGGCGAGCCGTGAAGGAAGTCGGCTCGAGCAGCTCCAGCTCGCGAATCCTCGGGGTCGGGAAGAGGACCCGGTACTCGGCGAGCTCCGCCTCGTAGCCCCAGGTGCGGAAACGCTCGACCATCCAGTCCGCCATCTCCTTGTTGTGAGGCGATCCCACGTAGATCGGCTCGACGGTCGCCAGCTGCATCCAGTCCCGCAGGTTTTCGGCGCTAAGGAGCGCGTCGAACCGGCTCTCCAGTTGGAGCTGCTGTGCTGCCGTCTCCTCGGTGAAGCCGAGCATGGGAGGATTCAGCGGTCCGGGAGTGAACGCGACGCTCGAGACCGCCAACGCCGAGACGATGATTGGATGCCCGCGCCGGATATTCATGACAGACCTGTTCGTGAGGATGTGAAAGATCGGACCGAGACGCTGGTCAGGCGCTCTAATCTTGACGCCGAAAAGCTCTCGCCGGTAGGGCCCCGCCGGCCTGCCCGCCGCCGGCGAGGCTTCGGGTATCTGGCCGCTAACCGGCGCAGGCTCGCCCGATGGCTGCCACGTGTCGGAGATCGGTCCCGCAACAGCCCCCCAGCACCGAGAGGTGAGGGAAACGATCACGCAGCTCGCGATACTCCCGGCCGAGCGACTCGGGGTCCCCCTCGTCGAGCTCGGTGGCCTCATCCAGCTCGGCGTGGCTGAGAGTCGAGGCGTTGGCGCGCAGACTCATGATCCGGCGAACCCACGAAGCTCCCGGCTCAAGAGCGCCCGCGAAATGCGTTGGATGGGCGCAGTTGATCATGTAGTAACCGGGGGCTGCGCCGGTCCGCGCATCGACCTCCTGAATGGCTTCCTTTAGGGGCTGGCCCGTGGGGAGCTGGCCGTCGGTCTCTACCGTGAACGAGATGACTGACGGCATGCCAAGGTCGTGTGCGGCGCGTGCGATCCCCACGGCCTCATCCACATAGTTCAGGGTCTGCGCGGTGACCATGTCGGCGGCCGTCCCGGCAAACGTCTCGATCTGGGCGCGGTGGTAGTCCGCAGCGGTGTCGGCCGACATGAGGTGCGTCGGGTCGTAGCCATCGCCCCTCGGGCCGATGCAGCCGCTCACCACCATCGGCGTACGATCGGTCATTCGTTGTTCTCTGATCTCGGCGACGAGGGCGACAGCTCGACGGTTCACCTCCGCGAGCGCCTCGGCCGAGTAGCCCAGTTTCTCGCCCCAATCGGGGTTCGAACGCCACGTCGGGGCCTCGAAGACGAAGCCCACACCGAGCTCGACGGCGATCGATACGTACTCCTCGTAGTATCGGCGCAGGGTGGCGCGGCCGGCCTCGTCGTCCATGAGCGGAAACGCTGCGAAACAGGGCAGGTCGAGCCCTTCGTGAAAGACGAGGGTGGTCTCGAGGCCTCCGTCGGTGAGGAACAGCTCTCCCTCCAGCTGCGGAAGGTTCAGTAGGGTCGTCCCGTGATGACGACGCCGCCACCGACGCCTCCGTACGGGTATCCGCCCCAGCCACCGTAGCCGCCGTAGCCACCGTAGCAGCTGTAGCAGCCGTACGGATTACCGTACACGCCGACGCCGACCGACACCCCGGAGCTGGAGCACCCGGCCAGCAGGCCGATCGAACCGAGTACCACGGCGAGGGCCAGCCACCTGCGAATCATCGGTCCTCCTTCGCGTCGCCTTCACCCTGGCCGGGCAGGGGCCACTCCTGCACTGCGATGATGCCGCCAGTCGGGTCGGCGATCAGTGCGGCGCTACCTCGGCGGATCGCCTCCGGCGGAAGGATCACCTTGCCGCCAAGTTCCTGGACCTGTCCCACGATCTCTCGAACCGAGCGCACCGCCACGTACGGGAGCCAGGCAGGATCGGCATCAACGGGAGGGAGCTGGCCGATTCCGGCGTGCGGGTGTCCGTCGCTGCTCAGGACGAAGTACCGGCGCGTCTCGTCGCCCGTGAACTCAGAATCGTAACCGAGTACGGCCTCGTAGAAGGAGACGGCCGAGGCCGCATCACGCGTCCACAACTCCGTCCACAGGAACTCGCCTGCGCCGTATTCAGCGGAGGTCGACGGGTCGCCACCCGTGGCCCGGAGCAGGACCAGCGCCGCGCCCTGCGGATCATGCAGAACTGAGTAGCGGCCTCGGTCGGGAAGGTCGGAAGGCGGTATGTCGATCTCTGCGCCTCGATGGAGCGCAGCCTCCACCGCGTCGTCGACGTCTTCCACGGAGACCGAGCTGAACCAGCGCGCGGTCGGCAGGTCTCTCTCGGTCTTCTCCTCGAGGATGATCCCGCCGATCGGCTCGTCATCCCGCGTGATGACTGTGAAGAGATCATTCTCCGGGTTGGTCCGAAATTCCCAGCCGAACAACTCTCCGTAGAATTGTTTCGCGACAGCGACATCGTCCGTCACGAGATCGTACCAGACGAACCTGCCGGGCTCGTGTTGATTTGTCGGCGCCGCCGTGATGGATGGGAAGATGGGTGGCTCTTGCCCGGCGCTCGGGCTCGTGCCGAACGCGAGAAGAGTGAGAAGTGCCGGCAGGAGAACTCTCCCCCGAGAACTCCGAAGAATCGTGGTCAAGATCCAACCTCCGTTTTTCGCCTGATGTGTTTCCGCTCCGGGAACAGATTAGATCGATCATCTGCCCGTCACAACGGGTGCTACGGCTGGAGCGAGATGGGAAGGGATCGGCTGGAGATCGATCGTTGGACCTCGGTCGCTGCTGTTGCGACGATAGTCGGCCATCCGACTAACAGGCGAAGAGCCTCAGCTCGTATAGCTCTTCCGATGCGGCCGCCAGCGTCCCGAGCTCAGGCGCGCCGTAGGTAGCGCTGAAATAGTCGTGCAGCACGCGGGCGACCTCGGCGATCGTGCGCTCGCGTCTCCAGGTCGTCGAGTGGAGCGTGTTCACGAACACGGCCACGACGAGATGGCCCGCGCCGTCCGGCAGCGTGATGATTCCCACAT
>Ga0255055_10003320_pt1 | contig 10911 bp, 10 predicted proteins | sample JV7_2_27_MG_FD_188633 | JGI IMG/M metagenome (GOLD analysis project Ga0255055, IMG submission 188633) | Seawater microbial communities from Jervis Inlet, British Columbia, Canada - JV7_2_27 | ecosystem: Environmental > Aquatic > Marine > Inlet | place: Canada: British Columbia | collected... | reverse complement strand
GGAGCCGACACTCGGATTTGAACCGAGGACCTGCTGTTTACGAAACAGCTGCTCTACCACTGAGCTATGTCGGCCTCGCGCGACATTCTACCGGCTCGTCCGGCGATGTCCCTTGGGTGCTCCTTTTAGTCGCGTCGGTGTTTGGCTTCTCTCTCGAGCGCCTGCAGGATCTCGGCCTCGACGAGGTCCTTGGGCCGAGCGGCGGCACGCTTCATGGAGATCAGATCAGCTAGCGAGGCAACCGCGACGTACATGTCGTCGAGCTCAAGCTCGTCGGATGACTCGATGAGTGCATCGAAACCGCCCGACCCTGCAGGCGAGGCGATCAGGTCGATGTCGCCAGCCGAGGTGCTGAGGGTGAACGAGTCGCCAGCTCGCAGGCTTCGAGCATCCAGGACGAACGGGACCTCGTCGTCAACGCCACGGAGCCTGACTTCCAGGTCGCTCAGAGCCTGGGCCAAGCGGTCCAGGTTCTCGAGGTCGCGCCCGTAGCAGATGTCGATGTCAGCGGTCACGGTGGGTGATCCCTGGAGCTTCGCCGCCCATCCCCCGATCAGGACGAAACGCACCCGGTGCTCGACCAGAGTACCCAGCAATCTCTCGGGGTCGAAGCCTCTCGGCGCGCGCGTCATGCCCGTGCCCGTCGAAGCCTGCCCTGTTGCAGCCTGAGCAGAGCATTGGCCTCCTGCACGCCAAGCCGACTTCGCTCTGCGGGAGTCATGGCGAGTCGCTCTCGGATTGCCGTCAGATCGATGCCGGATCCGCCCCGGGGCTGGACCTCAAGGGTCATGCCGCAAGCTGCCAGCCAACGCTCGATGGTGCTTGCACGGGGCGAGATCAAGCCGCGCTCGATGCGCGAAACCGATGCCTGGGGGATGTCTGCTGCCTCAGCTAGCTGGCGCTGACTGAGTCCCGCGCGCTCGCGAGCGACGGCGAGGAGCCTCGCTGTCTTGGCCACCCGCAGACTGTAGCACCAGTGATGTGCTTTGTGATATCAGCGAGCTTTGCCTCCACTGCCCCTGGCTGACCGCGCCGGGCAGAGGCCGCCCAGAGCGACCGTGACCGTCCAGCGACAGGTCGACGAGCTGAAGAAAGGGCGGCGCGTCGTCTGCGGTCAGGGTAGTCCGTCGGCAGCTGACAGAGATCGGGTGAAACGGAGCTCCGGCTCGCCGTATTCCGGCTCCACCCGTACGGTCCCATCCGCGCACCACCCCAAGTGATCATAGAAGGCGCGCCCGCCCGCGTTGGCCTCGAAGACCCATAGGCTTGCCCGGGATAGACCATCGGCCCTGAAGCGCCCGATGGCCGCAGACACCAATCGAGCCCCTATCCCAAGCTCCTGCGCTTGCGGATGCACATAGAGACTGAAGATGTGTCCCGCGGCGACGTCGTCCGGGTCCGAGCCGATGGCCACTACGCCCACGACGGAATGGTCGGACTGCTCAGCCACGACGACCTCCCTCGTGCCCGGATCCTGCGCGAAGGACCGCTGCCACAGATCCCGGGCGCCAGCCGGTCCATACATCGCGACGAGGCGCGGAGGCAGCACGTCGCGGTATGAGATCCGCCAGCAGGCCAGGAACAGATCGGCGATGTCGTCGACGTCGTTCACATCTGCGGCCCGCAGCGTGATGCCATCCCTGCGCTTCACGACGCGTCCGACGCTGTCGGACCGTCTCGAGCCACGACATGGCAGGCGACCCCATGCCCGGGTCGAACCTCATCAAGGTGCGGCTCATCGCTCCGGCAGCGGTCCTCCGCGACGGGACAGCGCGGATGGAATGGGCATCCGGGCGGCGGTTTGGCGGGGTCTGGAACCTCCCCAGCGACCGAGGCCACCAGCTCTCCCGACGCCCTGGGGTCAGGCACCGGCACGGCCTCGCGCAGGGCCCTGGTGTAGGGGTGCAGCGGCCGGTCGACGACTTCCTTCCAGGGGCCCGACTCCACGACGCGGCCGAGGTACATGACCGCGACCCGGTCACTCAGATGCCGAACCATGGCCACGTCATGGCTGATGAACACGTAGCTCAGGCCCAGCTCTTCACGCAGTTGCGCGAGCAGGTTCATGATCTCGGCACGGACCGAGACATCCAGCGCGGAGACCGGCTCGTCGAGGAGCAGCACCCGCGGCTCGACGGCCAGGGCTCGGGCGATGCCGACGCGCTGGCGTTGTCCCCCGGACATCTCGTGCGGCAGCCGCTGGGCGAACGAACGTCGCAGCCCCACCATATCGAGTAGCTCGGACACGCGCTTTGCCCGGCCACTGGCGTTGCCGTAGAGCCCGTGCACGATGAGGACCTCCTCGATCGTGTCGCCCGCCGTACGCCGAGGGTTCAGCGACGCGTACGGATCCTGGAAGACGAGCTGGATCTTGCGACGCTGTTCCCGCAGGGCCTTGTCGCTGAGGGCAACGAGATCGACTCCGTCGAGTACGACCGTGCCGCTCGTGGGATCCTCCAGCCGCACCAGCAGCCGCGCGAGCGTGGACTTCCCGCACCCGGACTCACCCACGATCCCCAGCGTCTCGCCTGCCTCCAGGGACAGTGACACGCCGTTGACAGCATTGACGACGAGGTCGGTGCCACGGACCGGGTAGCGCTTGTGGAGGTCGGTGGCCTCGAGGATCACCACACGTGCGGCCCGCCCTGGTCAGTGCCGCTCATGGGCCGGGGACCCAGCACGCCACCCGGCCGTCCAGCCGGGGCTCCAGCTCCGGGCGGGTCATGCAGACGTCGCGGGCCTTCTCGCAGCGTGGTCTGAATGGGCAGCCCACGATCACTTCGCTGGGTAGGGGAGGGCGGCCAGGGATCTGGGCCAGTGGCGGTCGGCTGTCATCCGCGGGGTTGGGCAGCGACTCGAGCAGTCGCTGCGTGTAGGGGTGCTGCGGCGCGTGGAAGATCTGGTCGACCGGGGCGTCCTCGACGACATAGCCGCCGTACATCACCACCACGCGATCGACCAGCCGGGCGATGACGCCCAGATCATGGGTGACCCAGATGGTCGTCATCCGGAACTCGGTACTCAGATGCTTGACGAGTGCGAGGATCTGTCGCTGGATCGTGACGTCGAGTGCCGTGGTCGGCTCGTCGGCGATGAGCAGCGTGGGATCATTGGCCAGAGCGGTAGCGATCAGCGCGCGCTGGCGCATACCCCCCGAGAGCTCGTGCGGGTACGCCTTCGCGGTGCGCTCAGGGTCGGGCATCTCCACGCGTGCCAGCGTCTCCAGTGCCCGTTTCGAGGCCTCATGCTTGGGGACGCCGTGCGCCGTCATCGACTCGACGACCTGGTCGCCGATGCGCATCAGCGGATTCAGCGACGTCATGGGGTCCTGATAGACCATGGCCAGCCGACTGCCCCGCAGTCCGCGCATCTCCGCCTCGGGCAGAGCCGTGATGTCGCGCCCTTCGAGACGAACAGCCCCACGCGTCATCTCGAGCGGCGGCGAAAGCAGCCGCATCACCGCGAGCATCGATAGCGTCTTGCCCGAGCCGCTCTCACCGACCACGCCGAGCGTCTCGCCCGGCGCCACGCTGAGGTCGATGCCGTTCACGATGTCCTGGTCGCCATGTCGCGAGCGCAGGGTCACGACCATGGCTTCGATCTCGAGGAGGTGGGAGCTCACGAATGACTCTCGTTTCGAGGATCCAGGGCGTCCCGGAGCCCGTCCCCAAGGAGGTTCAGGCCGACGACGAACATGATCAACACCAGCCCAGGTGCCACCATCGTCCACGGGGCGATCGCAACCAGGTTCTTGGCCTCGAAGACCATGGATCCCAAGGCCGGCGTCGGTGGGGGAGTGCCCAGGCCCAGGTAGCTGAGCGCCGCCGCGGTCAGGACCGCCCACGACATCGAAAGCGTCACCTGCACGATGACGATGGGCATGATGTTGGGCAGGAGATGGCGGAACAGGATCCGCCTCGAGGGGAACCCCAGCACCCGCGCTGCCTTGATGTAGTCCGCCTCCCTGAGCGAGAGCACCGGAGCGCGCGTCACACGCACGAAGATGGGGATGTAGACGATGGCGATGGCGACAGCCACGGTGAACCAGTTGCGCGTGGCCACCGACGCGAGCGCCAGCGCAAGTAGCAGCGGCGGGAAGGCGAAGAGGATGTTCGTGAGGGCATTGAGTGGCCCACGAACCCGGTTGCCGAAGAATCCTGCAGCGACGCCGAATGTGGTCCCCAGCACGGCCGAGATCAGTACCGCCACGATCGCGACCTGGAGGGACGAAGCCACCCCGGCCATGCTCCTCGACAGGATGTCGCGTCCGAACTGGTCCGTGCCGAACCAATAGGCCGCCGACGGACCCTGCATGCGATCCACCGGACGCTGGGAGATGGGGTCGTACGGCGTGACGCCGAGAGCCGCTAGCAGCGCCAAGCCCAAGACGATGGCGCTGAGGATCGCGCCCCATCGCCCGCTGCGGCTGGCCATCAGTCGACGCCACATCGGGTCTCGCTGCGGCGGGGCCTCCTCGATGGCAATCCAGGCGGCCTCGTTCGTCGTCATGCGCTGCGAACCCGAGGATCGATGACGCGATAGAGCAGGTCCGTGGCCAGGTTCACGACGAGGAAGAGCAGCGCGATGATGAGGACCGTGCTCTGGACCACGGCGAACTCCTTCTGCTGCATGCCGATGAGGAACTGACGCCCGATCCCTGGGACCGAGAAGATCTGCTCCACGACGACCGCGCCGCCGAGCAGGTAACCGAACTGGATGCCCGTCATGGTCACGATGGGTACCAGCGAGTTGTGCAGCACATGGCGGACCTGGATGCGCAGCGGCGATACACCCTTGCCCTGCGCGGTGCGCACGAAGTCCTGACTCTTGACCTCGAGGATGGCCGATCGCGTCGTGCGCATGATGGGCGCGGCCAGGGCGAAGCCCAGTACGATGGCCGGCAGCATCATCTGCTGCAGATTCAGGCCCAGGTCTTCGAGGGGTCGGGCGAAGCCCATGGCGTTGGGGTTGTAGCGCAGGAGTCGTGCGAACAGGGTCAGCAGCAGCGCACCCAGCAGGAAGCTGGGGATCGACAAGGCCGCGAGTCCGATCAGCTGCGCGCCCGCGTCCCGCCGGCCATTCGGGCGGGAGGCGGAGATCATGCCGAGGGGCACGCCGATGAGCAGGCCCAGCAACGTCGCCAGCAGCGCCAGCTCGAGCGTCACCGGAAGTGACGATGCCGTCATCTCGAGTACGGACTGGCCTGTGCGCTGCGAGAAGCCGAAGTTGCCGCTGGCGACCTCGGTCAGCCAACCGAGGAACTGCGCCTCAAGGGGCTGGTCTATGCCGTAGTAGGCGCGCAGGGCATCCAGCTGCGCGTCGGTCATCATGCCGGCTTCGATGCCGAGCGACGCAGTGATCTGGTCGCCGGGCACCACGCGCAGCATGACGAACACGAGGACGGCCACCCCCATCAGGGTGACCGCAGCCTCGGCTACTGTGCGGGCGATACGCTTGCCGGCGATCACCCGCAGCAGTCTATCTGTCTGGCCGCACGCGCCGGTGCGACGGAGCTACTGCACCGACGTCGTGCGCAGGTACTGGAGCGAGTTGTTGGGCATCGGGACGAAGCCCTCGACGCCCTCGGTCGTAGCTGAGTAGTTGGGGCTCGAGAACATCCACAGCCACACTGCGTTGTCCTCAAGATGCTGAGAGATGTCAGCGTAGATCTGCTTGCGCTCGTCCGCGTCGCCCGAGGACTTGCCACGTGCGAAGAGCTCGTCGAGCTCCGGCGAGTTGTAGCTCGCGATCTTGTTGAGGTTGCCGCTGCTCGGGAAGTAGCGTCCGTACTGGACGTCGGGATCGGGGCGGCCGCCGTTTTTTGCGACCGCGGTATCGAAGTCGGGCGCGAGCCAGCGGTCCACGTAGGCACCGATCTCCAGGACTTCGATCGTCAGTTCGATGCCCGCTTCTGCGAGCTGGGCCTGGAGGTTGGTGGCCTCGTCGACGGAGGTCGCGTACTCGCCCTGGGACACGATCGTGCCGATGGTGATGCCATCGGCGTGGCCGGCGTCGGCCAGCAGCTGGCGGGCCTTCTCGAGGTCTCGTTCAGGGCAGGGCCGTGCGGAAGGGTCGCTCAGGTAGGCCGGTGAGGTGATGGGCCCGACGACCGCGCCCTCGCCGAGGGCGGCAGTGTCGAGGACCTCCTGGCGGTCGACCGCGCACTGCATAGCCAGGCGCACGTTCAGGTCATCGAGCGGCGCGCGATCGTGGTTGAGCTGGAGCACGTGATAGGCCAGTTGCGGCGTCCTGGTGATGCTGATGCCGTCGCCTTCGGCCGTCGTGGCCACGAGCGGGTCGTTCAGCACCGCCAACTGGACGTTGCCGGAGCGCAGGCCATCGACGATCGAGGACTCGTCGGGGATGACGCGGAGCTCGACGCTGGCCAGCATGGGCTCACCCTCTCGCCAGTAGGCGTCGTTCGCGACCAGCGTGACCGATTCGTTGGGCTTGCGACTGCCGAAGGCGAACGGGCCGGTGCCGTTGGGGGCGGCGCTCAGCCCTTCCTCGGTGTCGTCCTCCGAGAGGATGGCAAGGTTAGGGCCGCCGGCCAGTCCGGACAGGATGCCCGCGTCCGGGTTGTTGAGGTTCAGGACGATCGTCGACTCATCGGGCGCTTCCACCGAGGCGACCGACGCGAGCGATGTCCGCTGGACCGCACCGGTCTCCTCGTCGAGGATGGCGTCCAGGGAGGCCTTCACGTCAGCCGACGTAAGCGGCTTGCCGTCGTGGAACGTGACGCCGTCACGAATCTTGAAGGTGATGGCCATGCCGTCATCGGACGCTTCCCAGCTCTCGGCGATCCCGGGCACGACGTTGAGATCCTGATCGAACTCGACGAGCGAGTCGTAGACGAGCCCCAAGAGCGCGACGGCCTGGAACTGTGTCGCCTTCCACGGGAAGAGCGTATCCGGGTCGCTCGTCACCCCGACGACGAGGTCGCCCTTAGCTTGGGCGCTCGCGGTGGGGACCGCCAAGGCGGCGAGTAGCACCGCCGTCATGGCGGCTGTCATGATCTTGGCCCCGACCCCGGCCAGTCTGGGTGAACGCATGATCGTCTCCTCCTCGGCGCCCACCTGACATGTGGGCTGGTTTCCCTCGAGGCTGGCATGCTGTCACCGGCCACCCAGGAAGTCAACTTCCGATGGCACGAGGCTCGCGCTGACTCCACGCGGTGGCCGAAGGCCGCTGCTGATGCCCGGGGCCGATTCGCAGGTCCGGGTGTCCCTGGGCCCATGGCAACCCCCGATGACGAACCGCCGGAGTAGTCTCGCCTGCGCATCGGACGGGAACGTTATCCTGCTGGTGATGCCGCTCTGGACGTTCCTGCACATCGCCGCGATGTTCGGAGCTGTGATGGTGACCGCTGGCGGAGCTCTGATGGTCACCTGGGCCATCCGCCGCCGCGACTTGGAGGCACTGCGCACCTACTTCCGGATGGCGCCCCGGATCGACTCGGTCGGCGGGCTGCTCTTCGTCGCCGGCATCGTCCTGGGCATCGTCAACGCCCTCGTCATCGGTTGGGACCTACTAAGCGCGTGGCTCATCGTCGCCTACCTGCTTGTCGTCGCCATCGCCGTCGTGGGCGGCTCGATCACGCCGTACCTGCGGCAGGTCAAGGCCGCGCTCGAGGCCAGCGATGCCACCGACCGCCGGCGACCCAGCGATGAGCTGCTTGCCACCCTGCGCCGACCGAACGCGACCCTTGGGTCGACCACGCTGCTGGTCCTCATCGTGCTCGTCATCGCGGACATGGTCTTCAAGCCGACGTTCTAGCCGAACGCCTTGGCGAGCACCCGGTGGAGTTCCAGACGCAGGTCCTCGATGCCCTCATGGCTGCGGCCGGCATAGACACGGTTGGTGAGCAGCGCGACGACGAGGTCGCGATCGGGATCGATGGCCAGCGAGGTACCGGTGAAGCCGGTGTGCCCGTAGGCGTGCGGGCCGAACGGGGCCAGATGGTCGGTCGGCTGGGTCTGCCAGCCGAGACCTCGAGACGAACCCTTCCCGGCCGTCTGGTCACGGATGGCTTCTGTCCAGACCATCTTGTTGAGACGGAGGCGGGGATCCTGTCGCATCCACGCTACGCCGAAGCGGGCCACGTCCTCCGCGGTCGCGAACAGCCCCGCGTGACCGGCCACGCCACCGAGACCGGCGGCATTCTCGTCCTCCACCTCGCCATGACATCGACGCAGCCGCCAGTCGAGGTCGATGCTCGTCGGTGCGATCTGCTCCATGCGCACACCTGCCCGCGCCGGCGAGAATGTCACCGAGCCCAGGGCCAGTCGGTCCAAGACGAGCACTCGAAGAGCCTCATCGAACGTCGTTCGAGTCAGGCGCCCGACCGCCTCCGCCAGCGTCATGAAGCCCAGGTCGCTGTAGTGGCTCTCCTCGCCCGGCCGGGCCACGAACGGGTAGTCGAAGACCGCCTCCAGGCCGACCGCCCAGCGCTCTTCGACAGTGGCGGGATCGGGTTGGCCCGGGGCCGTCGGAACAGGGCCGGTCTCACGGAAGACCGCGCGCCACGGTGCCATGCCACTGGTGTGTGTGAGCAACTGCCGGAACGTCACCACCGCAGGATCGACCGTCCATTCGGCCCGCCCCTTCGGTACCCGGATGGTGTGGCGCGTCAGCGGCTCCTGACCGCCATCCACCCCACGCGGCGAGTTGGCCGCGAACTCCGGGACGACGCTGGTCACGGTGCTGTCCAGACCGACCCGGCCGTCGCTGGCCAGGCGCAGGATGGCGGTCGCGGTGAAGAGCTTGGTGAGCGACGCCAGATCGAAGCGCGTGGCAGCGCTCGCCGGCAGCGTCCGCGTCTCTGGGTCCACCCAGCCGGCCTGAAGGTCCAGCCAGCAACCGCCCGACCGCCACACGCTGAGCGCCACAGCGGGTGCCATCGAGGGCACGGCTTCCGCCACGATCGAGTCGATGCCTTCGCGTTGGCCCCGAGTCAGACGATCCACGGCGCTGTGGACCGGTAGCGTCACCGCGCTTCGATGCCGGTCCCGGCAACGCTCACCGGGGAGCGCGCGTGCGCTTGGATCTCGCCGAACATGACCTCCGCGGCCGCCTCCGCCGAACACCAGCGCGGGCCGAAGGTGCAGATGTAGTCGTGGATGAACGAGAGATCCCCGAGCTCATAGGGATCGCGCAGGGCGACCAGCTGGACGAGGTGCCCACCGTCGCTCAGCCGGTGGAGTACGTCGATCACCACCGACCGGTCGAAGTCGACGCCTGGCAAGGGGTGGGTCTCCGTGACTGCTACCACGAGCCCGTCGCGATCGGGCCGCTCACCGTCGAGCACCTGCTCCGCAGACAGCACTCGCACGTCGGGCGAGCGCTTGCGCACGGCATCCACGAAGAGTTCGGATGCAGGGTCGGTCTGGTTCGGCCCGATGCCGCGGGTAGAGCCCAGGATGTCGTAGGCGCTGCGCAGCGTGGTGTTCACGATCGTCAGGGGTGCGCCCGGATGGACAGGCAGCAGTTCCAAGCTACCCCGCAGCATAGCGGTCGCAGCGCGGGCGGCCGCGAGCTCGACGGCCCGGTGGAGCTCGCTGCCGACCGACTCCGGCGAAGGGTCCGCCTCCCCGACAGTGGCCTTCAGGCGCAGGGTCCGGCCTACGGCTTCGTCCAGTCGGGACTCGCTGATGCGGCCATCCCGCACGGCGGTGCGGATTCCCTCGATGAGCGCGACCTGTCGCTCGAGGTAGTCGCTGTCGTGGTCATAGTGTTCCTCTGCGAGCATCACGATGTCCACGCCGGCGTTGACGGCCTGGGTGGCGGCGTCCACGGGGTCGTATCGTGCGCGCATCGGCTTCATGTTCATGGAGTCGGAGATGACGGCGCCGTCGAAGCCCAGCTCGCCCCGCAAGATGTCGTCAAGGATGACCGGTGAGAGCGTCGCCGGGCGGTCCGCGTCCAGCGCCGGGAAGAGGATGTGCGCGGTCATGACGAGGGGTGCACCGGCCTCGACGCCCCTGGCGAAGGGCAGCAGGTCGGTCTCGAAGAGCTCATCGCGCCCACGCTCCACCGTCGGCAGGCCCCGGTGGCTGTCCAGCGTCGTGTCGCCGTGCCCGGGGTAGTGCTTCAAGGTGGGGATGGCGCCGGCCGCCAGCAGGCCGCCCACGGCTGCAGCGGTCATCTCGCCCACGAGCGCCGGTAGCTCGCCGAACGAGCGAGTGCCGATGATGGCGTTGTCAGGTTTGGTGTTGCAGTCGGCGCAGGGCCCGAACGCGGCGTGCAGGCCGACCGCCCGGATCTCCTCGCCGATGACGCGGTACATGCGTTGCGCGTGACGCGGATCGCCGGTGGCACCCAGCGCCATGTTGCCGGGTCCCGGACAGGAGCCCGGATACATCACCGACCAGGCACCCTCCTGATCCGCGCCTAGCAGCACCGGGATGCCCAGCCGTGTGCGCTGCGCCAAGCCCTGGATGCGCTGGGTCATCTCAGCTGCCACGGTCGGCGTGGGCAGGTTGTCGTTGGAGAGATAGGCGCCGCCGACGAAGTAACGCTCGAAGAGCGTCTCGGCCGCATCGACATCGTCGGCCTCGAAGGCCAGGAGGAAGAGCTGTCCGACCTTCTCATCGAGCGTCATCTCGCCGAGCAGTCGGTCGACGTCCATGGTCATCCTCCCTTTGCCAGAGCGTCGCCCAGGATGCCCGCGGCCGCATCGAGCCGAGCCCGAGCGGTGGGCGCGTCTACCTCGGCGAGACCCATGAGCACGGCCACCTTGACGTTCTCGTCGGCCGCATCGAGCAGCTCCGACGCCGCATCGGGGGTGCAGCCGACGAGGTCGGCCACGATGCCCTCGGCACGCGCGCGGAGCTTCTTGTTGGTGACGGCCACGTCCACCATCCGATTCCCGTAGACCTTCCCCAGCCGGACCATCGTCGCGGTGCTGAGCAT
>Ga0255055_10003319_pt1 | contig 10912 bp, 26 predicted proteins | sample JV7_2_27_MG_FD_188633 | JGI IMG/M metagenome (GOLD analysis project Ga0255055, IMG submission 188633) | Seawater microbial communities from Jervis Inlet, British Columbia, Canada - JV7_2_27 | ecosystem: Environmental > Aquatic > Marine > Inlet | place: Canada: British Columbia | collected... | reverse complement strand
CGACCACTTGCCATGCATCAGGCTTGGCACCATTACGCATGCTCTCAACTATATCTTCCCAGTCGTAGTGTTCCAGGATAGCATCAACCATGGCCACATAGTAATCAGCGCTACGCAGCGATTCTACTTCGAACCCATGTGGTTCCTCTAGTTGATCAGGAAATACATTGAGATATCCACTACAGACGCTACAGGTGCTATCTGTTTGCCCCTTGTTGTAGATACCTCCAATGACAAATTGTTCATGGCCGCAGTGCTCACAAGTAGCCCAGAAGAGCGCTTTCTTATGAGCCCAACTGACATATCCCTTGTTGGACGTCTTCACTTGATAAGAGGCGTTCCATACTTGCTCTTCACCAAGGACATCTATTACCTGAGCTGGTTTGACGCCCACTCGTGACTCATCTACATTGTCCAGGTAACGTCGCAACTGATCGGCAAAGGTTGGGCCTATCACGCCCTCGCCATCATAATCGTGGTCACTCAGGTGTATTACTAGAGAGCGGTTGCTCTCCAGGTCATGAGCATAGTTCTGGCTCCACCCAAGTTTTCGTGTCATCAGTTCAGTAGCAGCCTTCGAGTTCTTTCCCTTGCCACTGATAATCGCAACTGCACCTAAAGCACGAGCAGCAGCTGTAAAATCAGAGAAGAGACTGTCCTTCTCCACTGCTACAAATAGTTGAAAGCCCTCAAACAGGACATCGTAGGTGCCGAACACTTCCATCATCCGGCTTGCGTCCTCGACCCACAACTCTTTGTAGGTTACTTTCCTACTATCCACAAAGCCAGCGTACACCTGCGACAGGCGACCCGACCATTGGATATCTTTCATCTCTGCCACACCCATGTCATTGAGCTGTGTTTTGCCCAACGCCATAGCAAACATCTGGCTAAACTGTTTGAAGTAGGCATACCAGTGACGCCTGAGTGCCTTCTGTTTACCATCTTGCTCAGGCCCATTGATCTCATCGTACAGTATCATTTGATACAACACGACAGCCCGACAGGTGCCAACGATGTTGACAGCGCCATGCTTACCTGCAGTCTCGCAGGCCCTCACAAACTCGAGGGGATCGTCTCTTAGTTTAGCTATTAGTTGGTTTTCGCCGCTTCGAATGGTAACTTCTCGAAGGTCGTGCTGGTCTGTGTCTAGTGCCCACAATAATTTGTGAGCATAGTCGTCCAGCATGCTCAGCCAATCAGTAGGTTCCTGTCCAAACCCGTTGTAGATATTGTTTTCCATTGCTCACTCGGTTTCATGTAAGAATTTCCAGTAAGTCTGGCAGCCATAGACTACCACTTCGCCATCATCTAGTATTATCTTTGGATTGTACTCGATAGTTTCAGCAACGCCTCCATGCTCAATTATAGCACTTTCTTGCTCTTTTGTAAGAGGATCTGCACCATCGGTTATAGAAATTATAGTTCCATCAGGCATTATCCATGCTTCAACATCTACATAGTCAACCAGTGTCCCCTTTCCACGGTACTTTTCCCCAGATCCATCCCAGACTTCAACTCTTCTTGGTGGTATCAAAGACAAATTTTTCTCCGTCGTAGTGTACATTTCCTGATAGTGTAATACACCAAACATCTGAGCCAAACATCCTGAAGGGGATAGCCTCAATGCCAGCCTTGTTACACTCATCTACTGCTCTGTTCAGATTCTCGAGCACTATCTCCTCGCATGTTGGTCTGCTCATTTGAATGGCCATTCACTCATAGTAGGAACGTCATCATCAGTTAGAGTGTCATATTGTGGTGCTTCTATTGTAACCAAGCGAGTTTGTACAGTGAAGGTACCGTCAGGAAGTCTTGTAGAGATGCACCTATGAACATCATCAAATAGGAAGTTGCGAAATTCGGTAGCCTTCCTATCTTCACGGAAGAAGGGGCCCTCCGATATAATGGCAACCAGTTCAAACTTGATTGTCTTAGTCGGTTGCGTCATCTAGTAAAGTAATCTCCTCTATTCCCAGTCCAAACAAAATACCTTCTACTAATTTCAGAGTATACATTGGATCCAGGCGACCAAATTCCCAATAGTGATAGTCGTACTGGTCAGCCCAATACACTTCAAACCTTTTTCCAGAAGTAACAGTAGCCAGGTGGCGATCAATGCCACGCTTCTTCATCTCGTTATTGATCGTTGTTACATGACTCTCGATCAACATATTTGTCAAAAATTTATTTGTCATCGTCATCCATTAGATCAACAAAGTCAGCGAACGGTTGCAATGTTCTAAACCACTCTGCATCGCTGCCTTTTATCAGCTTCTCATACAGCTCAGGGTCATCCCACTTAACAGTCACATCAGGAGCACTAATAACAGTTGGAATTTCTGACTTACTTCCCTCAATTTCTTTATGAATTATCTCGTAGACATCAAAGAGATATTGCTCTCGCCAGTTTTCCTGCATTGACGTAAGCAAATACTCAATGTATACCAGCAATAGTAATCTACGCAAGGCATCATCTTGTATATCTTCAAACTTTAGATTCATCAGCTCTCTCTGGGTGTACTGGATTTTCATACACGTTATCATCATTTATGTATACCCGTATAAATGGGCCTTTCTCGTCCTCTCCAATACCATCAGTTTGTACATGCACTACCCAAGTTCCATCTATTTCAGATCGATAGACATCAAACGTTGGGGGCTTACTGTCACTCATCGTATTCCTTATCAGGGTCGCTATCCTCATCACCATGATATGACCACGTTTGCCAGCCTTTGTCACTAGGGATGTCAGCACCCATAGCCAGCAGGATGTTTCCTTCATGCTGTTTCAAAAACTCCAGCAGCTGGAGAGCAAACTCAGGAGGATACTGAATGCCTACAGTCCCGCCGTCTCTCTCATCCTCAGTTTCCGCAATCTTTGTGCCGAACATCTGCAGCACACCATCAGTATCAGACAGCCAGACATTCTCTTCGCCGGAAAGTTGTAATGTATAGCTCATTCTTGTTTTATCCATCCTTGAACATCAACTTCATAAATGTTACCAGGTTCCCACCCAGCTACATGTTCCCATTTGAAATCCTGATAATGGGACATAGATAACTGCTCATCATTGGTTACATAAAGCAGGATACCCAGAGCACATTGAGCAGGGCCGGAGCCACCATAGCCCACGCTGAAACCGTCATGGCTATGCATTCGGATCTTTTGACTAATTTTAGGATCTACCCACACTCCATCTATAAGAACATTGACAGCAGTATTACGCCAATTGCTCACAATTTCAATTCGATTGATCATGTTTCATTACTTCCACATCGTCTCTAATTATTCCAGTAAATGCGAAGATCTCATACCACCAGCGTTCACACTCAGAACAAGTTACCCTTCTACTGTAGTGTTCCGCATGGATAGTCTCTGCATTCAGGAGTGACCCATCTGCTTTACAATAGATACAATCTGCAGGTTCATTCATTTGAGGTTTCCTAAACCCATTCTTGTCACTTGGATCAGATATTTTTCACCAGTTTTGAGAGTAAATGTTATTGTTCCAGACTCAGCGGAAACATTGCACTCTTCAATATCATCAGGATCAAAGGGCTCATGAGATGGCCATACATCCGCATTGCCCATCAGTGTGTCGTAAATTTGATCTGTGATATCTTTTCTATCCACGATAGTCCTCCGCATTATGCCAGTTGGGGCTCTTGAACCATGATCCACAACCATTACAAATCAGTTCGTAACCTGATTCTCCACCATCCAGATAGAAGCCAACCATTTCCTCTGTCTGATGACATTCAGGACATCTCTCCGGTTGAGCAAGAAGAACAGGGCCAACAACGTCCCTTTGTTGCTTGAGCCATGCTTCAGTAGCTCTGAATAGTGAAAAATCTTCACCCAGGTCAATCATGATGAATTGCATTCCTTCAGAACTAACCAGTTCTTCATCGACCACCACACCCTCGATCGTGAAGTGGTCACGTTTCAATCTTCGAATTTCAGGGAGTGTATAGGTTTTTGTTGTCAATTTCATGCTACTAACCTTTGTCAGTACTTCAGTTTTGCTTGATTCGGGTGTGGAAACTTCGCATTATAGGAAATAGTGATCAGGACAAATAAATGATAATCAGGCATATCATCAATTTGCATTTCGAGTAACCAATTGGCAAAGTCGTACCAAAACTCAGTACCATAATAATTGATCATTACAGCCATCTGCTGCTTTTGACCATTATTCCAAGATTCTACAATTCGCTCAATTGTCAGATCTTCGAACGGGCCCATAACTTCTGTCATTCTGTCTTTTGCGTCCTCTGATAGTATTCATCAGATAGTCTGGTAAACCTAACTCCCTTCATGGAGCCATGTTCGCCCTTGACCCATAATGTATCATTACAGCGTATACATACACCAAGAGAGACAAACTTATTTTCATCATAGTCTATCGTCTCTATCTTCCAGACATGCTCTACAAATCTGCATATCAGTGCATCAATAAATTGCATTTAGTATCCTCGTTCCAGCCATTCAGCCATCAGTTTATCTATATCTCTTGACCAATCAACATTACAAAGTTCACAATAGTTATCTTTGCCAGGTAAGGGCTCTCCACATTCGGGGCATTTGCCATTGTCAAGCATGTCGAGATCTATGAATTTGATCAATTCATCCTTGTTGGCAGTTCTCATCTTAGTTACCATGCCATGATGTTCTACAACCACGCCAATTAGTGTCATGCTTCCGCCATATATGAAGGCTCACAGTGTTTGTGTCTCATGCTCAGATTGCCAGCACTCGTGATATAGAATGCGTGCTTATCGGCCCATTCTTCAAAAGTTGTTACAGTAGTATCAAGGTTCCAGTATATATACGCTGCTCGTATTTGCTTTTTCTGCTCGTCGTTTAGATTGTTCCACAGGGTCAACTGCATATCCTATACACTCCAACCACCACGTTCGGTGGCATTCAGGGCATTCGGCGCACCAAGAATTTGTATCTTCATAAAGATTTACTATAAATGTCAGCTTGCCATTACAACAGGTAAATTCAGGGAATGTCGTCAAATTCTCCTGGGTCATATCCTTTGTTTATCATCCATGCAGAAACCTTAGCCAGTATATCTGGACTACTGGCTATCAGATAAACCATAGCTTCAACAAATTGCTCATCATCCTCAAAAGTTTCACCATGAGCATTCATCAGCGCTATGCCATGGGTTCTCCATTGATGTACTATATCTTTAGGATGTAATACCTCTCGTAAAAAGTTACCAAGTATCCATCCAAACGGCACAAGATACCATCCTACTACAGCATCATCAGGAAGTCTTTTTATCCTACTTGGAAACCAGTCTATTGCATTCAGTTTCCACTCTAGGTACTGTACGGCAATTCTATTATTTATCATGTTTTGTCCTCCAATAATTTAGCACCTACTTCACGGGCAAGATCCTTCGGTGTACCCAGGTGCCAGTCAACAAGCTTGTTACATGCCATTTCCAGGGCCTTTAGATGTGCCCTATCAGCCACGCTAATCATCATTACCCCACCTTGGGGAGTATGATAAATATATCCTAATGACTTGTCAGGCTTGACAGTGTTCTTATGGGCAAGATCTTTCATGTGTTGCTGAAAGTCACGTATGGTCATTCCCCCATCTTCGGTAGTTCGAACCATCTCGTCTACCAGTTCTTCCATTATATCTTTCAGTCTAGTATCCATTTTCATCGCTTGTTGAAGAGCTTCTTCTAAGTGAAGGCGCTCCTCGTCATCAGTGGCTTCTTCTAGTACAGTCTTGATCTCATTTGACTTTTTGACAATATCACTCAGCACAGTCCGTATATATGGAATGGCGTATCGAGCCTTATGAAAATTGTCACCCACACCTATTACCAGCTCTCTTGGAAAGCCATTGGCAGCCAGTGTAGGAATAAGATACAAAATCAAGAAATCAGTTTCAGAATGGGATCCTGGTACAGTGCCTGTGCCATCCCAGGCGGTTCTTTTGCTTATCAAATATTCAGCAGTACTGGCATACTCGCCCTGGAGGTAGGGCAGCAATCCCTTTTCCTCGATGATTAGCGCAATGCATACTTGTGCTCTGGCCAATACATCCGGCAAATAAATGGTACTATCGAAACCCTTATCAGCGCCCTCGGCCAGCGATCGTACAACACCATAGGTATCGTCACCGATAAGCTCCATAATTTCATTGGTGGCCTCGATCAGCTTCTTGTCCCATAGCTTTTGCAATCTTACAACTTGATTTTCGGGATGCGTTCTGGGTTTCCAGCCCTTCCACTTCTTTGCAGCTGCCAGAGCCTTGATTCTAGCTCGTTCATCAATAATGTGCCAATAGTTTAGACTGATTAGGTCATTGGCAACGGCTTCTGGTTTTCCTCCCTCGACAAGCCATGCGGGGATCTTTGTTAGTCTTTCAGGTATCTTGTTCGCTGTCATTCGAACAGCTCGGGTAAATCAGCAATGCAGTACGTTATGGGATGACTCTCCGGTATTGTCCAGCCTCCATCGTTCCATTCCATTTCATAAGAAGGAAAACAGCCACTCATGTTGAATACGTCTGCTTTACGACCAGTAGCCATCCAAGGGACAGATTTCATATCATAGTGAACAAATAAATCTTCTTCTTGAAATGTCCACGTTTCCCATGGTATTAGCCATGCCTTGCGTCCTTTAGGTGCTCTACCATCCCCCAGTGTTATAAACAGCCAACAGGGCACCCCTCTCGCCTCAAAGCCACGAAGGAAATTACGTTGCTTCTGACTGATCTCTTTCAATGGTAATCGAGTGTGACCACCCACGCCCTTGCACTCGACCCATGCAGCACCACGAGTTGTGAAGATAAGATAGTCTACAATGCTTTCTTGTTCTTCTTCGGAACGTTTATCTCCAGCGTCTGTGTGCTTAGTCATAAATATTGGCCTACGACAATTGGGGCAATGCATCACGTCTTTCCACTTGTGAGCCCAAATATTATGTCTCTTACACAGTTTTGCAAAGTCAGCTTCAGCTTGTTTTCTAGCAGCCATTATTGCTCCTTGTCAGAGTAGATTACTCTGACACTAATCTATCTCCGTAAACCCTATCACTTCATTCCCGTCAAAATTGGGATATCTACTCAATATCCAGAACGGATTGGCACGAAGAATATTGAGAAGTTGAAAGACACTTGCGATTTCAACGTAGTAAATCACATCTGAATATCGATACTCGTAATCTACAAGAACTCCCCCTGTCTCTTCTGCCCAAGATGATGAAGTTCCAGTCATTTCATAACTGATAAATCGCTCACCAAGGTTTCTTTTGAGAATATCTATCTGTCTAGTGAATTGCTGCTCGGGGACTATAGCGGCATCTACACGAATTACCTCACGAGACATATATTTATCACAACCAACAGTGCCACTCATGATAGGTACTTCAGTTGAGGTGGGCATTGCCATCCTTGACCAATATTTCTACCATTTCTTCGAAAGCTTTCATGTATTTGTCAACAACACCAAACTCTTCTTCCTCAATAGCCTGATAAAGAGCTTGTATTATTGCCATGGTTACTTGAAAGTGAAGCATTATTTCAAGCTCGTTCATCTGAGTGCTATCTGGGATATCTTCAATCCTTAGCACAATCTTTGTAGCAAGCTCGTATGCATGCTTCTGATCTTTTGAGAGCTCTGGATCGGCATTGATCACATCCATCTCTTCTCTCATGCTGTCACAATAGTTCTTCATTTCAGGATTGGTCATGATTCTCCTTCTGTAATTTCATCCAGGGTAGCCTTGATCAGATACTTACTCATAAAGTGAAATCGAAATAAGCTATCACCACGGGTCAATTCAGAGTTTGACTTTGTACGCAAGTCAGGCATATACCCGCTGATCCCGTCCCATGCATATCTCCAGTAACGACAGAAATATGCTCCTTCAAAATTAGGCCCACTCATCACGAACCCAGGCTGTATACCATTGGGATAGGTGAACCATTTTGGTTTAGGTAAAGAATCCCAGGTTTGGGTTTCTACGATAACTCGAAAATCATCTTCTTCCCACAAGTGACTAGGTATATAGAGAATCTGATCGCCTTGCATCAGCGGGTTGAAAAGATCGTGTCCGTTTAGACTTGTTAGCATCATTCTTTTGGCTTTCTTACTTTGGTTCCCATATATCGAGCTTTTCTTAGAGCCCGATCATAATCTTTTCGTGCTTTTTTAGCCTGTCTTTGATAATACCCAACATGCCAGGCATAACTTTTGCGATCGTTGGCTTTCCTGCGTTCGTCTCCATCTTGACGATCTCTAGTTTGCTTTTCAGCTATTTCTGCGGCTCTATCAGCGGCATCAGACTTATCTTCAAAAACCTCATCCTCGGTGTAAGTTCCTGAATGGTGGTGCCCAAATGTATAACGAACCTCACCTTGTGATATTTGTACGCCTGAAACCTGTTTGCGCAAAGGCTTATCAGCGTATTCGTATTCTACTTTGACAACTCCAGTTGGAGGATCGTATCCAGGAGAACAGTAACGGCAATCCATCTCCCACTCATCGCCATTTGTGGATCTTATATAAACTACTTTATATCCAGCACAGATCGGGCAAGTTTCTTCTTTCTGGGTGTAATGTACTTGTGCGATCCAAAGCCAATCGCCTATTTGAAATTTTGGGGTCATTTTCTGCTCCAAACTAAGTATATCTCTGATGTCAGAGGTCGTCAAGACCTGAGCCAGTCCCGTCCCAAACTTTCTTGGTTTCAGGTGCCCAGGTAACATAAATAACTTCAGCTCCAAGCGCTTTTGACATACTACCAGCCAATATCTCTGCTATATAAATATTTGCACAGTCGGCTTTCCAGTCTCGTTCCACGCCAGAGCAAGCGTACACAGAATACATTGCATGATCAAAATCGTCTTTGTCCGGCTCGAAGTCACGCACTTCGCTACCTTCCACAATCGTCATTTGGATTAGGATATGCATTGCTATGTCCATATTAGTGTGTGTCCTCCATTACTCCATATCAGTTCAAGAACCTCGTTTATCATTTTGAGGCTTGTGGCAGAATTGATCCAAGGTGCCTTATCTCGTTCAGCTAGCTTATCTACTAGTTCTGGAAAATATTCCAGCATGAAAAAGTTAGCACCAAAAGTATGCAGAGTTGGGTGATCCGTTGCAGGTCTATATTCCCACATCCAAGGAGTGGGTTCAGCCTCATGTCTATTGATGATACCCAGAAACAAGGTGTCAACTTCATGATCCTTGCTATAAGCCTCAATCTTGTCATGTTGTAATTGATTGAGATGGTCATCACCCTCATTGAGTTGCAATATGCCAGATTTGACAAAATTACTCAGGTGTTCTTGCTCTTCTTGATAGACAGATAGAAATAGTTTATCTTTCACGTTTTTTCCTTTCTTGTTATACTTGATTCATGCCCAAACTGACCAAAGCCAGAGAAGGTGCACGAATCTTACAGGTTATGCAAGCGTTGCAGCTTATTATCAGGGGTGCAACCAAGCAAGATGCTTGCGCAGAAATTGGAATTTCTACAGATGTTTATGATTTGTGGGTCTCCAGAGAGACAGATGCCATTGAAGCTTTGCAAACAAATATTGCTGAGTCTGAGCGCATTCGAATGGCTCAAATTGCTAGTGCTCAACAGTCCATCCTCAATAGTCTTATCTCCAGTGTTACTGGTGAACATTACACCGATCACGATCTACAATTGAAAGTACTCAAGTATCTCGATAATTTGCGTGAGAAACTTGAAGATAAGCATGGTGTACAGTCCACCACTGATAAGGCAGAAGATTATTTGCTCGGTGGCCCAAATACCAGAGAAGAAGAGAGTCAAATGTCTGTTCAGCATGAGATGTCCAGATCTACCGTAAACATCAAAACTAAATCTGATGGATCGGTAGACCTGGAAGTACCTCATGACACCACTATCATTGAGCAATTTCCTGTATTAGCTGATGAATCATCCAGCAGTGAGGAGTAAGGGCTCAATCTTTTCAGCCAGGTCGCTTACTGTAAAGTCGTCCTGGAATTGCCCACCAGTCGCCTCAGCCAGTCTTACCAGGAAGTTTCTTCCGTCTGGCCTATCTTCAGGCCCTACATAAATCGTGTCAATTTGGGTCACGAAAGTCCTCGCCACTTTCAAGGTGGCATGAGAGTTATCGGGCTCCCCGTCACTAATCATCACAATAGCGATACCAGCGCCATCGATATCCTTCACGTACTTTAGCGCTGATTCCATATCAGTTCCGCCACCCATTTGATTAGGATGGCCATTCTGATTCCATTCGGTGTAATTACTGAAAGAGATTACGGCCACTTCGCCAGGATGATCCCCTTGCAGTTTTATTAGTTCTTCTTCCAGAATCTGGAACCGACTGTGATTTCCTCGACTGTCACACATAGACATTGAACCGCTACCATCGCAGATCACTGCAATCTTGCAATTCATCCAGGTGGTTGCTAAAGACTGGCCAGACTTTCTGGCCACATCTTCCATGGAACCTTCTACAACGTGTTTTGTAATAGAGCTACTTGGTCTCATATAGGTACCGTTTCTTTCTAATAAGCCTCGAAGGGCCCCAAGCAGGACTTACAAATATCTTCTGCCATTACGGCTTTCGTCCCAGGTTCAAACTCAGACTAACTATAGCAGTTTCCTCACCTTGCTCGACAAATAATTTCTGAAACCCTCTAGTGGTTCCAATCATATTCATCTTGCCAGATTGAGATGGGCCAAGATCCGTACCAAGATCAATGACCAGTATCAGATTGCTACCGTCTTGAGCATATTGCACATTTTCACCAGTGGGTTTTAGGTCTTCATAATTGATGTTTGTCATAATCTTTCCTTGCTAATTCAGTTTGTATATCTTCATACATCATTCTAGTGTCACTGGCCATTTCAGCGGCTCACCCATTAG
>Ga0255055_10003318_pt1 | contig 10913 bp, 7 predicted proteins | sample JV7_2_27_MG_FD_188633 | JGI IMG/M metagenome (GOLD analysis project Ga0255055, IMG submission 188633) | Seawater microbial communities from Jervis Inlet, British Columbia, Canada - JV7_2_27 | ecosystem: Environmental > Aquatic > Marine > Inlet | place: Canada: British Columbia | collected... | reverse complement strand
GGTTCTCACCCCGTTTCTCGCTACTCATTCCGGGATTCTCACTTCCGTGCGCTCCACGGAGGCTCACGCTCCCCGCTTCACTGCACACGCAACGCTCCTCTACCAAGCAGTTAGTCCCGAAGGACTGTCTGCTTCCATAGCTTCGGCGGCTGGCTTGAGTCCCGACCATTTTCGGCGCAGGTACACTTGACTGGTGAGCTATTACGCACTCTTTAAAGGATGGCTGCTTCTAAGCCAACCTCCCAGCTGTCTGTGCACACCCACATCCTTTCTCACTTAGCCAGCGCTCCGGGACCTTAGCTGATGGTCTGGGTTGTTTCCCTCTCGCGTACGGACATTATCACCCGCACCCTGTCTCCCTAGGTACCACTACGGGCATTCGGAGTTTGGTTGGGGGTGGTAGGCTTTGAGGCCCCCTAGCCCATCCAGTGCTCTACCTCCCGCAGTTACTCCTAGAGGCCGTACCTAAATACGTTTCGAGGAGAACCAGCTATCTCCGAGTTTGATTGGCCTTTCACCCCTACCCACAGCTCATCCGAGCCGTTTTCAACCGACACCGGTGCGGACCTCCACGAGGTGTTACCCTCGCTTCATCCTGGCCATGGGTAGATCACTCGGCTTCGGGTCTGCCCCCCTGGACTGGATAGCCCATTTAAGACTCGCTTTCGCTTCGGCTCCAGGCCTTAAGCCCTTAACCTCGCCCAGAAGGACAACTCCCCGGATCATAATGCAAAAGGCACGCAGTCAGGGCCCATGGACCCGAAGGTCCATAGCTTCGCCCCTCCTACCGCTTGTAGGCACACAGTTTCAGGTTCTATTTCACCCCGCGTCAGCGGTACTTTTCACCTTTCCCTCACGGTACTGGTCCACTATCGGTCACAGGCACGTATTTAGCCTTGGAAGAAGGTCCTCCCAGGTTCAACCGGGATTTCACGTGTCCCGGCCTACTCAGGAACGGCGCCACGCGCCATGCCCGACCTTTCGCTTACGGGGCTCTCACCCTCTACGGCTGAGTTTCCCAACTCGATTCGGCTAGATCGAACACGGAACGCAGAGGCCCGGAGACCTCAACGGTACCGCCCTACAACCCCATGAAGGCAACGGCTCCGGCCTTTAACACCTTCATGGTTTGGGCTGTTCCCCTTTCGCTCGCCGCTACTCAGGGAATCGCTGATTGCTTTCTCTTCCTCCGGGTACTTAGATGTTTCAGTTCCCCGGGTTAGCCTCCCACGTGAGTGGGATGACGAAGTTGACCCTCGCCAGGTTTCCCCATTCGGGCATCCTCGGATCAAAGCATGCTTGCCGCTCCCCGAGGCTTATCGCAGCTTGCCACGCCCTTCATCGCCGGCCTGTGCCAAGGCATCCACTGTACGCCCTTACTTGCTCAATTCCATCTTCCTACTGCCTCAACACGCTCACACTTCACTCGCTCGCTCACCCAATCCTGACTTCAATTTTCAAATAGCACGCCTCGGGCTCGACCCTACTTCGCTGGATCTCACCCCGGCAAACGACAGGCACCCGACTTGGAGAGCCGGGAAAGCGCCCTCACGAGAGTGCCTTATCGCCAAGCTGGCAGACGCGAGACTAACAATGCTGTAACTCGCATCTTATCAAGCTGTTAGGTGTGTGACATGACGTATCGGGTGACCTAAGAACCTTTCACTTTCGCACCGCCTAAACGGCGCGGCCGCTACTCGGATACTCTTAGAAAGGAGGTGATCCAGCCGCAGGTTCCCCTACGGCTACCTTGTTACGACTTCGCCCCAGTCACCGGATTGACCTTAGGCAGCTCCCTCCCGAAGGTTGGGCCACTGACTTCGGGTCCCCCCGGCTTCCATGGCGTGACGGGCGGTGTGTACAAAGCCCGGGAACGTATTCACCGCGGCATGGCTGATCCGCGATTACTAGCGATTCCGGCTTCACGGAGTCGAGTTGCAGACTCCGATCCGAACTTAGGCCGGCTTTTTGGGATTGGCTCACCCTCGCGGGATTGCAGCCCACTGTACCGACCATTGTAGCACGTGTGTCGCCCTGAGCGTAAGGGCCATGATGACTTGACGTCATCCTCACCTTCCTCCGGTTTATCACCGGCAGTCCCTGTAGAGTCCCCGGCATGATCCGCTGGCAACTACAGGTAAGGGTTGCGCTCGTTGCGGGACTTAACCCAACATCTCACGACACGAGCTGACGACAGCCATGCAGCACCTGTGCTAGAGCCCCGAAGGGCCCCGGATGTTTCCACCCGAGTTCCCTAGCATGTCAAGCCCAGGTAAGGTTCTTCGCGTTGCATCGAATTAAACCACATGCTCCACCGCTTGTGCGGGCCCCCGTCAATTCCTTTGAGTTTCAGCCTTGCGGCCGTACTCCCCAGGCGGGGCACTTAACGCGTTAGCTACGGCACCGAAAAGGTCACACTCCCCAGCACCTAGTGCCCATCGTTTACGGCGTGGACTACCAGGGTATCTAATCCTGTTTGCTCCCCACGCTTTCGGGCCTGAGCGTCAGAACGGGCCCAGCGAGTCGCCTTCGCCACTGGTGTTCTTCCCGATATCTACGCATTCCACCGCTACACCGGGAATTCCACTCGCCTCTACCCGTCTCTAGCTCGGCAGTATCCTATGGCTTTCCGCGGTTGAGCCGCGGGCTTTCACACAGGACTTACCAAGCCGCCTGCGCCCCCTTTACGCCCAGTAATTCCGGACAACGCTTGCGCCCTCCGTATTACCGCGGCTGCTGGCACGGAGTTAGCCGGCGCTTCCTCTGAAGGTACCGTCAGAGATCCAGGGTATTAACCCGAATCGTTTCTTCCCTCCTGACAACGGTTTACACCCCGAAGGGCTTCCTCCCGCACGCGGCGTCGCTGGATCAGGCTTTCGCCCATTGTCCAAAATTCCCCACTGCTGCCTCCCGTAGGAGTCGGGGCCGTGTCTCAGTCCCCATGTGGCTGATCATCCGCTAAGACCAGCTACCCGTCATCGCCTTGGTGAGCCGTTACCTCACCAACAAGCTGATAGGCCGCGAGCCCATCTGGGAGCGAGAGCTCCGCGAAGGACGCCCTCTTTGGTGGCCTACACATAAGAATTGGCCACATTATGCGGTATTAGCCCGGGTTTCCCCGAGTTATCCCCCTCTTCCAGGCAGGTTGCTCACGTGTTACGCACCCGTCCGCCGGTCTACTAGCTTCCCGAAGGAAGCGTTCGCCCTCGACTTGCATGTGTTAGGCACGCCGCCAGCGTTCGTCCTGAGCCAGGATCAAACCCTCCATTGAGTTTTTCTTGAAGGGTGGGTCGGTTTCCCAACCCGATCTTGCTCTTTGAACGCTCTTCTGAACGTCCGGAAATATCGCTTATAATCCCCTATACTTCGGCGGGTAGCGAGACCCGCCAGGGGCCGAACGCACGTCACACACCCACAGCCTTCTATTGTCAAAAAGCGGCGGCACGCCAAATCGACGTCCCGCAATGTGTTGTGTAGCAGAATTTCAAATTACGAAAAAACCCCAAAAGGTCAAGGGGCTTTGGGGGGCGGATAGTTAGCCTCCCCACATTCTGCACCACCAAGGGTGAGCGACGGGACTTGAACCCGCGACCTCCAGGGCCACAACCTGGCGCTCTAACCGCCTGAGCTACGCCCACCATCGTCGGTAAGAGGTGGTCGGTGGGCGGTAAACGGTAGTACCACCTCACCGCCTACCGCTTACCGAATCTAGCTTCTCTGACTGCGACTTCAAGGCGCTAATCGCACTTGGGGATTCCGCCTCCCGAGCCGCCGACCTCCAGATTGCAGCTCAGTCCGCTGGCCTTGTGGACGACCTCGGCTTGGAATCCGTTCGCCGACACGTCGCCGATGGACAGCGTGTAGTTGTCGGGAACCACCCGGTTGAAGTAGGTCCGTCGGAGCTCCTCGAGCTCGAGATACGTGTTGTCGAACGCCATGGCCTGCTCCTCGGCCACCTTCACATCGTGGAGGATGATCTTCATCTGTGTCTGGAACTGGTGTCTCAGCATGGCGGGGACCTCTCCGCCGCCGGTCTCCGAGCTACAGGCGATGGGCGCGAAGAGCAATCCCATCGCCGCAACCACCTCGAGCACCCTTTTCATAGTCCGACCCTCATTGGTGGTGGTGGATCGCAGTCCGGGAGGTGTCGGTCCATGTTGACCCGGTCACGATTCTGGGTCAAGGGCACGACCTGCAAGCTCGGCGACGTAAACCGTGGCGGCAGATCGTTGAGGGGCTTGACGCCGGTACCGGCTGGACGCTCTTGTTTGGGGGATATGGGGAACTTCGTCAGCCGACACATCAAAGGCCATTGTCCGGGCGCTGTGGCCAACATCGCCGTTTCTGCCCAGCTCAAGGTATTTCCCAGCGCCTTTTATCGGCGGCGCGCGCGGATCCACCGAAGTCTCGGTAGGCCGAGTTCGGTGCTCCAAGGGCCGTTCCGAGGCATGAAGTACGTGCCCAATTCGGCGGACAAGGCGTATTTGCCGAGAATTATCGGTACTTATGAAGTAGGGGTATATCCGGCTGTCGAGAGAATATGCGAGGCTGACCCAGATGTCATCGTGGTGGCGGGAGCTGGAGAAGGATACTTCGCAGTGGGTCTCGCGCTGCGCGTACCGCGTGCTAGGGTAGTTGCCTACGAGTCGTTCTCGTGGGCCGCCTACCTGCTGCGGCGGATGGTCGCGCTCAATGCCGTCGATCGTCAGGTCGAGACTCGCGGATTCTGCTCGCCCGCTGTCTTGCGAAGAGATCTTGAGTCAGCGCGACGCCCTGCCGTGGTCTGCGATGTGGAAGGCTACGAGTCTGATCTACTGAACCCTGCCGCAATCCCCTGTCTCGAGAGGGCACACATCTTGGTTGAGGTACATGAACAGGTCGTGCCAGGAATCGAGACGACGCTGCGAGATCGCTTCGGCACCACCCACAGCGTCGAGGCAATCTCCATGCGACCTCGCTCGCTCGACGACTTTCCGAGGTCGGTAGACGTATCCGAGGATGATGCTCTCTGGGCCATGGACGAGGTGAAGTTCCGCGGTGTACCGCAAAGCTGGCTTTACATGGTTCCGAACGAGGAAGACGGCTGATCAGATCATGGCCATCGAGCTTCGTCGACTCAACACCCAATTGATTGGCCGCCTGCTGACTCTGGTGGTCATCGCTCTGCTCGCCGCATTGGTCCGCTACCTCCCACCACAGCCAGAACTGGCGAGCAATACGATGCTGCTGGGTTTCCTTCTGCTTGCGGCCTTCGTGGCTGGCGAGGCGGCCCGAGAACTCAGCCTGCCGCGGATAACGGGCTACCTGGTCATCGGCATACTCTTCGGACCTCACGTGCTTCGCCTGTTGCCGCAGGCGGCCGTTGACGATTTCGAGCTGATCAACCATGTCGCACTCGCCGTCATCGCCCTGCAGGCGGGCGGCGAGCTGCGCTTAAGCCGCCTCGTGCCACGGATGCGGTCCATCGCCCTGATTACGCTGTCGCAGATCCTGGTCGTGGGAGCAGGCACGTCCGCAGTCGTGTACTTCGCCCGCGACTTTTTCCCCTTTCTGCACGGTGAACCGGCCGCTGTGGCCGTAGCAGTCGCGTTGCTCTTTGGGATCGTAGCACTCGCGAATTCCCCGGCGACGTGCATCGCGGTGATTACGGAACTGCGTGCGCGAGGCCCACTAACAGACACGGTCTTGGGTGCTAGCGTGCTCAAGGACGTCTTGATCCTCTTGATGCTCGCGGCCATTCTCCCTGCCGCAGTGGTTCTCGTCCAGCCTGGAGTCGGTTTCGACTTTGAGCAATTGCGAGAGATAAGCTTTAACATCGGATTGTCGCTGCTGGTAGGAGCGGTCTTGGGTATGGCGATCGGTCTTTACCTGAAGCAGGTGAACGTTCAGCCGATCTTGTTCGTCCTCGCTATGGCTTTCATCGTGGTCGAGTTGACGCACGCACTGGGTCTGCAGTCCGAGTCTTACATTCTAATGGGTATTTCCGCCGGCTTCGTTGTCCAGAACTCCTCAGTTCAGGGGATCAAGCTCATCGAGGCGCTGGAGGCGAACTCGTTGCCGCTCTACGCCCTGTTCTTTGCGGTAGCTGGCGCCGACCTCAACCTTGGTGTCATCCCCGGCGTTTGGGAAGCCTGCTTGATTCTGATCATCGCCAGAGCCGCGCTCGTCTATTGGAGCACCGGCCTGGCTGCTCGAGCCGCCGCTGACACCCTGGTGATCCGCCGCTATGCCTGGATGGGCTTCCTCGCTCAAGCCGGTGTAACACTCGGTCTGGCAACCATCGTGAGCGAACGATTCGGCGGCTGGGGGGAACCGGTGGCTGCGATCATCATTGCGATGGTCGCGTTCAACCAGTTGATTGGCCCCCCGCTTTTCCGCTATTCGCTCGTACGAGCCCAAGAGTCGCAGAGTTGATCACGGGGACCCCCTATCTGCTGGCGCTGACGCTTCTGGCGCAGGAACCCACTCAGGTGGCCGAGGATCCAGCCGACGCTTTCTCTGCAATCGAAACCCATAGTCTGTCCAACGGACTGAAGGTCTGGTTCAAGAACCTACCCGACGACCCTGTGGTCTCCATCAGCGTAGCCCTGCCCTTCGGCTCTGACATGGACCCGCCAGGGAAGGAACAGCTGGCTCATTTCACCGAGCACATGCTGTTCAGCGACCAACCCGGGCTTACCGAGGAAGAGATCCGGCGGCAGATAGAAGAGCGAGGCGGTGTCTACAACGCGTCGGTAACCGCGGATCGCACTTTCTATTTCGTTCGCATCGGCAAAGAACACGCCGAGTTCGCTATCGACTGGCTATTCCGGATCATCCAGCCTCACGGCATGACCGCCGAGGTCGTCGAGCTCCAGCGCGAGCCGGTGGCGCTCGAGGTCGGCGCCCGTCCTCGCCAATTCTTCGATTGGCTGTGGGCCTACTACCTGAACCCGCCGTTATTCAGGTTGCCTGGGTTTTGGGAGAGGGAGTTTGGGATCGAAGGTCTAAGCGGTCGTGACTACTATCCTTACGCGAGCCTGTACAGCATCACGCCCGATGATCTGCGGTGGTTCTACGACATCTACTACGTGCCGTCGTTGATGACGCTGACCATCGCGGGAGCCCTGGACCGTGACAGAGTCCTAGAGAAGGTCAATGAGACTTTCGCCACGCTCGCTCCCAAGCCATCGCCAGCCGTGGACGAATCGTTAGTTGATCCTGAGCGTTATCGGCAGAGTATCTTTTGGGACTACCGATCAAACGTGTACTACAGCAACCGATTCAAGTTCTACGCGCCCACGGCGGACGACGAAGTGATGCTGGTCTTCCTCAGTCGGTTTTTGAGCAAGCGACTGAATGATGAGCTGCGCTTCGGAGAACGAAAGGCCACGTACGGAGTCCGGGTGGGCCTTGCGAAACGTGGCGCGGCCACGGTTCTGGGTGTAAGCGGAGGCATCAAGCCCAGCGAATTCGAGTATGCACGCGAGGTCGTCGAACGCGAACTCGAGGCGCTTCGTAGAGGTAGCCTGCCCACAGACGAGTTCGAGGCCGATCGTTCGGCCGTGGTTCGACAGCTTCTCGTTTCGAATACCCGGTCCGAGGATTTGGAGCGTTGGGTCTCCGGCTACTTCTACGATCCACGAATCTATGGCGACTTCCCCGACCTGGCGGCGGAGTTCGAGGGTTACCGAAAGGCGGAAGTCGAGAGGTTTGTGGCTGTGCATTTCGTTGCGGAACACCAGGTGCTGGTGATCATCTATAAGAGTCCGATCACGCAGGGAGTCCTGGCTTTCCTAGTGGTCGCACTCACATGGCTCACCGTATACCTGATGAGTAGGCGGTTGATCCAACCGATTGACATGAGGCGGATCCGCTACGTGGCGCGCTTTCTTATTCCGCGCCCGTACCTTCTTGCCTCCAGCCTAGTCTCTTTAGTGCTGGTGGCCGTGGCGGGCCGGCTCATCGTATACGGCTTCGAGTTCTTTGTCGATCGTTTGCTCATACCCGTCGAGATCTTCGTGGTGCAATGGTCGGTCTACGGCATGATGTTGGCCCTCATTGTCTTTCTGATCGTGCTGCTGTTGGCGCATGTTCCGCGGAAACTGCTGGTCTTCGACGACCAGATTCGAATCAAGTATCTGGCCTATCGTTCCGTGCCCATACCGCTGGAAGAAGTGTCGGAGATCACCCTCCGAGGTTTCGGCGAGGTATGGCTGTCGCGCAGGATTTGGCGGTGCCTTCCCTTGACGCTCGGCCTGCTTGGGCCAGCCATCTATCTCAAGCAACGAGATGGAAGAGCCTACTTCTTCAGCGTACGGGACAAGGGCGAGTTTATGACGTTGGTGAGGGGCTTGTTGCCAGGTCCCTTGCCGTAAAGATTATTCTATCCCTTTTGCGCGACCTCTGCGGCAAGGGGGTAGCGGTCCTCGTGGACTAGTTGCGGAGAGTGAACATGTTACTTCTCCGGACGCTTGCAGTGTTCAGATGCCTTTCCGTGTCAGCGACCTCCATCCGGCCCATCTGTGCCCTGGCCTGCCTGATCGGTTTCACTACTTCAGCCTCCGCTCAGTCTCCAGCGATCGGTCTCGAGGTGACCGTTGGATACTACATCCTGGAGCGGAGTGGCGATTCGGACCACGATCTGGAACCGGGTTGGGGACTCGATGCGGTCATCGACTTGACATGGCCGAGAGGCTGGAGCATTGGAGTTGGCTTGGGTATCAGCGACTTCGAGGGCCAGAGCGAGCGCAGGCAGCTTGAGAGCACGGTCTATTTGTCGACATCGAACGACATTCGGCTACTAACGATCTTTGTTCAGCCTGTTTACCCCATCGCGCCATCGGCCTGGATCCACGTATTCGTTGGAGGACGGGTCGGACTAGCCTACCAGACCCAACACGTTGTATTCCCGGCTCAAGGAGACGGTGCTTCCGTTAGCGAAGAGCTGAACGAAAGCGGTTTGGAGCTCAGCGGTCTTATTGGGTTGAACGTGCGCGCCACGTCAGCCGTCGAGCTCACGACCTCATTGATTGCTGGGTTCTTCCCGTTCGCGTCACGGGCCGGAATCCGAGGTGGGGTTCGGATATACTTCAGCTAGATCAAAGACAGTGACGTGTCGTGTCACGCTGTTGCACCGACGCCTGAGCTACGCAAGCCTCCAAGCCCACGCCGATATCGCCTCTACCAATTCCTTCATCACCTCCTCCTGCGTCCGACCGGAACGCTTGAGCACGTTGAAGGAGTGATCGCCGCCCTCGATCACGTGCAGCGTCGCCCGAGCCTCCAGGCGCTCGCTGATCGGTTTCAGCAGGTCCAGTCTCGCAAAGCCATCACGGGTTCCCTGTAGGAAGAGCATGGGTAGGTCTGCGTCATTTAGGTGCAGAGCCCGATTGGTGCTCGGCTTCCCCGGTGGGTGAAGCGGAAAGCCCAGGAAGGCCAAGCCGCTGACTCCCGGCAGCGCGTGCTTCGCCGCGGCACTCGACGTCATGCGTCCCCCCATGGACTTGCCACCCGCCACCATTGGGAGCCCGGCTTTGGAGCCGGCATCGACTGCCGACCTCACTGTTGCCTCCAGCAGGTGAGGCGGGTCGGGGCGTCGCTTCCCCGCTTCCATGTAGGGGAACTGATAGCGAAGCGTGGCGATTCGCTCTTGTGCCAGAAGGCCTGCCAGAGCCTCCAGAAATGGGTGCTCCATTCCCGCCCCGGCCCCGTGAGCCAATACGTAGAGGAGTCGTGCTCCTTCGGGCTGGAGTAGCAACCCTGAGACATGAACCGACGTGCCGGCGACCGGGAAACTGACGCGCTCGGCCATCCCGGAGACACTCATCCGCTGTATGCTGGTTCGTTGCCTGGTTTCCACTTGATGTTGCAGCCCATGCTCGGTATCTGGTCAGCCGAGACTTGCTTCCCTCTGAGCACGGAATCGATCGCGGCCCGCAGGTCCGCGCCATCAACCGGGACCGAGTTCGAGGGGCGGCTGTCATCGAGTTGCCCACGATAGACGAGTCTGCGACCGGCATCGAACAGGAAGAAGTCTGGGGTACACGCCGCCTTGTAGCTCTTTGCCACTTCCTGGGTCTCATCGACCAGGAAAGAAAACTCCCAGCCTTCCGACAGGGCGAGTTCCTTCATATAGTCGGGCCCATCCTGCGGATACTCCTCCAGGTCGTTCGAGTTGATGGCGACAATGGCGAGCCCCCTGGGTGCGTAATCGCCTGCTAGCCGCCCCAGCTCTCCTTGAACGTGCTGGACAAACGGGCAGTGATTGCAGATGAACATGACCAAGAGAGCCGTATCGTCTGCCAGGTCAGCCAACGAGATGAAGCGCCCGTCAACGGCATTCTCGAGAGTGAAAGCTGGCGCTGAAGTTCCCAATGCCAGCATGGTCGAGGGTGTGAGTGCCATTTGTCTATTCTGCCCCAAGCCAATCGGTTCCGGTCCTGGTTGCGAGACGCCGCGCTTAGCGCCCTCTCATCTGTGCCTTCGCCTCTGGCGTCAGCTCCCACAGAACATTGATTATGACCCAGCGGTCGTCAAATTTCACCACATGCAGATAATCGATCCAGTCCTTGGCAACGACTTTTACGCTGGCGACGTTTTCATACACATCTAAGACCGTGACATCCATGCGGCGCTCGGATTCAGGTGTCTGCTTTCCATAACCAGCACGCGTGGACCCAACCAGATCTCCAGCACCCATGTCGTTCAGTTGGCTTTCACCGCTGGCCGGATCCGTGAAAACCATCCTCTTGGCTAGATCAGGGTGTAGGGCTCGCTCCATCCGTTCGGCATCTCCGGTATACCACCCTTCTATGTAGTCGAGCGCTGTGGCTCGGATGGCCTCCTCGTCCTCGGACGTCTGGGCGGTCATCCCACCGGGAACTGCTAGCGTCACCAGGGCGAGCAGCGGGTAGATTCGAGTCATGGTGTCC
>Ga0255055_10003316_pt1 | contig 10914 bp, 8 predicted proteins | sample JV7_2_27_MG_FD_188633 | JGI IMG/M metagenome (GOLD analysis project Ga0255055, IMG submission 188633) | Seawater microbial communities from Jervis Inlet, British Columbia, Canada - JV7_2_27 | ecosystem: Environmental > Aquatic > Marine > Inlet | place: Canada: British Columbia | collected... | reverse complement strand
GCACAGATGAATCGGATTTGGCAGAATATGTTTTCAGATAAATTTTGACTGAATATTTGGCGTTTCGTGGATAATATCGGTTATAAGGACAAGATCTAAATTACATATTTTATTTTTAATATTACTAGCCGAAACCCATCAATTGTATCAAGTAGAGATTCCGGCTAATACATACACAATTGCAAGTTGTTGTGGATTTCATCTGGTAATCTGATATAAACCGCTATTTAGCAATTCGCTGAACCTGACCCGTCTTCGCGATGCTTTGCCGAGGCACAGCCGGGAAAACTATAAGGGTCGTTTTTACAAAGCATCCCGCATCATAGCTTCTTGGACGACTTTCGGTAATGCTACCGGCACAAAATAATCAGATGGAAAAAGATAGTCTTCGCCGGATTCATCGATGACCCGCACCAAATCCTGCTGCTTGGCATGATCATCTCGAATGGATCTGTATACCTTCCAAAGTTCTAATGAGGCCTCGTACTCGCGATTGTTTATACAAATGATGAATTCTCTCATGATATTTTTCCTAGTTGTTCCAAAATCTTTTGATTTTTAATTCTTTTTTCCCTTTGCCATGCGCTTCATACCAGTGAATTTCGGTCCTGCAGACATCTCCGGGTTGAAAACGAATGATAAACATGCCCTTCATTTTGCGCCATCTCCCACCACCATAGGCTTTTTTTAGTCGTTTCAATTCCCGGATCGATTTATCGACCGCGATGGTTTCCGATTCAGAAATTTGTTCAAGAATTTCAAATATCAACTAACATACTCTCCTGGATGAGATTAGCTATCATCATTGTGGCATACCCCGCAGAAACTTTCTCAAAACTTGTAATTTATATATAATTTTGAGAATGATAATTCAAGAATAGTTTTTGAGACAGCCACGAGCAGTTTGTAAACGTTGCCCGGTATAATCCTGAGGATATTGATCAGGTTCGCCGGGTGCAGGACACGGCCTCGGATAAGATTGTGTGGATTTTATCCAGAAGGTTGCAATTGTCGGCACATTTGGGAAAAGTCTTTTTCAGGACACATTTCTTGCAGGGACTCTTTACGAGATATCCGATTTCAAAATCGTATTTAAATTTAAATTTTTTTTTGGTCATGTCTAGAACTTTTTTAAAAATCGGTTATATTCGACCATTTTGGCAAATGATTTCACCGCCCGTTCCGGGGTCGGATAAAACACCCCTTAAATTTACTGGAGGCCACCCGGTAAAGGGTTTGATTCCTCTCGTCCGGCAACAGGCTGACCCCGAAGATCGGTTTTTTGAACTTTTCCATCAATTTGACAATATGCTCGATATACTCCTTTTCAAACTTGAGAAACTGTTGATTCAACTGATCAATAAAGTCTTGATCATATTGGGGATCTGACTTTAGCACCGATTGGCCGAATCTTTTAACCATGATCCGGCGCCCCATTATGCCGAGATTGATGACGGCGTCGCAGCCGTCCCACTTTACAAGTTCCTCTATGGCTGTTATCGGAATGGAGGGATCGCGATCGCCAACCAGGTCGATGGGATTCGATCGGCTCCAATAGGCCGGCAGCATCCGGTCCATTTTGGCAATCAGTTTCGAAGAAAGTTCAGGTACCTCCAGGCCGTATTCCGCACATAAATCGGCAGTGACTACTCCCCATCCACCTCCCAGGGTCACGATGGCGGCACGTTTGCCATCGGGTAAGGGCAGCGAGGAGAAGGCCGCTGCTAAATCGAGAAGATCCATTGGTTTCTGGGCCATTACAATACCGGCCTGTCGGCAAGCGGCCTCAAATATTTTAATATCGGATGTCATGGCACCCGTATGACTGGCCGCAGCACGGTTGCCGGCGGCGCTTCTGCCCCCCTTCAAAAGCACGATCGGTTTCTTTTTTCCGACCCGGCGGGCACTGTTGAAAAAGCGCCGGCCATTTTTAACGCTTTCAACATAAAGAATTACTGTTCGGGTCAGGGTGTCCACTTCAAAGCCATCCAGATAATCTTCGATGGTCATCATGGCCTCATTGCCTGATCCGCAAAATGCCCGGATGCCGATACCCTGCTGTTCGGCAAAGGCCAGCAGCTGAATTCCCATATTCCCGGATTGGGCAACCATTGCCGTGGAGCCGGGCAAGGGCATTACCGGGGAACCCGTGCAATACAAATTATTGTGGGGATTGCATATGCCCATGGTATTGGGACCCAGCACCAAAACGTTTGCCTCCTGAGCTGCTTTGACCAACTGGTCTTCCAAATCCTTGCCGCGCGTTCCGATTTCTCCAAAACCGGATGTAATCAGCAGCATATTTCGAATCCCTTTTTTGCGGAATTCAGGTATGAGGTCCAGTACCTTATCGGCCGGTATGGTTACAGCCGCTAAACCAATTTTTTCCGATATCTCGCCAACGGATCGAAAGACTTTTCTACCCGCGATGGTGCCGCCTTTGGGGTTAACCGGGTAAATTGGGCCCTCATAACCGCCGCTGATAGTATTGGCCATCAGGGTGTGGCCCCATTTTCCTATCTGAGCGGAAGCACCCACTATGGCGACGCTTTTGGGATAAAAAAGCGAGCCGATGGCATCCGGAGATAGGGGCGGAAGGAATTCGGTTTCTACAGGGCGTCCGTCGGTGACCACCAGAGCATCCACCGCTGCCACCCGACCTTCCGGAGTAACCAGCAGGGGATTAATATCAATTTCGGAAATCTCCGGATGCGCTTCAGCGATGCGGGATAATCCCAGCAATGTTTGAATCAGTTCATCTCGCCGAACAGCCTTTTCCCCCCTGAAATTGCCAAGAAGGGCATTGCCCTGAATTTCCTCGAGCATTTCAGCGGCATCGGTTTCGCTCAGCGGTGCCAGACGAAAAACAACATCCGCAAAGGCTTCGGTGAATACCCCGCCGACGCCGAACATGATCACCGGGCCGAATTGCCGGTCCTGAAATATTCCGGCCACGAATTCCCGCCGGCCTTTAATCTGGGGTTGGATCAGAAAACCATCCAGGTCATTTGAGGCCCCCGCTACGATTGAGCGAACGGCGTTTTCGACGGCTTGAGAATCCAGGAGATTGAGATGCACCAGGCCGCGGTCTGTTTTGTGCATCAACCGGGTGCCAATTCCTTTTAATACGACCGGATAGCCGAGGCTGTCTGCGGCTGCCGCCACATCTTTTCGCTGCAGGACAAATCGTTCAGGAGGGACAGCAATGCCGAATTTCTTAAGGAGATGTTTCGCTTCGCTGTCATTTAACGCTGTATTCTCGGTATCAGGCTGCAAATCCGTCATCCTTTCGTAAATGTTTTTCGAACCGTTTAAAACCAAGAGAAAGCATATACCTAAGCCTCGAAAGAGGTCAAGTTATATATAAATGACAATAAATGAGGGGTCGGGAAGTTTTTCAGTCTTCACTCTGTCCGTCAAGGGAATGAGCACTTTTATTATTAATATCTGGACAAGATTTCGTTATATTTTGACCTGGCTTTCTTTACGCCGCTGATCTTTTGTGGTATGAAGAAAGATCATGTTGCCTAATAATTCATTAAAATTACAGGGAATGCTTAATGCAGATCGGAATAGGATATGATGTCCATCGACTGGTGACGGGACGCAAACTCATACTCGGCGGTATCGAGATTCCCTTTGAAAAAGGGTTGCTGGGACATTCGGACGCGGACGTCCTGGTGCATGCCGTGTGTGATGCCCTGCTGGGTTCGGTCGGACTGGGTGATATCGGCCTTCATTTTCCGGATACCGATCCCCAATACCAAGACATATCCAGTTTAACGCTTCTTGCTCAAACCTACGCCATGGTGCGCCAAAAGGGTTTTGTCATCTGCAACATCGACACCATTGTTTTTGCAGAAGCCCCAAAAATTGGTCCTTATCGAGAATCCATGCAGAAAAACCTGGCCCGCGCGCTTGAAGTTAACTCCAGTTGCATTAATATTAAGGCCACCACTACCGAAGGACTTGGAATCATCGGCCAAGGAGAGGGTATCGGTGCCATGAGTGTCGTACTGGTCTCATGATTCAGGTCAGATTCCATCAACTTTTTCCTCATTTCAGGAAAAATGATAACTGAGTTATGTCTGAATTTGAGTTAATATCTAATTTTGATCCTACCGGTGACCAACCCCAGGCAATTGCGAAATTATGTCAAAATCTGCTTGAAGGAAAACGCCACAACGTCCTTCTGGGGGTGACCGGTTCCGGCAAAACATTTACCATGGCTCATGTTATCGCCAGGATAAATAAACCCACCCTGGTCCTTGCCCCCAATAAGACCCTTGCGGCTCAGCTTTACAGCGAATTCAAACAGCTTTTCCCGAATAATGCCGTTGAATATTTTGTCAGCTACTATGACTACTATCAACCGGAAGCATATATCCCTTCCAGTGACACTTACATTCAAAAAGATTCGTCAATTAACGAAATGATCGACAAACTGCGGCATTCAGCCACTCGCTCGGTATTGTCCCGCAGAGATATAGTCGTCGTCGCGAGTGTTTCCTGTATCTTCGGACTGGGTGCACCCGAAGATTACCTGGGCATGCGAATTGACATTGAATGCGATATGGAGTTAGGGCGGGATGCGCTTCTATTCAACCTGGTAGCCATGCAGTATGAGCGCAATGATATCGACTTTCACCGGGGTGTATTCAGAGTCAGAGGCGACCGGGTGGAAATTTTCCCGGCTTACGAAGAAGACAAAGCAATCCGTATTGACTTTTTCGGAGACCAGGTCGAAGCCATTTCAGAAATCGATGCCCTTCGTGGCAAAGTCACCAAACGGCTGAAACAGGCCGCCATTTTTCCGGCCAGCCATTATGTCACCCAGAAGACAACCCTGAAAAAGGCCATGGTTTCCATCATCGAAGAGTTGAAAGACCGAATGGAATACTTTCGCAATGAAGACAAACTGATAGAAGTTCAGCGAATTGAAGAACGCACCCAATTCGATCTGGAAATGATACAGGAGCTTGGGTACTGCAATGGAATTGAAAATTATTCTCGCCATCTGACAGGAAGAAAGACCGGTGATCCGCCGCCGACCCTTCTGGAGTATTTCCCGGATGATTTTCTGTTGTTCATCGATGAAAGCCACATCGCCGTACCGCAGTTGCGGGGGATGTATCGGGGCGATCGATCCCGCAAACAAACCCTGGTTGAATATGGCTTTCGTCTGCCTTCCGCTCTGGATAATCGCCCACTGAAATTCGAAGAAAGCGAAGCGCGAATGTCTCAGGTGATATATGCTTCAGCCACACCGGCGGAATATGAACTTTCAAAGGCCAAGAGGGCCAAAGTCGAATTGATCGTGCGGCCCACCGGATTGATTGATCCGCTAATCGATGTTCGCAGTGCCAAGAATCAGGTGGACGATCTGCTTGAAGAAATCTTAATTCACCAGAAGCGCAATGAAAGAGTACTGGTGACCACCCTGACAAAACGAATGGCGGAGGATCTGGCCGAATACTACTCGGATCTTGCGATCAAGGTTCGCTATCTTCACTCCGACATCAGCACCCTTGAACGCATGGACATTATCAGAGACCTGAGAATGGGCAAATTTGATGTGTTGGTGGGAATCAACCTGCTGCGTGAAGGCCTCGATATACCCGAAGTTTCTCTGGTGGCGATCCTGGACGCAGACAAAGAGGGATTCCTGCGGTCAGCGCGGTCATTAATTCAAACCTGTGGTCGCACGGCCAGAAACGTCCGGGGCCAAGTCATTATGTATGCGGATCAAGTGACGCGATCGATGCAGCAAGCAATTGATGAAACCAATCGCCGCCGAAAAATTCAGCAGGCCTATAATCAGAAACATGGCATCACTCCTAAAACCATTCAAAAAGAAATTACCCAAATCTTTAATTTCGGAAATGAGCAGGAAGACACCGGCAGCGATCATGTGGCGCAAACAATCGCAGCATACAAGTCCCTGGATGATATTGATGCGGCCGTAAAATCCCTGGAAAAACAAATGCACCAGGCCGCAAAAGATCTTGAGTTTGAGAAAGCAGCAGATTTAAGAGACCAGATCAGAGCACTGCAGAAACTGATTGTATTAGAAGTTTAGTAAGTTGAGTAGTTGAATAGTTGAGTAGTTGAGTAGTTGATTGGTTGATTGGTTGATTCATTAGTTGGAAAAAAAGGTTTCAGGTGTCCCTCCTACGCCCTCCGGGCTTCAGCGGGCGTAGGAGGGACACCTGAAACCTATAATTTCTTTATCTTGAAACCACCCATGAACCCAGTAATTGATATCCTAAACAAGCTAACACGCGTTCCCAGTGAGCCCGGTGTCTATTTGATGAAAGATGCCTCTGGAATGGTGATCTATATCGGCAAGGCCAGAAATTTGAAGAAACGGTTGGCCTCCTATTATAAAAATACAGGACACCTGGACATAAAAGCCGGCATCCTGGTGGATAAAATAAATGACATAGAGACCATCATCACCCGCACAGAAAAAGAAGCACTCATTCTCGAATCCAATCTCATCAAAAAGCACAAGCCGCGCTACAATGTCATACTAAAAGATGATAAACGCTACCCCTCACTGCGGATTGATCTGAAAGAAAAATATCCCAATTTTTCTATCGTAAGAAAAATAGGCCTTGACGATGCCTTGTATTTCGGACCGTTTGCATCGGCCCATGCGGTACGCGAAACACTGCGAACCATCAACAAAACATTTAAACTGCGCAAGTGTAAGGCCAAAGATTTCAAAACCAGGACCCGTCCCTGCCTCCATTGCCAGATGGAAGGATGCCTGGCACCGTGCTGTCTCGATGTGGATCCTGTGGTGTATCATGAACAGGTCAACGAAGCCATCATGTTTTTAAAGGGGCGAACGCCGGATCTTATTCGAAAAGTTAAAGAACAGATGGCGGCTGCCGCCCGCATCCAGGAATTTGAGAAAGCGGCGAGGCTGAGAGACAAGATATTTTTCCTGGAGCGAACCATTGAAAAACAGATTGCCGTCACGACTGATTTTAAAGACCGGGATGTTTTTGCCACTGCCCGGTCCCCGGAATTCGCGGTGGTCACGGTCTTATCCGTGCGAAATGGTTTTCTCACCGGAACCCGGCACTACAGCTTTTCAAATACCATAGCCACAGAAGAAGAAATGCTTGCCGCTTTTATCAGGCAGTATTATGAACGCCATCCGTTTGTGCCGGATCAATTGCTGACCTCCATCGAATTGGAAGATACCCGGCTAACCGAAGAATGGCTGCAGGATGTCAAAAATAAAAAGATCAGCATCAATTATCCAAAACGCGGAGAAAAAGCACAACTGGTAAAATTAGCGGTCCACAATGCGAAAAACGAATTAAAAAATGTCATCGCTTCACATTCGGCTGAAATGGATCTTCTATTGCGACTCCAAAAGAAACTGAAAATGAACCAATTACCCGAAAGAATTGAATGTTTTGACAATTCAAATATTTCCGGGACCGAACCGGTGGCAGCGATGGTCGTGTTCGAAAATGCCCGGGCCAAGAAATCCCTTTATCGCCGATACAGAATCAAAACGGTTGACGGGCATGATGACTATGCCTATATGGACGAGGTGTTAAAACGGCGTTTCGGCAAAGGCGACGAATCGAAACCTTATCCCGATCTTTTAATGGTCGATGGGGGAAAAGGACAGCTTAATATTGCGCTGGCGGTTATCCGAGACTTGGGGCTTGAGCGCGAGTTCGATATTATCGGCATCGCCAAAAAGGATGAGAAAAAAGGCGAGACCCGGGATAAAATTTTTAAACCGGGCAGGGCCAATCCTTTAGGATTTGGCAGGGAAGGGGAGCTTCTTCTATTTTTACAGCGTATCCGGGACGAAGCCCATCGCTTTGCAATTTCGTTTCATCGCAGCCGGCGTGGCAAGATATCGCTGCAATCTGCCTTGGACACGATTCCGGGTGTCGGCCAAAAAAGAAAAGCCACCTTGCTTAAACATTTTAAGACCATAAAAAATATCCGGGCAGCTGGTCTCGACGAGATCCGCTCACTGCCCGGATTTAATTATCGTGTGGCAGAATCGGTACGCAAAGCACTGGGACATCATTGACAATTGACTATTGAGAATTGACTATTTAAGGATGAAAGTCTTTTTACCCAGATAGATTAAAATCGATAGAATACCTTCAATTGTCAATAAACAATAGTCAATCGTCAATTAAAGCTCGACCGCGTTATGCCAAGGTCTTCAGCAGATCCTTGAGTTCCTGCACCGCATCGGCTGATTTTTGCAGAGCCTGTTTTTCTTCATCGGTCAGGGTGATCTCAATGATATCTTCAACGCCTTTGGCACCCAGTTTCACCGGTACACCGATAAACAGGTCCTGAAAGCCATATTCGCCCTGCAGATAGGCGGCACATGGCAGGATTTTCTTTTTATCCTTTAAAATTGACTCTGCCATCTCCACCGCAGCGGATGCCGGAGCATAATAGGCGCTGCCTGTTTTCAACAGGGACACGATCTCCGCTCCGCCGTTGCGGGTCCTTTCCACGAGGGCATCAATACGATCCTGGGCAAGCAGTTCAGTGATGGGAATACCGGCAACTGTGGAGTAGCGGGGCAGCGGCACCATGGTATCGCCATGTCCACCGAGTACGAACGCATGGGTGTTTTCAACGGAAACATTCAGTTCCATGGAAATAAACGCTCTCAAGCGCGCAGAATCCAGGACCCCGGCCATTCCTATAACTCTTTCTTTGGGAAAGCCGCAGGTATCAAAAGCCACATGACACATGGCATCCAGCGGATTGCTGACAATGATGAGAATGGCTTCCGGAGAACGGGATGCCACTTCCTGCGTGACACTTTTGACAATGCCGGCATTGGTGCTGATAAGATCATCACGGCTCATCCCCGGCTTTCTCGGAATACCGGCTGTGATAATGACAATATCCGATCCGGCCGAATCGTCATAGCTGTTGGCTCCGGTAAGATGGGAGTCATGTTTTTCTATGGGAGCCGCCTCATTCAGATCCAGGGCTTTGCCCTGGGGTACGCCTTCGACGATGTCCACCAAAACAACATCACACAATTGCTTTTCAGCCAGTCGCTGGGCCGCAGTCGCCCCAACATTTCCAGCGCCGATTACGCTAACTTTTTTATCCATAACAATTTCCTCCTCAATTTAAAATATTGATTTGAAAAGAAAACGATTGTTAACATAAATTATTGGATTGTCAACTTAACTTTTACGGTCGCCACTTGTTGACAGGAGCTATCAAAATAATATAAGTTTCTATATTACACAAGAGTTATAATTTGTCTTTCAGACCCGGTGTGATTGTGATATTATAGAAAGTTGGATTTTTAAAGAGCTAATTCAGATGGCAATAGTTAATTTAAAGAAAAGACAAATAGAGTGTAAAATCGTATATTACGGGCCTGGTCGGTGCGGTAAAACGACTAACCTGGAATATATTCACAAAGCCTTTAAAAATCAAGTCAAGGGGGATATGGTCTCGATCAACACGGATGGCGACCGAACCCTTTTCTTCGATTTTCTTCCGTTGGAGCTCGGGAAATTGAAGGGATGTGACGTTCGAGTCCAGTTATATACCGTACCGGGACAGGTGCGCTATGCTTCGACTCGAAAATTGGTTTTGCGGGGTGCTGACGGGATTGTTTTCGTCGCCGACTCTTTAGAGGTCCGGCGTGAAAAAAATATGATGGCACTAAAAGATCTTCAGCAGAACCTGAAAGAATACAACGTCAGTATATTTAAAGCACCCCTGGTGATGCAGTTTAACAAACGCGACCTCACCGATACCAATATTACCCTGATGCCGCTAAAAAAAATGCAGCACGACTTAAACCGACATTTAAAGGTCCCCTCCTTCTCGGGCAGTGCTTTAAAAGGTGACGGCGTTGGAAAAACCCTGAACGCCTGCCTCAAGTTGGTATTAAAATCAATTCAAAACGAACTTAATTTGGGTGGTTAATTATTTAATATGTCCGACGATGTCGTATTTGCAGGTAATTTAAGTTTTCTTAATTTAGGTGAGCTGTTACAGTTGCTTGGCACAACCGGAAGTTCCGGTACCGTATCCTTACACAACGCCCACGCTTCGCAACCCGGCGTCATTTACATTGACAAGGGTACTCCGGTTAATGCCGCCAACGGTTCCAAGACCGGCCTTGATGCCCTGTTCTCAATGTTTGGATGGTTAGACGGACAGTTCGAATTCGTCCAGGGAGATGTGACCTGCGAAAACACCATCACCAAGAGCCGGATGGAAATTATTCTGGATGCACTGCGACTGCTTGACGAGGGTCAGGTGGAGATTCTCGGACCGGCTGCTGCCGCAGGATCAACGCCCACACAAACATCTGCTAAATCAGGGTCACTGCCCCTGATAAAAGGACCCCTTGTGGACTATTCCTATGTCGTTGATGAGGAAAGCTTCTTCGACGGTGATGAAATTGTCCAGGAGGGCAATCATGGAAACTGGATCTGGGTGATATTGGAGGGAGTAGCCGAAATCGTCAAAGAAACGCCCAAGGGTACCTTAAGTCTTCTCAGGATTGGCGACGGTGCTTTTTTGGGCAGCGTCGCATCGCTATTAAACGCTGATAATGTTCGCAGTGCCACGGTTACGGCGGCCGGAAACGTTCAGCTGGGCATGCTGGATTCACAGCTGATGACCAGTGAACTGGCAAATCTATCCCTTGATTACAGGGAATTTGTCAGGGCCCTTGACATACGACTGAAACAGGTTACCAGCATGGCCGTTGACATTTATGCTCAGGATAAAAAGGTTGTCGAACTCATCCAGGGGAAAAAACCGCTCATCAAACAGGGGCAGAGTGAAGAGCGCCTGTTTAAAATCACTTCCGGCAATGCGATTGTAGCCCGGGAAACCGATGATGGAATTGTGCCCCTGGCCCGCCTTGAA
>Ga0255055_10003315_pt1 | contig 10915 bp, 6 predicted proteins | sample JV7_2_27_MG_FD_188633 | JGI IMG/M metagenome (GOLD analysis project Ga0255055, IMG submission 188633) | Seawater microbial communities from Jervis Inlet, British Columbia, Canada - JV7_2_27 | ecosystem: Environmental > Aquatic > Marine > Inlet | place: Canada: British Columbia | collected... | reverse complement strand
TGGTCGTGCGCTCGAATCCGAATTTCCTTCCTGCGTGGGTGCCTGAAACCGAATCAAGATCTGCAATACACGCCAGACGCGCGCTGGTCGCGCGCAAACAAGGCAGCGCGGTGTGGCGCGAGAAATTTCCGGCGCCGATCACGCCCACGACCACCGCGCCAGAAGCCGTGCGGCGGCCCCTGTCCTTTGCCAGGGCTACGGTCGCACCGCGAGACGTCTCGCCTTCAGGATACGTCAGGATGATGCCCAGGGCGTCGCGCTGCTGGGTGAGTACGCGGTAGGCCTCGGTGGCCCGGGCCTGCTCAATGCTCTCGCTGATCAATGGGGCAGTATCCAGGCGGCCGGTTGCGAGGAGTTCGAGAACGGCCTCGAGATTGCGCTGCTGAGTCCAGCGCACAAAGCCCACTGGATAGTCCTGTCCGCGATCTTCGTACGCCGGGTCGTAGCGGCCCGGACCGTAGGAGCACGAAACCTGAAAGGACAACTCCTTCTTGTAGAAGTCCGTTCGCCGCAACTCCAGCCCGACGACGCCCACCAGAACGATACGCCCGCGTTTGCGGCACATGGCTGCGGCCTGGTGGACGATCTCGTCGCTCTTGGACGAGGCGGCTATGATCACGCCGTCTACACCCCGCCCGCCGCAGAATGCCATTGCCGAGGCCACGGGATCGGCCCCACCGGGCAAATCTACCGTCTCCGCCCCGAACTTGCGGGCGAGCTCCAACCGTGCCGGCTCAACGTCGATGCCCAGAACGCGGCAGCCATTGGCCACGAGTAGCTGAACCGTCATCAAACCGATGAGACCCAACCCGGTCACCACCATGGTTTCGCCCAGCGTGGGGTCCAACAACCGGACGCCCTGCAAGCCGATCGACGCCAGAACCGTGTGCGCAGCCTGCTCGTCATCGACGCCCTCCGGAATGCGAGCACACAGGTTGCGCGGTACGCAGACGATCTCCGCGTGCGGGCCGTTGCTGATGACACGATCACCGATCTTGAAACCCTGGACTCCCTCGCCTACCTCGAGAACTACACCAGCATTGCAGTATCCAAGTGGGAGCGGCTCATCGAGGCGCGAGAAGACGGCGTCAAGCGTCGGCAGCAGCCCGTCGGCCTTGATCTTGTCGAACACCTGCTTGACTCTGTCCGGCTGCGATCTGGCCTTGGCGATCAGGCTGCTTCTGCCGAACTCCACCAGCATGCGCTCGGTGCCGGCGGCTATCAGCGTCGCCCGGGACTGAATCAGCAGACTGCCCGGGCGAACCTGGGGACACGGCACATCGGCAACCTCAATCTCACCAGTACGAATGTGCTGGAGAACCTGCCGCATGTGTCACGCTCCTGACCAGTCGGAAACGCGGCTCGGACCCATCGGGCCTGGATTCCACCGTCAGCATAACCCACCATGTCGGCAAGCCCAACACCTACCGCCGGCGGCCTACGGGCGTCTGTTCCACGGTCTTTCCACTGGCTTGCGAGCAACGGAAACGACATGATCGCCGGCTTCTGATTCAGACACTGCGTTGTACACCATGTACCGGATGCCGCGCTTCTCGAGCAATGGGCAGAGCCGACGAACATGCGTGGCAACGCCGCCGTAGGGCGGCGGATAGGCGGCCAGAATAGCGAGGTCTGCCTTCTCGTCCTTCAAGTCTCACACTCCATGGTTCGTCCCGTCACGATAGAACCAGATGCAGGATCCGCAGAGCACGCGGCCGCAGGGCCGTCGCTCTCAGTGTAGATAGAAAGATCGCCACAGGGCCAGATTCAGGAGTTTGTAGAGCAGAAAGCCGTTGTTCCGTCGACCTGTGATGTGCTCATCGATGCATCGTTCCAGTTGCCTGCGATCAAACAGGCCCCAGCCCAGCGTCGCGTCATCCAACAGGACTGACTTCATATAGCCGGCCAGAGGTTTTCGCAACCAGTACTGATACGGAACGCCGAACCCGGTCTTCGGAGCGTCGAGAATGGCGTTTGGCAGGATGCCGCGCAAAGCCCGTCGGAGAATCCACTTCTTCTGCGCGAACCGGATCTTCAACGAGGAAGACAGACCCAACGCATGGCTTGTCAGGTTCGCATCCAGGAACGGAACCCTCACCTCGATGCTGTGGGCCATCGTGGATTTGTCCACTTTCTCCAGGAACTGGTCCGGCAAGAGGATCAGGCAGTCGGCGTACAGCATCCGCTGCACGGTGTCCAGGTGCCTGAGGCGACCGTAGGCCTCGCTGTATCTCTGAAAGGGGTCGTGAGCAAGGAGACGCTCTCGGCTCTCTGTGGTCAGCGTACGCGTAGGCGGATCGTCGTGTTGCTCCTCGGTGAGGAGCAGCGCCATTCTTGTCGCGGGATCCGGATGGCCCATCGCGCGAAAGAATCTCATCGCCCTATACCAGCCGGGGCCGCGTGGAACGAGAGGAGCAATGGCGGAAGCGATCCTGGACGCCGATCGCCAGAACCGTTCGTACCTCAGGAGGTTGTAACGGCGATACCCTGCGAACACCTCGTCGCCGCCATCCCCCTGAAGAACCACCTTGATCTGTCCTTTCAGAGAATCGCACAGTAGGTACAGCGGGATGTTGGCGGCATCGGCGAAGGGCTCGTCGTGGCAACGGACAAGTTTCTCGATGACACTTGGCATGTCCCCACCAGCAAGATGGAGTTCTTGATGGTCGGTATTGAATCGCTCAGCCACCAGTCGCGCCTTGGGCAGCTCGTTGACGCCGCGGTCGTAGTCGAACCCGACCGCGAAAGTCTGGAGCTTGCCGCAGTAGTGTTTGCTCGCAAACGCGGTGATTGCCGACGAGTCGATGCCCCCGCTGAGAAACACGCCGACCGGAACATCGCTGACGAGATGATCCTTCACCGCCTGCTCCAAACGCTCGCGGACGCCTACTGCCGCCTGTTCGGTATCCCCGTGAACAGGTTTGATGTCCTCGATTCGCCAATAGGGCGTAAGCGAGCATCCCTGCCGGTTGATCGTCAGGCAGTGGCCGGGGAGAAGCTCCAGAACGCCGTCAAAGAGGGTATTCTCACCCAACGGGTGGCCATAGTAGAGGTACTCGTGCAGTCCTTGCCAATTCAAGCCGCGCCGCACCCGACCGGACGCCAGGATCGCCTTGATTTCGGAGCCGAAAACGAGGCCCGACTCGAGCGGGTAGTAGTAGAGGGGTTTGATCCCGAAGCGGTCGCGAACGATGCGCAGCGTCTCCGTGTCCACATCCCAAATGGCGAAGGCGAACATGCCGTTGAGCCGAGCGAATACCGATTCCCCCCATTTCACGACCGCTTGCAGGACGACTTCGCTGTCAGTTCGACTCCGGAACTGGACGCCCTCATCCGCCAGTCGCCGGCGGAGCTCCGGGAAGTTGTACACTTCCCCGTTGTAGACCAGCGCGGCCTTCCCATCGGCCGTCTGAAACGGCTGGTGCCCGGCATCCGTCAGGTCGATGATGCTCAATCGCGAGTGCCCCAGACCGGCGGATCCCGTCACGAGGACACCACTGTCATCGGGACCACGGTGACGAAGAACCTCGGTCATCCGGCAGACCACGTCCTCGCTGACCGGGGGTCCAGAGAAGTCCACAATCCCGCAAATGCCGCAGATGGCAAGTCCTCCCCTGCGAATCCGGCCTGTGATGATCGGCCTCGGAGTCGGCGTGAAGCCGTCGCCTGCCGACACCCTCATCTTCTCACCGCGACAGCCCGAGCTGGCCGCGTCTCCGCGACGACGACAGTATGACAGGTTTCGGAGTGAAACCTGCTTCTCACTTCCCGTTCGTGGTTCTATCCCGTCCGTCCCGCAGCAGTCATTGATAGAGCTCGTGAGCCTCGCGCGTCATCGCCTCAATGCTGAGGTGCTCGGCCACGAGCGCGGCCGGCTTCTCCCATCTTCCGCCCCCGATCCTTGTCGCGAGGCAACGAGACCATCGCCGCGGCGATGCTCTACTCGCCCCATAACCCCTCGAGCACGATGCGGATCTTCTCTTCCGCCGAGAACCGCCGACGAGTCCTCCGCCGGATGTCCTTGACGACCTTCTCTGCGGACACTCCCGCTCCCGCGACCAACGGATTCCTCCTCGCCTTGCTGCGAAAGCACCCCTTAGATCAACAGCCCAAATCGTTCAAATCACTTTGACGGGCGTCGGGTGGGGCAGCCCCCGGGCGCAGGCTCCCGATGCGGGACGAGAGGCGCAGCGAAGCGGGGTGGCTCGCCCCCCCCCGGGGGGGGGGGGGGGGGGGCGGCCCCGGGGGGGGGGCCCCCCGGGGGGGGGGGGGGGGGGGGCGGGGGGGGGGGGGCCCCCCCCCCCGGGGGGGGGGGGGGGGGGGGGGGCACCTCGGATTGTGCTGGGAAATCCCGCCGATCATCTCGCGCTGACGCCGGCTCCGGAGAAGACGTTGTCCACGTACCAGCGGAAGGTGCGCGCGATGCCGTCCTCCAGGCTCACGCGCGGAGCGTATCCAGTAAGCCCAGTGGTCTTGGCCATGTCTGGACAGCGTCGGGCCGGGGAGCCAGGGGTCGCGGGGCGCGCGACGACGTGAAGCTTCCGTCCCACGATGCGAAGAACGAGGTCCGCGAGGTCGCCGATCGCCATCTCCGGCGTCTGGTTGCCCACGTTGAGCACCTGACCCTCGCACGACTCGCTATCCGCGGCGAGGCGGATGATCTGTACCGCGTCTTCGATGAAGATGAAGGTGCGGCGGTGATCCACGGAGTAGACCTCGAACTCGCTCCCATCGTCGGAGCGGTAGGCGCGCTCGAGGAGCTGGGGGATCACGTGTGCGAGCCCCATGCGGGGCCCGTAGAAGTTGTGAGGGCGAATCAAAGTGAAGGGGAGGCCGGAGTGACGGCACAGGGCCTCGCCGTAGATCTTGGAGAGCATGTATGAGGTGCGCGGCTCCTCGAGAGGAGTCACAGCCAGCGGCGTCGTCTCGGGAGTGGGCGTCTCGAGGGAGAAGTGCCGGAGGGTGCCCGCGTAGACCTCACTCGTCGAGGCGAAGACGAATCGCTTCAGGTTCGCCTGTCGCCGGCCCAGCTCGATCGCGTGGATCAGCATTCTCGTGTTGTCGGCCAGCACCTGGTAGGGTCTTTCGAGCACGTGCTCGACCCCGATGATGGCCGAGAGGTGGTAGATGTGGTCGCAGTCGTCCGGGAGGTCGCCGAGAGCGTTCGCGTCGAGCAGATCACGCTTCAGCAACGTCACGTCGGGGCCGGCCACCAGTTCCTCGAGCTCGGCGTCCTGGACGCCGCGGGCGAAGTTGTCTACCAGGACGACGGCGACGCCACGGCCAGCGAGCTCGCGCGCCAGGTGGAAGCCGATGAAGCCAGCGCCCCCGGTGATCAATGCCTTGGACGCCACGGGGCGCTACCTCCGATTCCCGCACCCCAGCACGTCGTGCCGGGCGACTCCGCTCGATTCTTCCGGGATTGCCGCAGCACGGATCGGGGGCGAGGCGCGTGGCTCTTCGGCGCTCTCACTCGCAATCCTTTCCCCGACCGATGCACGCCACGCGGCAGCCGAGCTGGCGCAGCTGGCGCCGGCGGGGGCGAGTGAGCACGTCGTTCGCATCGAAGATCAAGGGTCGCGCATCGCCGAGCCAGCTGCCCAGGTCCAGCTGCAGATACACCTGGTGGGGCACCGCGAAGACGACGGCGTCGAAGCCCTCGGCCTTGGGAGTCTCCCCCGGTAGCTGCATTTCCAGCTCGGGCCATTCAGCGATCAGCGGATCGTGGCAGTGGACGACCGCACCGCGGTCGCGCGCCTCCTTGACGAAGGTCTCCGACGGGGAGTAGCGAGTGTCGCCCACATCGGGGCGGTAGCTCACGCCGAGTAGCAGGATTCGCTTGTCCTCGAGGTCGCCTCCCAGCAGCCCCTGGATCTGGTCGAGGGAGACCAGCGGCATCACCTGGTTGACCTGCACCGCCCGGTGGGAGAACGGGAATTCCAGATCCCCACGGTCGAAGAGTTCCCGTGCCCCGATGGCGGCGAGAAGGGGATCCTTCGTCAGGCAGTAGCCCCCTACGCCGAAGCCGGGCTGGCGGATGTTGTTGTGGGTGGGGCGCACGCGGATCGCGTTCAAGATCTCGAACATGTCGATGCCGACGGCCTCGGCGAAGCGCCCCCACTCCTCGATGAAGGCGATGTTCGTCGCCCGGTAGCTGTTCTCGAGCACCTTGCCCGTCTCGGAGGCCGTAGTCGATGCCAGGCGGGTGAGGGGGTACTGCTCGACGTCGATGATCTTCGAGAGGAATGCCTCGCACATATCGGCGGCCTCGGGAGTGTGTCCCGCGTAGACGCGCCAGAAGTTGACGATCGAGTCGAGATAGCCGCTCCCGGGCATCACGCGCTCATACGCGTGGGCGAGTTGGATCGCGTCACGCGGTAGCCCGCGGCCCTCGAGCGTCTCCTCCAGCAGGGGGGCGACCACCTTCTCGCAGGTCCCAGGGGGCATCGTGGTCTCAACCACGACGAGGGAGCCGGGTGGCATGTGCTCGCCGAGCGTGCGGATCGCGGCGCGAAGGCCCCCGAAGTCGACGGTCGGCCGCCCTCCGTCGCTCACCACGTCGAGATGGATGTCGACGGCCGTCACCGACGCCAGCCCGTACGCCGCCGGGTCGGTCGTGGCGATCAGATTCCCGGCTCGGTGCGCCTCGGCCAGCGCCTCGTGCAGGCGCTCGTCGGAGTTCGCGAGCGGCATGCGGCCGGCGTTCATCGCCATCAGCTTTGCCTCGCCCTCTGGCGTCGGCAGTTCGACGCCGATGGTGTTGAAGCAAGGCTCGCCCCGCTCGTCCCGGGCGCGCGCGACGGCGATGGCCATTGCGAAGCCGACGAACCCCAAGCCCTGCACACAGACGACCGGCCGCTCCGGGATCGCCCCGGCCCGTCCCAACGAGCGGGCGAGCTGCTCGAAGTTCGCAAGTGTCAACCGCTTTCCTTCTCCTGAAGACCGTCGGGGTTCGTTGCTGCACGAGGCGGTTCGAGGTGCGCTCGGCCACCGGGCCCTCCGGTGCACGGGCGCGCCTGGCCGCCACCCCTATCATACTGTCTCCGCTTGGCAGCTTCACCCGACGCCGCTGGAAGCTCGCTTGATTGCGCCGTGCCGGTGCTGAAGCCCGGGAGCGTGGCCGTATGTCGCAGCTTCAGGCAGTCGCTCCGGCGTCACACGCGCCTTTGGCCTCGGGGTGCGCAAAGACGGTCTTCGGCGGTTCAGCCCGGTCCACAGGGCCGAAGAGACGGCTGGATCCAGAACGCGCCGAAGACTACCCTGCAACTTCGGAGACCCTTCTGCAACGGCGGCAGAGTCTTCTCGTCAAGGGGGAGCCGTGGCTGATTCGCAGTGGAGAGTACCGCTGTTCGAGCCCGATTTTGGCGAGGCCGAGCTCGCGGCGGTGGCCCGGCCCGTCCGGGAAGGCTGGCTGACCATGGGGCCGCGGGTGGCGGAGCTGGAGGCCGCCTGGCAAGCGCACACCCGGGCCCAGCATGCCGTCGCCGTCACCAACGGCACCGCCGCCCTGTGTCTCTGCGCCCTGGCGGCAGGGCTCGGTCCCGGCGACGAGGTCCTCTGCCCGACGCTCACCTTCGTGGCCAGCGCCAACGCCGTCCGCTTCATGGGCGCGGAGGTCGTGTTCGTGGAGTCCAAAGGCGAACACGACTTGACGCTCGATCCTGCCGACTGCGCTCGGAAGATCACGCCGCGGACCAAGGCCATCATGGTCGTGCACTACGCCGGTTTCCCCGCGGATATGGGGGCGCTGCTGGCGTTGTCACGGGAGCACGATCTCTTGCTCCTGGAAGACGCCGCCCACGCGGTGTTCACGCGTGTGACCGCCGGGGAGGAGGAGAGGATGTGTGGCACCTGGGGGCTCTGTGGAGCCTTCAGTCTGTTCAGCAACAAGAATCTCACCTCCGGGGAGGGAGGTATGGTCGCCACCGGCGACGCGGACTTGGCCCGGCAGTTGCGCCTCTGGCGCAACCACGGGATGACGACCGCGACGATGGACCGGCACCGCGGGCGGGCCCTCGGCTACGACGTCGTGGTCCACGGATACAACTACCGTCTGGACGAGCTTCGAGCGAGCTTGGCCCTGGCCCAACTGGACCGCCTGCCGGGTTTCCTCGCCGCCCGTCACCGGCTCTACAACCTGTACCGGGAGGCATTGGCTGAACTTCCCGTCGTGCTGCCTTTCGGCGACCAGGTGCCACCGAACGGGACGGAGTGTCCCGTAGGCATCCACATCATGCCCATCCTGCTGCCAGAGGAAACCGATCGTTTGGCGGTGATGGCCAGCATGCGCGAGCGCGGTGTCCAGAGCTCAGTGCACTACCCGCCCATCCACCTGTTCAGCGCCTTCACCCGACAGGGAGAGCTGCCGGCGCTGCCCCGAACCGAAGCTCTCGCCGCCCGTCAGCTGACGTTGCCGCTCTACCCCACGATGGGCGACGACCAGGTGACCGTGGTCGCGGAAGCCCTGGGGGCCGCGCTTTCCCGCCTCTGACCCGACCCCCGGTAGGATCACAAGGCCCAGGGAGGCTCCGGCAGGTCTTTGAACCACTTGGATGCCAGGTTGGTGTGCGGTCGGGCTACGGTGATGGCGGTCAGGAGAATGATCTTCAGGTCGAGCAAGGTCGACCTGTTCTCCAGGTACCAGAGCTCCAGCGCGCCTTTGAACGCCATCACGCGGCCGTAGATTGCCGCGTTCCCTTCCTGTGACCGGGCCATGATCTCCTCTTCGTCCCTAAAGACGACGGAGCCGATCCCCGTGAGTCCCGGTTTGCAGAGGAAGGCGCGACGCCGGACTTCCTCGGGAAAGTACGCGAAGCACTCCTCGGTCTGCGGACGGGGCCCCACGATCGACATTTCGCCTCGCATCACGTTCACAAGCTGGGGAAGCTCGTTGATCTTCGTCTTTCTCAACAGCCTGCCGAATGGGAATACCCTGGGGTCGTTCTTGGTAGTAATCGTCCCGTGAATCTCGCTGCCCCTGCGCATCGTTACGAACTTCCAGACCAGAAGCGGTTCGTTCCCCTGGCCGATGCGCGGTTGCCTGAACAGCACCTCCCTCTCGTTCGTGAAGCGCAAGATTGCCGCCACCAGGGCTAGGAGAGGGGAGAGGACCATCAGGGCGAGTATCGCGAGTAGGAGATCCACGATCCGCTTAGTGAGAGCGTACATCGACACCTCAGTGACAGGCAGGGCCCCAGTTTTCCGATAGGCATTCTTCACAGGCGACGTAACCAGCGCCACCGACGACCAAGGCGTGTCTGCCTTTCCTGGTCTGCTTCATGCTCCCCCTCTCCTGAGCCGGTCGTCCTGAGTCTATTTCCTGGCGATCATCTTGTTCAGAGGTTCAAACACGACATTCCAGACACACTTGAGGAGCAGCATCAAGTCCGAGGCGAATGTGATCCGTTGAATGTACTCGATGTCGTTCGCGAGCTTCTTGGGCATGATTTCGCTCACGTAGAACTCTTCGGGGTCGACTCCCTCCGGATACAGCTCCGCCTCCCTCCGAAACAGGAGCTGGTTGATGCCAAAGATCCCGGGTTGGACCTCCAGGACCCTATAGTCCGACTCCGAGTAATGTTCCACGAAGTTGGGCGTCTCTGGGCGCGGCCCCACCAGGGACATGTCCCCCTTCAGTACATTGACGAACTGCGGTAGCTCGTCAAACTTGAGGCGCTCGAGAAGCCTCCCGACCCGCGTGAGTCTGTAGTCGTCGATGAGCGTCACGCCAGGGCCGCATCCGTCGTAGGTGATCGGGAATTTCCTGAACTTGTACATCGTGAACAGGCGTCTGTTCTTTCCCACTCTGGCTTGCCTGAAGAGCACGGGTCCTTTGGACTCGAGCTTGATCGCCAGTGCGATGACGACCAGGATCGGTGACAAGAAGACCAGTGCGACCGACGAAGCCAGCACGTCGAAGAGGCGCTTCATCATGGAAGCGGTCTCAACGAGGATCCGGCTGGAGAAGCCGGCGGTCGATCGACATGGGGAGCCGAGCGGTTCCGCCCCGACCTGTCCCGATGGGGCAGTTCTCCGGAGAGATCCAATCTGCCAATACGAGGATTCGCACCGCTGCCAGTTCCCACCTGGAAATGCTCGGCCCCAGGATCTCGAGATGTTCGCAGATGAGGGGAGTGACTGCACGGCGTCTCACTTCGCTCTCATGCGGTCGAGTTCGGGCCGTTCTCTTGCTTCCCGCACCGCGGTCATCGAGAGGAGCGCGACATAGGTGATCCCGATCGCGACGCTCAGCGCGATCAGGAGGGTCTGGGCTCCGTGGTAGGGGAAATCGCTCCCCAACACTCGGACGAACAGGTCTGCGACGGCATCCTTTCCAGCACTGCGATCCATGGCCAGGGTCAGATGGACGCCGCGGAAGAGCTTCGCTCCGTAGGCCACCCCGCACCACACGAATAGGAGGACGATCGACGCCCGGCGCAGGCCGACCCGGTCCATTCGCGTGATGGCGATGAGCAAGAAGGGAAGGTTCCAGAGCAGGTAGGGAGGCATCGCGATCGCAACGCAGAGGGTCGTGATCCAGAGCGTCACTGCGATCGAGCTGGTGAGAGGCAGAGAACGCTTCCGGGTCACCCAACAGAAGCTGACGATCAGGCCGCCGGTGACGAGCAGGGAGAGCGGCTGGAGCACCTCTGGCGGGATTTCCAGGCCGAGGTTCCAGAGAAGAGCCCAGATAGAGATCCCACCGGCGGGCTCCAGGTGATAGCTGAGGAGGGGAAGCTCACCGAAACGGGTCCCCTGATAGGCGAGGTAGGCGCCCAGGGCTCCGGCCCCGGCGAAGCCGAAGCTCAGGAGGCTGCGACAGGGCCTCGGTGAAGCGAGTGCGATCGGGATCACCAGGACCAGAAGAAAGACCTTTGCCGCGATCGCCGACAATGCGAACAGCGCTGCGACCCAT
>Ga0255055_10003314_pt1 | contig 10915 bp, 8 predicted proteins | sample JV7_2_27_MG_FD_188633 | JGI IMG/M metagenome (GOLD analysis project Ga0255055, IMG submission 188633) | Seawater microbial communities from Jervis Inlet, British Columbia, Canada - JV7_2_27 | ecosystem: Environmental > Aquatic > Marine > Inlet | place: Canada: British Columbia | collected... | reverse complement strand
CGAGCACCATCTCGTACAGGGCCTGATCGTACGGCATCCCGGTGACCTCCTCGATTATCCGCCCGAGGAGGAAGTAGCCGGAGTTGTTGTAGCGCCAGTCCGACCCCGGCTCGAACTCGAGGTCCAGGGACGCAAACACCTCTACCAGTTCCTCTGGAGTGAACGGGTCGCGGCTGTTTTCCGCCATGAAGCCGGGGAGACCCGTATAGCTCGGAATGCCGGACGTGTGCGTGAGCAGGTGGTGGATGGTGACCTGATCTCCGATCTCCGCCGGATAGTCGGGCAGGTAGTCGGTGATCTTGCCGTCCAGGGACACCTCGCCGGCCTCCACCAGCTTGAGGATCATCACCGCCGTGAACTGCTTGGTGACGGACCCGATGCGGAACTTCGTGTCCGGCGAGTTGGGAATCGACCACTCCATGTTGGCGTAGCCGAACCCCTTCTCGTAGATCACCTCACCACCCTGCGCCACGAGCACCGAGCCGTTGAACTGGTGCAGCTCGTGATAGCGACTCACGAGTGCGTCGATCTCGTCGGCGACGCCCTGGGCAAGCGCGACGACGGGCAGGCTGATCGAAACCGCCAGCAGTGCCCACAGGATCCGAATTGGCTTTCTCATTGGTTCTTGCACCTCAGGTCCGGGGCTTGCCGCCCGGTGGCAGGTTCTCCGTGAGATATCTGGTCATCAGGCCGTACAGGTGGCGCGTCGTCCCCCGGCCCTCGTAGATGCCGTGGGTCCGGTTGGGGTAGGCCATCATCGTGAAGTGCTTGTTGGCCTCGATCAGCTTGTTGATCAGCGCTTCGGCGCCCTGGTAGTGCACGTTGTCGTCACCCGTGCCGTGGACTATCAGGAGATTCCCTTCGAGCCCGTCCGCATACGTAATGGGCGATGCGCTCTCGTAGTCGGCCGCGTTGTCCGACGGCAGGCCCATGTACCGCTCCTGATAGATCGTGTCGTAGTAGCGCTGGTCGGGCACCGACGCCACGGCGATCCCGGTGCTGTAGATGTCCGGGTAGCGGAACATCGCCTGGAGCGTACTGGACCCTCCACCGCTCCAGCCCCAGATGCCGATCCGGTCCGAATCCACGAATGGGAAGCTGTCGGCGACCGCCTTCACGGCGTTCGCCTGGTCCTGTGACGAGATCACGCCGATCTGCCGATACACGATCTTGCGCCAGTCGCGCCCGCGCGGCACCGGAGTCCCCCGGTTGTCGATACTCATCACGAGGTAGCCGAGCTGGGACAGATACTGGTGCCACAGCATGCCCGTGCCGCCAAACCGGTCCGCCACGGTCGTGCCCCACGGCTCGCCGTACACGTAGAACAGCACCGGGTACTTCTTCGACGGATCGAAATCGTTGGGCTTCATCATCCAGCCGTCGAGGATCACTCCGTCGCCCACGTCCACGCGGAAGAACTCGGTGGGTACGTGCTTCACCGCGTCGACCTTCGCCTTGAGCTCCTCGTTCTCCACGAACGTCTTCTGCACGCTGTGATCGGGGAGCACGACCAGCGAGATGACAGCCGGCGTCTCGGCCGTGGAATAGGTATGGAACGCCCACTGCCCATTGGGTGCGATCTGGTAGCGGTGCCAGCCGGGCATGTCCGCGGGCGAGACCCGCTCCGCCCGCATCGAGCCGTCCAGCGGCACCCTGTACAGGTAGCGGCGGGTGGGCTCCTCCGGCGACGCGATGTAGTAGAGCCAGCCGCCTTCGTCATCCAGCAACTGGACCGACATCACGTCCGCTCCGGCCGGGGTGACCGGACTCACGTCGGATCCATCCCGGCTCACGATGTACATGCGTCGCCAGCCGTCCCGCTCGCTCATCCAGGTGAACTTCTCACCATCGTCGAGCCAGTAGACGTCGTCGATCGCATCCGTCCACGCGTCGTCGGTCTCGGTGAGGATGGTTCTGACCGATCCGTCCCGCGCCGATCCGAACATCACCCGATTTGTGTTCTGTAGCCGGTTGAGGTGCTGGATCATCACCTCGTCGGAGTTGTCCGCCCACATCATGCGCGCGATGTAGGTGTCCCGCGGGTCGGCGTCGATCTGGAGCCAGGTCGTCTCACCACCGCCGGCGGACACGATACCCACGCGCGCCGCCGAGTTGATGGTGCCGGCCTTGGGGTACTGCACCGGAATCGTGTAGGAGTACAGCGAGTCGGTGTTGTTGATCAGCAGGAACACGCCGATCCCTTCGGCATCCAGCTGCCAGTACGCGATCTTCGTCCCGTCGGGGCTCCAGCGCCAACCGTCAGCGCCAAACCGCGAACCCATGAAGAACTCCTCCTCGTACACCCAGTCGAAGCGGCCATTGAGGATCGTCTCCGAACCGTCATAGGTCAGCTGCGTGACAGCCCCGCTCTCGATGTCCTCCACGAACAGGTTGTTCTCACTCACGTACCCCACGCGCGAGGCGTCGGGTGAGAACTTGGCGTACATGAGAGACGACTCGGGCCTGTCCTTGCCGACCTGTTCCAGCTCTCCGCTCTCCAGGTCGAGCACCCAGTAGTCGCCCATGGTGCGGAAGCGCCACACCCGCGTCGTGTTCGTGAAGATCAGCAGCTTCGTGCCGTCCTCGGACCAGCCGTAGTTGGACAGGGACAGCGCGCTCTCGGCTCCCGCAGGAGTCAGCATGGCGGCCGAAACCATCACGTCACGCTCGCCGGTTGCCGGATCGTAGCGCACGATCTCCCGCGCCCCGTTCGCCTCTTCGGAGCGCTCCAGCGTCGTGTAGGTGCCATCCTCGAGCCAGCGCGCCGGCCCAAACCTCTCGCCGCGAAACTCGAAACGGCCAAATATCCGATCCAGGTCGAGCGAGTCCGCCTGCTGCGCCGGCAGAGCCGGGACCAGCACCAGCGCCGCGGCCAGCAGCAGAATGGAACGCCCGATACCGAATCCTCTGTAATGATCTCTCATCTCGAAATCCCTTCCTCACGTTTACGGCCAAGGCGGCAGGGGCCCGCTCGGGCCACGGCCGCACCCTTCGGCTGGAATCTACCCGCGGGGCACGCGGGCGCGAGAAGGCCCCGCAGCCGCCGGGGCGACTGCGGGGCCGGATGCCTCGACTACTCCGCCGTCAGGTCCTGGGCTTCCCACCCGGCGGCAGGTTCTCCTTCAGATAACGGGTCATCAACCCATACAGGTGACGCGTCGTCCCCCGTCCCTCGTAGATGCCGTGGGTCCGGTTGGGGTACGCCATCATCGTGAAGTGCTTGTTGTGCTCGATCAGCTTGTTGATGAGCACCTCGGCGCCCTGGTAGTGCACGTTGTCGTCACCGGTGCCGTGTATCAGCAGGAGGTTCCCCTCCAACCCGTCCGCGAAGGTGATGGGCGAGGCGAGCTCGTAGCCCTCGGCGTTCTGGTCCGGCAACCCCATGTACCGTTCCGTGTAGATCGTGTCGTAGTACCTCATGTCCGGCAGCGACGCGACCGCGACGCCGGTGTGATACACCTCGGGATAGCGGAACAGTGCATTCAACGTGTTCACGCCTCCACCGCTCCAGCCCCAGATGCCGATCCGGTCCGGATCCACGAAGGCAAAGCTGTCGGCCACCGCCTTCACGGCGTTGGCCTGATCCTGGGACGGAATCACCCCGGACTGTCCGTATACGATCTTGCGCCACTCACGCCCGCGCGGCACCGGAGTCCCCCGGTTCTCGATGCTCACGACCAGGTATCCGAGCTGGGTGAGGTACTGGTGCCACATCATCTGCATGCCGCCCCACCTGTCCGACACGGTGGCGCCCGCCGGCTCCCCGTACACGTAGAACAGCACGGGGTACTTCTGCGACGGATCGAAGTCGTTGGGCTTCATCATCCAGCCGTCGAGAATCAGGCCGTCGCCGACGTCCACCCGGAAGAACTCGGTGGGCACGTGCTTCACCGCATCGACCTTCGCCTTGAGCTCCTCGTTCTCCACGAACGTCTTCTGCACGCTGTGGTCGGGGAGCGTCACGAGCGAGATCACGGAGGGCGTATTGAACGTGGAGTAGGTGTGGAACGCCCACTGCCCGTTGGGTGAGATCTGGTAGCGGTGCCAGCCCGGCATGTCGGCCGGTGAGACCCGCTCGGCCCGCATCGAGCCGTCGAGCGGCACGCGATACAGGTAGAGCCGTACGGGATCATCGGGCGAGGCTGTGTAGTACAGCCAGCCGCCGTCATCGTCCAGCAGCTGCACCGACACGACGTCGAGGTTGGGCGGTGAGACGGGCGTCACGTCACTGCCGTCGCGGCTCACCAGGTACATACGGCTCCAGCCGTCGCGCTCGCTCACCCAGGTGAAGCTCTCACCGCCGTCGAGCCAGTAGACGTCGTCGATCGCATCCGTCCATGCCTCGTCGGTCTCCGTGAGGACCGTACGGACCGAGCCGTCACGGGCGGAGCCCAGCATCACTCGATTCGTGTTCTGCAGCCGGTTGAGGTGCTGGATCATCACCTCGTCCGAGTTGTCCGCCCACTCCATCCGCGCGATGTAGGTGTCCCGCGGATCTGCATCGATCTGGAGCCAGGTCGTCTCACCGCCACCGGCCGAAACGATACCCATGCGCGCGGCCGAGTTGGTGGTGCCCGCCTTGGGGTACTGCACCGGGATGGTGTAGGAGTACAGCGAGTCGGTGTTGTTGATCAGCAGGAACACGCCGATCCCCTCGGCGTCCAGTTGCCAGTAGGCGATCTTCGTTCCGTCGGGGCTCCAGCGCCACCCGTCGGCACCGGGGCGCGAGCCGAGGAAGAACTCCTCCTCGTACACCCAGTCGAAGCGGCCGTTGAGGATCGTCACCGAGCCGTCATAGGTCAGCTGGGTGACCGCTCCGCTCCTGATGTCCTCGATGAACAGGTTGTTCTCGCTCACGTAACCGACCCGCGAGCCGTCGGGTGAGAACTTGGCATACATGAGAGACGATTCGGGCCGGTCCGCGCCGACCTGTGCCAGCTGGCCGCTTTCCAGGTTCAGCACCCAGTAATCGCCCATGGTGCGGAAGCGCCACACCCGCGTCGTGTTCGTGAAGATCAGCAGCTTGGTGCCGTCCTCGGACCAGCCGTAGTTGGACAGGGACAGCGCCTGCTCTGCGCCCTCCGGGATGAGCATCGAGGCCGGGACCATGATCTCGCGCTCGTCCGTGGCCGGATCGTAGCGCACTATCTCCCGTGCCCCCTCAACCTCCTCGGAGCGCTCCAGCGTGGTGTAGGTGCCGTCCTCGAGCCAGCGCGCCGGCCCGAATCGCTCACCGAAGAACTCGAACCGGCTGAAAATGCGGTCCAGGTCCAATGAATCGGCGGTCTGCGCCTGGAGTGCCGGCGCCAGCATCAGGAGTGCGACGGCCAGGACCGCGGCCCCCCGTCCCATTCCAATCCGCATCACACGATGTCGCATCTCAAACCCCTCCCTCACAATGAACTGATCTGCTTGCCCCTCCAGAAGAGGAAAAGCTAGATGGGCGGCACCGTGGGAGCAATCGGCTGTCCCCAGTAATGTGCCTCCCGCGCCGCCACACTCTCTACAACGGAATCGGATCCCCGGTTGCGCCGATCCCGCTTCTCGGCTCGGGTCGCGGGGACCCTCCTTGACATCAACTTACCCATCGTTCAAATTTTGAACACCTGTTCAAACTTGCTGGCCGGAGCCACGCATGCCCGACGGCGGCACCACATCCACCTCTCCCCACATCCGCGAGAAGCGGCGGCGCAGGCGCCAGGAGATCCTGCACGCCGCCCTCCGTGCGTTCAAGGAGCGGGGATATCACGCCACGACGCTCGACGACATCGCCGAGCGGATCGGCGTCCGCAAGACGGCCCTGTACCACTACTTCCCCGACAAGGAAGCGATCCTCTACGAGTGCCACCGCGAGTCGCTGACCGAGCTCGATCGGCTCATGAAGGAGGCGCGCGAGCTCGACACGGCATCCGAGCAGCTCGCGCACGTGATTCGGGAACACGTTCGGGTCATGACCGACACGCTCGAGGGCTCGCCCCTCGCGTTCGAGGTCACGGCGTTCTCACCGGAGCGGCAGAAGGAGATGATCGCCGCCCGCGACCGCTACGAGCGCGAGCTCAGGCGCATCATCGACCGCGGCATCGAGGAAGGGGAGTTTCGCCGCGTCGACTCCAAGATCGCCGTGTTCGCAGTGCTCGGCGCCATCAACTGGATCGCCCGGTGGTACAGCCCGGAAGGCTCCGTCCACGCACCCGAACTGGGGGCGCAGTTCGCCGAGCACCTCGTCGGTGGACTGACGTGCGGATGATGACGATACGACGCGGAGGGAGGGCACGATGAAGGCCATCCGGTGCACCGCGGTCAAGGAACCGCTCGAGATTCAGGACGTCGACAAACCCCAACCCGGCGACGACCAGGTCGTGGTCCGGGTCGCCGGCTGCGGCGTGTGCCACACCGACATCGGCTTCTGGATCGACGGGGTCCCGACCAAGAAGCCCCTGCCCCTCACCCTGGGCCACGAGATCAGCGGCACGGTGGTGGAGGCGGGATCCGGCTATCAGGGCCTGGTGGGCCGGGAGGTGATCGTGCCCGCCGTGATCCCCTGCGGCGAATGCGATCTGTGCGCGCAGGGGCGCGGCAACGTGTGCCGCCGCCAGATGATGCCCGGCAACGACATCGACGGCGGCTTCGCGGAATACGTGGTGGTACCAGGAGCCGGCCTGTGCGAGGTGACGGACCGAACCGGATACGAGCTCTTGGAGCTATCGGTCGTGGCCGATGCGGTGACGACCCCGTATCAGGCCATCGTCCGCAGCGGCCTCAACGCCGGTGACCTCGCCGTCGTGGTGGGAGTCGGCGGCGTCGGCACGTACTGCGTGCAGATAGCGGCGGCTCTCGGCGCCAAGGTCGTCGCCGTCGATGTGGACCAGCACAAGCTCGACGTCATCGCCGATCATGGGGCGGCGCTCACGATCAACTCGGCCGAGACCGACTTCAAGAACCTCAAGAAGGGGATCAAGAGCGCCGCGAAGGAGTGGGGCTGCACCAGCCACTCGTGGAAGATCTACGAGTGCTCCGGCCAGGCGGGTGGGCAGGAGACGGCGTACGGGCTGCTCACGTACGCCTCGACCCTGATGGTGGTCGGGTTCACTCTGGGCAAGATAGAGGTTCGCCTCAGCAACCTCATGGCGTTCGACGCGACCGTTCAGGGCACGTGGGGTTGCAAGCCGGAGCTCTACCCCGAGGCGCTACGGCTGATCACCGATCAGAAGATCACGCTGAAGCCATTCATCGAGCAGTATCCAATGAGCCAGGCACCCGAGGTGTTGCAGCGGGCTGCCGACCACGAGATCGACAAGCGCGCGATTCTCGTGCCGGACTGGGAGTGAGGTACGGAGGGAGGATGGAGCCATGCTGAAGAGTCACACGCTCGTAGATGGAAGCGCGTACGAGGAGATCCTGTACGAGCTCAAGCCGGTGCTGGATCCGGCGGGCAAGAAAGTGAAAGGCCTGTCCAACGCCTGGATCACGCTGAACAACCCCAAGCAGTACAACAGCTACACGACCGGCGCCGTGAAGGAAGTCATTCTTGCGTTCCGCGAAGCAAGCATGGACCGCAGCGTCGTCGCCGTGGTGTTCACCGCCGTGGGCGACAAGGCGTTCTGCACCGGCGGCAACACGAAGGAGTACGCGGAGTACTACGCGGGCAACCCGCAGGAGTACAAGCAGTACATGCGGCTGTTCAACGACATGATCGACGTCATCCTGCGTTGTGACAAGCCGGTCATCAACCGCGTGAACGGAATGCGCCTGGCCGGAGGTCAGGAGATCGGAATGGCCTGCGACTTCACGATCGCCGTGGACACGGCGCAGTTCGGCCAGGCCGGACCGAGGCACGGCTCCGCCCCCGACGGCGGTTCCACCGACTTCCTGCCACTGTACGTCGGATTCTCCAGGGCCATGGAGAGCGGCGTTCTCTGCGAGATGTGGAGCGCGCACAAGGCGCTGTTCATCGGCCTCATCAACGAGGTCGTGCCGGTGCTGATGCTGGACGGGAAATGGATCCCCAACCCGATGGCGATCACGGATCGCTTCCTGGACCAGTTCGGCAACGTCGTGTACGGCGACTTCAAGACCGGCGACGAGCGCAAAGCGGCGAAGGAGATCCTCGCCAAGGCCGAGACGGACCTCTCCCGGCTCGACGAGGCCGTAGATCGGCTTTGCACCAAGATCCTGATGCTGATGCCCGATTGCGTGTCGAAGACCGTCAACGGCCTGCGCAAGCACAAGCAGTGGCACTGGGACAACACGAACGTCACCAACCGCGAGTGGCTGGCCCTCAACATGATGACGGAGGCCAAGGCCGGCTTCCAGGCGTTCAACGAGGGTCCGAAGGGAAAGCGGGAAGTGGACTTCATCAAGCTGCGGCAGATGCTCGCCGAGGGACACCCGTGGGACGACGAGCTCATCAGGGCTATTTCGCCACAGTACCAGGAGGGCTGAGATCCAATGGACCTGGGTTTGGAGGGCAAGAACGCCATCGTGACGGGCGGCAGCGTCGGCATCGGCGCGGCGATCGCGCTAGGGTTCGCGCGGGAGGGCTGCAACGTGGCCATCAACTACCGCCGGCACGACACCGAGGCGAACGAGGTGGTTCGCCAGATCGAAGCGTTGGGCCGGCGCGGGCTCGCGATCAAGGCGGATGTCGGCAGCTACGCGGACGCCCAAGACATGGTGCAGACGGTAGTCGAGGAGTTGGGCCGGCTCGACATCATGGTGTGCAACGCCGGAATCAACTGGGACGGCGTGATCTGGAAGATGACCGAGGAGCAATGGGACACGGTCATCAACGTCAACCTCAAGGGCTACTTCAATTACAACAAGGCCGCGGCGCTGGTCTTCAAGGACCAGAAGAGCGGCAAGATCGTGAACATCTCCTCTATCAACGGCATGCGGGGCAAGTTCGCCCAGACGAACTACGCCGCCTCCAAGGGCGGCGAGATCGCCATGAGCAAGTCGCTGGCTCGGGAGCTCGGGAAGTTCAACGTGAACGTCAATGTGGTGGCCCCCGGCATGGTAATGACCGAGATGGCCGAGGGCATTCCGCCGGAGTTCCTCACCAAGGCGATGGACGAGACCGCGCTGGGGCGGTTCGCGACGTCGGACGAGTGCGCCGATCTGGTCGCGTTCCTATGCTCGGATCGGGCGCGACACATCACCGGCGAAGTGATCAAGATCGACGGCGGCCAATACATGTAGACAGGACGTGAGAACGCAATGACAAGAGTCGGAATCATCGGCATTGGGCACGGCACGTTCGGCCGGCGCAGCGATGCCACCGTGCAGGAGCTGGCCTTCGAGGCTTTCAGGGCGGCGATGGAGGACGCGGGGATCGAACGCGACGCGGTGGACGCCTCGGTCATCGGCTCCGTGCCGGAGTACCACAAACAGCGCTCGTTGGCCGGAGTCGTCCAGGAGTACCTGGGACTCGTACCCAAGCCGACGTGGCTCACGGAGGTGGCGTGCGCGTCCGGCAGCGCCGCGATGCGCACGGCGTGGATGGCGATCAAGGCGGGGGTCCACGACGTGGTCGCCGTGATCGGCTGCCAGAAGATGACGGAGCTCTCCACACCGGAGATCCTGGCCCTGATGGGCCGGGTCGGTGAGGTGCAGTGGGAATCCGGCTTCGGCACCACCTTCCCCGGCTACTACGCGATGTTCGCGAAGCGGCACATGCACGAGTTCGGCACCACCCGGGAACAGCTGCTGGATGTGGCCGTCAAGAACCACCACTACGGCGCCATGAACCCGTACGCGCTGTTCCGCAAGGAGATCACGAAGGAGAAAGCCGCGGCGTCGGAGGACGTGGCCACGCCGCTCCAGGTGTACGACTGCTGCGCCAATGCCGACGGCGCTGCCTGCGTCATTCTGGCGAGCGAGGACAGGGCCCGGAAGATCGCGAGCAAGCCCGTCTGGCTGAGCGGCATGGGCAGCGCATCAGCGACCATGTCGGTTCTGCGCCGGCCCAATCTGGTTGGACTGCCCAGCGCGGAAGCGGCCGCAGCACAGGCGTACGAGATGGCCGGCATAGGCCCGGACGATGTGGACGTGGCTGACGTCCACGACTGCTTCACGGTGGCCGAGATCATGGCCTACGAGGACCTGGGCTTCTGCAAGAAGGGCGAGGGCGGGCCGTTCATCGAGGAGAAACAGCCCTACATCGGCGGCAAGGTGGCGGTGAACGTGGACGGGGGCCTCAAGGCCAAGGGGCATCCGATCGGCGCCACGGGCGTCTCCATGACCTATGAGATCGCCAAGCAGCTCCGCGGTGAAGCGGGAGAGCGGCAGGTTCCCGATGCCAATGTGGGACTCACCCACAACGTCGGCGGTATCGGGCAATACTGCTTCGTTCAGGTTATGACGAGGGAGTGAGCGATGTTCAAGTGGTTCGGTAAAGTCAACTACACACCGTACACGAAGGTCAGCGACTTCGCACAGCATCTGCGGGATGGCCATCTCATGGCCTCCCGGTGCAAGAAGTGCGGTGCAGCCTCATTCCCTCCGAGGGCCGACTGCGAGGCGTGCATGAGCGACGCCTTCGAGTTCCTGGAGGTGAGCGGCAAGGGCACGCTCCACACGTTCACCAGGATAGTCGCGGCACCGACCGGCTTCGAGGACGTGGTCCCTTACACCGTGGGCGTGGTCGATCTGGAAGAGGGCGGAAAGGCGCTGGCCTGGTTCGGCGAGACCATAGAGGAAGACGACATCCGGATCGGGATGGAGCTGCAGCTGGTCCCGCGGATCTTCGAGGAGCTGGAAGAGATCAAGGTCTACTACAGCCTGGAGCGACCGGGCACGGCGTGGACGAAGGTGTAGCTGCCACGCGTGCCAGCCTCACCAAGGTGACACCCAACAACAGCAACGGCTGTGTAGAGCGAGCGGAGAGCGGAGTATGACCATAAAGGCGACCATGGAT
>Ga0255055_10003313_pt1 | contig 10915 bp, 14 predicted proteins | sample JV7_2_27_MG_FD_188633 | JGI IMG/M metagenome (GOLD analysis project Ga0255055, IMG submission 188633) | Seawater microbial communities from Jervis Inlet, British Columbia, Canada - JV7_2_27 | ecosystem: Environmental > Aquatic > Marine > Inlet | place: Canada: British Columbia | collected... | reverse complement strand
TTCATAGTTTATCTCCTTGAACTGCTCCTGCTTCTTGATGATCGTGAACGAACTGAACTTCTCTGTCTTGATGACTTGACTTCGATTATTTTTGTTTTTTGTCGTGGAAAGTAATTCTTGCCGACATACACTGCCTCTTTTCGTGATTTGGCAGTATAAACACCAGACACCTTTCCAGCACTATCATATTTGATAACCTGAAACTTAGCAGGACTTTTTCTCACTGACTGGCTTGAATATACTGCACGAACACCATGTTTTTGTGCTCTAAATGATTTCTGTGAACGGTTGTATTCCTTCATTGGTATATATATAGTCTGCTTTCTGTAATGGTCCTGGACATGGATTAGTTTTGTTCCTGCCTTAAGGCCACCAACACTGCCACCAAGCCTGCCTGTATGCTTAAGGCTTGTGTACCTTGGCTTTCCGTTTATCACATCTAACTTAGGTTTGCAGGCCATTAGCTATCATCTCCTTCACATGTTGAAAGGTTGTATCGTAAAACCACTGGCCTGCCATGTGCATCAGGAAGAAGATGGCTATTCCAGCCAGTATCAATAAAGGATGACTTGTCATAAAGTGATAGCCTGCTTTCAGTCTTCCATTCAACATTCTCTTCGTGTTGTATGGATAGATCAGAAGTCCAATGGCTATCATTGCAAATCCAAAAGCATAAGTAACTATTATGGCTTCCAGGTATTCTATCTCCCATAAATCTGCTAAGAACATTCCCAATGGAAGATTCAAAAATATGTCGGTCCCTATTGTCGGAAACAACCAGTCGGGAATCATAATAAGGCCTACTGCTATCAGTATGATAGCCAATGCCCTTGAATGTCCCCGATTCATTGGTAGGTACATACATGCTATGCGAACAATGCTGTTAATGCTCCAAGGACCGCAAGATTGTATGCAAAGTGACTTCCGACTGCTCCCATTATTCCAACCCTGTCACGAAGGACATAAGCCCATATCATGCCAAGTACAAACAGCGTAATGGATCCGTATATCACGAAAGGCCAAAAGCCAACTGCACTCATCTCTCCAATTGAAATGGCTAATGTTGCTCTTCGTGTTAACGCTGCGAAATGGAACGCTGCGAACAGTATGTTGCTTATGAAGTCTCCAAGCTTCAACCCGATTGGTAATACATCCCTGAATACCATCTCTTCGATGTAAGCCTTTGTGAACCCATGCAGGAAAGCAAAGCCAACTATGAGTGTAACTCCTTCCAGGCTGGCTAGCCATGCCCCATACGGTGAACCCATCACGAAAAAGAACATCACCAATGCAGTGACTATGAACCCGATTATGAAAGCCATACCGTGGCTTATGTCCGGTTGTCCTTTTCTTTTTCGTTGCTCCTCGAATGTTGGAAGCTTCCTGTTCGTGTAAGCCAGTATCACTGCAAGGAACAGCAGATACATTATCAGTGTTTCCTTGACTGCTGGTGCATGGCTTCCGAACACAAAGTCAGCATTTATTAGCAGGAACATTTGCCCTATCATCACAGCTATTCCCATTGTTACTGACTTGTTCAGCTTCTTTGGTATAAAGGAACTGGGCGATAGTACCATAGTTTTCTACCTCAAATCCTTAAAGGACATCATTCCAACAAAGTTGAAAGTCAAATCCTATACTTACGTTTGCGAGGACCTGCGACAGTTCCAGACTACTTAACACTCTGTGCATACGACCTATGCACTCAATGCAAGTCGTCTTTTAAACTTTGATACTATCGCTTAAATACCTTCGATCATTGTGCATGCAGTGCTGACTATAGGTGCGTATACTCTTTCGTCAAGTCCAATGTTTGCTTCATTTTCACTGTGATCGGTAATGTCAACAAATATCTCGTTGCCTTCCCTCTCACCAGTTGCATCAAGGAAGCACACCAAAGCTACATCACTGTCCTCAAACACATCTGTGTTTGTTGGATCTGTTACACCTGCAGTTATGATCGCATCCACATACTGCTCATCCCACTCTGTCATCATTATAGGGGCTGCTAGTTTGTAGAGACGGTCAAAATCGTCGGTGAAGTTGGTTGAAGACTGTGCGTTGTCGTCTACAGGAACGTTCCTGAAGGCCTTTGGCATTGCGTGTCCGGTTGAATAAGCTGTTTCCACTACCTCAAAATCGTCAATGTCGTTTCTTGCAAGTGTTACAATTCCAAGATGGTTGAAAGCCTTGTTTGCGGTCTTGACCCTAAGCTTAAGTGTTAATTCTGCACTTTCGCTGGCACCTAATGTGAAGTCGTATTCTTCCTGGGTTGTGTTGGTTCCGGCTGAACAGGCATTACCATCTGCATCAAGACAAGTCACATCAATATCAGTTACTCCTGCTATTGCGTGAGAATCAAGATTCAAAGGGAACGCTTGGGTATCAAGGCATACTTCCACATAGTCGGTGTAATACGATGCACCTGAACCATATATCTTTAGCACATCACCAACTGTGTATGATGCAAGGGAATATGCTGTCGTGTCTGCTGATTCAATGATAGCACCTTTGCTGTCTACGATTATGATGCCTGCATCAACTGCTGCTGCTGTAGGGTCTGATGCTTCCTGATCGTAAGCGTTTACTGTTGCGGTTGATACTCTTCCGATTATGTCAGGATTTGTTATGCTTGCCTTACAAGCTGCAACATCAACTGCTGTTGGTGCCTGTGGTGATGGCACAAATGCTGCTGTTCCGGTGAAAGCTGCCTGTAGCATGTTCAAACCAGGTATTTGTGATATGATTCCGGATGTCATTGGTATTGACATTGCCAACCCAACAGCTACAAGGATTGTTACATATTTGTTAAGCTTAGCCTGTAAAGGCCATGCCTTTACAATAGGATTCTTGTAGTGCTTAAGGACACCTACTATGGTAAGAACAAACAGTATTGCAGGTACCTGGCTGACAACTACATTGACACCAAGGATTCCAGCTATGAAGTATACGAAAGCTGCGTATGCTGCTGCTAGCACAATTATTAGGGTTACTCCTGGTCCCATATTATTGTTATCCTCCAATTTACAAACTCATTATACTCCATGCATCTGACTTATATAGAATATACTAAGTAGTGATAAAGGATTTCTTTCACTACCCTTATAAAGTTAATCAATGATGGTAACCATTGGTAACCATTGGTAACCATTGGTAACCTTTTTAATGGTAAATTAACAATAGTTAAAGCATGAAAGTTATAATCGTGGTATGTGCAATCTTCTTTCTTGCTTTGTCAACAACCGCAACAGCATGCCTGACTGAAAGTGAAAAACTTTTAATCCAAGACATGTCAGAAAAGACAAATGTTTCAGAAGTCCAGCTAACTGATATGTTTACCAGGATGTGCAACAAATACACAATACAGGAAACAGACATCTACTTCAACCTGACTGAAAAGTACATGAAGGAAAGGCTTGGTGCATTGGACAACCTGACAGGAGTAATCGAGACTGATGTCGGAATGTTCCTTCTAAATTATACAAGCTGGTTTGAAACAAGGATTGAAATGGTTTCTGTTTTGCAGGACATATCAAGGATAATCAATGCAAGCGAATCAGTCCAGAATTATGACAACGTGATTAACACGAGAATAGATTCCAGGCTTGACATCATAAAGAAACAGCTTAGTGACATGCAAAGGGATAAAGTTGACCACAGCGATCTTGCAATCGTTATTGAAAACGAAAGGGAAGAAGCTGGACAATGGTCATGGATACCATATGTAGTTGTTATTGGTATGGTTTTGTGGTTCTTTGCAACAAAGACAGGTAAGGTTCCAACACTTGACAGGGTAATTAAACACAAGTCAACCCCTGGAAGGGTTACACAACTTAGAAGTGACCCTGTTGAAAGGGTTACAAGAAAGGAACATGAACGAATGAAAGCACCCATCAAGCCAAGACAAGAAGAACCACCAACACCACAACGATTGCCTGAACCTGAAGATGTGCCACTGCCACCAGAATTTAGCAAACCTGAACCATTGTTAGGTAATGTGAATGAACCGACAGGAAAGGATAACTATAAAGCTAAACCATCAGGAAAAAAAGCAGATCCTAAATGACAAACCAATAGGCCTTGATGACGGTCCATACATAAGAGCAGTATTGCTTGAAATCACATCACCTGAACGGAAAGGCTTGTGGAAACGGTTTAAGGACTGCATAAACGAAGGAATAGACTTTACAGAAGCAAAGAGAATCCTGTCAGACATGAACACTGAAAAAGAGCATGTCTGACAGTCAGTTGACTAACTAACTAGTTAACTAATAAGGGAAATCCAATGTATGATGAAGAAGATGAATACCAAGATGAATATTCACCTGGTGTACAAGGTTACATTAAGAAGTATTTTGTATTCCTGATAGCTATCTTCCTGATGTGGTGGTTCTGGAGAGACACAACCTGGTTTGTCAACCAGTTTCTTATTGGTTCATTTGGTATTGTTGTCTTTGTGTGGTTTATGAACACATCATGGTGGATAATGAAACACAAATCACCAAAGCTTATCTGGAATGATGGTTTCACTTCAACAACAGGCCACTTCCATTCAGCAGGTGAGTGGGTAATATTTGCAATGGAAGCTATCTACTGGTTCAATTATGAACCACGGACAGGATGTGTTATATCACCAAGGGAAGCTGTCAATCACGTGGGGAGATCTGTTCATCTAGGCATGAGAGGAATAAACCTTCCGTTTGAAGAACTGCCTGAAGTGGTACAGGATGTGATTGTAGAAAAGGGATTCAAGCCACCTTACATAATAGGGTTTGCTGATGAAGACCAGTACAAGGAATACCTTAGCGATAAAATGATAGTGGACCTTGGGCCTGATGTGCAAAGGGAAACAGGAATAACAGTATTGAAGAAGCCTTCAGTAGAAAAGCTTGTTGAAAAGTACAAGTCAGAGTGCAGGCAGTCCAACTACTACAAGAACATATCAAAGGATAAGTTTGAGACAGCCGAAAAGTTTGTATCATCAGCAGGCAGGCTGTCACAGGAAAAAAGGCCTACATTCAAGGACAGGCTAATGCAACGAAGAGAAGAAGGTACAACATAACTGCATTGCACTCAAGGATCAGGAAGGTGTGGGTCAAATACCTGACCCAACACCCTATAACTGATCTTCCTGTAATTAAGACTTGGTAATATTACCAATAAAAAGACAGTTGATGATTGACAAGGAGTGTGATAAGTTTGTTTGCAGTTGACAGTGCAATGGACAAGTTCGACAAAAAGTTCTATGACAAACCAGGCCTGCAAAACTGGCTGGCTGACAGGTGGAGGGAAGTTGAAGCAACCCTTGAAAAAAAGTTCCAGACAACTGAAGACATACTCTACAACATGGACAAATGGATAGATGACCCTTTTCTTGGCTACCTGATGGTATCCAACAATATGTTCAGTGAATATGAGAAGCTGAACATGATGCTTGAGTACATGATAAACAACAATTATGTCTGTTCACTGATAGGTGGCAAGGGATCCGGTAAGACAGGCTTATGCTCAATGCTTGTTGACGAACTAAAACACTACATGCCTGTAGCCTGGTTTGACTTTAACCAAAACTTACCAAGCTTTATCAAGACAACACTTTCATGGGATGACATTGAAGACGGAAGCCTGGTAGTAGTTGATGAAGCTGGACTTACATTCCTGTCAAGGGAAGCAATGGGTAGCGAACACAAGGACCTTTCCAAACTGCTTATGATTTCCAGGCATAGAGATATGAAAATCATATTCAACAGCCAGCACATGCTGATGACTGACATTAACATCTTCAGGCTATCAGACTGTTTCCTGTTCAAAAGGCTGCAAATGACAGAAGTGGCAGACCTGCAGAAGCAGGAACAGTCAAGAAGAAACACCTTCCTGCAGTATGTTTCAATGATGCAGCCAAGGTCCTTTGAAGAAACACTATGGACAAACGGTGACAGGTGGCTGCAAATGGAAACTGGTTTGCCTGACTGGTGGTCTGAAGAAATCAGCAAAGGCTATTCCAAGATGAACGTAACAAACCGCAACAAGTTCATCCAGGAAATGTTCAAAGGTGGTGTCTCACCTAAGATGATGGTAGACCGTCTTAAAGCTAGAGGGTTTACAATGGACATTGGAGACATCATGCAGATCGCACAAATGGATAAAGACGTATTAGAAAGCATATCAAGAAACGAAACAGGCTATAAGCATTGTGATGACTGTGAAAGCATAAACATACAAAAGTATGGAACAGACCAAAGAAGAGGACAAAGGTACAAATGCATGGACTGTGGACATGTCTTCTATGACAAACAGTCTGCATAGTTAACCAACTGCTTAGTTAATTGGAAGAAACAAAACAATAAAAAAAAGGGGATTGCTCCCCATCAAATTTTAATCCCTAATGCTTTCTGAACACACTTGTATTCATTCGTTGGTTTGTATCCATCGATGCTTCCATAATATCTGATAGCAACGTGTTTCAATGCTTTTATGAAAAGCCTGTCATGGTGTTTTTGGTTTTTTCGTTTGGTTGTTCTCCTCTTCCTGATATTGTTGATTGAACGCATTTGCATATTTTCACTGTGACCAAAATTCATAGCCTTTATTACATCCTTGTAATATTTGACTTGTTTCTTGGATACAGATAATTGGTTTTTTGTTCGCTTGATCTGATGTGCTATATGATGTGCAAATTCATGTATCAACACCCATTCTTCAAGGCTTTTTTCTTTGATGCATATTGTTTCTGCCCATGTGTTGTAGTATGCTTCTCTACCATATTCAAGATATGGTTTGATGCTTAATCTACATCTTGTGTTAAACATGGTATTAAGGTCATCAACAATATTCATCGCTTGTTCATTTTCCATAAAAACCTCCTGTTTTTAGATGATAGATATTTCACTACCACTTAATGATTGTTTTACAGATATATAAAAGACAGTTGTGGTTTTGAGCTTTCATCCTACCGATTTTGAAGAAAAATAAGAAGGGGATTTCTCCCCTTAATTGATTACTTTACTTGCAACAAGTCCACGATCAATGAACTCAACCAGTTTGAGCCTTCCACCATAGTAGAATGGGTTTGCACCAAACCCTCTTTGTGGTTCTTCAGACACTTCTTCAATGAACTGTTTGAACTGTTCTGAGGATTTTATTGGTGTACCGACCATTGGATACTTGACTACCATACTGATCTTGGTTCCTAATGGCAGTGCTTCATATGTTTTTGGTCCCTTATCACCTATTGCTTGGATTGATATCAGGTTTCCGTTTGTTTCTATTGATTTTGAGACATAACCTAGCCTGAACTTCGCTATTGTTTCGGGTATGTTTATCAAGTATAGGTTTGACCTAAACCAGGCTTTCCACCAGCTTGGTGGAACAAACGCTTTTCCACTATATGATGTTGGAAACTGGCCTGTTTCTTTTCCGTCTGCTATTCTGTCTCCCAATATTGGGTCCATTGTCTCAAATGTCATTTCAATCCTGTGGAAGTTCCTGTATTTGTTTATTATTGGCAGGTTTGGTGTTTTTGATGCTGAATCCAGCCATTTCTCAAGAACCTGGTTTGCTTCTTCTGGTGACATGGTTGTAAGTTTTGTTTTCACTCTTGCCATGTCTGACTTTGGCATCCAAGGTATGTCTGATACTTTCCAAACTATTAAACCGTTGACAACATTTGCAGCCAATACCTTCTTTGCTTTCAGCCTTCTAAGATACCTCAAAAGTTCCTTTTCTTCAACTGATAGTTTGTCTTGTATCTTGAGGTGTTCAGCTATTTCTTTTGATGATGCTTCTCCTAAATCCTCAATAGCCAGTAAGACTTGGAGTTCTTTCTTCGGACTTAATCTCATATCCTCACTTCCTTATTTTTGATTTATTGATCTTCACATATCTTCATTTCTTTTGATATAGCATGGATCAAATTCTTTTGTCTTCATTTGGTGTAAATTCTCATAGTTTCTTTTCTTGTCTCTGTTCTGCTTATGTCTTTATTAATCTGCCTTTGCCTTTGATGGAGTTATGTTCACTTGTATTTACACGCTTGGCTTCATTTTCTTTGCTTTCGCTTATCTTGTCTTGAGTTCCTTTCGCTTTAGTTATTTGTTTTTTGTCATTTGGCTTACATTAAATTCCCTTCTTTTCAATTACTGTGGATTCGTTTGTATTCCATTCGATTAATCGCTTACCTTCGCTTTTTGTAGTTTAAATTTGGTAGGATGAACTACGCTTATTTTACCTTGACTGCTGTTTGTTTAATGCCTCGTTAGAGACTACTCTAAATACTGTTTGCATCTTGGACACTGTTTTGGTTTCTTCACTCTCGATGTCCAAGAATGATCACATTTATCACAGTGTTCCTTATCCATGCATTATTATTATCATAATAAGTATTTAAAGGGGAGCTATTAACTCCCCATCAAATCTGAATCCCTAATGCTTTTTGATTTGAAGAAAATGAACCCACTGCCAGAACAGGAGGTCAAGCCAAACTGACAGTGGGCAATAGGTGCTATCCTACTTTATGGCATCTAGTTTAATACGCTGAAGTATTTTATCAGTATTATTATTCTTTAAATAGATTATCCTATATAATCTTTCCACTCAACTGTTTTGAAGGTTGCCTTATGGTTAACCCATCTTGCAAAGCTTCTTTGGTAAGAATTTTTCTTGTCATAAGGCATAACAAATGAATCTATTTTCATATCCCTCAAAGTTTCAACCCTAGCTAAATCCTCTTCACGAGTAGACCAATAACCGATAAGGACATAACACATTATTTTGTATGGTTTAATAAAATTTGTTAATAACTTGATTCGTGGTATAATTGAATGGTTTTCTCTTGGATTATCCCAAGCAATATGAAGTTGTTTATACATCTTTAAAGATGATAAAGCATATCCCTGTTCTTCATTGAATATCCTAACATCAATACCACTCTGGAAATCAACTTTTTGGTTCCATTCCATAAGTTGTTTAAATGCGTTTTCCCATTTTGGATTAGCAAAAAAATTGTTATCCATTATGGATATGTATTCACCATTTGGATTCAACGGTTTTGGTTTAACTGGTTTAATGAATCCTTCCTTCTTCCATACAACACAAAACGGACACTTCCTGATGCACCCTCTTGAAAACCATACATAAGATGTCTTACAGTTTAGAAACAAAGAATAATCAAAATCACACTTCTCAATCTCTTTTGGAAGCTTTGTATCAATATTAAATCCAGTTCCACCTTTAATCATATCATCTCTGACATACGGATTATTGGTATAATCAAAAATACTGAAAGCATAAACCTTATCATAACTATCATGGAATATTGAGCAATATTGTTCAACATGATCTCCCAACTGTTTGTGATACTGGCTTACTTGCATCATTGCAGTATTTTCAATCTTAGGTTCAGTGTTGAATAATCCTATTTTCATTCAATCATCCCCACTGTTCAGCCATTGCATCAGCAATTCCCTGAAGTGTTCTACTTCTGTTTTTCCACCTATCTTTAGAGGGTGATTCCTTGTGAACTCTTCCTTCCCTACCTTTTACAATGTTTGTTGGCTTCAATAAAGAAAGATTTTTTAACCATAAACAAGTTGCTTTTGTTTCACCATGACCAAACATCCAAGGCTGTATTATCTGGTCCGGTTTTCTATGATTTGTTGACATTACACCTATTGGATTCTCAACACATATTTTATCTATAGACGCATTAACCAATTTCATAAAAAACTCTATAGCATCGAGTTGTTCACATTCTCTCCCTTTAAACCATCTTGCACCCGATACAGCTAAATGAGTACAAGGTGGATGTGCTATCATCAAATCCCAACCACCATAAACATATTCATCTTTCAATATATTTAGAACATTACCACAATAATGATTTCCATATATCTCAGTATCAATAAAATCACAACTAACTGCATCATGACCCTTATCTGCAAAAGCATCTCTTACAATTCCAGAAAACTCACAAGCTATCAACACTTTCATTTAATCACTCCTTATCTTAATATCTCCTCTTTGCTGATTTGATGCTGCCTGATGAAAAGTACCTGTCAAACTTCCAAGTCATTGCCTGTGAAAGCTTATTATTGCTCATTCCCCTGTTAGACCTAAGAAACTGTACTTCATTGACTGACTGCTTCCAACTGAACCTGGAAGGCTTGTCCTTAACAGACTTCCATAAATTGTCTGTCCCTATTGCAGTCCGACTAAAGCGTAAACTCTTTACTTCAACCAACATTGCTCTCTGCTTGGCTGGACTAGCTGTTCTGCTGCGTATACCTTCGTTAAGCACCTTAATTCGACTGTCTACCCTCTGTTTCAAAGCCTTTTCTGTAACCATGTAAGGATTAATCTTAAAACTCTTCCTGAGAAATTCCCAAACCCTTGCAACAACAGGTCCCTTAATTGTGTCAACCATCTGGTTTCTCCTCATTCCATATTATCATAGGTGCTTTGAAACGTTGTTTATCTGCTTCTATTAATGCATGAAACGGTGCTAAAACAGCAAATAACATTATAGGATTACCAACCCACAATCCAGTCAAATGAAATATTATACTGACAATAGTTATCAGATAACCAACCATGAATATCTTGTTAATCTTTTTCATTCAATCACATTCTCTTCTATAGTACCTTTCTCCCTTTCTTCTTGCTCCTGAAGGAACATCCCACACATCATCGCTATACAACTTTATACGTTTCTTTGTTCCTTTCTTCATGTTTTTCATATATTTTGACATTCTATCGTGTAAGGTATTGGATCATGCTCATACTTTCTATTTGGTCCCAATTCCTTTTTAAAGACGGTATATTCCACAGTTTCCTGTATATCCCATGATGTGCATAGCTGTGGTCATATGAGCATGAATTATTGAAATCTATTATCTCCTTTACCCAAGGTACAACCCTT
>Ga0255055_10003312_pt1 | contig 10917 bp, 8 predicted proteins | sample JV7_2_27_MG_FD_188633 | JGI IMG/M metagenome (GOLD analysis project Ga0255055, IMG submission 188633) | Seawater microbial communities from Jervis Inlet, British Columbia, Canada - JV7_2_27 | ecosystem: Environmental > Aquatic > Marine > Inlet | place: Canada: British Columbia | collected... | reverse complement strand
GCAGTCGCCAGGAGATCATCGTCTTCCGGATCGATGGTCCGCAGATCCAGGATCAGGGCACCCTCCCGAAAGTATCCCACCACCGGTGGATCGCCTTCCCGCAGACGCTCGAGCAGACTCACCTCGCCAGGTAGTGCCAGAGCCTCCCCAGGGATGGGACGCTCGGGTGCCGCTCCGCCGCCAACGAACGCCTCCGCTGCGACGATCCGCGCTCCCAGCGCCGCGGCCATCGAGTCCAACCTCGCCCGGTGCTCGGTGGCGTCGATCCACAGGCGATCCAACGGGATTGGGGCATCCGCCAGGTGGAGCCGCAACACGGCCTCCAAGGCTGCAAACACCGTGCGGTCGGGACGCAGAGTTCGGTACAAGGGGTTGCGGCGACAGCGCTCGACCAGCTCTCGTCCTCCCACTAACAGACCGGCCTGCGGACCTCCCAAGAGCTTGTCACCACTGCCGCAAACCAGGTCGCAACCGGCGTCGATCAGCTCACGAACACTGGCGTGACCGCGTAGCTGCGGCGCCGGATGAGAGCGCAACAGTCCGCTGCCCTCATCCACCATCACCGGCAAATCATGACGCTGGCCCAGCTCCACCAGAGCCGGCGGCTCGACCGATTCCACAAAACCCAGCATCCGATAGTTACTCGGATGTACCTTGAGGAGTAAGGCGGTGTTCGAGCCGATGGCCTTTTCATAGTCGGCGATGCGGGTGCGATTGGTGGTACCGACCTCCACCAGGATCGCGCCGGCTGCCTGCAAAATGTCGGGGATACGAAAAGAACCGCCGATCTCGACCAACTCACCTCTGGACACCACGACCTCTCGGCCTGGCGCGAGCGTGGCGAGAACCAGCACCAGGGCGCCGGCGTTGTTGTTGGCTACCAGGGCACCCTGGGCGCCGGTGAGCGTTCGCAAAAGGCGTTCGGCTCGCCGATTCCGTTCGCCTCGACGTCCACTCGGGAGATCGAATTCCAGATCGCAGTAGGCGTTCAGAAGGGGCGGCAACATGTCGGCGATGGCCCGTGGCAAGGGTGCACGGCCCAGGTTCGTGTGCAGAAAGATCCCCGTGGCGTTGAGAACCCGTTTCAGACCCTGCCCGAACTCCGCTAGCAGCTTCGCCTCCAAGGCTTGTTTCAGCTGCTCGATCCGCTCGTCGAGCTGTGCCGGGGACCAACCCACCCCGGCCTCGATCTGCCCGCGCAGCGCCTCGAGATCCTGGCGCACCTGCTGGCGCACCAAATCCCTCCCGTATAATGCGATGAGGTGTTCAAAGCGCGGTTCTGCCAGCAGTCGATCCACCGCCGGAATGCGGCGCCGCAGGTCCGTTGTCGAAGCCTCACTCATAGTTCCGACTCGATTGTAGCCCGACGGCTGCAATTGCGCGGTGTGACAAGGGCCACTGGATGATTCTGCAACAACGAGTACCCTAGAAATTCCCAAGCGGAGCACCCAGTGGCCGAGAATCCATCTCTACAGCCTGAGAGAACTCCGGATGAGCTGCTCATGAGGCTCGACCAGGACATCCGCCGTTTCCAGATCGACTTCGAGCGCTTCTTTACCGGCAACCTCCCGATACCACCCGAGCAGCGCCGAATCCATATTCAGAATCAGATCAAAGAGCTGCGGACCGTGCACTTGAAAGCGGTCGCCCACCGGTTCCGCTTCAATTCTCTCGAAGCCAAGTTCAACGCGCTGCTGGTGCTGTTCAATCGTCGACTACGGGGGCACGAGCTGGGCCGCGGAGGCACGCGACCGACGGAAGCGCTCGGTTCCCAATTCGATCCCGAGCGCGGCATCGTCATCGACGAAAAACCCACCTCCGAGGCGGCCGCGGCCCTTTATCAGAGTCTCTACGGCGGCTCCTCTTCGGGTCCTAAGGCCGACTTCGACCGGTTTCAGGGCTACCTCGCAAAACAGGCGCAACAGATTCGCCAGAAGACCGGCTGCGCCCAGGTCAGGTTTCGAGTCGCCTCTGAAGGCGGCAAGATGAAACTGAAGGCCAAGCCCGTCTGAGGCGGCCTCCCGAGCTCACGCAGTCCGACTCAGACCGACCCCCGTGACCAGCAGACTTGGTGAGCCGACCATGCCGCCCAACGGTTGGAAGGCCAGATCTCGCGCTACGGTCTGGATGCCCTGCAGAAACGCACCGATGCTGCCCTCCAATCGGGCATGGGCCAGTGGGACCTCGACATTCCCCTGCCGGAGCGCAAACCCACAGACCGGAAGCCAGAACTGATCCTTCTCGAAGTCGAATCGTCCGCTACCGGTGGGTTCGACGAGGTAGTAGCCACGCGTCACACTCGCCACGAGGGATCCCGCCGCCACCTCCGGGCGAGGCTTGATAAACAAGTGAGATGGTGCGACCCGTGGCATGTCGCGCCAGCTGTCACGTCGCATGCACCCCAGTGTCGGTCGTGCCGACCCGCTGACATCCGTCCAGCCCAAGAGGGCCTGGCAAAAATGGCCCTCGTCCACCAGCACGACTTCGCCGGTCGGCGAGCCCTCTCCATCCACAGGGGCCTCGAGCACCCCGCCCGGATAGCGACCATTGTCCATGATCGATAGGGCAGAGCTACCGATCCGTCCCTGCCGATCCCGGTACCTACGAGCCAGTCGCATCCCACCTCCACCCACCAGCAAGGGCAACAGACCGGCCAGCATGCGGATCGCCACCGGCGGCGCCATCAAGATCTCTCCCCGCTCCTTGGCCGGTGCTGTTCCCTCGTGCTCCAGCGCCAGTCGGTTCGCCAGCCGCCTGGCGATCGCCGCGGGCTGCAATCGACGGACCTCTCTTGCCGCCACCATCAATGAGACGGAGGATTCACCCCCCCACGGACCGACAGCCTCCAGGTAGAGCGATGCGGCACGACTGCGGAAGCTCACATCGACCCCGAGCGTGTTGAACACCGACGTCTCGCTGGTTCCCTCGTCCAATAACCCCCGAATCAACCGTGACTTGGGTAGCTCACCGAGGAGGGAGCGCTCGATACCCTCGAGCAGCGCGATCGCCTCGCTCTCGGCTACCAGGGACGAGTCGAGATCCACCGGTGGTCGCCACGCCGGAATGGGTCTCGCTGCAGAAAGCTGGATCGCCTTGCCGTCGGACTGCGGCCAGTCCATGTCCGGTCGCGGCAGTCCCGACCCGGCCAGAAACAACGACGACCGTGCGCTGCCGGCTCTTACTGCCCATCCAACTTCACGGCTGGCACCGGAGACTCGGCCGTGGGACCCCAGCTCGAACCGCCGAGAGCGACCCATCTTGAGAAACAGTTCGCCCGACTCGTGCCCCGCTGCGGCAAGACCTTGAAAGATCTCCGCTGCCAGATGGCGCTGCTTCAACTCGCTACCTCGATGTTCTCCAGACGCATGGCGGGGGCCGTGGCCCACACCGGCAGCTTGACACCCCCTTTGGCACACCATCCGGCGCCTGTCGCTGGCACCACCTCGCTACCGACGCCTGTCACCGAGCTCAGCAGATCCGACAGCTGCCCTGTGAGCCGGCAGGGGCCCACGATTTCGCGGATCTCGCCGTTGCGTATCCGCAGGCCACAGGGCACTCGCAGAGACAATCTTCCGGTAAGAGGATCGATCGACCCGTGTGCGACCTCCGGCAGGAAGAGCCCCTCGTCGATGTCCGCCACGAGGTCGTCGAAAGAGGAATCACCAGGCAGCAACTCCAGATGACTGGATCGCGGTACGGGTGGCAGATGGCGGTGGCTTCTCCGGCCCGCACCGGGTATCAGGTCCTTCGAATGCTGGGCTGAGAACAGATCGGCCAGGGGTTGCTCCACCTCCCCATTGCGCAGCAACCAGCGTCGCACCACCATCATCCCCTCATCGTCGGTGCTCCGCCTGACCCGTTCGGGGCCACCGGTCGGATCGTCGAGCACGTTCAAGAGCTCGCTGCCGATCCTCACACCACGTGCTGCCCCGATGCGGCCGCCGAGTACCAAGGTGTCGGTCTCTAGCGCATGTGCCACGACCTCGTGCAAGAAGACGGCACACGCTGACGGTCCCAGGACCACAGGCCAGTGCCCTGCCTCCACTGCCACCGCCTCTCGCGCCTTGAAGAGCAACATCAAGCTGCTGGCCACCTCTTCTATCGCTTGCGCGTCCAGCTGCGGCAGCAGCGCGCCGTATTGGCCCCAGGGCATGTCCGCTTGCAAGCTGAAAAACTCCTCCTCCTGCTGCTCCGGCGCCAGTTGGGTTCCCACGACCCGCACCCAGCGACGGTGCAGGCGAACCTGCAAACGCATGGGAAAACCGGCCAGACGCCGTCGAATCTCCCGGGTTATCGACTGTGGAAAGCGCAGTAATTGGCGAGGAATATCGGTCGGTGGGAATGCCCCGATGCGCAGGGCTGGTTGGGGATATGGGGCGGCGGGCATGACCCGTGCCACCTGGCGCAGCGACTCGGCGAACAGGGACCGATCGATCTGGTCCCGGGTGGCCAGCCAGGTGTTGCCACCGCGGAGAAGACGAATCGCAAACCCCTCGTCCCGCCACACCCGGATCCCCGGTGGATCGTCGTCGGCAGGCAGCTCGACCTCCTCCCGGCGTTCGAAATAGGCGTCGGCCAGGTCGCCCTCGCGGTCAGCTATCTGCGACAGGGAGCGGGCGATGGCTGTGGTATCGAGATCGACGAACGGCACGTTCCGAGATTCTTACACACCAGCGATGAGATAATCCTCACCATGGCTGATTCCAAACCGACCGCCGCTGAACCCAAACTGCGCGAGCTCGAACGGCGCTTGGCCGAGGCTAGGACCGGAGGTGGCCAGGCCCGCATCGATCGACAGCACACCGCCGGCAAGCTCACCGCTCGCGAGCGTCTCGAGCTGCTCCTGGATCCTGGATCATTCGTCGAGATCGATGCCCTGGTGACCCACCGTTGTCAGGACTTCGGGATCCAGGATCAGAGGGTGGCCGGGGACGGTGTCGTCTGCGGCTACGGCACCGTCGACAATCGACTCGTCTACGTCTTCGCCCAGGACTTCACCGTCTTTGGGGGGTCGATGTCCGAGACCAACGCCCGCAAGATCTGCAAGATCATGGATCTGGCCGTGGAGAACGGTGCTCCCATGATCGGACTCAACGACTCGGGGGGCGCCCGGATTCAAGAGGACGTCGCGTCCCTGGGGGGCTACGCCGATATCTTTCTGCGCAACACCCTTGCCTCTGGCGTGATTCCCCAGATCAGCGCCATCATGGGCCCTTGCGCCGGCGGCGCCGTCTACTCCCCGGCCATCACCGACTTCATCTTCATGGTGGAGGACACCAGCTACATGTTTCTCACCGGCCCGGACGTCATTCGGACGGTCACCCACGAAGACGTCACCAAGGAACAGTTGGGCGGTGCAAGCACCCATGGCTCCAAGAGCGGTGTCTGTCACTTCACGGAACCCAACGACACGGCTTGTCTGCTGGCGATCCGCGATCTGCTGTCTTATCTGCCCAGCAACAACCTCGAAGATCCTCCTGCCGGCAAGAGCGATGACGACCCCGAGCGCGAGGACGAGTCACTCGACAAGTTGATACCGGATGATCCCAACAAGCCCTACGACATCAAACGTTTGATCGGCTCGGTCGTGGATGACGGCAAGTTCCTGGAGGTCCAGGTGGACTACGGCAAGAACCTGGTCGTGGGCTTGGCACGGCTTGCCAATCAGAGCATCGGGATCGTCGCCAACCAGCCCAACTATCTCGCCGGCGTTCTGGACATCGATGCCTCACTGAAGGGTGCTCGCTTTGTCCGTTTCTGCGATGCCTTCAACATTCCGTTGGTGACTTTTGAAGATGTTCCCGGCTTTCTTCCGGGCACCCAACAGGAATACGGCGGGATCATCAAACATGGAGCCAAGTTTCTCTACGCTTTCGCGGAAGCCACGGTACCCAAGATCACCGTGATCACACGCAAGGCCTATGGCGGTGCCTATTGCGTCATGTCGAGTAAGCACCTGCGGACCGACGTCAACCTGGCCTTCCCCACCGCAGAGATTGCGGTCATGGGCCCGGAGGGCGCAGTCAATATCCTCTATCGCCGGGAGCTCGAGGAGGCCGGTGACAAGGCCGAAGAGCTACGCGCCCGGCTGGTAGCCGACTATCGCGAGAAGTTCTCCAACCCCTATGTCGCCGCCGAGCGCGGATTCATCGATGCCGTGATCGAGCCCCGACAGACTCGCCCGCAAATTATCCGCGCCCTGCGGCAGCTCGGCTGCAAACGCCAAGGTGTGCCGGCCAAGAAACACGGCAACATTCCAATCTAGTTCTTGCTTGACAGCAAGGGCCGGGTCGGGCAAGCTGACACCCCCGGTAGACGGGAGACCTGACAAGAGGAGAGATGATGCGGGAAAAGGACCGTGAGCTGAGACGCCGTCGCCAACGCCGCCAGAAACGCTTGAAGGAGCGTCGGCGTGAAATGCTCACGCAACGCTCATCCGCGGCACGCAAGCCCAAGAAGAGCACTTCGAGCGCAGCGGCCAAGGCCACGGCAGTCCAGGACGACATGACTGCCAAGGAAGAGACTGCCACCAAGAAGACTAGGGCCAAGAAGGCGACCAAGAAATCCACCGCGAAGAAGACTGCCGCTAAGAAGACCGCGACCAAGAAGACCGCCGCCAAGAAGGCGACCAAGAAATCTACGGCCAAGAAAGCTGCCGCGAAGAAGACTACCGCCAAGAAGGCGACCAAGAAGACCACGGCCAAGAAGACCACGGCTGTGAAGAAGGCGGCAAAGGACAGCGGCGACGACGGCAAATAGAAAGCCTCTCTAGACCGCACCCCAGCGGCATTCCGGAGCTGCACCGCGGCGAGAGGTTCGTCTCGTTTCGCGAAGGAATCCTGCCATGTCCGATCACCGCTCACTCGAATCGAGCGATCCTGCCATCTTCCAGGCCATTGCTGCCGAGCGGCGGCGGCAACACGAGTCGATCGAGCTGATTGCCTCCGAGAACTTCGTCAGCCCGGCGGTTCTCGAAGCGGCCGGCAGTGTGATGACCAACAAGTATGCCGAGGGCTATCCTGGCCGACGGTATTACGGTGGCTGCGAGAACGTCGACGTGGCCGAAAGTCTGGCCATCGATCGTGCCCTCGAGCTCTTTGGCGCCGAGCACGTCAACGTGCAACCGCACAGCGGCACCCAGGCCAACATGGCGGTCTATTTTGCGGCATTGGAACCCGGCGACACCCTCATGGGGATGGACCTCGCCAGCGGTGGCCATCTCACCCATGGTCATCGACTCTCCTATTCAGGTCGAGACTTCAAGGTCGTGGCATACGGTGTCGACAAGGAGTCAGAGACCATCGATTTCGAGGCGGTGCTTCGCCTCGCCCGTGAGCACCGCCCGAAATTGATTGTCTGCGGTGCCAGTGCGTACAGTCGCATCATCGACTTCGAGCGTTTTCGGCAGGTTGCCGATGAGGTGGAGGCGTTACTCATGGCCGATATCGCTCACATCGCCGGCCTGGTGGCGGCGGGTCTCCATCCAACACCCATTCCTCATTGCCATTTCGTCACCACGACGACACACAAGACACTCCGCGGACCCCGCGGCGGTCTCATCATGTGCGATGCCGACCACGCCAAGGCCATCGACCGGGCTCTGTTTCCGGGTATTCAGGGCGGACCCTTGATGCACATCATTGCGGCCAAGGCCGTGGCCTTCAACGAGGCTCTGCAGGACGACTTCCGGCTCTATCAGGAACGCTTGGTTCGCAATGCGGCTGCCATGGCCGGACGGATGACCACCAGGGGTTTCCGAATCGTCTCCGGCGGCACCGACAATCATCTCTTTCTAGTCGATGTCGCCGCCGCCGGTCACACTGGAAAAGTCGCCGAGCATGTCTTGGAGAAGGCGGGCATCACGGTCAACAAGAACACCATTCCGTACGACCCCAATCCACCGCTCGTCGCTTCGGGAATCCGCATCGGCACGCCTGCAGTGACCTCACGAGGTATGGGCGAAGAAGAGATGATCGAAATCGCCGATCTGATCTTCCAGGCCTTGGAACAGCCGCAAAACGAAGAGAATCTGGCGACGGTCAAACGCCAGGTCTTGGCTCTCTGTCAGAGGTTTCCTCTCTACGATCTACTCTCCTAGCCCGCAATGGTGGGCTCGGTGGCGGGTAGCGGTACGCCAAATCGCTCTCGCAGCATGACCCGCACGTTGCCCACGAGATAGATCGAGCCACTCACGACCAGGAAGTCGGCCGGTACTTCCAGGGCCGTCGTCAGGGCCGCCGTGCGGTCATCCTCGATCAATACCGAGTCACCGGGCACCAACGGCGCCAGACTTTCTGGCGCCAGTGCACGCTCGCTCTCCGGTCGCGTCAGAATCACCGCAGCAGCCCCATCAGCCAGCACCGGTAGCACCTCCCTCACCTGCTTATCGGCCAACGCCCCGAAAAGCAGCACGTAGCGCCCCCCCCTCTGCTCGAGTGAACGCTTCAGCGTCTCTGCCCCATCCGGGTTGTGAGCCACATCCAGCAGCACCGGCTTGGCTCGTGGCAGGGCGATCCACTCCAGACGCCCGGGCCAACGGGTACTGGCGGCGCCCTGGGCGATGGCCGCGGTAGTCAAGCGATCCAGCCCGAGATCGACCAGAGCCTCGGCCGCTAGAATCGCCAGCGCGAGATTGCCTTTCTGATGGGTTCCCACCAGTGGCAGGTTCACCTCATAACCGGCGCCTGGCGTGCGCATCTCGATCTGCTGACCTGACCATCCGAGATCGTTCGTCTGCTCGATGGTGACCAACTCGGGTCCCCAGACAAGGTCGGCTTGCAGCTCATCGGCCACTTCCTGGATCGCATGTCGGGCTTCGGACCGCTGCACCCAGGCAATCGCGCGTCTCCCAGATCTGAGGATTCCCGCCTTCTCCCGCGCGATACTGCTCAGCGACTCTCCCAGGTATTCCTGATGTTCCAAACCGATCTCGGTAATCAGTGACAGCTCCGGCTCGACGCCATTGGTGGCGTCGAGCCGACCCCCGAGGCCGACCTCCAAGACAGCTAAGTCGACACTTTCCTCAGCAAAGATCCGGAATGCGGCAGACGTCAACGCTTCGAAATAGGTCGGCAGATAGCCCAGCGCCTTCTCCGCCACTTCGACCACCGTGGCTACCGTTTCCGCCAATCGATGGGTGGCGATCGAGCGCCCGTCGATGCGGATGCGCTCTTCGACAGACTCCAGGTGGGGTGAGGTATAGAGCCCGGTTTTATAGCCGGCCATGGTGACCATCGAGGCCAGCAGCGCCGCGGTCGAGCCCTTGCCGTTGGTACCCGCAACCAGCACCGGCCGCAGGCTCTTTTGAGGCTCACCCAGCGCCTTCAGCAGTCGTCGGGTCGTCTCCAATCCCAGGCGAACGCCGAAGGTCTCCAATCGCTGCAGGGTCGAATCGAGATCGGGAGCTAGCCCCATCGCCTCAAACAAAATGCCGCAGACAGCGAGCGACAGTCTCTTTCATTTCCGTTCGCTTCACCACCAAATCGAGGAATCCGTGCTCGAGAAGGAACTCGCTGCGCTGAAAGCCCTCCGGCAGGTTCTCCCCGATCGTCTGCTCGATCACCCTGGGACCGGCAAAGCCGATAAGGGCTCCCGGTTCGGCGATGTTGAGATCCCCGAGCATCGCGAAGGACGCCGTCACCCCACCAGTGGTGGGATCGGTCAGCACTGCCAGATAAGGCAGTCGGGCATCGCGCAACCTGGCCAGGGCGGCACTGATCTTGGCCATCTGCATCAGGGAGAGAGCCCCCTCTTGCATGCGGGCCCCACCGGAGGCCGAGACCACGACCAATCCAACTCCGCGCGCCAACGCCGCCTCGACGGCGCGGGTGATCTTCTCCCCCACCACTGATCCCATAGAGCCACCCATGAAGGCATAGTCCATGACGGCTAGGATCACGGGAATGCCCTGAATCTGCCCCTCCACCACTCGTACCGCATCCCGAACGCCCGTGGCCTGTTGATACTGCTTCAACCGAGTCTTGTAAGGTTTGCTGTCCCTGAACTTCAGTGGATCTCCGGGTGAGATGTCAGCAAACAGTTCTTGCGGGTTCTCATCGTCCATCAGCAGCTCGATGCGCTCGCTGGCAGAGATCCGGAAGTGGTATCCGCATTTGGGGCAGATCTGCAGATTGCGAACGAGCTCCTTGGAGTAGATGACCTCCTTGCAGCCATCGCACTTGACCCACAGACCCTCGGGCACCTGACTCCTCGGTCGCGCTGGACCTACCGGCTTGGGCTTCTTGGAACGCTTGAACCAGGCCATTTCCCGAGGTTTCTAACACCGAACGTCCAGAGCCGTCAATCGGCAAGTCCTAGCTGAAGAGACACGCTACAATGATTCCATGGCCGGTCACAGCAAATGGGCCCAGATCAAGCGCAAGAAGGCCGTCACCGATGCGCGGCGGGGACAGCTTTGGACCCGGCTGCTCAAAGAGATCACCGTGGCGGCGCGCTTGGGGGGCGGTGATCCAGACGGCAATCCCCGGCTGCGCACCGCCGTTCAGGAAGCCAAGAGCAGCAATGTACCGAACGACAATATCGACCGGGCCATAAAGAGAGGCACAGGCGAGCTCGAAGGAGTCTCCTACGAGGAGGTGACCTACGAGGGTTATGGCCCCGGCGGTGTGGCAGTTCTGGTGGAGACCCTTACCGACAACCGCAATCGCACGGTTGCCGATATCCGTCACATCTTCTCCAAGCACGGTGGCAATCTCGGCGAGAACGGCTGTGTGGCGTGGATGTTTCAGAAGCGAGGTCTCTTCGCGATCGACAAGTCGATGATGAGAGAAGAGAGCTTCATGGAGCTCGCGTTGGAGCTCGATGCCGCCGATATCTCCATCGAGGACGAGATCTATGAGATCTACACCGCGCCCGAGAACTATGGCGCCATCAGCGACGCGCTCGAGCTACGCGAGG
>Ga0255055_10003311_pt1 | contig 10918 bp, 9 predicted proteins | sample JV7_2_27_MG_FD_188633 | JGI IMG/M metagenome (GOLD analysis project Ga0255055, IMG submission 188633) | Seawater microbial communities from Jervis Inlet, British Columbia, Canada - JV7_2_27 | ecosystem: Environmental > Aquatic > Marine > Inlet | place: Canada: British Columbia | collected... | reverse complement strand
TAGTACTAATTATACTATGTTTTGGAACTATGTCAAGCATAAAAATGACTTTAAGTGTTTTATTTGCAGAGATTTAGCCTATTCAGCAGACATAGTTATAAGATTTCAGCGGGATTTTAGGTTATAACTGAATAGCAAGGCCCATTTTTTGTACTGGATGAGTAGTGTGGAACTAAGGATATTTCAGGAGGACATTATGCAAAACCAAGAATCAAGAATTATAGCTGCAGAACCGTGGGTAGGAGCTAAAGAGATTGCATCTCATTTCGGAGTTTCAGAACAGTGGATACAGGTACTTTCTTCTCCACGATACCCTTCATCGTCAAGAATGCCTACCACATATTTTGGGAGGGTGAAGCGGTTCAAGATTTCTGAAGTAGAAAAGTATTTCGAGAATCGAAATCAGCTTACAAATAAGTGAAAGTCAAAATTAGGGGATGAAGCGAAAGGCTTTGTTGAAATGATAAAACAATAAAAAAAGAGTGAAGGTAAGCCGCCAGCTTACTCTCACCCTCTACACAGTTGTGTGTACAATTCAGTCAATTGTTAAACACAATTTAAGCCGGTTTTACCTTTCTTGTCAAGGTAAAAATCGACAAAAAATGTGAGGCGGAGAGAGACCACGGCGAGCGGTCACTTTCCGCCTTTTTTGTATTGAAAAACTTTGACACGGAGGGTAAAGGAAAATGGAAACTAGAACCTTGAAAACATCATTTACACAAGATGAGCTCGAAAGGAGGCCGCACCCCTTGAAAGTAGATGAGGTATTTAAACTTGCAGAATCTTTTGTAACTACTTGTCAGCATTATAACGGTATGTGTAGATATACGGACGAGGCAGAAGATATCAGGGAGTTAGGCTTCACAGTTGTCGAGACGGTATACACTGCGCTTATCGAGGCAACGGAGGAATTTTCAAAAATCATTGTCGAAGGATTAAAACAACGTGAGAAGGACAGCAGAAGCGGTATAGATTTACAAAGAATTCGTGAATCGATTGCTGACGAAGAGTAACAACACCGAAAGGGCCGCCGGGCTTGTGCCGTGGTAAGCCTCCCGGTTCTCTCTTATAAACTTTAACTGGGAGTGAATTATGAGCAGTATACAAGCAGTAGGTAATCAAGACTATAGTAACGATGATCTACAGGGGCCGGTGTGTATTACCCGGAGCTTTCACGGCTTGAGAAAAATATTCCCTGTATTAGAGAAGAGCCGCCAGAGGGCAAGCCGACTTACCAGAACAGGGCTTGATGTTCATGAGCTTATTGATAGTCTCTCATGGAATCCCGGCTACCCTTATTGTAATATGCAAAAGGTGAAAATAGCCGAGCTTTTAGGATGCTCTGTAAGGTCAATATTCTATGATATCAATTATGGCCTTGCGGCAGGGACACTTGAACAGCCGGAGCATGAGGGAGACCGAGAATGCCGGAAAATCCGTACTACCCAATATTATAGAGATCAAAAAGCTTTTGAATTGGGTAAACTTGACAGTAAAAACCATGTAAAAATTGCACGGTTTCCAGAGGAAGAACAGCCTCCCGAAAAAGAAAACCGTGCAAAAATTGCAGACTCCGAGGGGCAAAACCGTGCAAAAATTGCACTCCCTTATAAAGATAAGCTTGATAAAGATAAAAACCCGGAGTTTTCCTCTCTCACAGAAAAAGCAGAAAAGCTCCTCCTCCGTGAGTTCGGGTATATCCCGAAGTATGTAAATCTCAAATATCCTCACAAAGCTTTAAAGGCAATCGAGCAATACAAAGCGGCTATAACTGATAATTTCTCCGGGGTTCACATTTTTGAAAAAATGTACAGGTCTATCCCGGAGGACTTCACGCCATCGGACAGATCACCGCAGGAGCGGAGCAGATCACCGGTAGAGCAGATCGAGATGGAGATTTACGAGGCCATTACTGAAATGAGGAAAAGTAAGGATTTTAATATTAGGGAGATGGCCGTAAGGATAGAAATGGAGATGCCGGGAACGGATGATACGGCCGTACTACAACCTATTCTCGACAAAGCACTAAAGATCATCGGAGCAGAAAAAGTACAGGGCCAAAAAGGTGCTTTCGTATAACGAACACGTAAACGAGGATTATTACATCAATACGGAGTGTAGCATTTTAGACGTCGAATAATCCACGTAATATAAGTGTCAATTTATTAGGTCAGATTAAGGATATTACAATGAAAAATTTGAGACCCTTGGAATAGAAAATCATACTAAAATTATAAAATAACTATTGTTTAATATAAAAAAAAACTTCATGTTTAAAAAATATATGTGCTTAAATCCATTAGGAGGTGTGACAATGAAAAAGGTATCAGTACTTCTGATGATATGCGTAGCCGTATGGTTAGTCGGTTGTGCAGGAGAACAAGTAAAACAACCGGAAGCGGTTAAAGAGTCTCAATTGGTAGATAAAGGAGAGGATAAGAAAGAGATTAAAGAAGAGGGTGTTGCTGGATATTCTCCTTATACAAAGGGTTACCCCCAAAGAGTATTATTCGGTGATACGCATGTGCACACCAAATTATCCAACGATGCTTTTGCCACCGGTGTACGATTAGGGCTTGAAGAAGCATACCGGTTCGCACGCGGAGATGAGGTTATTAGCAGTCATGGAGAAAAAGTCAGGCTTAATCAACCGCTTGATTTCCTGGTTGTAGCAGATAATGCTGAAGCATATGGCGGTTATATGGAGCTTTTTAATGACAATCCTAAAATGTTGGTAAATCCGAAATTGAAAGAGTGGAGTGATCTTTTGAAATCAGGAAATGAAGAGAATTCTGCAACACTTGCACTAGTTTTTGCAAACGCAATGTTTGATAAAAGCCTTCCCAAAGAATTGATTGATAAAGAGTTATTCAAATCGTTATGGGTAAAAAACATTGAAATTACAGAAAAGTATAATGACCCTGGAAGATTCACTGCGTTCCATGGTTATGAATGGACATCTACTCCTGGTGGACGTAACCTGCACAGGGTAGTGATGTTTAAAGATGGCGGGGATAAGGTTAGTCAGATTATTCCACTTTCAGCCTATGAGGTGGAAGATCCGGAAAAGCTTTGGGATTATATGGAACAATATGAAAAAAATACAGGAGGAGATGTCATATCCTTTGCTCACAATGGAAACTGGTCCTCAGGCACAATGTTTGATACTAAGACAGAAGGAGGAGGTCCGTTAACTAAAGCGTATGCAGAAAGAAGGATGAAATGGGAACCTGTCTATGAGGTGACTCAGATGAAAGGGGATGGCGAAGCACATCCCATGCTTTCACCGGATGATGAGTTTGCAGATTATGAAACCTGGGATACAAGCCTTATCGGTGCTCCATTGACTGCTGAAAGATTAATAGGAGAATATGGTCGTTCTGGATTGAAAAGAGGATTGGAACTAGAAGCACAAATAGGCGCTAACCCTTATAAGTTCGGATTGATTGGCTCAACTGATACGCATACTGGATTGGCAGCAGCCGAAGAAGAAAATATGTTTGGCAAAGTTTCCACTGTTGAGCCTTCAGAGCATCGTTGGCATCATGTTATAGGAAAATTAGGAGAGTTTACACTTTTAGGAAAAGACATTGCCGGAAGTGGCTATGCAGCTGTCTGGGCACGAGAAAACACAAGAGAAGCTATCTTTGATGCTTTCGAAAGAAAAGAGGTCTATGCAACAACCGGTCCAAGGATGATCGTCAGATTCTTCGGCGGATGGGATTTTGTACCGGAAGATGCCGAGACTCGTTTTCCCGGAGAAACTGGTTATAAAAAAGGTGTTCCTATGGGTGGCGATTTAAGCAAAGCACCAAAAGGAAAATCTCCAACATTTTTAGTTGCTGCACTTAAAGATGTTTTTAGCGGCAATCTTGACCGCGTCCAGATCATCAAGAGCTGGTTGGATAAGGACGGTAAGGTACATGAGAAAGTATACGATGTTGCGGTATCTGACGGACGCAAGATCGGCAAAGACGGGCGCTGCATGACACCGGTTGGCAATACCGTTAATATAAAGAAAGCCACCTGGACAAATACCATAGGCGCTCCGGAACTTATCACTGTGTGGACCGATCCGGATTTTGATCCAAAACAAAAAGCGTTTTATTACGCACGTGTTATTGAAATCCCTACACCACGCTGGTCAGCCTATGACGTTCTTCGATACAAATTAAAAGATGTTAAAGACATTAAAATGATCACGCAGGAGCGAGCCTACACGTCGCCGATATGGTATACGCCATAAACTGTTGGTAACAAATAACAGACTTATACTTTGGAATGATAATTATAGCTGTCCAAATTAACTGAAACTGAGCTCCTTCAGAATTATATCAGGAAGTGCATTGCCTGAGGGATAAAGGTGCAAGTCCTTTGTACTTTGATCGATAAATGTCATTGATTTTCACTACGTCTTCAGGGAAGTGGTGTTTGTAAAACTATTGTAACGATTTAGCGAAAACTTGGTTATACTCAGTGGGAGAGTATAATATATACTCAATCAACCAAAACTATGCAATTATCCTGTGATCATGTATACTTGGTGAAAAGTCAAATCACATTATTTTTGGGGAGTAATAATATTACTCATTTGTTTCCATTTTGTTTCCAGATTCACTTATATTCGGTAATATTCCATACTATTTGGTATCATATTGAAAACTAATAATTACTTGATATATATTGAATTACATGATATACAGTGATATGGAGTAGTACTCAAAGAGACAGGTCGTTGGGCTCATAACCCAAAGGTCGCAGGTTCAAATCCTGTCCCCGCTAATTGATTAACCCCTTAGCTCATAACGAGTTAAGGGGTTTTTCTTATGGTTTACCCCTGCCAATATTGTAAATAATCCTTGAAAGGGAAGATTGGATATTTCTCCTTTTATGACAGATCATCATATCCTCTGGTTTCGTAATGGATACGCTGAAGTTCACCTTTATTATAAAATGCAGAATTCTATATCATCGATTTGATATACCAGTAAAATCTCTACACCTATGTGTATATTTTTCTTGACATAATAAGTAAGTATAGTATACTAATCAGCCTTTGAGAAGAAGATTTCTTTCGACGAAGGTAATGAAGAACAGAATTCCATTCATGGCTGATTATTATTCTGAGAAAAGTGTATGATGACAACTCTTGTTGTTGTAAGAGGATAGGGTGGTGCGGGTTCGATCCGGTGATCCCGAGATGGCTCGGGAATTAAATAGAGCTCTTATTTTACATCTTTTACGAATATATGATATGATTCCCCGTGCTGAAATTGCGCGGCGATTAAGTCTCAGCAAGGTAACGGTATCTGCCATCATCAACGAACTTCTGGGTAAAGGAATCGTCGTTGAGGTAGGGGAGGGTGCTCCGGTTGAAAAAGGTGGCAGAAAGCCCATCATGCTTTCTCTCAATACTACTAACTCTTTTGTTGTTGGTGTTGATTTAGGAACGACCAATGCAGTGGCTGCGATCGGTGATCTCAAGGGCAACGTGATTGATAAAATCCGTATTCCCACGAATCGCAATCACAATGTGGAAATAATAGTCGAACAGATTACGCAGCTCATAGATGATCTTCTTACCAAATCAAATATTGACGGTAAGAAGATAGCCGGCATTGGAATGGCTGTGGCAGGCCAGGTTGAGAAAGATATGGGCCTTATTATTTTCTCTCCCCATTTCAACTGGCACAATGTTTATATTGCAAAACTGGTCGAAGAAAGAACTGGTTATAAAACCATAGCAGATAACTGCACCCGTGTCATGACGATTGGGGAAGTCTGGTATGGGGAGGGGAAAGACGTGTCCAACCTACTTTTTATCAATGTGGGTCATGGGATTGGTTCAGCACTGGTTATTGACAATAAGATATTCAAACATCACAGTGAATTTGGCCATATCTTTATTACAAAAAAGAAGATTCGCTGTGCCTGTGGTAAATATGGCTGTCTCGAAGTCGTTGCATCAGGTGAAGCAATCGAGCGCGAGGCCAACCAATTATTCCCTAGGAGTGAGAATGAGTGGATCACAGCAAAAATGGTTGCCGAGCGGGCAAATAATGGTGATAAAGCGGCTAAAAAGATATACAATGAAGCGGGGAGATACATAGGGCGGGGCATCTCTATCATTGCAAATACCCTTAATTCTGAAAAGATAATTATCGGTGGTGGAATATCCTCTGTTGGAGATTTACTTCTAAAACCCGTTCTAAAGGAATTCAATAAGAATACCATGGAGGGGATTAAGGACAAAATGAGCGTGCGCTCATCATCCCTCGGTATGGATACGGCAGTTCGAGGGGCCATCGCGATGACTCTGGATGATATCATATTCGACCATGACCTGGTCAATTGATGACCCAAGGAGGAGTGATCAAATGAAGAGATCTGAGGTAAATACAATTATTGAGAACGCGAAGGAGTTGCTCCACAAATGCAACATATACCTCCCACCCTTTGGATATTGGTCTCCTGATGACTGGAATGGGAGGGGGGATGAATGCCGAGAAATAGTAAATTGCATGCTTGGCTGGGATATCACTGATTTTGGGTTTAAACAATATGACAAGATTGGACTCGCGATTTTCACTGTTCGAAACGGGCACCAGGAACTTGAACAATACAAACATAAGACCTACTGTGAGAAACTGCTCATTGTTCAGGAGGAGCAGGTGACTCCCATGCACTTTCATTGGTTCAAGGTGGAGGATATAATCAACAGGGCGGGTGGCAATCTTATGATTGAGCTGTACAACTCAACTGAAGATGAAAAATTGGCGGAAACCGACGTGGAGGTCTCGCTTGACGGTGTTCGTAAGAGTTTTCCGGCAGGAACGAAGCTTATACTGAAAACTGGCGAATCGATCACCCTCACTTCGGGACTCTATCACAGGTTCTGGGCTGTAAAGGGAAAGGGACCACTTATCGTTGGTGAAGTGTCTAAGGTCAATGATGACAAGAACGATAACTGTTTCCTGGATAAGGTCGGTAGATTTCCTGACATCGAGGAGGACTGTCCTCCTGTTCATTACCTTTGCACAGAGTATCCGATCTGATTTAAATGGAGGTGTTGTTAGAACACTGCTGGGCTTCTCATAACATAGAGTTTTATTGTGTTCAAATTGCATGGTTCAATTGGTTTGGAAATGATTTGGATCAACTATAACCAAGTAGTTGTGAAGGGAGGTGATAGGGGTACATGTACATGTTAGGTTTTCATAATGGTGTTTTACTCAATCTTTAAAACCTAGTAAGGAGGTAAACATGAAGTACAGAAAAACCATGATCACTGTTTTAGCTCTGCTCTTTGCTTTATCTATCACTTTCTTGACGATGGCGTCAGGAGATAAACCACCAAAGGATAAAGAAATGGGAGGAGAGATCGTCTACAAGGGCTGGCTCAAAAGTTGGGAGGGAGTCAACCTTGTACTTTCCTCACATCAGGGTCCATCTACGGATGCCTACAAGGTTATAGCGAAGGAGTTCGAGGAGCTGACTGGGGCAACGGTACAGGTAATTGACGAGTCGTGGACTGACTTGTTGGGTAAGCATCTTGCATCAGCGGCAGCGGGTACGGCTGCATACGATATCATTAGCTTCCCCTACATTTGGTTCGGCCATTATGTTGAAGGTGATTTGGTTGAAAACCTCAACGACTGGTTTGCCATGGCGGATCTCGTTGATCCGAATTACGGAATGGATGATTGGATTCCGGCGATTCTCGAAACCTATGGTCGCTACCAAACCGGTTTTTACACCGATCCCGATGCACTCTGGTCCGTACCCTACAAGTTTGATATCTATCTCGCGCAGTATCGAACGGACCTGTTTGAGGAGGCTGGGATTGTCGATTCGAGCGGTAAGGCAAAGCCGCCGGAAACCTGGGAAGAGCTTCTCGATGATGCGAAGATCCTTGCAAAGAAGTTTCCGGACATGAAACCTGTCGTCTTCCCGCTTGCCGTTGACGACCCTATGGTTGCGACCTATGTGCCACTCATCGCATCATACGGAGGAGATATACCGATGCCGTGGTATGATGAAAACCTCTATCCAAAATTTCATGGGAAGCCAGGTGTTGATGCAATGAACTATCTGAAAAAGTTGCTTCCCTATATGCCTCCCGATGTGCTGAATTTCGACTACGACAAGGTGAACACCCAGGTGGCGCAGGGCCTGGCAGCTTACGCTCTGAACTGGAATGCCTATCTGCCGGTTCTCGTCGATCCGAGCAAATCGAAAATCGTGGATACAGTTGCCTTTGATCTCTCACCCGGCGGTCCAAATGGAAGGCCCCAGGGATTGGGCGGCTGGCAGATGAGTATCTCAAAGGATTCGAAGAACAAGGAGGCCGCTTTCCAGCTTCTCCAGTTCCTGTCTGGAAAAGACAAGTCAGTTGAGCTAGCTCTCGCTGGTGGTTCGGTGGCTCGTTACTCTGTGGCGGAGAATCCTGCCGTTATTAAAAAGTTTCCCTTCTATCCACTGTTGATCGAAGCGATGTCTAACGTAGCGGCCAGAGGCATGGACCGGGGCTGGACAGATGTACAGAGAATCATTGCTATCGGGTGTAATGATATCTTGCTCGGCGCCCCTACTGAGAAAACACTACAAGAAACTGCTGGTAAGGTTTTCGATGCTGGCAAGCAGGTTGGATACACTCCTGAGAAATCAGGGCCAAGACCATAGAGTTAGAAAAGTGTGATCAATCGCCCGGTGGCTCTCACGCGCCACCGGGTGATTTCCACTGCTCATGCCCGATTATCATATGTTATGATGGGCATTCTGGGACTGATAAACTGTTCAGGAAAGGTTAAGCGAAATGGCAGGTAAGTTAGAGAGAAGTGGTGGGAGAACGCTCGGTGACGTACGAAAACGTTTCGGCTGGGCCATGATTTCACCTGCATTCATAATTCTGTTTATTATGAGCATATACCCCTTTGTGTATGTTATTGTAGTGAGCCTGCATCGCTGGACAATCGTACCAACCATACCACGGGTTTTCGTCGGTTTCAACCAGTATCTGTTCATGTTTAAAGACTCCTATTTCTGGAAATCTCTGTGGGTGACTTTTACCTTTGTTCTTGGCGTGGTGATTATCGAGATGGGGCTCGGTTTTGCCATTTCACTGCTTATTTCAACGAGTAAAGGGCGATGGTTACGAGTAGTTTTCCTTATGCCCGCTGTCGTTGCACCCGTAGTTGTCGGTCTAACTTGGAAGTTTCTCCTAAGCTACGATCTAGGTACAATCAACTATTTTTTAACCACGATCGGGCTTAAAAGAGTGAACTGGCTGGGAAAGCCCTTTACTGCTTTTATCAGCGTCATGATTGTCGATATATGGCAGTGGACTCCTTTTGCCATGCTCATTTTCCTTGCCGGACTTGAGAGCCTGCCACTCGAACCCTACGAGGCAGCGCGTGTCGACGGTGCATCGACCTGGCAGATTCTCAGATATGTCACGCTGCCGCAACTTACTCCGGTTATTGCCATCGTACTAATGTTTCGAACACTCGATGCCTTCAAGACTTTCGATATCATTTATATGATAACACGAGGGGGTCCCAGCAACGCAACCGAGGTGTATTCATATAAGATATATCAGAAGGCATTCTTTCATAACCAGCTCGGTTTTGCAGCTGCTATGTCAGTGATTGCGATCATACTTGCGACCATTATGATGAATATCTTTTCGCGCCTACTATCAAAGGCGCAAACAACGACTCAAAAGTGAAGAGGGTCCATTTATGCCAGGAATAAAGGTTACTGTCCGGAAAGTATCTATGAGGATAGTCAGAATTATCCTTCTAATAGTTGCGCTTGCGTTTTTTGTGTATCCTATTTTCTGGCTCTTTTCAACATCCATCAAACAGGAAGTCGATATCTTCTCATCACCACCGAAGCTTCTCATATTCAAACCGATCATCGACAATTATGTGCATGTTTTTAAAAATACGGATATACCCCATCAAGGCATAAACTCGATCATTGCGGCCCTTTCCAATACAGCACTTTCTCTGTTTATGGGGACCATGGCTGCCTATGGCATTTCCAGGTTCAAAGTTGGTGGAAGACGTCTTCTTTTCTGGTTCTTGAGTTTACGTATGCTTCCACCCATTGTAGTTTCAGTTCCGCTTTTCATTATTGCTGCAAAACTTCGATTGATCGACACCCATTACGTGTTGCCCGTCCTCTATCTTCTTTTGAATATCCCCTTTGTGGTCTGGATGATGAAGTCATTCATCGATGAAATACCCGAAGAGATGGAGGAAAGTGCACATATAGACGGCTGTTCCTATTTTGGTGCCATATGGCGGATTGTATTACCGATTATTACGCCAGGGCTTGTAGCCACAGGTGTGCTCTGTTTTATATTTGCCTGGAATGAATTTCTCCTGGCAATGATATTTACACGGGCAACGGCAATGACACTGCCCGTGGGTATTTCAGGTTTTATTTCCGTTGAGCAGGTTTTTTGGGGATATATAACGGCATCTGCCTCAGTTGCTGCAATCCCACCAATTGTCCTTGCCTGGATCTTTCAGCGATACATGGTACGGGGACTCACATTCGGTGCACTAAAGTCATAACCGATACGTAATAGCATGGGCAGCCAACATCCTTAATCTGTACGTTTTTCGTAATATGCAAAGGCGAAGGTCTCAATATCAACGGATAAATTAATGAGAGTGTGCAAAAGTTAGCTGATAATTATTTTATTCGGAGAATTTCATAAATAGCTAAGAAAAATCTTTTGGAAAATACTGGCTTAATTTTTTAACTGATTACATTTTCAGTTTCAATTTTGTTTACAAGCAGATGAATAGATTCTTTGATATTTGGATATACTTCCTTGAAAATAGAAAAAAGATCATCATACATATCTCTATTCAAAGGGTTAGGTTTTATTTGTTTTACATCAATT
>Ga0255055_10003309_pt1 | contig 10920 bp, 13 predicted proteins | sample JV7_2_27_MG_FD_188633 | JGI IMG/M metagenome (GOLD analysis project Ga0255055, IMG submission 188633) | Seawater microbial communities from Jervis Inlet, British Columbia, Canada - JV7_2_27 | ecosystem: Environmental > Aquatic > Marine > Inlet | place: Canada: British Columbia | collected... | reverse complement strand
TCAGCATCGGTGATGATCAGATTGAAATCGGTGAGATCAGCGAAGTGTGCATAATGGGTTTTACCGAATTTGGAGGAGTCTGCGAGGAGAATGCGGGTTTTCGTTGCAGCCATGACCGCTTTCTTGGTTTCAATTTCATATGAGTTGGCACAGGTAACACCCAGGGAGTCGTGCACGCCGGCGGCAGATATGAAAGCTTTGTCGGAGCGGGTTGAACCAATAAGGTCCAGGCCCCCGGGGCTGTTAAACATGAGTGTGTTTTCGTGGAAATATCCCCCTGCAAAGATTGGTGTGCAGTTCTTCTTTCGGTAAATCTCAACGAGTATGTTCAGCGCATAGGAGAGAACCGTTATGGGGAAGTCGATAGGTATGAACTTGGCTAAGAATTCGGTCGTTGAACCCACATCGAGAACGATTGTGTCGTTGGGCTCGATGAGCGCTGCCGCCTTCTGCCCTATCTTCATCTTTTCGGTGATCTTTTTACTACCTTCATGAGTTATGAGATACTTCTCATGCCCTATGTCCCGCTCTGAGGATGTTTTAAAGATTGCACCTCCGGGTATGATTTCAACAACACTCTCTTCCGCCAGGTAGTTTAAGTCCCTGCGTACGGTCATTTCTGAAACATCGAGTCTGCCACTCAGTTCCTTGATAGTTGCAACGGTCTTGAGTCTGAGTACATCGACAATGTGCTTGATCCTCTGATTCCTGTCCATGAACTCACTCCTGATGGGGGTTCATTCTGCCAAGCCCGTTGCAGCTTCAACATGCCGTAATCGTCAAATTGTTATCAGAAAATGAATATAGATTAACTATAACCTAACTATTAACGTGTATCGGTATATATATACTATACTATTAGTTATCGTGATTAATCAATAATGTCCTAGCAATGCATTTGATAGACAATGAGTTTTCTGCTAATTTTTTGTTAAACTAACATTAAATATTGACAAAAATATCACTTTTTGTTAAAATAAATACAGATAATGTGACGATATTATCAAATATATGATGGATGTATTGAACAACTCCTTGTACAGGGGTTAGTAAACCAACAGGCGAGGGAGTGTAACCATGGTAGACCTGCGAACCTACATATTTATCGATCAGCTGCAGCTTCAAATGGCTTCGTATATTGCAATGGTGTCGAAAGGGTATTTCCCTGTGGCCGAACAGGCCAGCTGCGTAATTGAAATCTCTCCAGGCATTGAAATCAACCGGCTCACCGATATTGCGGTAAAGGCAACGGACGTGAAACCCGGGCTTCAGATCGTGGAACGGCTCTTCGGGCTTCTTGAAGTGCATTCACACAATCAGGGAGATGCACGGCAGGCCGGCAAGGCGGTGCTGAGTGCCCTGGATGTTCAGGATGATATGCGCATGAAACCGCGCATTTTGACGAGCCAGCTTATCAAGAACATCGATCCGCACCATGCACAGCTCATAAACAGAATCAGATACGGGAATATGATTGTGAAGGGCAACACGCTCTACATCCTTGAAATAGAGCCTGCAGGCTATGCCTACTATGCGGCCAATGAGGCTGAGAAGGCGTCGCATATCAATATCATAGAGGTTGTGGGGTTCGGACGGTACGGCAGGGTTTACATTGCTGGTGAGGAATCGGAGGTGGTGGTCTCGCAGGAAATGGTCGAGAAGAAACTCGAGAGCATCTCTGGAAGAGAGCCTGAGGGGCAGAGTGAGTAGTTGCATAGACACAGCACATATAGAGATAATAAGTCGAATGTCGAGTTTCATACATCGGTATAAAAATGTAACATTCTCATATACGCAACACGGTAATTTTGAGAACTTCGGTGGAAAAGCATGGTTGGATTTACTTTTTCAATTAAAATAGTTGCTTTTCCCGCATGAATATAAAACTTGAAGTTCGACCTAATAGATATCTTGAGGAGGAATTATGCCTGACATTTACACAGATGCACTAGGTATGATCGAAACGAGAGGATTTGCGGCAATGGTTGAGGCAAGCGATGCAATGGTGAAGGCTGCCAAGGTAGAGCTTGTGAGTTATGAGAAGATCGGCGGCGGATTCGTGACAACAATCGCCCGGGGCGATGTGGCTGCGGTTCGTGCGGCCCTTGATGCGGGAAGCAGAGCTGCTGAGAAGGTTGGTGAGGTTGTCTCTGTGCACATCATTCCGCGGCCTCATGCGAATGTTGATGAGGTTCTTCCTCTCGGCAGGGGTCCGGTCAAGTCAAAGGCATTTCAGACGAAGTAGACCTCATCTGATACGGGGATATAGCACATGTTACTAGCACGGGTAGTGGGTACGGTGGTATCCACACGCAAGGAAGAAAAGATTGAGGGCATCAAGTTTCTGCTTCTCGAAAAGATCGATCCAAAAACCATGAAGGGTACGGGCGACTATGTGGTCGCCATGGATGGTGTGGGCTCGAACCTGGGCGAGGTCGTGTTCTACGCGGCCGGGAGCAGTTCACGCATGACTGCAGTCACGCAGAACAGGCCCAGTGATGCAACCATTACCGCTATCGTGGATGCGATCGATATGGAAGGCACCTATGTGTATCACAAGGACAGGGATTAGCCGGTCGGTGCACGGAGCGTATCCACGGAAGAAGAACAAACATGCTCCAGGGACAGTGAGCAGAAGGATGGGTATCTGAATTGCTGCTGGCAAAAGTGAAGGGAACCATAGTCAGTACAATGAAGGCAGACTCCATTCAGGGAACAAAGTATCTCCTGGTACAGCTCTGCGATCAGCGGGAGAAACTGGGGAAACAATTCGTGGTTGCCCTGGACCTGGTCGGTGCCGGTGTGGAAGAGGTGGTGATCATTGCACAGGGCAGCTCGGCAAGACAGACGAAGATGACATATGAAAAGCCCATCGATGCAGTTGTTGTGGGTATCGTTGATCTGATCGAGGAAAAGGGAAAGGTGGCCTACAGAAAGTAGTCATGAACCTTTCGGAGAGAGTAAAACAGTGCGGTGTTGTGGGTGCCGGTGGAGCGGGTTTTCCCACACATGTCAAGCTGCTGGCCCATGCTGATATTGTCATCGTCAACGGTGCAGAATGCGAACCCCTTCTGGGAAGCGACGAATTCCTCATGGAAAGGGAGAGTGAGAAGCTGATCCGGGGCACAGAGTATATCATGCGCTCCTGTGGTGCCACAAAGGGCTATATCGCGCTCAAGGAGAAGCATGGGGATGCAGTGCGAGCCCTGAAATCTGCACTCGGTGAATGTGAAGACATCGAGCTGTTCATGCTGGAAGACGTCTATCCTGTGGGCGACGAGTTTGTGCTGGTATACGAGATTACAGGACGCGTTGTGCCCGAGGGAGGTATCCCCCCAGATGTGGGGTGCGTCGCCTGCAATGTGGAGACTGTGGTCAATGTCTGTACTGCGGTTGAGGAGGAAAGGGGGGTAACATTGCGCTATCTCAGCTGCACGGGCGAGGTAAAGACTCCATCAATTGTCAGGGCCCATATTGGAACGAGTCTTTTGGAGATTATCAAACTCTGCGGAGGAGCGACGATCGAGGATCCGGTAGTGCTTTTGGGCGGGCCCATGATGGGCCGTATCGAGACCGATCTCAATACACCGGTGACAAAAACAACGAGTGCACTCGTCGTGCTCCCCCGTGAGCATCCGGTGGTACAGCACAAAACCATGCCAATGGAACGTATCATCAGGCAGTGCAAGGCCGCCTGCTGTCAGTGTACCTACTGCACGGAGCTATGCCCGCGCTATCTGCTTGGGCATGACCTCAAACCTCACATGATCATGCGGCAGATTGCGTATGGTCTGGATATTCCTGCCACAGTCATTCAGAACGCCCTGCTGTGCAGTGAATGCGGTCTGTGTGAGACCTACGCCTGTGTCATGGGGCTTTCACCCCATGTGGTAAACAGAGCGATCAAGGAGAGGTTTGCCGCCGCAGGATTCAAGCCGGAGTTTTCGAGCAGCGGACCTGTGGTGCATGAGATGAGAAATTACAGGCTTATTCCAACGGATCGGCTTCAGGGGAGGCTTCGTTTGCAGCACTTCTCTGAGAGGGATTATAAAAGGGACGTGCACACAGATCCGGACCGTGTGGAGATTCTCCTGCAGCAGCATATCGGTGGAAGTGCAACTCCCACCGTACAGCAGGGAGACAGGGTCACGTCCGGCACCCTCATTGCTGAGATGAAAAAAGATGTGCTCGGCTCATCGATGCATGCGAGTATCGATGGGGTTGTGAGCCTTATCGACGAAGAGAGAATCATCATTGAAAAGCGGAGTTGAGGCGTCATGGAGGTAACAGTTCTCGGTGTGCTGGAGTTCAACAGCATAGCCGCAGGCATAGAGGCCATGGATTTCATGGTAAAGGAAGCGCCCGTCAGTATTGTGGATGCAAAGACCATATGTCCGGGCAAGTTTCTCATACTCATATCAGGGGATGTTGCCTCTGTGGACGCGTCGCTCAGCGTCGGGAAGAGGGCAGGAGCGGGGTATCTCATCGATGAGCTGTTTCTCCCAAATCTTCACGAGTACATCATCCCGGCCATCGTGGGGGCGGTTCAGTGCGACATCTGGGATGCTGTCGGGGTTGTGGAATCATTCTCTTCCACCGCAAGCATTGTGGCTGGTGATATTGCGGCAAAGAGGTCTGAGGTGGTGATAACCGAGATCAGGCTGGCCACCGGCATGGGCGGCAAGTCCTATGTCAAGATGGTGGGCAATATATATGAAGTGGAGCCGTCCATGAAGGCGGCTGTGGATTATATAAGGGGAAGAGGACTGCTGTGCAAGGATATTGTGCTGCCGCAGCCCCATCCCGACATAAAACCATTTTTTCTCTAGGATTTTTGCGTACATGGAAACGATGAGGCGAACACTGATCGCGGGGAACTGGAAGATGAACCTCTTGAGGGATGAGGCCTACGCTCTCATGGGTGGAATCCTGCAGGAAACCGCGGCCCACAGTGGAGTGGACATTCTGATCTGCCCTCCCTCTGTCTATCTCGAGATTGCCGTTCAGATGATGAAGAATGCGCCTCTGTTCGTGGGTGCACAGAACCTCTTCCATGAGAATAGCGGGCCTTTTACGGGTGAGATTTCTGCAGCCATGCTGCAAACTATCGGCTGCAGCCACGTCATTGTCGGGCACTCCGAGCGCAGGACTCTTTTCCATGAGCACAATCCGGAGATCAACAGAAAGGTAAGGGCATGCCTCGACTGCGGGATGATCCCCATACTCTGTATCGGAGAGACGCTGGAGCAGAGAAACAGCGGTGCCGCCTTTGAGACATTGATAGAGCAGCTGACCTACGGGCTGCAGGGAATCGATGGAAGCTCGGTGCGTGACATGGTCATTGCCTATGAACCCGTGTGGGCAATTGGAACCGGCGTCAGTGCAGAGAGCTCTCAGGTCGAAGAGGTGCACCGTTTCATACGGGAAACCATTGCGAAATTTACGGATGGGGAATCTTCCCAGGCCATACGCATCATATACGGTGGAAGCGTGAATCCTGCCAATGCACAGGAACTGCTCTCCTGTCCCAATGTGGATGGGGCGCTTATCGGAGGGGCAAGCCTGAAACTCGATTCATTCTGCGGCATTGTCCGAGCGGCAGATTCACATATAAAACAGTCGGTGGCTATTTCAGAGGGTTCGCCAGGATTGAGAGGATAGTGTGATGGAGATCACGGAACAGACTGTCAGAGCCATTGTCGAGCAGGTGGTGGCCAACGTACAGCCGGGACAGGTGAAGCCCGCCCAAGGCCAGGGTGATGCTCCCGGTGTATTTTCTGGGATGGATGAGCTGATAGATGCTGCCCGTAAAGCCCAGGACCAGCTCATGGAGATGGGCCTCGAGAAACGTCGAGAGATCATTCAGAGCATAAGAAACATCATGCGAGAGAACGTCGATGCCCTGTGCAGCATGGCAGTGGAGGAAACGACTTTTGGGAACAGGCGTGACAAGCGTATAAAAAACCTGCTCGCCATTGACAAGACTCCCGGGGTGGAGGACCTGGAGCCCTTTACATTCACCGATGACTACGGCCTGACTCTCACCGAACGGGCTCCCTATGGAGTGATAGGTTCCATCACGCCCTGCACAAATCCTACTGAAACCATGATATGCAACGGCATTGGTATGGTTGCTGCGGGCAACGCAGTTGTGTTCAATCCACACCCGGCGGCAAAGAAAATATCCAACTTCACCGTTTCTCTCTTCAACGAGGCAATCATAAGGGTGGGCGGACCGGCGAACCTGCTTGCAACGATCAGCAACCCCACCATTGAATCGGCACAGGCAATGATGAAGCACCCGAAGATCAATCTGCTCGTGGTGACTGGCGGACCGGCTGTGGTAAAGGCTGCCATGGGAAGTGGTAAAAAGGCGATTGCAGCAGGGCCGGGAAATCCTCCTTCAGTGGTGGATGAGACTGCTGACATCGGTCAGGCTGCACGGGACCTGGTAAACGGTGCCGGCATGGACAACAACATCATCTGCATATGTGAAAAGGAGATACTGGCCGTCGACAGTATCGTCGACGCCCTCAAAGAGGCCATGAAGGCTTCCGGCGCCTTCGAACTGAACAGAAATCAGATCGATAAGGTGACGGATATGGTAATCGATGATCCCGGCGGGCCTGGTCATGAAGGTGCACCAAACAAGAAGTATGTGGGAAAGGACGCCTGTGTTATCGCACGGGATATAGGCCTGCAGGTGGCTGAGGACACGAGAATACTGCTCTGTGAAGTGGAGTCTTCACACCCGCTTGTCTGGACCGAACAGCTCATGCCCGTCATACCGATTGTCCGCATGGGAAGCGCCGATGAGGCGATTGATTTTGCAGTGCAATGTGAACATGGATTCAGACATACGGCGAGCATACATTCAAAGAATATCGACAAGCTCTCACGCATGGCAAAGGTGATGAACTGTTCGGTGTTCGTGAAGAACGGGCCGAACTACAGCGGACTCGGGTATCACGGTGCGGGATATACCTCCTACACCATCGCAAGTCCAACAGGTGAAGGAATGACACGGGCGCGAACCTTTTCCAGGGAGAGACGCTGTTCGCTTATCGGACATTTCAGGATTGTATGATATGAAACTTGGCAAAGTCATCGGTAATGTGGTCTGTACACAGAAGGTCGACTCCTTCGAAGGATTGAAACTCCTTCTCGTGCAGCCCCTGAATGAGAAACTCGAGGAGAAGGGCGACGCCATTGTGGCCTGCGATACGGTGCAGGCGGGCCTGGGAGACACTGTCTTTTATGAAGGTGGAAGAGAGGCCGCCCTGGGTCTTCGAAACTGGTTCAATCCCTCCGATGCAACCATCATGGGCATCGTGGATGAGGTGGAACTGGAGAGTTGAAATGATTCTGGGAAAAATTGTCGGAAATGTGGTGTCCACTGTGAAGCTGGAGATATACCAAGGCTACAAGATACTCATCGTGCAGCCCATACGGCCTGACGGCAGTAACATGGGCAGTACCTTTCTTGCCATCGACACAGTGCAGGCCGGACCGGGCGACACGGTGCTTGTCATTGATGAGGGAAACTCGGCAAGGCAGATCATAGACGATAAAACTGCACCGGTGCGAAGCGTTATTGCCGGTGTGGTGGATGAGGTCAACAGCTAGGATTTCAGGAATGTGAGCGAGCAGAACATGGTTTGAGGAGCAGTTACATGGCTGAGCAGGACAGGGGAAGCATCATACGCAACGTTGTGAGCAGCATGCACGCAGCGGATGCTGGATCACAGCCTGAGAGTGATGAACCGAACCTCAAGGACAATGTGCGCAGGGTAGCGATCGGTGCGGATCACGGCGGGTATGAGATCAAGGAAAAGATCAAAGTCTATCTGGAGAAAATCGGCTACCGGGTTACAGATGTGGGAACAGGAAGCAGCGAGAGCGTTGACTATCCTGATTTTGCGGAAAAGGTCGCAGCAAAAGTTGCAAGCGGTGACTGTGACCGGGGTATCATGATTGATGGAGCGGGTATCGGCTCTTCCATGGCCTGCAACAAGATCAAGGGTATACGGGCCGCTCTGTGCTACAACGTTAAAACCATTGTCAACAGCAGAGAACACAACAACGCCAATGTGCTTACCCTGGGGGGACCGCTTCACAGCGATGAGGAGTTTTTCGAAATGGCAAAGATCTGGCTCGAGACCCGTTTCGCCGGTGGGAGACACTGGAGCAGGGTGAACAAGATCATGGCGCTCGAGCGCGGGAGGTATTAGATGGAACAGAATCAGCTTATTGAACAGATTACCAGTGAGGTGATGAGGAAACTCAACGTCACGGAATGCACGACTGTTTCTCCAGGAACTGAAGTAGTATGCCCGCCTGACTGCACGGGGTGCTACCTCTGCGTGACGAATAATCTCTCTGGTGTACAGACCATACTGAACGGCGGTGCGAGCCGGGTATCGAGCACCATCGGTGTGGTGAATGTTCCTGCAGACGTGGCTCAGTACATCGACCACACGCTTCTGAAACCCGATGCAACGCAGGACCAGTTCGAGCAGCTCTGCGAAGAGGCAGCGAAGTACAATTTTTACTCCGTGTGCATCAATTCCTACTGGGTGCCCTTCTGCGCCAAGAGGCTCAGGGGAAAGGGTGTGGCCGTATGCTCGGTGATCGGCTTCCCCCTGGGTGCAATGGGCAGCAGGGCCAAAGCCTTTGAGGCGAGAATTGCCATAGACAACGGCGCCTCTGAAATAGACATGGTCATCAACGTGGGTGAGTTGAAGTCCGGCAATCTCGATGCCGTTGAAAAGGACATAGCGGCAGTGAGAAGGGCTTGCAGGGCAAACACGATACTCAAGGTGATTATCGAGACATGCCTTCTTACCGATGATGAGAAGGTGCTTGCCTGCGAAATATCCAAGCAGGCTGGCGCGGATTTTGTGAAGACCTCGACGGGATTCGCCGAGGGCGGTGCAACGGAGCATGACATCGCGCTTATGAGACAGGTAGTTGGGCCTTCCATAGGGGTGAAGGCGAGCGGTGGTGTACGCTCTTTCGAAGATGCGAAACTGATGATCGAGTCGGGTGCGACCCGAATTGGGGCCAGCGCAAGCGTGAAGATCGTGTCGCCCAAAGCGGCCTGATAAAAGAAGGGACAGCTCACTTAATTCGCAGAATTACAGACAAAGTTTTAATTTATAATTCATCAGTAAGCGAGCTGTCCCCTTTTTCTTCCCTTTTTTTCTTGACAGCAGAATCCATTCCTATACAATCACTTGTAGTAATAAGATTACAGGATAATATGATTGAGAAGAAGAGGAACTTGTGAGGAGGCATGTCAGTATGGCAAAGAAGATTGATCGGTTGAGCGTCTGTATTGAAACGATTTTTCCCTACATCATGCCCTATGAAGAGCAGATAAAAACCTGCGCTGAATTGGGTTTCAAGGCCTATGAGTTCTGGTATCACGATCTGGTGAGAGACGGTAAGGGTGGATGGCTCGAGAAGGAAAATGCTAAGGATCTGGATGTTATTTATCGGATGAATCAGGAACTTGACCTGAAGCTTGTGACCTTTGCGCTCAATTCTCCCCATAAGGACCATGGGGGAAATATGGTTGATGACAGAGGTACACAGATGCTGTTCAAGGAGCTTGAGCGCCTCATCCCCGTAGTACAGAAGCTCGGAATTGAGCAGCTTATCACCTTTGTGGGCATGGAGCTACCTGGAGAGAATCGCTCAACCCTGTTGAAGAGAATTGTCTCCTCTCTGCGAAAACTGGACAGCCTGGTCGAGGGAACGGGAATCATGCTGACCGTTGAACCCCTGAGTCTTCCCAAGTACAAGGGATGCCTTCTTCACACGGTTAAGGAAACAGGGGATCTGCTTCGTGAGGTGGGGGGAAAAAACATCAAGATGCTCTTCGATGTGTTTCATGTGCAGATCATGACCGGAAACATTCTCGCTCTGCTTCAGGAGTACATCGACTATATCGGACATGTGCATATCTCAGGAATCCCGGGTCAGCATGAACCACTGGAGGGAGAGCTCAACCTGCCTCTTATACTCGATAAACTGGCCGGGATGGGATATCAGGGATACTACGGCCTGGAGTACTATCCTCTAAAAGAGCCCGTTCAATCTTTGAAGGAGACAATCGGCTATTTGGAAGATGTAGGCGGTTTTTAAAATCGGAGCCCCAGGTATGCGTAGACTAGATGGAAAGACTGCGATCGTTACTGGATCAAGCTATGGTATCGGCAAGGGAATAGCAACTCTTCTGGCGCAGGAAGGCGCACATGTTGTGGTGAACTATTCAAAGTCAGAGGAAAAAGCCCAACTTGTTGTCTCCGAGATATTGGAGAGAGGACACAGAGCCATTGCCGTTAGGGCTGATGTTTCTCAATCTGACGAGGTGAAGAAGCTTATAGACACCTGTGTGAACAGGTTTGGTAGGCTTGATATACTGGTGAATAATGCAGGGATTCTACCTTTCGGTGGTATCGAGGAGATAACCGATGATATACTCGACAGGGTGATGAAGGTGAATTTCTACGGCACATTCTACTGCTGCCGTGAAGCTGCCCCAGTAATGAAAAGGCAGAAATACGGGAAGATCGTCAATATCTCCTCCATTGCTGCACAGCAGGGTGACAACACAACGGCGGCCTGCTACGGCTCTTCAAAGGGTGCCCAGTCTGTTCTCACCAAATCTCTGGCGCGGCAGCTCGGGCCATTTGGCATCAACGTAAATGCAGTCGCACCCCACGCGATCATCACGCCGATGATGGACTACTGGAATGAGGAGAAGAGAGTTGAGATGATGGAGAGAATCCCCATTGGCCGTCTTGGAAAACCGCGTGATGTAGCTGTCGTTGTGCTATTTCTCGTGTCTGATGAGGCGGATTTTATCACCGGTCAGATTATCAATGTAAACGGCGGATACCTCATGGATTCCTA
>Ga0255055_10003308_pt1 | contig 10925 bp, 7 predicted proteins | sample JV7_2_27_MG_FD_188633 | JGI IMG/M metagenome (GOLD analysis project Ga0255055, IMG submission 188633) | Seawater microbial communities from Jervis Inlet, British Columbia, Canada - JV7_2_27 | ecosystem: Environmental > Aquatic > Marine > Inlet | place: Canada: British Columbia | collected... | reverse complement strand
AACATTCTGGTGCACTGTCATATTGGGAAACAGGGCATAAGACTGAAACACGATTCCAAAATCCCGTTTTTGCGGAATCACATCGTTGATCACTTTGCCGTCATAAATGACATCCCCGCTGGTCTGCTGCTCAAAGCCGGTGATGATTCTCAAAAGGGTGGTTTTGCCGCATCCGCTGGGGCCTAAAAAGCATACGAACTCACCGGGCTCGATCACCAGATCAACATCTTTGACCGCAACCAGCGTGCCGAATTGTTTGTTGATGTTTTTTAAAACAAGCTGTTTGGAAGTGGTTTCCATAAGAAAGGTCCATTTAAAGACAAAACTTCATAAATCCTCCGAGGAGGATTTATGAAGTTTCTAAAAGAGTCGCTCAACGCATGCTTACTTCAGGAAATGGTTTTGCCAGACTTCCAGGATCTTGGCGCGATTTTTGGATTGCCACGGAAAATCCATGGGGGCCAGTTTAATGGTTTTTAGGGCCGGCAAATCTTTAGGCCCTGAAATACCCGGATAGGTAACCCCCAGCTTAAACTTGGCATATTCTCCCATCGCTTGTTTGCTGATGGCCCAGTCTAAAAATTTCTTGGCCGCAGCTTCATGCTTGGCACCTTTCAGCAGCGCGTTGGCTTCGAGCTCAAATCCGGCACCTTCTTCAGGCATGACCAGCGCAACCGGAAAGCCTTTCTTTTTTAATGAAGAATATACAAAAGCAAATGAAGCGCCCACTGCATATTCTCCGGCTGCTGTCAGTTTGGCGGGCTTGGATCCGCTCTTGATGTATTGGCCCATGTTTTTGTCCAGTTTTTTAAGAAAGTCCCAGGCTTTGTTCTGTTCGACAGGCTTGGTTTTATAGTCCGGGTCGAGCATGACCAGAAGACTGGCAACCTGTAAAAAACCCGTGCCGGAACTGGCCGGGTTCGGCATGATCAAGGCGCCTTTATAGACCGGATTTAAAAGATCATTCCAGCCCTTGGGCATCGGCATATTTTTTTGTTCCAGAACTTTAGTGTTCGGAACCAGAGCGGCTGCATACAGGTCAATGGCTGTCCAGTACCCTTCGGGGTCCTTGAAGTTAGCCGGGATCTTATCCCAGCCCTTGGGTTTATACGTCACCAGCATACCCTTGGGAATAAATTCCGACATATTGGTTACCGCCCATCCCCAGATAAGGTCGGCCTGGGGGTTGTCTTTTTCGGCCAGCATGCGGGCACCCAGTTCCCCGGTTGAAAGTCGGATGGCCTGAATATCAAGGTCCGACAGCTCTTTTTTAGCGACTTTCAGATATTCGACGACCTCTTCATTTTCCAGTGAGGTATAAATCACCACCGTTTCCTTGGCGGCAGCGATTCCGGCCAGAAGAAATACGGAAACCAGGCCACAGATAAAAAATACTCCTAACTTTTTCATAATATACCCTCCTTTTTGTTTCCTATATTGAGCGTTTCAAATTAAAAATATGGTGAATACTTTTTAATTATAAGGAATACAATCGATTATGATATTTTTAATTTGAAACCCTTCGGGCTTGCCGATCATACTCCGCCGCAGGCGGATCAGATACCATTCCGCATAGTCAACTATAGCGGAACACAATCTTCCTTGTACCTGCGGCAATCCTCCAGAGGCGGATTTTCAACCTCGACAATCGCTCAATTTAGGTGTCAATGTTTTGCTGAATTAAATTTATTTTTTAAATCGGGCTATATGATTAAGATAGATATATTTGATACCGGCGACATGTCAAGAAAAATATAGGGATTCGCGAATATACGAAGAGCCGATGATCTGACACCATGCCCGGCTGCCACTAAATACGCCTTGAAGTGATTTCTTTGAGGCGGGCTTCAATAATTTTTTCTTCATGCTGTCGTTTTTTCGCCGCTGCTTCGCTCACCTTTGCGATGATCTGATCCATTTCACATGGTTTCATCAAATAATCAAAGGCACCTTTTTTCATTCCTTCGATGGCTGATTCAACCGTCGAATGACCCGAAAGCATGATGACCTCCACCAGCGGAAATTTCTTTTTGATCTCCGCCAGGGTCTCAATTCCATCCATCCCCGGCATTTTAACATCCAGAATAACGACTTCGAGATCATGAGTTTTCGCAAGCACCTGCAGGGCCTCCTCCCCGTTGAACGCTTTGGAAATTTTAAGATCCCGCATCGTTAAACGTTCGCTGAATGTTTCAACAAATTCGACCTCATCATCCACTAGTAATACATTTGCGATGCTCATGCTAAAACTCCCTTATAATTTTTATTAGCGCTAATTTCGTTCAGAATGGTCTTATGATTAGGCATAACCATTTAAGTATCATAGGTGATGGAAATTGATCAATTATCAAATTGAATCCTTGCCTGGCAGGGGACCGCGCAATAGCAGAAAATTCCTCAAAGATGCACACTTTGTGGCTGGCCAGGGTCTGATTCTGAATTTGAAACCCTCATTTTAGGTAACACAAAGTCGTTAAACCATATGGTCCCGATTTTGGAGCATGCTCACGGCTGAATATCCAGGGTTGGGAAAAGGCCTTTCTTGGGGCCCATCGGGTAAGCTTGGATAATGTTGAAAGATATGTTCTGCTCCTGCTGGGCGTGACCGCGGTTTTTCTTCCCGTCAAAGAAAGCCCCGTTGGCCTCAAGGATGTGTTGGATGCGCTGTCGAAAGGTTCGCACAAATGCGGCTCCATCTCCGCGAAATTTCATATTTTTGATGATTCGTTGCCGGCGTACTGCGGCAAGTTTTTTTAAGGATAATGTGTGGTCTTTGAGGTCATCCGGTTTTTGAATGTACCCCCAGACCAGATGATTTGCCGGGATGGCCACAGGTTGCCTGAGGTCGATAATCGTGTGGGGCATGACGATGCTGCCCTTGCCGATGTTGAGCCGACAATCCGCGGTTCCGCGTAAAAAAGCGTTAAAGCCGACAAAAACATTTTTGGCCAGACGGGTGTGGACTAATTTGGCGCCGTGAGCCGTCACATTTTTGCCTTCCAGGTGTGAGTTGATGATGTAGCAATTTTCCTGGGCGTTTGCACCGTTGTCGAGAAATGAGTTCTCCAGATATGCTCTTTGTGCTACCAGCACATTTTCACCAATCCGTGTGCTCGGTCTGACGACTGCGTAGCGGCTCAAAGACGCGGATTTTGGCACCATAGCGGGTGTTTTTAAATGAACAGCATCAAATATCCGCTGGAATTCCTCTTTGCGCTTTCTGATAAAATCGATGAAAATACCGGTTGGCTGTTGACCAATTTTAAAATGGATGTATCGATCCAATACTTTTGGCGGAAACCGGTAGGAGAATTCAAAATTGTCGTTGTTTCTGATCCAGATCCGACCGTTACCGATCTGCTGCTTCCATAGTTCCCCGGTTTGCACATAGGCGTATGTTCCAAGGATACATCCGTGAAGACGTGTTAGATCAGCGGTCGCGAAAGGCCCCAGGAAACAACCTTCCATCGCGGAGCCATGAATATTAGCATAGGGTGTTGAAGCAGAGTTTTTAATCAGAAACAATTCAGGGCTTGCCGGATCGTTGGAACAATTGTGTACCAGGGTCTTAATCAGAATACTGTCTTGAATTCGGATTTTCTCATCGAAGTCAAGGGTAAAATGGGCGCCTTGATGGTTGATGGTGTCTCCTTTGGATTTGAGTTCGTCACCACGGATATCACTTTTGTAAAGGATCGTATTGTCAACCGAGCAGCGCCCTAAAAAATAGCTCCCGGCCAGATTTGAGCGGCTAAAGTGGAAATGAAACGGGTGATGGGAGGTAACCCCGTAAAAGGCATAGAATTTAATCAGCTGACGCAGTGGAATGTAATCTTGAAGATATTTCAGATATCCCGCTGCGTCAAAGTTAAATTCTCGCAAGCTAATCTTGACTTTAGCGATGATGCGATCAAAGAGTTTTTCGAGCTGGTTCATGACAAACCCTCTAACTGATACCTAAAATGAGCGTTTCAACCCATCTGATTGGCCGTTATCCGCCGATTAACACCGGCATGCCCATCAGGGGCCAAAGGACAAACACGGCAAAACCGGTGACAATCATCAGAATGATACTGGCCGGTATGCCGTATAAAAAGAATTCAGCGGTCGTAAACTGCCCGGAGTCATAGGCGATCGCGTTGGGGGCAGCGCCTACGAGCAATAAGAAGGGCATTCCGGCAACGACCAGGGCCGCAAACAGGATCACTTCACCGGCCACGCCCAGATAGGGGGCGATGACCAGGGCCACCGGCAGCGATATGGCGATGGCGGCCACGTTCATGATAAAATTGGTCATCATCATGACGAAAAAGGCGATACTCATCACAAACACGAACCAGTTGGCTTCCTGGAACATTACCAGCCAGTTGACCGCCATCCAATTGGCGGCCCCGGTTTGCCACAGACAGTTGCCGATGCTCATGGCACCGGCGAAAAGCAGAATGATGTTCCAGGGGATGGCTTCCAGGTCATCTATGTCCATGATGCCGGTAATAAAAAACAGGATGGTGGATAACAGGATGATGGCGGTTTTATCAATGGGCTGCAGGATCGGGACATAGGGACGCAGGGCCATGGTTACAATGCAGGCCCCGACGATGGCCGCCGCCTTGATCTCGTTGCGGGTCAAGGGGCCCAGTTCGCTGTTCAGCTGGCGGGCCTTTTCCCTGAGTCCCGGGATCACTTTTTTTTCAGGTTTGAAGAAAACCATAAAAAATCCCCAGAGGATGAAGGTCATCAGCCAGCCTACGGGGAACATATACCAGGTCAACTGAAAAAACGTGATGTCCTGGCCGACGATATCTTTGTAAAAGCCTAAAGCCACGGCACCGCGGGCGGCTCCCAGCAGGGTAACGATACTGCCGGCACCGGCGACATAGGCCATACCGATAAACAGACCTTTGCCGAATATGGTCTTTTTATCGCCTTCACCGTAAAGCGCATAAATTGACACCAGCAGGGGGTAAATGGTGGCCGCCACGGCCGTGTGCGCCATAATGTGGGTCAGGGCTGCGGTCACAACGAAGCATCCCAGATAAATCATACTGGTTTTTTCACCGACGACAATCAGCATTTTATAAGCCAGGCGCTTGGTCAGCCCCGTTTTAGTGAATACCAGCCCGATCATAATCGAGGCAAAGATAAACATGACGGCCGGCACCATGAAATCCGTAAAGGCATCCCTGGCCGGGCGGATCAGGAAAAGCGCCTGCATGGCCCCGATGGCCAGGCTGGTGACCCCGATGGGCACCACTTCGAAGACCCACCAGGTTCCGGCCAGTAAAAATATGGCAATGGCCCCTTTGGCCTCCCGGCTCAGCGGGAAATGTTTGCCCATGGGATCGATGGCATCGGGCCAGGCAGGTGCCAGGTAAACCACTGTGAAAAGGGCAATGCCCAGGAAAAGAAATCCCATTTTTTTCCAGTCGATATTCGTCGGTGCAGCAATATCATCACTCATCAATCCCCTCCTCCTCTATCCTTTGAAACTGCTATAGGCGCCTAGAAATTATTTTTGTACACTTTGTGGTTAATATCCTTTTTGTGGTTTTATTTTGGTTGCCCGATAAACCGGGATTTCCGCTTCGCTCCAACCGGCTTGTCCGGGTTAGGGGTTGGCTGAATATCTGCGAGATTCTTCAGGGCCTATAGCCCTAAGCTTCAAAACACTCTTTCATCTTGTGGAACACGGCGGCAAACACATCGGTCAGACGCAAGATGCCCGTAATTTTTTTGTCACGGGTCACCAATAAAGATTGCTGGTGTCCTATGATCAACTGGTGAATAGCGACATCCAGGGATGCGTCTTCGGAGACAAATTCGCCCTCGGTAGGCGTATACATATATTCTTTGACGTTCCGCTCTCCGGCTTTGCGGCAGATATCATCCAGGGGCTTGGCAAAAAGGTGATAATCTTCCAGTGTGGATTTGGTGAATTCTTTCGTAAACCCAAAGCGGTGTAATCCCTCTCCCTGGATCATTTCCTGGTACTTAGGTTCCAGGGCTCTGAGCACATCCAGCTGGCTGAGTTTACCGACAACATTGCCGTCTTTATCCAGTATCAGAATTGCCCGGTGGCGATAGCGGGTATGCTTGTCCTCAAAATTTTCTTGGGCCTCTTCCAGAGACAGGACGGCTTCGTAAAGGGTTGCGTCTTCGGTTACGGTCGCATACTCTGAAAGCGGCACCATTAAATCGTTTACCGTGTAGGATTTCACAATTACCTCCTGAATGGTTTTTCGAAAAAATTTAGATTCCCCTATCATAATTTAGGATTATTGTATAGCGTTTTTAGGTGTATATGGCCTGTTCTTCGGGCAGGTGCAGTTTGCAAAATAGCTGAGGTAACAATGCATAAGGGCCGGCGGTTTCAGTCGTGCGATTGTGTGAGCGAGGTGGGAAATAATAGGGGATCTCAAGATTAAAAAGGGTCTTTCTGCGATGGCAGACAGGATAAAAGCACTATAGACGATAAACGATTGGTTTTTCATCCGAATCAATTTCAATTCCGATCGTATCTCCGGTTTTAAATCCCAATCTTTTGAAATCTTTGACCATTATAGCGTGTTTATCCATATACCAGTATATGGACCACATGGGGTTGCGAACCGTATCGATGCCGTAGGCGTCGTGACCGCAAAGATTGATTCTGAACTTGTCTTTGGCCAGCAGGGTATCGGCTTCTGATAAAAAATAGTCAATTTTGTATAAGTTGTCATGCAGTGTTTTGGAAAGCGTTGACTGCAAGTCGGGAAAATCATCCAGATAGTGATTGGCGATCTGATAGAGTTCTTCCGGCTCTTGAATCGACAACCCCAGAATACCGAACCGCTGATGTCTTAAAGCAAAATCTTGCAGCCCGGCCTGATATTTGGCAATAATTTCAAGAATATCCTCAATGGCCGACTTGTTTTTTTTATTACCCCACACCAGATCTTCACATTTACCAATAATTTCCAGGTAAAATTCCTTGTTGTCCATTACAAAGACCGGTCGCTCACGATAATTGTGGTTCCTTCTGATTCGGCGAACGCCATCCAGCATAATCGATCGGTCACTCTGTTGCTGTTCGAGTGTTTCGATGTGAGAAATGTCTTTAGCCTGAACGACATAGATCTCACCCTCACCGGATACAACATATTCAATTTCACACCTGTGGCCTAAGTGGTTCTGAATATCTTTTGATAACTGAAGCAGTCTGATATCATGCGGAGTTTTGGTAATATAGGGTTCGCGTTGGATTTTGTGGTTGCGGTTACGACAGTATCCAAATTCCCAATGATCTCCGATCATTTTGGCCATGACGCTCGCGCCGCTGATAAAGGGCATCACAATGACGCCCATGTCCTCCGGGTCGGTGTCAGGGCTATTATTGAATTTTTGCTGTCGTTTAATGGTCAGTTGCTTAGCGGTTTTGGCAAGATTTATGATTTTGGTTCGCGCATACTGAATGCCGCCCAGATCGGCATAAGTCTCCAATGAATCAAACGTTCCTCCTTTGAAAAATTCTTCCTGGGGATGCGCACTGCGGGCGATCACCTTAAAACTCTCACGGTGGCGATCCAGAAACGCTTTTAAATCGTCAAATGCTTCGTTTTTAAAATCTGATGTCGATACATAGATAAAATCGGGGATATTAAATTTCCCCTTTTTTAGCTGTTTCAAGAGTCTGGGCTTTTCCGGTAAAGTGACCTGGCTTGCTTTTTTCAACAAGATTTCTTTCTCCCCTGATTGAGATCTTTGAATGGTTTAAAAAATCAGATGATTTAATTGGGTTTCCCAAACCAGGTGGTTGTTTGTATATAGACCGGGTGCTGCGCACCCGATCACAAACGCAATGAATGAGGCACTGCCGTGCCTTTGTTTTATTCCGCTTTAGGCGGAAAAAACCACGCCATTCCGCTCATAGAGCGGTATGGTCATTGAGGCGCACCCGGTTTCACCCGCAACGATTGGGGCACTTCGCGCCCCTGCCTTTTTCCGCCTATGGCGGTAAAATCCAAACCACCCGCTGTGCGGGTGGTCGTTGACTCTGGTGTGAATATAAATATTCTTTTAATGATGTCAAACGTTTGCGGTCTCCGACAACCCGTGGCAGCGGGCGGATGCAATGGTCGGGTTTTATTCTCAATCTTATCCCAAACATTCAAAAGTTTCAAAGGATTATACCCGGCCGGGCAACAGGCAGTTTGCGCATCAGCCTCCCGAAATTCCTGTAAATTATTCGATTTATAAGAATTTTTCTTGACCCTGGTATTTTAAAATCGTAACGATTGTGAAAGGTTTCTACCAGGCTTACTGCGGCAAGCCGAATAGAAACCGGTCTCCGATACGCTGAAAGGCGCCATTATCTTAGAATACTAAAAGACGGCTGTTTTCACGAACAGATGGGTTTGCGATGAACCGATTGTTAACCGTTTTCAGCTGGCCTGCGGTTTATAAAATCGACAGCTTGAAAACCGACATCCTGGCGGGGTTGACGGTGGCCCTGGTGCTGATTCCCCAGTCTCTGGCGTACGCCGAGCTTGCCGGGCTGCCACCATACTACGGGCTTTATGCTGCATTTCTTCCGCCCCTGGTGGCCGCCTTGTTCGGCTCCAGCCGTCAGCTGGCCACCGGTCCCGTGGCGGTGGTTTCGCTTTTAACTGCAACAACCCTTGAACCGCTGGCCACCGCCGGCAGTCAACAATACATCGCCTACGCTATTTTGCTGGCGCTGCTGGTTGGCATTTTTCAGTTCGCTCTCGGCGTTCTCAAGCTCGGCCTGGTCGTTAATTTTATTTCTCATCCGGTAATTAACGGTTTTACCAACGCCGCCGCCCTTATTATTGCCTCCTCTCAGCTTTCAAAGCTATTGGGTGTCTATGTGGACAAGGCCCCGCACCATTACGAGACGGTCTTCAGGGTCCTGAAGACCGCAATGCATTACACCCACTGGCCCACATTGTTTATGGCCGCGCTGGCTTTCGTCATTATGTATGGATTAAAACGGCTTGCACCGCGGATTCCCAATGTCATTGTGGCTGTTGTGATCACAGCCGGGCTTTCCTGGGCTCTCGGCTTTGAACGCTCATCGGTTGTTGATATATCGGCCACCAATTCCACGGAACTGAATCAGGCAGTTACCCAATTCAACTACGCCGTCAATTCAACAGCGCTTTTTTCCGAAAAACGTTCCGGATTGATAAAGGATCTGAACAATTCCGGCCAAAATCCGGATGCGCTTAAAGCGCTCGATACCCAATATGCGATAGAGCGTGTCAATGTTCAAATTCGGCAGTTTAAGAACCAGGCCGCAACCTATCGGAAAGCACTGCGCAGCTTGCTTTTTGAAAGCGTCAGCCCGAGCGGCGGTTCGCTCAAGTTTTATCCGGCCGGCGCAATTCCGGAGAATGCCGAAGGAGACGGACGTATCTGGCGTATTAAGGTGGGCAATAAGCCCTTGACGATCCAGCGTTTGCAAATGACAGGCGGCGGTGGAGTGGTGGGCAAAATTCCTCGGGGGCTGCCGTCATTGTCCATGCCCGGAATCGACTATCGTATCATTCGGCAGTTGTTGCCCTTTGCGGTCATCATCGCACTGCTGGGGTTTATGGAAGCCATCTCCGTTGCCAAGGCCATGGCGGCCATCACCGGCCAGAGGCTCGATCCCAACCGGGAACTCGTTGGTCAGGGGCTGGCCAATATCTGCGGCGCTGTTGCCAAAAGCTACCCGACTTCCGGATCTTTCTCGCGATCGGCTGTAAACCTGCAGTCCGGAGCCATTTCCAGCCTGTCCAGCGTATTCACCAGTCTGACGGTGGTGGTGGTTCTTTTATTTTTCACGCCGCTTTTGTACCATCTGCCGCAATCAGTGCTGGCGGCGATTATCATGATGGCCGTGGTCGGTTTGGTCAACGTCAGGGGATTTATACACACATGGTCGGCGCAGTGGTATGACGGAGCGATTTCCATCATTACCTTTGTCGCCACGCTTGTGTTTGCGCCCCATCTGGAGTGGGGCATATTGGTGGGCGTCATTCTTTCGATCCTCGTTTTCCTTTACAAAAGCATGCGTCCGAAGGTTGTTGATCTATCACTGGGCGCCGACAGGGTGCTTCACGATTGCGTGGCCAGCGGCCTGGAGGAATGCAGGTATATCGATGTGGTTCGCTTTGACGGCCCGCTTTTTTTTGCAAACGCCAGTTATCTCGAAGATCAGATCCGCAATCGCCGGCGGACCAAAAAGGAGCTCAAACACATTATCATCTCTGCCAGCGGTATCAACGATATTGACGCCTCGGGTGAAGAGGCCTTGTCTTTGACGGTAGAGCGGGTCCGCAGCGCCGGGATCGACATTTCGCTCAGCGGGGTAAACCGATCCGTCTTGAATGTGCTCGCGCGCACGCATCTGATTGTGAAGATCGGCGAGGATCACATCTACGCGACCGTTGAAGAAGCCATCAGCGCTGTGCATGACGAAACCCACCGGGGTGGAGAGGAAAAGGACTGTCCATTGAATACCGTATGCACGCTTTCACAAGCACGTTAAAAAATGGAGGTTTAAATGTCTATCATTACCATATTTAACGGCAGCTTCTGCAATGAAAATCCTGTCGTTGAAGAAATAATCTCCCGGACCGGATACCGATTGATTACGGACAATCAGGTTGTTGCTGAAGCCAGCCGGCTCTCGGAGATGGCGGAAAGCAAAATTGTGCGGGCCTTTTCGGCCGGGACCTCGGTGTTCAATAAATTTACCCAAGAGAAGGAGCACTCCATTGCTTTTCTGAAACTGGCGCTTGCCGAACTGATTCCCGATGACAATGCGCTGGTGACCGGTTTTTGCGGGCAGCTGATACCGAAGACCGTCAGCCATTCTCTGCGGGTTTGTTTAATCGCCAGCCTGAAATATCGAATCGCGGCCGCTTCCCGGGAGGAGGGGA
>Ga0255055_10003307_pt1 | contig 10926 bp, 11 predicted proteins | sample JV7_2_27_MG_FD_188633 | JGI IMG/M metagenome (GOLD analysis project Ga0255055, IMG submission 188633) | Seawater microbial communities from Jervis Inlet, British Columbia, Canada - JV7_2_27 | ecosystem: Environmental > Aquatic > Marine > Inlet | place: Canada: British Columbia | collected... | reverse complement strand
TTTGGCATAAGCGCTCATGCTTTCCATGACCGTCGGTGTATGTGGGGCCGAGCCGATCATTTCAAAATCCATCTCCTCGGCAAACACGATGGCATATTTATGCCCGGCTTCGAGGGGCCTGCCCCAGTCTTCCCAGTTTTCGTGGAAAATCTCGCCTTTGTGCGAAAAAACCCAAAGGGGATTGATCTCGGTTATTCCCACCAGAACAGCACCCCTGTTTTTCGTGAAGCCCTTAACCCGCACGCTGGCCTCTTCAGGGCTCATTTCGACCTTTTTGCCCTTACACTCCGGATGAGCCTGGGGCTTAACCTTATCTAAGGGTGAAAGCCACAGACAGAGCGACAGCGATGCCAGGGTGCCCGCCACATTGGGACCATCATGGGGTCGGTCTACCCGACCCGGATGGCCCATGGGTCCGCCTTTTTCTCTTCTGGCCGCATCACCCGCTTCAAGTTCCGGATTTTCCTTGTAAAACGCTTTGTACGGGTCTGATCCCGGTTTAAGAGTCCGGTTTCTGGCAAAGACGTGCTTGCGCTCATCAAATCTTTCGACTTCACCGACGATCAAACCCTTGGTGCCTTCCAAAGCGCGCTGATTCACCGGTGTCTGCCGCACACAAAAAAAGACAGCGAGAATACCAATGATAAAAGAACTGATTAAGACAAAAAGGCCGATTCCGGATACAAAAAATCCGCTGGCCTGCCAGTAGATAAAAAGGATCAGGACACCGAGCATGCCTAAAAATTGAATACCGCCAAATCTTGAGGCCCGTTCTTCCTTTTCCCAGATAGAGGAGATCAAAAATGCGAGTCCGATAACCGCCTGGGCCGCGAGCCCCAGAATGACGAGATAACTCAACAGATTATCCATTTACGTATACTCCCTTTTTCAGATGCCGGGCTGCTGGCTGCTTGCTGCTGGCCGATCCAGAGACAAGCAGCAAGAAACAAATGAGCAATGACCAGTCGTCAGCAACAAGAAGCCAGAGGCCAGTTGCAAGAAGCCAGTGGCCAGTAACCAGCCCTTAGGTGTTCCCGACCTCATTTTGCTTGTTGAATGTTTTCAGGGTCTCCATGACATCCATGATATCTTTCCGAATCAGCCTGCTGGTCTCTTCAGGTTGCCGCCGGGTAATCACTTCGAATATCGCTTTATGGATTTTGAAAAATTTTCTTTCCAGTGCAAGGTCAAGATAGCTCAGGGTTCGTTCGGCCAACAATTCAAATACGGATTCCAACATCACCGCCAGGACCGGGTTGCCGGAGGCCCTGGCCAGCAATAGGTGAAATTCAAGATTATTTTGTTTAAGGCGCACGGGATCATCAAGATGGACGGCAGAATCTTCAAATAATGCGCGAAACTTTTCTAAATCCTCCTCACCGGCGTGTAAGGCGGCTTGCCCGGCGATGTGCGGTTCGATCAACAAGCGGGCATCATAGAGATCGTCGACCGTAACCTCACCGGAGGTAATCAGATTATTCAGCGATCTTTTGATGGGCGCATGATAGACATTGGAGACAAAAATCCCGCCGGTGGGCCCTTTTTTGATATTGACAAGACCGGATATCTCCAGTATCCGCATGGCTTCCCTGATCACGGAACGGCTGACCTGAAACTCTTCTGCCATCGCTTTTTCAGAAGGCAGGTTGGTACCGACCTCAAGGTTGTCCTCTAAAATTTTTTTCTGAATCAAATCCGCAATCTGATCGGAAAACCGTTTCTTTTTCAAGGGTCGAAACATGCTTTCCCCGATATTTTTTTGCTTCGATGTTTCAGTTTCCATTTAACCCTCTTCCGCCTAAAATTAATTTTTGTACCTAAGTTGAGCGATTGTCGAGGTTGCCGCAGCTACAAGGAAGATGTCGTTCCGCTATAGTGCACTATGCGGGACGGCATCTGACGCAGTAGATGCGGTAAGATCGGCAATCGCTCAACTTAGGTTTATTTGGGTTCCTTGAAATTACCCCTGGATCCTGCATGGGTTGGAACGGTCAACTCTCCATCCACATCCTCCAGATCCAACCACCACTTGTTTTTAAGATTGGGTTTATCGTATCCCAAAAGCTCATCTCCCCATACGGCAAAGTTCCGGGCCACGGGGATGTTGCGCATGGACCATTGTATAAATCGATGAAACGGCGTGTAGGGTTTATTCCAGGGACAAACGCAAACACATACGCCGCAGCCGGACCCCAGCTTGTTTCCGACGCGCTGTTTCGTACACTTTTCCACATCATTGGGCCATTTTTCATAACCGTTGTGGATGATTTTATCACCAAAAGGAATCGCCCCGGAGGGACAGTAGCGCGCACATTGTTTGCATTTCGCACAGAAATCCTGAAGCCCGAAGTCAATGGGCTTATCTATCGCAAGCGGAAGATCTGTGGTAACAACCGCGGCTTTAAATCTCGGCCCCACAAAGGGATTGAGAACGACATCTCCGATGCGACACATTTCGCCCAAACCGGCCCAGAGCAAAATCGGTGGAAGCACGATCTGATAATTGCGGGCATGATGCGCCCGGGCCGGATAGCCCAGCCGGCGAATATAGTCGGCCAGCACACAGGCAATAAAACCAGAGGTCGAATAGGCTAAAAAACTCATTGAATTGCTGATCCAATCGTTTCCAATGGTTGCATTTGCGGTTTTAAAGTCCTGATCAATTAATATGGCAATGGCATATTTATGATTCAACTCAACCGGTTCGCCGGTTTCCATACTGTTGCTGTAAACCGCATAAGGGGGCAATTTGCAGATTCCGACCTGATCCGCACGCAGAAAATAAGCGGTCTCCTTTATGTGACGCGCCATCTTAACCGGGTCGTCTGTTCCGGGGGCTTTTTGGGCGGCAGCAATACCGTCCACAATTTCGCTCAAGGTAAACTGCATATTAACCAGGGCTCCCGATAAAGGGTGTTTGGCAACAAAGCGATGTCTTTCCTTGGAAAGCTGGGACCCCCAATCGCCCCGCAAAGCGCGATTAAATCCGCTTTCGCGCTCATCAACTCTTTTGATTTCATCGTCTTTGACCCGTGTCGTGGGGCGATCAACTCTTTTTAATATCTCCATGGGATAAGGATCTAATTTTTTGATTCTAAATGATCTTTGAAGTGTGGCTGCAATACTCATTTTACCCCTCCACCTTAGTGTGATGTCCTATATTTAAATTTAAAAATTCGGGTTTGATATTATCGTTCTTCCTTTTCACAAAAAGAAGTCGTATAAATCTCAAATGACAAATTCCAAATAACAAGTAAATCTCAAATTCCAATGCTCAATGACCAAAACTGAACAGTTTGGATCATTGGAATTTGAAATTTAGATATTGTTTGTGATTTGTTATTTGGTGTTTGGAATTTACTTAGTTCAACGACTCAATTACGCTTAAAGATACTTTAAAACTTTTTTAATATATTTAAGGGATATGAAATCAGACAATAGGTCAGACTTATTAAAACTATTATCTATTAACCACTACTTGATTTTTTTGTCAAGCGAGATATAGATTGCGCATCGCTATTTCATCCTTAAATTACTCAGTTGAATTAGGGAGGACCCTAAAACCAACATGATAACTGTGGAGGATGCGATGAAAGCAAAAAATAAAACCTCAACCACACCCAAGTTACTGACGTTGTTTGTTTTAATAAACCTGTGCATTGCCTGTGCGGGGAGTAATCCGTTAAGCCCCGGCGCATGGGTTGCAGAAGAAGATCGGATACCATTAAAGGATGGCGGACCGCATAAAGGTACCTGGAAGACGCGAGACTTATCGGTTCATTATGAGTATCAAGAAGCGGCACCAAGCTTTCAGGTTAAAGGTGTTGTAGAATTAGCCAACTATATACCCATGGGCTATAACTCGCTGGAATATTTCCATCTCTATATTCACTTTCTGGAGGACAACGGGACTGTTCTGGCCACACAACGAATCAAATCTTCTGGTTATTATCATTCTTTTCGTCTGGGCGGGGAGGAGGTAACTTTCAACGGGCGTTTTGATTTGACTCAAGATACCGTTGCCCTTGCATTTAGTTATAGCGGCAGAGCCGTCTCCGGCGGTGGTCCAGGCCATTCAAATTCGAATTCAAGTAGCGAAGGTAGAACAGATTGGGAGTTTTGGAAGGTTCCGCGCCGCAACCCCCCAAAGTGAAGCCCTTAAATTATGGAATAATGGAATAGTGGAACGATGGAATAGTGGGTTTTCAAAGGATATAGTCCTTAATTAAATTTTATGGTCAGAATGAATTTTGCCATTTACCCAAAATTGCGGTATCCCAAAACCCATTATAGCATTAAAGCTTCTCGGCTTTGTCGGGCTATTTGTGGGGCGCGATCTCAACGGCCACGTGAGCCAGGCGATTGATCGTCCACCTTCTCTGGATCCAATGCAGGGTGACTTCGCCGACGGTGGGAACGAACAAAGTGCCGCCGACAAGCGTAGATTTCCCGCCGGTTCTTTCCATTGCCTGGAATCGCTGGATATAGTCTTTCGTTTTGTTTTCCATTCGAGTCTTTCTTTTACCGTTGCCTAAGATGTCGATTACCCAGGCGCCATCGTTTCTTGTGGTGATCTTGGTAATGATCTCCTGCTTCCCACTCGGATTTTTCTTTTGGTTTGTAACCAAATTCACCGGTGCCGCCTGCTCAGTGTTGAAAAGCGAGATAGCCCCCACATTGGCGCTCGTTACCTTACCGGCAAAGGTGACTGTTATGTCGAGTTTACCGGAAGGCGGCTCGACGAGGTAGTACACAGACACCTTAAGGAAATATTCTTTCCCGCGCCACTTGGAGGAAAGTTGAACCTCAGAGCCCGGTATCAGGGTTAGCGTACGATCGCCGTAAGTGATGCTGGAAATCACCATGTCACCGATATTCTCCTTGCCCCCCTCTTCGGCCTGGACCCCCACGATCAGCATTCGGTTTGTGCCGGTGCCCACCTGAAAATTCTTCAAAGTCAGGACTTCCTTCTCCACAGGACTGATTACCGACAAGCTTGCCGAACGAGCAAAATCAAACTGAATTCCGCTTGTCGCCGGGACTCCTTTTGTTTCTTCTGCTGTGGGGCTAACGCCCGAATGCACACACGCCATCAGCCCAAAAAGGCAGACCGCTGCAAGAATAGTGAAAAGATTTTTTTTCGAGTTCACTTGATACCATCCTTTATCCAAGTCCGAAATGGATTAGATGATTTTATACCGCTTTCCATTATAATGTTCTGAAATTCGGAAGTGCGGCATAAGAGCTTACACGAATGTACGGTTGTAGAAAAAAACGTTTCATGACCGGAACGTTTTTTTGACAACCACTATAAGCCGGGGCTCATTCGAAGGTCGGTAAATCGCTCATAAGATACCATCTATCTACTTCTTCGTTATATTCCCATTTCTGTCGATCAATTAAAGTTTTCACCGTCACGTTACTCATCCGATAGTACTGGATATCCACAAACCGCATGACTTTTGAAAAACTCTCCTCATCAAGAATCGTTTTTTTTACCTTGTAGGCCGTTACCTTTATTTGACGATATTCTGAAAAATCCGGCAATTTATTATCTTGATCCGACAATTTTTTATAAGCAAACGCCTCCTCGTATTCTCCCCAGCGAATCGCGCGGTCGTATGCTCTGATGGTTTCATCAAACAAGTTCATTTGTTTCTGAATCTCAATCTTTGCGCATCCAGCAATCAACAAAACCAGAATCAATACGATACATTTTAATTTGCCCATTTTATCTTCCTCTTTATTGTTTTGAGTCTATATTCACGCCAGGATGCACCCATTCTTATGGTCTGCGTCTTTAGCTTGTGATCATTATGGCATTTAAATTTACCTGCCTGATCTTCAGGATACAAGTATAATATAACCTGAATTATTTTTTGATTGTATTTGGGTCGCCGAAATAAATACAGTGCGCCAGGCAGATATTATCAGCGCAGGCCGGGATCAGTCCCCGGTCCACCCGATGATGGCAAAGGTTGCACTTCTGAGCGATACTTTTATTATGGTCAAAGTCAATGGCATCATAGGGGCACACTTCGATACATAGTTGGCAACCGCTGCAAAGGTCATAATCCATGACCACGATACCGTCGGACCGTTTGGTAATCGCCTCTTCGGGGCAGGCGTCGGCACACGGCGGTTCATCGCAATGTTTACATATGTTTATGCGGTACGTAAAAGCCAGAGCCGCATCGACAATTTTAGGGCCGTCTTCACCAACCCCAATTAGTTTAACGCCTACGCGGGCCTTCATTTCCTGTTTGCATGCAACTTCACAGGTTTTACAGCCCCAGCACGCCTGCTCATCGATGTAAATTCCCAATGCTGTCATATCAAACCCCTACTCCTTTTCCGGATATATCTTGCACAACAGAGTGCGGACATGGGTGGAACCCATCGCCGGATCACAATTTTCAAAAGAATTGTCTGTCAGAATATTGATGTTAGACTCATCCCACCCATGATCGGGATCTTTTTTTTCAGGATACCACCAGGCATGTTCAGCGGAAACCACCCGCGGATCCATACCTTCAAAGAATTTCGCCCGCTGCCTCACCTTTCCTCTGGGCGATTCTAGGACAACCCAGTCACCTTCATGGATACCTTCTTTCTGAGCGGTTTTCGGGTGAATTTCTACCACAGGATCTTTATGCAACTCACGCAGCCAGGGTACCTGCCGGTTTTCCGAATGGAAAAAACCCGGCAGCCGCCGGCCGGTAATCAATATATAAGGATAATCGTTATTAAGCTCGGGCACATTGTACGGGCTTTCCGGTGGCTCGCGAAACCGGGGCAGCGGATCATAGCCCCATTTTTCAAGAAGGGTCGAGTAGATTTCCAGCTTGCCGGTGGGCGTCGAAAACCCTTTTTCCTTATATTTTTGATAGAAAACTTCTCCGCGAATATAATCCATTGCTTTGAAATCCTGCCAGGTCATTCCCATGGGTTCTAAGATATAATCCAATCCGCCTTCGAAATTATCCCACCAGTATTCGCCCTGCCCGACCCGATGGGCAAGTTCATTCAGCATTTCATGGTCCGATCGGCATTCCCCGATCTCAACGGCTTTGCGGCGTGGCAGCAGGTACCCGTGGCGCTTCCAGAAATCGCCGATATAATCCATTTCCAACCAGGTGGCCGATGGCAGAACGATATCGGCAAGTTCTGCCGTTGGTGTTAAAAAGAAGTCGGACACCACCATAAACTCGACGCGTTCCAACGCTTCACGGACCTCTTTCGCATTGGCACGGGTTAACATCGGATTGGTACTGATCAGAAAAAGCATTTTTACCGCATAGGGTTCTGCCTTAATGATGGCATCCCAAACACATTTGGGGTTTATAATTCCAAAGTTTCCCGCCAGGCGGAATCGATCACCCCCCAAACGCTTGGCGGCCTGATTTTTGGCAAGCATTTTATGGGCACCGAATGTGCTCACATTGTTTATTTTCGGGGTCTTAAACAACATCTGCCCGCCGGGAACATCCAGATTGCCGGTAATGCCCATCAAGGCAATCAGGATGCGATCATTGTCCGCACAATTAATTTGTTGTTCAATCGCAACCCCCCACTGAATCCCGGCGGGTGAGGTTGTGGCATATAATCGGGCCGCATCAATAATTTTATTTTTGGGGACCCATGTGATGTCGGCTACTTTTTGCGGCGGATATTCATTGACCCGACGGACAAAAGCCTCCCAGCCGTGAACATGGTTTGCGACGAACGCTTTATCGTATAACGCTTCTTTGACGATGACGTACAGCATCCCATATGCGAGGGCTGTGTCCGTTCCCGGTCTTAGTTGCAGCCATATATCCGCTCGTGCGGCAGCCCGTGTCAGGCGCGGATCAACAACGATTAATTTGGCGCCATTGTCCAGGCTCACTGAAAAAGGCTCACCTTTATATTCGTCCGGATTACTGATAACCAGATTGTTGCCCCACAATATAATGCATTTTGGATGATTTTCGTAATCAACGACCGGATTGGTTCCGCATGTAATAATGCTTGTGGCGATTCGAGGGCCATAGCAAAAGTGGCCGGCTGTTAAAACATTGGGGGTACCCAGCAAATTGGCAAAGCGATAGATTGCGGCTTCATTTTCCCTTCCGGTACCGTATCCCATAACGATGGATTCGGCGCCGAATTTTTCTTTGTAATTTAGGATTCGCTCAGCAATCGCAGCCAGGGCTTCATCCCAGGAAATGCGCTCCCACTTGCCACTGGCTTTTGGGCCGACTCTTCTGACTGGGTATGTCAATCGATCCGGATGGTAAGCCAATTGAGGAGACGCGATTCCCTTACTGCATAGCGTGCCGTGGTTTATGGGGCAATCAGGGTCTCCGGCAATTTTTTTGACCACCCCATTTTGGGTGTATATCAAGACCCCGCAGCCGCCATGACACATCCGGCAATGGCTTTTGATAACCTGATCAAACCCGTAGGTTTCCATCTCTTTTTCGACATTTGAATATTTAAATTCAGCCACTATATGTCTCCGTTCAAAGTTCTGGGTTCAGGGTTCAAAGGTTCAATGTTCGCATATTAAGTTTAGAACAAATCATCTTTGTCTAATTGGTTTGATTGGTTTAATTCGATCAATTGGTTCGGTTTTAGCAAACCAATTCAACCAATGTAACAAATTAAACTAATTCAACAAGACTTTGAACCTCTGAACCTTTGAACGTCGAACCCTGAACCTATAAATAGAACTATATTTTCAAAATATGCCCCAAATGGCAGTCAAGGGTTCAAATTTTCGCATTATAGAGCATATTCGACCGGAAATCACTAAAAAAGCTTGCTAAAATGTAGCCGGATATTTTAAACACTTTCTATTCTAAATAAAAACATGAATTGGGAAGCGGATCATGGCAAAACATATCGGAATTGTCGCCTGCAGCGCCGAAGGTGCTGCGCTTTGTTATCGGACCATCTGCACCGAAGCCCCGACGAAAATGGGCGAGCACATGCATCCCGAGGTAAGCATGCATACACACGCTTTAGGAAAATACATGGTTCCGATTCGAAAGGGGGATTGGGAAAGCGTTGCGGATCTTATGCTTTCTTCGACCCAAAAAATTTCTCAAATCGGGGCCGAATTTGCGATCTGCCCGGACAACACTATTCATGAGGCATTTGATTTCGTAAAAGAGAAGTCACCCATACCCTGGCTTCATATAGCAGAAGCGGTCGCTATAGAGGCCCGAGAAGAGGGTTTTAAGCAATTGGCGATTTTAGGAACCAAATACCTTATGGGGGGGCCGGTCTACCCCGGCACGTTGGAAAAATTTAACATCACCTGCCAAATGCCTGATATAAAAGACCGCGAGCGAATTGACGATATTATTTTTACTGAACTTGTCAATGGCATTTTTACCGAAAATTCAAGACTTTATTTTAATAAGGTCATTCAGAATTTAAAAACCCGGGGCTGTGATGCGGCCGTGTTGGGTTGTACGGAGATCCCATTAATTGTTGATCCCCGTGATTGTCCCCTGCCGGTGTTAGATTCTACGCGTTTGCTGGCCCGCGCCGCTATAAAAGAAGCTTTGGTATAAAGTCATTCAGCAATCGCAGGAAGGGTATGGGAAAACAGGTATCAATTACAGGGGGAAGGATAGAAGGGAAAAAAATGAAAACCGGTTTGATACTAGTTGATATTCAGAATGATTATTTTGAATCCGGTCGCATGCAACTGGTCGGCATGGAAGCCGCCAGCGCAAAAGCAAATAAGCTGCTGGCTTTTTTTCGTGACAGCCGGTGGCCGACTTTTCACATTCAGCACTTAGCCGTCAGCGAAGGTGCAACTTTTTTTCTGCCGGATACAAAAGGAGCTCAAATTCATGACAGTGTTAAACCCCAATCGGATGATCTTGTCATACAAAAACACTATCCCAACAGTTTTCGAGAAACACCTCTTTTAAATGCGCTCAAGAATGCCGGGGTTGAACGGGTCGTCATCTGCGGAGCAATGAGCCATATGTGCATCGATGCAACCACAAGAGCTGCCGCTGATTCGGGATTTGGATGTACGGTTATACACGACGGCTGTGCAACCCGAAATCTCGAGTTCGGCGGAAAAAAGGTTTTGGCCGAGGATGTTCATGCATCTTTTATGGCCGCCTTAGACGCTGCCTATGCCAAGGTGAAAAGCTGCGAGGAATTTATTTCGAAAATTAAAAATGATGAATAAATTTAAAAAATGTACATTTTGCGGCCATCGCTGGCAATCGCGCAAAGATTTTCTGGAAGATGCCACAACGGAAATGATTGGCTATCAGGTGAATTTTGACAATTTGCACCTGGGTCTTTTTCTGTTCAATCATTTAGTCTGCGGGACAACACTCGCTATCCCTGCCGGGGTTTTCCAAGACCTCTACAATGGTCCTGTATATTCGGAACGGCTTTTAGACACAGAACAGTGCCCGGGGTACTGTGTGCATGAAAACCAGCTGGACCCCTGCCCGGCAAAATGCGAATGTGTCTATGTCAGAGAAATTATGCAGACAGTCCGCAATTGGCAAAAAAATGTTTGAGTTCTTGAGCGCCGGAATCCTCTTAGGCCTGGCGGCGGGATTTACACCCGGACCGCTCCTGGTGCTGGTTATATCAGAAACCCTCAGACACACCATAAAGGCCGGGATAAAGGTATCCATCGCACCTCTAATAACGGATATACCCATTATCCTACTTTCATTGTTGGTCCTAAACAGACTGGCTAATTTTAAAGTCATATTAGGCTGCATCTCGATATTCGGGGGGTTGTTTATACTTTATTTGGGCTATGAATGCCTTAAAACCAGGGGAGTCGAGTTAAATTTAGCCTCAGCCAGCTCTAATTCTTTCAGAAAAGGCGTGATCACCAATGCCTTAAATCCACACCCTTACATATTTTACATGACTGTCGGCGCACCCATCATT
>Ga0255055_10003306_pt1 | contig 10927 bp, 14 predicted proteins | sample JV7_2_27_MG_FD_188633 | JGI IMG/M metagenome (GOLD analysis project Ga0255055, IMG submission 188633) | Seawater microbial communities from Jervis Inlet, British Columbia, Canada - JV7_2_27 | ecosystem: Environmental > Aquatic > Marine > Inlet | place: Canada: British Columbia | collected... | reverse complement strand
GTTATAGAATATTCTGATTTAAATATATCCCAGAAATAAAAAAAGAGAGATGAGGGCTAATATTGTTTTATAATCTAAATTCAAGTTGTTGTAGTAGTTTTTGTAGTAATGGGAACAAATAAAAAAAAATTGTGGCAGATCTATTAAAGAATTTTTATGACATCTTTTTTCATCATCCCAATATTTTCAAATTCATCATGTGCGACCAATTTTATCGTATATTTTCCAAATCCCCGGTCATTCCAAAACCATTCAAAAGGGATTGTATAATCAGAATGTATAATCTCACCATTTATGATAAAGTCGATCCAAATATTTGGACTAATTAACTCCTTAGGTAAACATGCTTTAAGAGTTAATGATCCAATAATAATCGGATTAACAACCAATGGAAAATTTACATCTAATTTATCAAATAGATAAATTCTATTAGATTTAGGTTTCTCGAATAAATCTATCATATAAAATTCTTCAACTTGTAATTCTGAAGATCCAGCCCCATCTTCAACATAATATTCAACTATATATTTCCCAGCTGGAGCAAGGTTTTTCTCATCGATTATTTGGAATTTAATAGGTTTATTATTTAATCCAGTTATCCATGATCCATCACATTTATAGAATTCTTCATTCATATTGAATTTACTATTTGGAGGTCCCGATATTCTAAAATGAATCTGATATATTTCTTTATCAAAAAGTATGTGTAAAATGGATTTTGGAGTAATCCAGGGTTTATATAAAAATGGATTTTCAACATGAAGCAAGCATAAAGTCGGCTTTATTTCTAATCCATAAACTTCACTTATATATCTATCTTTGTTTAAATAATTGTTTAATTGCCATCGACTATATGTCCAATTATACTCAACTTCGACATATTTAAGACTATCAGGAGGAGGATCACTTGAATTATAGCTTTTATCATCATCAGAATCTGTAATCCAGAGTCCTAAAAAATAATCCCAATATTGAGTTGCATTATAATTTGGATCATATCCATAACCCCAACAAGTAATAGAATGAGGTCCAGTTCCATCAAGTTCTAGTAGAGATAATGTTGTTCCATGGCCATTCAACATAAAATCTCTCATTTCCCTTAAAACAAAACGATTTTGGATCTCGTGCAAGAAATAATCATTAAAATCAGCTGACGGCCAAAAATTACCACCACCTGGAACATCAACATCACTAAAATTAGTACCATTAAACCACCAAATCCAACCATATTTTACAATATCACCTTCATCTTTCCAATGATCTTGAAAATGCTGAAATATTTCATCTTCATCAGAAATTCCTACCACATTACCCCAATTTGTCCAATGTAATATATTTGAAGCAGAAGCAGCCCAACACAGTTTATCATCTTCTTCGTTATCATCAGTTTTTTCGGCATCACTCCAAGTTCCACCCCAATCATACCAAATAGCATAATGTTCACCTGAGGGCATTATATAAGTTTTAAAAGAAAAATCATAAGCTTCTCCAATACTTGATGAACCATTATGATATAGATTTCCATCAGCAAAATACCAAACAATTTCATTGTTATACTCAGGATTTACCTCAATAACATAGGTATCACCAACTATGAGCTCTATTGCGATATAATTATCAGTCCATAATTCAACCCACTCAGGATTAGTAGGTATATCATTTATATCTAAATACCATGTTTTAAGTGTATCACCCATTATACTATCCTTTTTTAGGTTTATACGTAATCCAGTATCATTGTTTCCTTGCTCAAGCATTATCTTTAATTCAATCTTAACTAGCTTTGACATTGAAGGTGTAAATTCCTGCCATTCAGATTCAGGTCCTGTGATATGTGTATTTCCTTGACATTGATCTTGATATTGATCTAATACACATGGTGGTTCATTCGAAAAATTATTTCTTGGTGATTGTTTATTTATATTTATTGTTGCAACATTCGGTAGTATAATTGTTCCTATGAGTAATATAATTATTATTATGATAACTTTTTTATTCATCATTTTTATTCCTCCCCTGTAAAATTATGGATTTGTTATAGAATAAAGTGATTTAAATATATCCCAGAAATAAAAAAAGAATGAAAAACAATTTGACTAACGTAAAAAAATTTAGTCTATATCAATTCTCTCTTTTTTGGTAATGTTATTTATCAATTGTTATTCTACCTAAAAATTTGTATTAATTTTTTTGATTAATGTTGTTAAATGCTACTGACAAAATTTAAAGTATAAGATCGTACAGTTTCGTATACCAAAAAATATAATTTATAGGGTATAATGCAGATGTCATATAATCATTTTAGATAATGAAAACAATTGATAAATATCATAAGTTGATTCCATATTTTTATATGAAATTTTATAAAGCATTAAAGAAAAGATTATGGGGGATGGAAAAACTTGCAGCTTGAGAATTTTGAAGAAATAATTGGTATTTTAGAAGAGGTTGAATTTCAGGAAAAACAAGGATTAGTTACGTTGGTGTTTACTTTTAGGAAGAAGATTGATTTGCCGATATCTGCTTGTGATAAAGATATTCCAGTACGTAGTATTGGTAAAAAAATTGCGATTATGAGACTTGATGGTGATAAAAAAATTAGACCTGTTAAAAATAAAAAAGTGTGAGGGGTGATTTAGTTTTGCTTGAATCTATTGGTTGTAAGATACCTGCTGAATTAAAGGCTAAAATAAATAATGAGCTTGATAAAATCGGTAAAACCAAATCAGATTTTTTTCGTGAGCTTATTTATAATTATATAGACGAGCATTGGTCAGATGATAAAAACCTGGTTAACCAGTCAGAAACACCGGTTAACCAGTTTTCAGACAAAGATGAATATAAGTACTAGTTATGAGGTTGATAGCTTCTTAAAGGGTTTAAAATAAAAATATGAAGAAATGAAATCTTTTTTGTTAAGAAGTATAATTTAATTTAAATCAATCTCCTCCTCCTTTTTTTGTTCCGAAAAGGTTATCTCATAGTTATTTTAGCAATAGTTCTAAGTTTAAACAATGACAAGGTAAAAATATTAAATATCTTCATTTGACGTTTATATGGTTAAGACCACGATTTTTAATACAAGTCTTCTCCTTTAATGAAAAATCTAAAATATTGAAAAGACACCTAAAGGAGAAGTAATATGTGATTTTAGGCTTACATAACCATATAAACTTAGTTAATCAATATTCCTTTTTGCATCTAACAATTCTTTACTTTTTGATTTTTTTCTTAAAAAAGGTATGATTTTTGACGTTTTTCGGCAATTATTGTGATATACGCGTTGATTTTTCTATATATATAGTTTATATGTATGTTTTTGCGTATCAAAATTCATAATTTAATTACTTCGAGAGTAACAGGAGTAAATCGTTGCCAAACATCGAGCTATTTTCGGCAAAACTTTATCCTTGGTTGAGTTTTTCCAATGTTTTGTAGAAATTACTACTATTTGATTTGGGGACTAATACATCCTAGTCATTTCCTTTTTTTTTATTTCTGGGATATATTTAAATCAGAATATTCTATACCAAAACTGGAAAAATGAAGAGGGAGGTAAAACAAATATGAAAGCGAAAATAATATGTATTTTAGTAATGACGCTGTTGATTGCAACTGCTATCAATGCAGTAGGGACAAGAAATGAAATAAAAAATGAAGAAAGTCTTTTAATGAGTGGACCTGAGATTGAATGGATGAATACCTATGGTGGAAGTCAATTTGATCAATTCAGATGTGTACAACAAACCAGTGATATGGGGTATATAGTGTTTGGTGAATATGAAGAATCGAATATGAATTATGCACGACTAATGAAGTTAGATTCTAATGGCGTTGAGGTCTGGAATGTTATAAACTATGATATCAATGCCAGTAGTTACGATGAAGCCGGGGAGCTGATGACCTATGTTATACAAACATCTGATGGTGGCTATTTAGCTAGTGGTTTTTCAAAATATTACTATACAGATGGAGAATCAGGTTTTTGGGGTAATTGTGGATTTCTTTGGAAAACTAATTCAGTTGGTAATACAGAATGGCTTAAATTTTACTTTGATGCAGATGAAATATTATGGTTGTGTATGTATGAGATGACAGAAGTCGATGATGGTTATATCGGTGGAGGTATGTCAGTTGATTATGTGGATATGAACCTGACTGATTGGACTCTAGATTTTATGATACAGAAGGTTGATTTTGATGGAAATATTGACTGGTATGAAACATATGATTTAGGTGGATGGGAAGTAGCTACTTCATTTGATATAACAGATGAAGGAAATTACTACCTATCGGGTTTGTATACAGAAGATAATATATGGATCAATGATGACGATGAATATCTTATGTTAGTGACAGATAGTAACGGAAATGAATTATGGCATAAGTTTCTTGGTGGTGACAAAGCTGAATATAGTCCCACTCGTGGCTGTGGTCAGACACCTGATGGTGGCTATACTATGTGTGGTTTTACAAAATCTTATACTGCTGAAGGTGGAGGAAACTGGGATATATGGCAAATAAAAACAGATTCAACCGGTAATATAGAATGGGAAAACCTCTTCGGTGGAGTGGGATATGAAAATATTTGGGGTATGCAGATTACATCAGATGGAGGACTTATCTTACCTATCGCTTATAATCTTGGAGGTATGAGTGGAACAAGGGATGATTTATTACTGGTAAAAACTTGTAATAATGGAAATATTGTTGTGAACGTTTTATTTGAGGAAAGTGGTCGTCAAATTCCAATATTTATCCGTGAAACAGATGATGGTGGATTTATTATCTGTGGTAGAACCGGGAATCCAGATAGTACAACAACAGATTCACTTCTTATAAAAATCTCAGCTTTTGATAACCAAAGACCTAATAAACCTGATACACCCTCTGGGCCAACAGAAGGTAAACCTGAAACTGAATATACATTTACTACAAGCGCTACAGATCCTAACGGTGATGATATCTCATATAAATGGGACTGGGGAGATGGCAATTATAGCGACTGGATTGATACGGGTGAAGCAACATATTCATGGGATGAAAAAAGCGATTATAATATCAAGGTTATGGCAAAAGACGAATATGGAGGCGAAAGTGACTGGTCTGATCCATTAACTATTACTATACCACGAGATAAAGCAATAAACATACCAATTCTACAGTTCTTACGGAGTCATCCTAACCTGTTCCCATTACTACAAAAACTACTACTGAGATTTAGACTATTATAACTAGCCCATCTTTCTTTTTTTTCTTTATTATAAAACAGTTGTTGCAATTAACATTTGTTATAGACATATTTATATCTGGCCTTTTAATTCCAAACCTGTATATTGGGGAGGAAAGACGGGAAACATACGAAATTATAAATGATGAAATTTTACGGATTCATTTTTATAACCTACCAATTTCAGGATATGGTTCTCCTAGAGATTTCATATACACATTTGAAAATGAAGATTTATTAATTTTAACTGCAACTGAAGAAATAGATTTTGATTCAGAGGGACACATTCTAAGTAGAATTAATTAAGGAGTTGATAGGAAATGAATAAGAAAATAATTGGAATTTGTATAATTCTTATTCTCTTATTTGTTGGATTAAGTGGATGTAATGAATCAAATAATTCATCCTCAGACGATATAAATAGATTAATTGGAACTTGGGAGTATGTTAATACTACTATTTTTTACATTGCGAGATACACTTTTTTTGAAAATGGAACAGCGGTTCTTAACAGTTCAATTATGAATTATCCATATTGGTATAATTATGAGATTTATAACAGTTCAAATATGTATATACTATATTGGTGTAATTATGAAATAATGAATGGTAAATTATGCTTAGAATATATAGAAACAAACTTATCAGGTTGTGGGACATATAAGTTTTCACAAGATTATACACTCTTGACTTTGGAGAGTATAGACGATCCTGGTCATCCTATAACTTTCAGAAAAATATCATATTACACATCTGATAACGAACAATTTAAGATAAATAGATTCGATATTTCACCAACGAGTATTAACGAGGGTGAAAATGCGGTTTTAACTTGGAATGTATCAAACGCTGATTCAGTTGCTATTAATAATGGGATTGGTATTGTTGAATTAAACGGTTCTATGGTTGTATCTCCTACTGAGTATACAGTTTATACACTAACAGCAATTAAGGATAATATGACTTTGTATTCAAATGCATTTATTGGTGTTATAATTGAGTTTGCATCGGTTGCAGGTGAAGGAACAGATAATCAAATCAAATTGGTATTGGCATCAGGTGGAGATGACTACGATGATGGTTATACTATCTCCGCTGGAGCAGACAATGAAGTTTCTATTTTTGTTAATGGTTCCAAAGCAATATTAACACCTGGCCTTTGGGAAACAGGTGGACAATTATTACTTGGATTAAATGGAGCTACTTGGACACAAGGATCTTACACCTGTCCAAAAGATTACTACGAGGTTACAGTAGCAATAAATAATACAGTTGTATTTGATGGAACAATTAGAGTAGGATCTTGGGAATATTGGTATGCATCAGTTGCAGGTGAAGGATTAGATGATCAAATTAGATTGATATTGGCATCTGGTGGATATGACTATGGAGATGGTTACAATATTTCAAATGATGTGGATATTTATATTATGGGTTATAGAGTGAGTTCATTTACTACAACTGTTTGGGAATTAGGTAGACAACTTTTATTTGGATTAAGTGGATCAGATTGGGTGGAAGGTGGAACTTGTCCAAAAGATGACTATGAAGTTACTATTGTAATAAAAGGTATGGTTGTATTTGATGGAATAATTAGAGTAGGTTAATCTTGAGGGAGGAAAAAATATGAATAAAAAATTTGTAATACACTTCGTATTAGGAATTATAGTGGCTTTAATAGGAGCGTTCATTATGTTTGAGGGTAGTATTCTTGGAGAGAATAATTCAGGCTTTGCAACTGTTATAGGTATTATCGGAATAGGTATAATTGGTTCATCCAGTATATGGACTTTTAAAAAGTAGTATTTGAGGAAGGTGAAAAAATGCCTGTTATTCATGTTAATGTCTGGAAGGGATTTGGAGAAGAGAAAGCCAAAACTGTGATTAAAGGAATCACTAAGGTCTTTGTTGATTTAGGTATCCCTGCTAGTGCTGTTGAAGTAATTGTTCATGAAATCCCTAAATCACATTGGGGAATAGAAGGCGAACCTGCTTCAGAGAAGTTCAAAGAAATTTCTTGATAGTTTGAGAGGGATATAAAATGAGTGAATGTAAATATCTTGATGATAAAACTCATGAATGTAAACTGGGTCATAAAATACCACCAAGTGGCTGTGGGAAAGATTGTGAATGGTTTGAACCAAGAGAACCAGGAATACCAGGACCACCGAGACCACCAGGGCCACCAATAATACCATAAGATGTTTTGATATTATAGGTTTGAGGGCGAAATAAATGGCAAGATATGTATGTATTGGATGTGGATCTGAAAGCAGCGATGACAATGTAGCTAATGAAACGTGTCCTTATTGCGGAGAACTAATGGCAAAAGAGAATAAAGTATCAACACAAGAAATCGAAGCAGAATGATTTGTAAAATCTGTGGTATAAACGAAACAGATAATCCTGATGGTATCTGTGATGATTGTAAATTCTCGATAATTTCTAGTGATGATATTCCACCAAGTTTCTAAAAAAGGTAATTATTTTGAAAAAGGTGACTGAAAATGAAAATCACTTGTCCCGCATGTAAAAGACGTATTCGTTTGAAGAAATCTAGGAATATTAAATGTAAATGTGGTCATGAATTTTCCTATTCAACATATTTTGGAAAAGATAGAGTTTTCCTAGTTGATGCTAATATTATTATTTATTCAATGAATAATGATCCTCAACGTGGTAAAAGCTGTAAAAAAATTTTATCCATGTCTAATATTGCTACTACTGAACGTGTTCTTAATGAGGTTCAAACCGATATTAACATCAAATTAAAAATATACAAGGTTAAAGAAATAAGTGAGGAATTAAAAGAGTTAAAAACAAATAAATTAAAACAACCATCTAGGAAAGATTTATCACTTATCCAAGCTGCCATCGATCATCCTGAGATAGGGGGCATTATTACATATGACCGTGATTTTAAAGCGATTGCTACTAGTGGTTTGATAAGGAGTATATCATCTAAATATGCAGCAAAATTTTTTGTTGGAAATGCCAAAGATTTTTTAAAAAAATATGGCATAAAAAATGATTTGAATAATTTGTGGAATAAACCAGATAGATAACCCTGATGGGACTTGAACACGTTTTTACTAGTAAAAAATACCTGATTTCTCCTATTGATGAATTTGGATTTTATTTTATTAATATTTTATTAGTATTACCCCAAGGTTTTCTAATGATTAATTTTTTATTATCCAATTTACCTAAAATTCTGGTAACCTTTGCTTTTGAAAAACCTGATTCATAGACAAGATCCTTTTGTAATATTTCATTTTTTTCAAGGATAATTTCATATAATTTTTTCTCATCACCATCTAAAACATTACTAACAATATTTTGTTTCTTAGTCTTTTTTTCTCTCTTATTGAAATCAACATAGAGTAGAATAAAACATACTGTAACAATAAAAGTGAGAATCATTAAAAATATTACTTGTAAAATAGAAAATGTAGCTGGTATTTCAACAAACTCAGGTGTACCACCATTAATTGATACATCAATTTTTGTAATAGCGTTTGAAAAAAATATAAATGCAATTGAAAACAGAGAAATAAATAAAAAAATTATATAAATTATTTGCCTTCTACTTTTTGTTTGAGAATAATCTATATGATTAATAATATTAGTTAAAGTATTTTGTTTATCATTTTTTTTCATCTTTTTGTTCAGCCAGGTAATCTTTGAATTCTGATATAGTCATTCCCATACTTTCAGCTTTTGCTTCATATAGTTCTAATAGATATTCTTTGTATTCTTCAACTGTCATCCCAAGGCTCTTTGCTTTTTCTTCGAATTTTCTGTATTTTTCCTTTTCCAGTTCTGCAATATATATTTTGTATTCTTCAACAGTCATTCCCATACTCTCTGCTTTTGCCTTCCATTCTTCAATTTCTTCTTTTTCCTGTTCTGCAAGATATTCTTTGTATTCTTCAACAGTCATTCCCATACTCTCTGCTTCAGCTTCAAATTCTGCAACTAAAAATTCTTTAAATTCTTCAACTGTCATTCCCATGCTTTCTGCTTTTGCTTTAAACTCTGCTGCCTCTATTTTTCCTTTTTCTGCTTTTAAATCTTTAACACCTTTAATACTATTATTAGATAGCACTCCAGTTGCTGCATATCCACTAACTGTGCCAATTAGTATGGCCAAGACACATACAATGGCAATTACATATTTTGTTTTCATTTTATATCATCTCCAAACATTTTTTATTTGATTTTTGTTATTGATGTAACACTACAATATATATCACTGAAACTTGTTTTATGTTAGATATTAATAATTGAAACAATATAAATGATTTATGTGAAACCAGTTTCAAAAATTAAAAAAAAAGAAATAAATGAGGAAGTATGAAGGAAGATATGCTATATTAATATGAAACGAACTATGTAAATTATAGATAGAGCAGTTTACACCAATTTTTTTCTCCCTTATCCAAATTGATATGTCTTAATTTAAAGATTTATTAGTGCTTGTATTCTTAGGAAAATATTCTGTACAATATGGAATAATTTTGAAAGTATTGGGAATTTTGCTATATCATTTGGTATGTTTTTTGCTCCGTTATCATTTTCCATTCCTTGAAATGATCCGGTTATCCAACCCCATTCCTTGTCACCACAGTTCTCATAAGCATTCTTCATTTCCTCGTCATTATTAATGGTTACAATAGTTCCATCTTCATATATAATATCTACTGGATACTGCAATACAGGTTTTTCTTTTTCATCAGGATGTTCCTTGTACCAAACTTTAATTAATTGGTTTATTTCCTCTTCAGAGTTACCTGTGATTATAGTTCCATCAGGCATCATATAAGATATAGGATACACAAAGTCAAAGCATTTGTTATCTTTCCACCATAATCCTTGGAAATCTTCTTTATTTTTTTCAAATTTATATGAACCTTCAAAGATAATTGGCTCTTCATCAAATATAATTTTTATTTCAAAATAGGTTTTCTTGCATCCCTTAAATATACCGGTGAATACTCCTTCTTGTTCACCGCTAATTACGGTTCCCTCACATGTTAAAATTTTATTTTCTTTTTGATAATTACCATTTAGATAATATAATGGTTCTTTATTTTTTTCAATACCAATTTCAGCATAAAAATCCCCATCATTCTGGTATGGTAAAATCACATCATTCTCTTTTATCTTTACTTCTTCATCATTATGATAAGGTATTATTTTGTCGTTCTCTTCCGCCTTTAGTTCCATATCAGTTTTTATATTCTTTTCTTCCTGTGTCTGCCATGCATACACACCTGCTGTACTAATTATTAATACAAATGCACAAAAAATGGTTATTAAATATTTTTTTTTCATTTTATATTACCTCCAGAGATTAAACCTCTTAACCAGATAAAGGTGAAACAATATAAATAATTTATATGAAACCAGTTCCAAAATTAGAAAATAATCAAATAAAGAGGCAAGGTTTAAACTATTTTACTGGTAAAAAGGAGTAAGGGACACTTTTTCAAAAAATATCGTTTCTCTCCTGTTAAAAACGTTAAAAAATGCAGGGGACGAGAGTTCAATTCCAAGTTCAAATCTCATTTTAGTGATAACTATTGACGATATTGGTCACTGAGATGAAGTTTTTATGAAATAAACCGAAAAATCCTTCTGCGATAATAATATTAACTTTAGTTTGGATGGTTGGGATGCAAGATTGGCCTCTTG
>Ga0255055_10003305_pt1 | contig 10929 bp, 8 predicted proteins | sample JV7_2_27_MG_FD_188633 | JGI IMG/M metagenome (GOLD analysis project Ga0255055, IMG submission 188633) | Seawater microbial communities from Jervis Inlet, British Columbia, Canada - JV7_2_27 | ecosystem: Environmental > Aquatic > Marine > Inlet | place: Canada: British Columbia | collected... | reverse complement strand
TACGGCCTTTTCAATATCCTTTCTTGAATGAATACCATCAATGAAAACCAGGTCTGCACCAGCTTCAAGATATTGGTTACACCTGCGGATAGCCTCATCTAAGCCTTTGGTCTGATAACTGTCTGTGCGTGCATTGATAACCAGATCCGGGTTGAGTTCATCTCGAATTTCAGCGATGGCCCTTATTTTCCCAATCATCTCCCTTGATGAAATCACCTCTTTACCGTCCATGTGACCGCACCTTTTTGGAAAAACCTGATCTTCGATATTAAAACCGGCGATGCCCATACGTATAAGCCGCTTCACAAACCAGAGTGCGTTAACTACATTCCCGCCGCCTGTATCGATATCAGCCATGACAGGAATGTCGACTGCTTGGACAATGTTCCAGGTTGCAGCCATGATATCTTTCATTTGCAATATCCCGATATCAGGTGCACCGAGCCATGATCCAGCCAAACCGAACCCGCTAACCTGAACGGCCTCAAATCCTGCTTTTTCAATAATCATTGCACTCATGGCGTCGTGGCACCCGGGAACAATAATGGCTCTTCTTTCATTTATTTTTGCTTTTAAAATTTTGCTTTTTTTATCCATTTTTCCTCCAAAAAATTAATCAACTAAAATAGAAAAACCGGGATTCCATTATCCCGGCTTTGAATTTTAAGGCACGCTGATAAACCAGAGCAATGCCGTGGTTACAGTGACAACTAGACCCGTGAGGGTGAAGCCCGCATGAAACATACCGGCATCGCCGAAAGCGCCAATCATCGTCGGCAACGCACCAGCTCCCAACAGCATCGCGGCAGGCATGATCAAGGCAACGATGAGATTGCGATAACTGGCTGGTACGATATCGGTCAATATGGTATATGCGGGCGGAAAAAAAGCGGTCGACAGCAGCGGCTGTAAAAACAGCGGAAGCCACAACCAGTTATTCATCGCCAGGCCCATCAGCACAGTGGCGATCCCGGTGAGAAAAATATCTACTGCCAAGACCGGCTGGGCCCCAAAACGATGGGTAGCCCACCCGGCAACGAATGGAGAAAACATCGCGGCAATTCGCGAAGCCGATAGGATAAAGTTGGTTAAAGTCTGATCCATCCCTCTTTCAGCCTGCAAATAGAGAGGTAGCATAGAATACACGCCCGTGTTGGCCCCCACGCCTAAAATGAAAAGGATTAGCATCATCCAGAAAGCCGGATTGGAAGCCACGTATTGCATGTTTTTTGCCGTAGGGGGTTCGCCCCGATAATGTCCGGTCGACGACCATAATCTGTTAAAGAGTCCGAACGCAAACAATCCCAGGGCGACCGGCCATAATACCACTCTCCAGGAACCCCACCCTAATAGGGCTTCGACCAGAAGAGGACCCGCAATAAAACCGAGACTGGGTGAAATTTCGTGAAATGAAAACGCCTTCCCGAAATCTTTCGGATCCAGACGGTAAGTCAGGCTGGCAATTCCGGAAGGCAGATACAGTCCTGCCGTTACGCCGATAACGATTAATACCACCACCAAATAGGTCAAAGAGGACGCTGTCATTGCCGCAAGCAGGGCCAGACCGCAGAAAAAGCACGATAGGACAACCGTCTTGCGGTGGTTAAAGCGCGCGGAGAGATAACCGGAAACGAAAAGGCCGATAAAATAGCCGATCGTAATCATGAGGAAAAGCGATCCGGCTACTGTATGGTGGATCCCAAGGTCTTTCTCGATATTTGGCAGTAAAGGGCCCCAGATAAGGCGTGCCAGGAAGTTAAATAAAAAAGTACCGGCTAGGATCAGAATGGGAGTTAGCCTGTCGTGAAAAGGGACAACATTGTTGGTCACTTCATGGCTTTGACTAGCGGTATCGTTCAAGATGCCATCCACCCGCCGTCGAGAAAAATCACCCGACCGGTTACCAGGCTGACTTTATTGTTAAGCGGAAACAGATCGCCATCTGCAAGTGACACTTTCTCTTTTTCTCCCGTCGAACCAACAGCCTGACATCAGCCAGGGGCCAATCAAGCCTGCACTCAAAAGGTTTCCGTATTGTAAAACTCACCGAAAATTTCTTCATCGGAAGGACGATCTTCCTGGATCGGCCGGCTCACCCAGGTTGTATTCATATAATGTTTCAGCGAAATGTTTTCACTGGTCACGTTGCCGCCCCAGGTACCGCAGCCCAGGCTCGAGGTCATCGGCATGCCGTTGGTAAACGAACCGGCATTGGCTTTAGATTGAGGCTGTCGCACCATCATGCGGCTGACCGGTGCGGTCAACGCCAACTGATGAATGTGGTCGTCATTGAATGAATAAATGCCGCAGGAGTGACCTTTGCCGCCGACAGCATATATCTGTTTGATCATTTCCAATGCCGTATCAAAGCCGGCATATTTGTAAATAGCCATGACCACACAAAGTTTCTCGCTGGAAAAGAGATGTTCTTTTCCAATCTTATCCTGCTTGACGATGATAAACTTCCTGTCGGCGGGAATCTCAAAGCCGGCAATTTTGGCAATCTGGACGGCGGGCTGGGCGATGGTATCAATAGTACGGTGCCCTTCGGAATCCCACAGGGCCGCCTCCAGCAACTTCTTCTCCTCGTCTGAGGCCAGATAACCGCCTTCTTTTTGAAGCTGTTCCAGTAACTTATCATAGACGGACGCCTCCACTACCAAATTGCCGTCGGCGGAACAGCCGGAGCCGAAATCGGATGTTTTGCTCATGCGTGTGTTTCGGGCGGCCTCCTCAACATCAGCGGTCTCATCGATCAGCATGGTCGAGTTGCCGGGACCGACCCCGTAGGCCGGTTTGCCGGAGCTGTAAGCAGCTTTGACCATCGCGGCCCCACCGGTGGCGATGGTCTGATCGCAAATAGACATCAGATACTGGGACATGGGAATACTCGGTCTTTCGACACACTGGAATACATTTTCAGGTGCGCCCAGTTTTTTAAGGGCCGTCCGCATGGCCTGCACGGTTTCGTATGTTGTCTTTTTACTTCTAGGGTGCGGGGCAAAAATGATCGCGTTTTTTGCCTTCAGGGCGTAGATGCCGTTGCCGGGCGGCGTCAGGGCCGGGTTGGTCGTGGGGACCAGGCAGGCGATAACGCCGACAGGTTTGCCATATTTGATGATACCCCTTTCGGGAATTTCTTCGATGGCACCCATGCTCTTTTGTCTGAGTGCATCTCTGAGTATGCCGATAATCTTAAACCGCTTGGCCGGTCTCCCTTCCCGGTCTCCCATGCCGCTTTCGTCCACCCCCATCTGAGCCAGCCGGGTAAACGTCTTTTCGTTGGCCGTGGCCCAGCCGACGGCTTGGCACAGACGGTCGACCGTGGCCTGGTCATAATCTTCGATCGCTTTCATCGCAGTTTGAGCCTTTAGCAGTAGCTCGTCGGCATATTGCTTTTCTTCATCCGTCATTAGTCTGGGCATTTTTCCTCCATGGTTGCAATTAAAATAATATACTAGTTATATTTTTTGCGGTTATTCCGTTTCAGTATCAGCCGAGTCGACTCCCTGACAAATGCCGCCACGCTTTTTATTTTATAAGCACCACCCTAGTCGGTACTCACATGTGACACCTTCTTGCCGGGAGAATAGATGTCGAGGATGTTCCAGTACCCGTCTGTTGGAACCGGGTTGTTAATCATCGCAACATCGATGACAACAGGCTTGTTGGCCTTGATGGCATTTTCAAGAGCAGGCTTGAACTGCGCTGCAGATTCGATTTTTACGCCTTCCAAACCGTAGGCCCGTGCAATGGCAGCATAATCCGGGGAAGTGGATTTTCCCTCCTTCTCGAATACGGTGCCATAGGTCGTATCGAAATGGGCCTTTTCAAGACCTGCGATGGTTCCAAAGGCATCGTTGTTCATGATTACCCAGACCACCGCCACGTTCTCGTGATGCGCCGTCGCCAACAACGCCGGGTTTTGTCCAAAACCGCCATCTCCGATTAAGGCGACAACAAGCCGGTCCGGCCTCGCAATTTTAGCGCCGATGGCTGCAGCACCACCGAATCCCATGGTCGCGTAGCCGCCGGGTATTAGAATGCTGCCCGGCTCATAAATGGGAAATTGCTGCCCGACCCCGTTTTTGTTCCATCCCACGTCCGTCGTAATTATCGCATCCCGGGGTAAAACCTCACGCACCTCCGCCAGGATCCGCTCGGGCATCATCGGAAAGGCATCGCTTTGCTCCATCTCTGTATTCTGCTTTTTAAATTCTTCCCTGTAGGCAGCGATCTCCCGGGACAGTCTTTCCCTTTGAATACCTTCGGGGTAAAGCTCTTTGGCAACCCGGAGCAGGTTCGCAAGCGACTGTTTCAGATCGGCAACAACCCCGATTTCCACGGGGTAATTCCGCCCGATCTCGCTCGGCTCGATATCAATTTGAATCAGCTTGGTGGGCGGGATGCTAAAGGTGTATTCCGGATACCAGGAACTGCAGTCCGCTTCCTTAAAACGCGTTCCCAGACCCAGGACAATGTCCGCCTGTCTGCAAGTGTCATTGATATACTGGGTTCCCCAAAACCCGGTCATCCCTAAAGTAAACGGATGATCGTCCGGAAGCGCTCCTTTGCCCATGATGCTGTGTGCAACCGGAATGCTCAGGTGATCGACAAAATCTCTCAGTTCTCCGGCAGCATCGGCCAGCACGATGCCGCCACCTGCATAAATGACCGGATTCCCGGCAGCCGCAACCTGACGAACAATCTCTGCGGCGGTTTCGTTATCAATTGATGGTTTACGCAGCGCCCGGGTATTGTGTTTCACCCGTTCAAAAAACGATACATCCACCTCCTTTGAAAATATATCCATCGGCACATCGACCAGTACCGGTCCGGGTTGGCCACTTTCCGCCAACTGGAAGGCCTTTTCAATAATCTCCGGGAATAGTTCCGGACGCTCCACACGCCAGGCGCGCTTAACAAAAGGCCGGTAGATTTCATATTGCGAACCGTCCGAATGCAGATTGACTTCCTGATGGGGGTGCTTTCCGTAGTAATGACTGGGGATGTCCCCGGCAATGACAACAATTGGAATACAATCCAGAGATGCATTGGCAATACCCGTCGCAGCATTGGTCAAACCAGGGCCCAGATGGCTTAAGACCACAGAAGCTTGACGCTTGGCCCTGGCATAGCCGTCGGCTGCATGCGCCGCGATTTGTTCATGGCGAACATTGATGAATTTAATAGAACTTTTCTCCAAAGCGGATAGAACGGCAATATTCGTATGTCCGCAAAGGCCGAAGATGTGTTCGACGCCCCGATCTTCAAGGTACTTGATTAATTGATGTGAAACCAGATCTTTCATACCAGCCTCTCTTCCTGATGCATTAAGATTATGGGTGACAGTCACTTTTATGTATTTTATCCCGCTTTATCGCTATTTATGTTACCTGCGCATTTTTGCGCTTGAAAAGTTTCAAAAACCATGGCCAAAGCTTGGTCTGGCTGATCAATATGAAAATAACCGCTATGGTTAAAACGAGCGATATAGGATGGGTCACCAGTTCAAGCAAAAAAGCCGGGAAATTATTCCGAGTCGCCTTAGTTACTGAAGAGGTGTAAAAAAATCTGCGCTGGTCCACCCAGTATTCGCGGAAAAAGCCGTTCGACCAAATAGAATAACATAATTGAAAAAAGTATTCGGAAGCAAGTTTTTTGCTTGAATTAGTGGAAAAAATATGTATAAATTCCATCTATCAGAACAATCTTTTGCCGAACAGAATAATTTTGCCATATGAATTTGTCAACTGTTTTTTTAATTAATATGACTGAACATGGCATCAGATTTATGAGGAGATCACGGAATATATAGAAGCTGGTTAATAAATACGAATCTTCGTGCAATGATGCATCTTTACGCTAATTGAGAAGGAGGAAGAATCAAAATGGGTTACGAATTTTCACTCGCACACCTCACGGTCCTGCAGTGCACACCTCACGAGATGGTTGAAATTGCGGCTAAAACCGGCTACCAGTATGTCAGCATTCGCATGACAGCGGTCACGGCCGGTGAACGAACCTATCCTCTCATGGACGATCGTAAGATGATGAAGGAAACGAAGGCGCGCATGGCTGATACGGGCGTTCGGGTTCTCGACATCGAACTGGCCCGCATGGATCCCGCTACCGAACCGGAAACCTATCTTTCTTTCCTCGAAGCAGGTGGTGAACTGGGAGCTCGCTCTGTTATCGGCCAGATCCCCGATCCTGATCGTGAGCGGGCGACGGAGCGCTTCGCCAGACTCTGCGACCTGGCCAAACCCTTTGGTCTGACTGTCGATCTCGAGTTTCCCTCATGGACGGAGACCCCTGATCTAAAAGCGGCCGCAACCGTGCTCGAAGCCGTCAACAGGCCGAATGCGGGCTTGTTGGTCGATACCCTCCACTTCGACCGTTCCAGGTCCAGTTTGGAAGACCTCAAAAACCTTCCGCGCGAATGGTTTCACTTCGTTCACCTCTGTGATGCCGCCAGGGAGATCCCGACGACGACAGAAGGGCTTATCCACACCGCACGGGCCGATCGCCATTTCCCCGGTGAAGGCGGCCTGAACCTTCGCGAGATACTGGATTGCATGCCTGTCGTTCCTTACTCACTTGAAATTCCGAATGACGCCCTCATGAAGGAATTAGGGCCGGAAGAATTTGCCCGTCGAGCCATTAGAGCGTCAGAGAAATATCTTGCAGATTAATTGATAAAACCATTCAGGTGCAAGTTTTGGCTTGCATTGCCGGAAAAGATATGTATAGGTTCCATCTAACAGAATAATTCTTTGTCGAGTAGAATAATTTTTGCTATATGAATTTGTCACCAGTTTTCTAAATTAAAATGATTGAACACTGTCATCAGATCAATACGGAGCTAACTGATGCAGCTTGACGGCGCAACTAAAATATACGGCATTATGGGGAAACCGGTTTCCCACAGCCTGAGTCCGGCAATGCACAATGCTGCATTCCGGGCTCATGGCCTGAACAGGGTTTATGTTGCGTTTGAGGTGACGGATGTCGCGCGCGCATTGGATGGGTTCCGGGCCATTGGCGTCGGCGGCGTCAGCGTGACCATACCGCACAAACAGGCGGTCATTCCACATCTGGACGCCATTGATCCTGTGGCGCAGAAAATCGGGGCGGTTAATACGCTGTTGATCGAAGACATGCATATCCGCGGCTATAATACCGATTGGATCGGTGCCAACCAGGCCCTGGAGATGATCGTTGATCTACCGGCGTCCACGGTGTTGGTGCTGGGGGCAGGCGGATCCGCTCGGGCCATCGGTTTCGGTCTAAAAGAGAAAGGGGCGACGGTGATTCTGGCCAACCGGACCCTTGCCAAAGGTCAGGCGCTCGCCAGAGATCTTAATTGCGAATGCTATCCCCTTGAAAAAATGAAGGATTTGAAAGCTGATGCGCTGGTGAATGCCACTTCCGTCGGTATGACGCCGAATATGGATGCAACATTAGTACCCAAAGCAGTTCTGGAAAATGTCCCGGCCGTCATGGACATCGTATACTCGCCGTTAGAAACCCGGCTTCTGAGAGAGGCGAAACAGGTCGGATGCAAGACGGTTAACGGAACCTATATGCTTCTCTTCCAGGGCGTTGCCCAGTTTGAATTGTGGACCGGCCGGAAGGCGCCGGTTGATGTTATGAAGGAAAATCTGTTCACCCGGTTGCAGGTAAAATAGGCGCAGTCTTGCAAGCGGCGAGCGATAAAGACCGTTTGCAGCGCATTTTAATCGAGTTCAGCATTCGGTGTGGGGCCTAAGATGCGGCCGCTGCCGTCAAAGCAGGTTTTTTCAATATGTGAAACCGGCGGGAAAGGATTACGTGATGACCAGCACTGAGACAGGCGCAGAATTGCTTCTGGAAGACGAGGCCCTCAGAGACGGCCTCCAGATGGAGTCCCGCATCTTCAGCCTTGAGGAGAAGCAGCATATTTTTCAAATCTTAAAAAACGCGGGCCTGAAACGCATTCAGGTGGGATCCTTTGTTCATCCCAAGGTGGTGCCCCAGATGGCCGATACCGACGAACTCATCCAAATCCTCGGTAATCAGCTAGACACCGTTATCTCGGCCTTGATATTAAACGAAAAGGGGCTCGAACGGGCCTTGAACTGCGGGGTTTCTCACGTGAGCATGTCGGTTTCGGTCAGTGATACCCACAGTCGTAAAAATGCGGGACGTCCGACGGCCGAAGCCCTGGCCGCCATGACGCAGCTTATTCGCCAGGCCCTCGCAGCCGGTCTGGATGTTCGTGCCGGATTGCAGTGTGCTTTCGGCTGTGTGTATGAAGGTCAAATTTCAGAGGATGCAGTTCTGGCGGTTGCCGAACAAATGGTTGGCGTCGGGGCCGCGGAAATTAACCTGGCCGACACGACCGGCATGGCAACCCCCCATACGATCCGGCATTTAATTCAGAAGTTCCAAAAAGAATTCCCGGATGTACGCATCTCACTTCATCTGCATGACACGCGAGGCCTGGGACTGGTCAACATGTTCAGCGGTTATGAGGCCGGCGTGCGCATTTTTGACGTTTGTACCGCAGGCCTGGGCGGTTGCCCTTTTGTAAAAGGGGCCGCCGGAAACGTGCCCACCGAAGACGCCGTGAACATGTTCGAGTCCATGGGCATTTCAACCGGTATTGATCTGATGCGCATTTGCGAGGCGACAGCATACCTGGAATCCGCCTTGGGACGCCATCTTCCGGGGCGGATGCAACGGGTTTTACATTATCAGCAAAACTGTGATGGAGGATGAAATGAGACTTCAAAGCGAAACCAAAGTTACGGTAAGGGATAAGGTAATTGGTGGACCGGATCCTGTGATCTGTCTGCCGCTGGTGGCCAAGGAAAAGTCGGAGGTGTTGCGTCAGGCCGGAGAATTAAAACAGTTCGAACCTGATCTGGTGGAGTGGCGCATCGATGGCTACGAAAATGTCGAAGATGTCGAGGACAGCCTTGAAACACTGAAGGCGCTGCGGGAGAAAATCGGAAATATCCCGTTAATATTTACCTGCAGGATTGATGCGGAAGGCGGCTTTAAACAAATCAGTGCAGACATAAGATTAAAACTGATGCAAGCGGCCATCGGATCCGGGCATTTGGACCTTGCCGATGTCGAAATGTGCAATGAAACGGCTTTCATTGAAAACATTAAAGATACTGCCGGACGCTATGGAACCCGGCTGATCTTTTCATATCACAATTTCGACCAAACCCCCGATGAAGCGTTTATCTTCGACAAACTGGTGCAGGCCCAGGCGATGGGGGCCGACATCGCCAAGGTGGCCGTTATGCCGAAAAATTATAAAGATGTGCTAATTTTGTTGAATGCCACCCTGAAAGCCAGAACGGAACATCTTAGAATACCCATCATCACGATGTCGATGGGACCCGAGGGAGGGGTGACGCGGCTGGCCGGCGGGTTGTTCGGATCGGACCTCACCTTTGCCATCGGAAAGGAAGCCTCCGCACCGGGGCAAATCCCCATTGGTGTGCTTCGGCAGGCAATGACAATGTTGTACGAGTAAAATGAGTCTCAATGTATTTCATGCAACCTTGTTAAAGAAGATGGAGTCGTGTGCGATGCTGGAAATTAGAAATCCTCCCAAAGAGTCTACAAAGCAGATTGAAAGCGTTGATAAGGCGCTGAGCATTCTTGAGTGTTTTTCGGATAAAGTAACGGAGTTGTCCCTCAAACAGCTCAGCGAAAAAACCGGTCTGTATAAAAGCCGCATCCTGCGCTTATGCGGGACGTTAATGGCGCACGGATTTGTCATCCGTCTGCAGGGATCCTTATACAGACTGGGCCCCAAACTCATGATGCTCGGAAAGGTATATGAGCGATCCAACTCACTGATTTCTATAGCCCGGCCCATTCTGCGGGAGCTGGCCTCTATCACGGGGGAATCGGCCAAACTCTTTGTCATTCAAGGAGCCAAGCGTATCTGTCTCGTCAGAGAAAAAGGCACCTATCCCCTTACCTATCACGTTGAGGAAGGCGAAAGTTTTGAACTGTACGCCGGAGCCGGTGGGAAAGCGCTTCTGGCCTATACTTCCAAAGAATTTCGCGATCAGGTATTGGGTGAAAAAGTATTACAAAGGCTGACGCCGACAACTATCGTTGAGCGCAGTCGCCTGGAGGAGGAGTTTGCGGAAATTCGTGAGCGAGGTTATGCATCCAGCAGCGGTGAGATTTTCACAGATGTTGCCGGCATGGCCGCGCCTGTATTTGATCATGAGAACAATGTATGCGCTACACTTGCCATTGCCGGTCCAACGCAGCGATTCACTGAAGATCGACGCCAGGAGATGCTTGATAATCTGTTGACCTCTGCCCGCAGGCTATCCCAGTTGCTGGGATACATTGGTTAGAAGCGGCTTCAAAACACCAGGCGGTGCCCAACAGTTGCATTGAAGCGGTTTGCGACCCGCTTTGCTGCTTATAGAGGGATTCACATATAAGGAGGCATTCGGTATTTGTTTATAGGCACACAGCGTAGAACATCATAACCCATGACAAAAGGAGAAAAACGGGATAGGGATTACGTAAGATTTGGGTGTGTCACACAGGAGTTTTCAGGTGCAGCAAATCGGCTGCTCTATTATCTGCCCATTTCGGAAATGTATTACTTTCCTAATAATAGCAGCTGGTTAATATTGGCGTCTATTATAGGGACCAAATCAACCATGGATTCAGTGAATCCAACAACCCAAAAGGAGGCGAATATGTTTCGTACAAAAGTGGTGTTAAGTATTGCTTTGATAATCGCTATTTTCTCGGCAGCGGCCATGGCGGGACCGACGATCAAACTGGGTCATGTTGATCCTGCATCATGGCAGAGTTCCAAAAAAGGGGCGGCCGGGACCATTTTTAAGAACATCGTCGAAGGGGAGTCCGATATTTCGGTCGAGCTGTTTCCGG
>Ga0255055_10003304_pt1 | contig 10929 bp, 6 predicted proteins | sample JV7_2_27_MG_FD_188633 | JGI IMG/M metagenome (GOLD analysis project Ga0255055, IMG submission 188633) | Seawater microbial communities from Jervis Inlet, British Columbia, Canada - JV7_2_27 | ecosystem: Environmental > Aquatic > Marine > Inlet | place: Canada: British Columbia | collected... | reverse complement strand
GGTGGCTCTCCGGGAGCTCGATTCTCGAACCCCCTTCGATATCTATGATCACCCGCCTTCCATCGCTCTCCTCCATGAAAAATGAGCCGTCCGGTCGCGCGTACGCGTACCGATAACCCTCCCGAAAGAGAATCTCGGTTTCCTGGGTCCGCGGATCCCAACGGCTCACGACGCCGCCCCTTGTCACCAGCAGCCGGCCGGTCTGGTCAAAGCTCCAGGCAGAGTCGTCAGACAATCCCTCTCCGGGTGGGTCGATCACCCACCGCTCACCGGTTTCGAGATCGAGGACGTTCCCCCTCGGGGTATCGTCGTCGGCATACCGGTTGCTGACGAGGTAGCGGCCGGATGGGTCCAGCCTGGGACTGTTCGGGAAGCCATCCAGGATGATCGGGTCGCCACCGTCAAGGGGAACCTTCCACAGCGCCCCGGAACCGCCGTAGACCAGGAATTTCCCGTGCGGATCCACGGCGAGACCCCTAACAATCTGAGGAGTTGTCTGAAAGACAACATCCGGCTCGAGCCCGGCGCCCGCCGACAGATCCCACGACAGAACGATCCCGTCGTTCATCCCCTGGGTGAAAAGTCGAGAACCGTCTGCGGCGAAGACAGCGACCCTGACACCGCCCTCGTGACCCCGCAGGAATCGACAGTACGGGCTTTTCACCGGCCACAGATACAGACCGAGACCGACACTCGCGGTTGCCAGCCAGTGGCCGTCGCCGGTGAAGGTCATGTCCCACATCCTTAACTCCCGTCGGCCGAAAGGAAGTGGCTCGGCGCCGACCGGGCCGTCGAGGTCCCACAGAATCCCCCCCCGGCTCGAGTGGGCAAGGAACGTCCCGTCGCGGCTGAAGGCGGTGGACGTCGTGGCTCCCCGTGCACGAAAGCTGCGTTCGGGTTCGCGACCATCGCCATCGATGGGCCACAGCAGGAGGTTGCCGCCGGAATCACAGACCGCCACCCGGTCATTCACCGGGTCGAACGCAATCTTAGTCCAGTCACCGAAGACCTCCGGGTATCGGCCGATGATTCGCGGCGGCTCGCGGCCGAGGGTCTCGAGGCGGTGGAGGTGGAGCTCGTTTCGGATTCCCACAGCCAGCAGGCCCCGCGTGAGATCAGGCGCTGCCAGGGGTGATTTCGTCGCGGTCACTGTCCCGAGGAGCTCGGCCTTACCCCCGTCGAGCGGCACTCGGTGCAGCATATAGCGACCAAGCTGTTCCGAGGGCGGCGCACCGTCCGCCTTTCCTTGAAAGAACATCGACAGAACGTTGGCGCCGTTGCGATCCAGAATCCCGTACCCCCGAGAATCGAAACCATCGGGGAGCTTGGGGGCCTCCAGAACGTGCTCAAGCTGCCACCCATCTGTCTCCCAGACCCGGAGCTGTCCTCGTGCGTGGACCGCTCCGCCGACGAGGCGTCGCGCGTCGCGGGAGAAGCTCTGTCCAACGGCGTATGGTTTGCCTTCGAAGTCGTCAAGTACCACGGAGGGCTCGAGCTCGCGAGAGAAGACCTTGAGCAACCCGTTGGTGAAGCCAACGGCCATTTTTGATCCATCCGGAGTGAACGAGATGGAACAGGATCCTTTGCCACCCGGAACCACGGTCGCCGGCGGTCCGGCCCACAACGCCTTGAGCGCCAGGCGGCGGGCCTCGGGTGTGTCCGCGAGCTCGAGGCTGGCGATGGCGTAGGCGAGGGCTTGGGTCCGCTCCTCAGAAAGTTCCACGTGGCCGAGGGTCAAGAGCTTGGAGGCCTCGGCGCGGCGAGTCTCCTCGACGCTGCGGCGCCAAAGTGTCCCGACGACCGCCAAGACCGTGAGCATCGTGGCGAACGCCGCGGCCGCGGCGATTCGCCGACGGCGTTTGCGACGGGTAGCGAACGAGGTCATGGCCGCGGCAAAGTGCTCCTCGATGTCGGTCAGGCCGCCCGGGTAGCGCTCTCGCCAGAGGGCAAACTCGCGATAGGCGGTTCCGGTCCACAATCGGTCGTCGTGCCTGCCGCGCTCGTGCCAGGATTGCGCGCTTTGTCGCAGCTCGTCGCGGAGCTGCGCGCCCTCCTGGTCCTGCGTCTGCCAGCGCACCAGGCGCGGCCAGTTGGCGAGCAGCGACTCGTGGATGATCTCTACGCGCCTCGTCGGTTCTTCTTCCGCTTCACGAACCTCGTAGGAAGTGAGCAGTCTCGCGTCGATGAGCTCGCGCAAAACCTCCTCGGCCGCCGCATCACGGGAGGGGATAAACCCCTCCCCTACGGTTCTTTGAGAGGGCGTGGCCTTCAACTTCGTAGGGGCGGGGTTTATCCCCGCCCTGCTGACGTCGCCTGCATCGAAGACAGAAAGGAGCTCGCTCCATTCACGTACCGCGCGGGTGCCCTCGGCGGTGACGAGGTTGCGGAAGAGCTCGCGGACGATGGCGATGTGTTCCGATCCGATGCGGTCAATAGTGGCCTCGGCGTGGCGCGCCAGGGCGCCGGCGACGCCGCCGATGTCGTGAAAGGCCTGGCGGGTCAGCAGGCCGCTGTCGCGGTCGCGTTTCTCCCAAAGCCTGGCGGCGGCAAAGGCCAGCAGCGGCAACGCACCGCGTTCGCCCTCGACTTCCGCCAACATCTCTTCTACCAGCTCGTCGTCCTCGAAGCGGTAGCCGCACTTTGTCGCCGGTTGGACCAGGGCTCGACGGAGGTTGGCGCCCACCGGCGGGTCGAGCACCGCCAGCTCGTGGAGAATCGGCCGGAGCGGCTCCAGGGAATGGCAGAGTGCCAGAAAATCGTCGCGCATGGAGAGCAGCACGAAGACGTCGGCTTCGAGGGTGAGTCTGCCGAGGAGCTCTGCAAACCTCCGCTGCTCGTCGGCCGTGTTCTGAGTGAACACCTCCTCGAATTGATCCACGACCACCAGAACCTGCGCGTGCTGCCGGCGCCAGCGGGTCACGGCGGAGGCCGACGCGTCGTCGCTACCCTCCGCGAGCTCGCGGAGGGCTTCGGTGTCGCTCTCGAGCTCAGCAATCACCGCCCGGCGGAGTGATGCCCGTGGGTCGTTTCCCGGTGTGCAGATGACGTGTGCCCAGCCCGGTCTCTTTGTCGCCGCCAGGCCCGCCCTCAGAAACGAGGACTTGCCGGCGCCTGACGGACCGACCAGCGCGAGCATCCGCGATGGTCCCTCGAGCTTGCGCCACATCTGCTCGACCTCGGCCTCGCGGCCGAAGAAGTACTCGGCGTTTTCCTCGGTGAAGGAGGCCAGGCCGGGGTAGGGGTGGAGGTCCTCGGCGCCTTCGACTCGAAGCGTCACATCCTCGAGGGCGCGGGTCAGAGTGTGAGCGGAGTTGTAGCGGTGCTCCCGGTCCCTGGCGACGGCCTTCTTGAGCACCGGCGCCCATGGCGAGTCCGGGACCTTCGCGGGTTCCGAACGCACGTCCTCCCACAAGCTTCTGCGCGACTCGAAGCTTTTGACCCCTTCCGGGCTCACCATCTCCGCGAGGACGACGCCGGCTGAGTAGACGTCGGCTCGCGCATCCATGTCGAGCCCGGCGGCGTGCTCGGGCGCCATGTAGGCGGGGGTGCCCGAGACCGAGCCGCCACCCTCGGCTTCCTGCCGGGCGAGACCGAAGTCCATGACCACCACCCGTCCCGCCCGGGTGAGCATGATGTTTTCTGGCTTGACGTCGCGGTGAATGAACCCCGCCTTATGGATGGCCTCGAGCCCGGCCAGGAACTGCGACGCGATGTCCTGCGCCTCCTTGAGGTCCAGAGGCCCGCGTTCCTGGAGCACCTCGAGCAGCGTGCCGCCGTCGACGTACTCCATCGACACCAGCTCACGGCCGTCCGCCTCGATGAGATCGAAGATCCGGCAGACGTTAGGGGACACGACCTGGCGGGCGGCTCGGACCTCGCGCCTTAGCAGGTCGTGGCGCCATTTATTCTTGAAGAGATCCGGCAGCAGCGCCTTCAGCGCCACCTCGACCCTGAGCTTGAGGTCGAAGGCGCGCCAGACTTCGCCCATGCCGCCACGCCCGAGCTGTGATCGGATCTGATAGCGGTCGCCCAGCACCTGGCCGGGGGAGAGGAAGCCCTCGGGCATCCCCTCGGTGGGAACGCTCGGCGCTGGACTCGGAGGTTGGCCGCTAGGCTCGTCCCCTCGAGACATCACTTGTCCAGTTGATCATGCGTCGCAGTGTACTATCAGCAGCGGAAGATGCCAAATCTCAACATTCACGATTCGGCGTGGACCTACTCCTGAATTTCGGATCGTGCGTCTCCGGTTCATTCAGGTTGGCCGACCAGCCGGGCGATATTGAAACTCTGTGGGGCGGGCCCCTGAAGGACCCGCCTACAGCTGTCCTTCTGAATAATGACGTTCCGGTAGCGCCGTAGGCGGGTCCTTCAGGGCCCGCCCCACAACGATCCGGATCCGACAGAGACCAACCTGAGCTAACCGGAGACGCACGTTTCGGATTTCCACCCACCCAGAAGGCTGGCCTGCCCGTATAAGGATTGCACGATTACACATTTACACGTATCCTGTGTTTATGAAGAACGTGACGATTGCGCTTGACGAATCTTTGCTCCGCGAGGCGCGGCGCATTGCCGCAGACCGATCAACCACTCTCAACGCCATGATCCGGGGGTTCCTGGAGGAGCTCGCGCGGCGCGAGTCACGGGCGGTGAAGGCCCGTCGCCGTATCGTCGAGCTTTGCCGGAAAACTCACGCTGAGATCGGGCCGAGGACGTGGTCACGGGACGAGCTCCATGAGCGTTGATTCGTTTCTCGACACCAACGTGCTGATCTACGCGGTGTCGTCGTCTCCCGCCGAGTCAGGGAAGAAAGAAAGGGCGTTGGAGCTCATCCAGGAGTCCGACTTCGGCCTGTCCGCGCAAGTGCTGCAGGAGTTCTACGGCAATGTCACGAGGAAGATCGCCCTTCCCCTGGGGCCAGATGAGGCAGTCGCCCTGCTCGAGCAGTTCAGGAGCTTTCCCGTGGTTTGGACGGACTACCCGCTAATCGTTGCCGGTATCGAGGCGGCGCTGCGGTTCGGGATCTCGTACTGGGATGGCGCGATCATCGCGGCCGCCGAGCGCCTCGGCGCTGCCACTCTGTATACGGAGGATCTGAGCCACGGCCAGCGCTATGGCTCGGTTGAGGCGGTCAACCCCTTCCGATCAAGGTCCCCCGACAGCGTGCACGAAAGCGGCGGCGCACATTACGAGTGAAGATTCTTGCTTCTCTGGCGGTCGCGACGAGCCCTCATCTGCGCTATCCTCGGTGAGGAGGCCCCGGACATGGATTCGAAAGCTGGTCTGGCCGAACGCATCGTTGATGTGCTGTCGGCTCGTCCGGAGATCCTCGAGGCGTACCTCTTCGGATCCCTCGCTCGAGGTGCGGGCCAAGCTCACAGTGATGTCGACATCGCCGTGTACGTCGACGAAGAGAAAATCGAACCGCGTCTCTTCGGATACCGGTCCGAGCTGACCTCCGCATTGATGAGCGGCCTCGGCACCAACTCTGTCGACGTGGTAATCCTCAACCGTGCGCCGCCCCTCCTCTACTATCGTGTACTGCGCGACGGATCGCGACTTTTTTCCCGCGACCTACGAGCGACAACAGTCCGCGAGGGCCAAGCTCTCTCACGTCATTGCGATTTCGCACCGCAACTCGCCAAGATCGACGCCATCCTCAGTGCCGGTAATCATGTCTCCGAGCGGTGATCATGGGTCCCGGTGAAATCGACGTTCAGATCATCCGCCGGCACCTGACCGCGCTTCGAGAGTCGCTCCAGGTGCTCTCGACTCGCAGCGGCATATCCCTCGAAGAGCTCGACACTGACACCGAGGAGCGTTGGTTGGTAGAACGCGGGCTCCAGCTGTGCGCCCAGAATGCGCTCGACATCGCAACCCACATCGCAGCCAGCAGGGGCCGCGATGTCCCTGACTATGCGAGCGCGATTGACGAGCTCGGACGCCTCGGTGTGCTGCCCAACGAGTTTGCGCGGGAGTTCCGGAATGTCGCGGGATTCCGGAACGTGTTGGTGCACGGCTATCTGGACGTCGACCTCGATGTCCTCCATGCGCTCCTCCACGACAAGCTCGGCGACTTCGAGTCCTTTGCCACCCATATCGAGGCCTACCTGCACAGTCTCTGACGTCGATTAACTCAAAACTCAAAACTAAGAACTCAAAACTGAAAAAGCCCGGGCCGAAGCCCGGGCGGATTGTTGAATTGAAATTCGCGCTACTCGACGATCGGCTTGAGCGTCATCGGATCCCGCAGCGGGACGTTCTTGATCTCGCCGAAGTCGGTGAGCCTGGCCTCGTGCTCGGGGTGACCCGCCATGATTTCCTCGATGTTGCCGACGACAAGCATGATCATCGTGTCGGGGTCGAGGTTCTTGTTCATGGCCTTTCTGGCGTCCTCGGCGTCGACCGCGGCGACATTGTTGCGGTACTCGACCCAGTAGCCATGGTCTCGGCCGAGGATCTCGTCGACGGCGAATGTTCCGACCACCTGTGCTGCAGAGGCGAAACGACGTGGGAAGGTCTCGATGAACGATGCCTTTGTGGTCCGTACCTCCTCTTCGGTGGCGTTGGAAGCCCGCATGTCGTTCAGCAGCCTGAAGAAGATCTCGGCCGCGTAGGCGCAGGTCGAAGATTTCGACTGATAGAAAGCGCGGAAGTCGCCCGGGATGGTCACCGGAAACCCGAGACTCGCGTACGCGCTGTAGGCGAGGCCTTCATCCGATCGGATACGTTTCATCATGCGAGCGGTGAAGCCGTAGCCGCCGAGAATGTCATTGCCGACCATCAGGGAGAACTCGTCCGGGTAGCCTTCCTTGAACCCGGGACGACCGATGCTCACCCGTCCCTGGTTGACGTCGGGCTTGTTGACTACATAGACTCCGGGCTCGGGGGTGTGGTCGGGCTGCGGAATTGCGGACAGCGGCTCGGTCAGTGGCTCGAGGGAACCGACGGTCTTGTTGAGCAGAGCCTCCAGCCCGGCGGGTTCAAAATCACCCGCTACCGCGACTATTAGATTGCCCGAACGCACCAGCGATTTCACGAACTCCTTGGAATCGGTTGCCGTAATGGCATCGACGGATGCTCTGGTTGCAAGCCGGTTCTGCCAGTAGTCATCGCCGAAGATCAGGCGATTCCACTCGCGGGCCTCGATATCGGCGGTGTCGTCGTTGCGCTGCTTCATTGCCTGGAGGCGGTTTTCCTTGGCCTTGTCGAAGCGATCCTGCTGGAAGCGTGGCGCTGTGAGGACGTCCATGAAGATCGTCATCGCCGCCTCGAGGTCCTTGGAGAGCACGTTGAGACTCGCCGAACCGGAGACATCGCCGATATTGGTGCCGAGATTTGCGGCCAGGAAGTCGAGCTCCTCGTCGAGCTCCTGGGCGGTGCGCTCTCCAGCACCGCCGCTGCGCCAGGCGGCGCCGGTGATGCCGGCCAGACCTTCCTTGCCGGCGGGAACGAGATAGCGCCCACCATGGAAGTAGACGGTGATGTTGACCAGCGGAAACTGTTTGTCCTGCTTGGCATAGACCGGGGTGCCATCCTCGAGCTCGAAGCGGAGCGAATCAGCGTCCGGTACGTCGAAGGTCAGCTCGGGGAACTTCAGCTTCTCGGGGCGGTCGGGGATGTCGGCTGCAAAGGTGGCGGCGGCGGCGATCAGAACGAAAAGAACAGTCAGAGTCGTTGTGCGTCGCATGTCACTCCTCCTCTCCGGCGGCCGCCCGGAGCTTTTCGATCCGTTCGGTCGCCCTCTTGATGATCAGCTCGATGGCCGGCTGGAACTCGGGGGGCGCCTGGCTTTTCATGGTCTGCATCTGTTGCAGCCCCTGCTCGAGCTCGGCCGGGTCCTCGACCTGGGCGATCTGAGCCAACGCCTGTTTGGCCATTGCCTTGGCCTGGCCGGAGAGCGCGGCCAGCTCGGGATCTTCTTCCGAGCCTTCCTTGCGGAAGTACCAGAGGACGTTCCTGCCGGTGTCGGTGAAGTAGGTGTTGGCGACTCGCTGCACGTCCTCGGCGGTTACGGCCGCAAACTCGGCGGTTGACTCGTTGAGGAACCGCCAGTCGTCCCACACGTCGTAGAACAGCAGCTGGAGCCAGAGATAGAAGTTCGACTGCAGACGGCGGAATGAGTTCGCCAGGGACTGGTTCTTGACCTTCTGCAGCTCACGGTCGGGCACGGGCTCGTTCTTGAGGCGTTCGATCTCGGCCAGAAGGGCCTGCTCGACGAGCTGGTGGTCAACCCCGTCGGCGAGCTCAGCATTGATCTCGAGGTAGCCCGCGTACTTGAGTGGGGTGTGGTCCGCATAGGGCTCACCGGTAGCGATCTGCTCCGCCTCGACTAGCGATTTGTAGAGCCGGCCGGTGCGGTCCGAGAGGATCGACTCCACCATATCTATGGCAAAGAAGTCTTTGTGGGTGAACGGCACGGTGTGCCAGCGAATCTTGACCGACGGGTTGGCATCGGCATAGGCGATCATCCTCCGCTCGGCCAGCTGCTCGATTTCCTCGGTCACCACCGGGGGCGGTGGCGTCTCGCCGCGCGGAATGCGACCGAAGTATTTCTTGGCAAGGGCGAGCGCTTCGTCGGGGTCGAAGTCGCCGACCATTGCCACGGTAATGTTGTTGGGCGCATAGTAGGTCGCGAAGAACTTCTGCGCCTGGCTGCGGGTAATGGACTCGACATCGGACGGCCAGCCGACCACCGGGTGGTGGTAGGGCACCGATCCCCAGAACATGAAGTCGAACTGCTCTTCGAATTTGGCGACCGGGTTCGACTCGGTCCGCATGCGGCGCTCTTCGCGCACGACATCGCGTTCGGTGTAGAACTCGCGAAAGACCGCGTTGAGAAGACGCTCTGACTCCATCCAGAACCACAGCTCGAGCTTGTTGGCAGGGACGGTGATGAAGTAGAGAGTGAAGTCCTCGCCGGTGCCGGCGTTGAGGCCGGAGGCCCCGGCCTCGGTGTAGATCTGGGAGATCTCGTCCTTGACGATGAACTCCTTCTGTTGTTCCTGGAGAGCTTTCATCTTTTCGCGCAGCTCTGCCAGATGCTCGGTCTGGCTCTCCGGCAGGTAGATGCTGCCGGTGATCTCACCGCGGCGCTTGTCTTCGCGCATGACTTCGTACTCGGCCTCCATCTCGAGCCTCAGCTCGTCGAGCTGAGCGATGATCTCGGCCTCAGCTTCGTAGTCCGAGGTGCCGATGGTCGGGCTGCCCTTGAACATCATGTGCTCGAAGAGGTGAGCGATGCCGGTGGCCCCGACCTCCTCGTTGACCGAGCCGACGTGGGTGACCCAGCCCGCTGTGATCGTTGGGCTCTCATGCCGTTCCACCATCAGAAGTTTCATGCCGTTATCGAGGAAAGTTTCCTCGACCGGCACCTGGGCATCCTGTGCGGCAGCCGGGAGACTGCACAACAACGTTGCCATCGCCAAGAGGGCGATCGTCGATCGTCGCCGAAGACTCATTACCTGGCTCCTTCCATTCATTTAATTGAGTTTGGCTTCATATTCAGTTTGTGATCCTCGATGCACTTTTTCGGTGCGGGGTCCGAAAACCTCGAGAATCAACGCACAACGCGCGCAGATGATACTACGGCTCAGGCCGGCGCGGGTTTTCAACCCGCGCCGAGCTGTTAGCTATTAGCAGTTAGCCATTAGCCCATCGCAAGCCGCGGAGCGGCGACAGGTACATAGCCTGGGGCGTGAGCCCCAGGATTCCAGGCCCAAAATAATTATCAGCCGCGGAGCGGCGACAGATGTCCGGGCAGGAGGACTGCGGCTTACGCCGCAGCCGAAAATCTGCCGCCCCTCCGGGGCTTTCTTCCTTTTTTCGTTCGTACCCTGGGGTTACTGACGGCCTTCGGCCGTCGTGACGCACCGTCACCAGCGAGTGGCCGACGGCCGGCGATCCCCGGCCTCGGCCACGATTCGCTGCCGCCGGCGGGTTGACGCCCCAGGCAAAATATCTGTCGCGCCTCCGGCGCTCCGTTCAGTCATCAGCTTGGATTTCTCCACCCTCTCTGTGTCCTGCGATGAGCTGACTGCTGATTGCTGACGGCTGACAGCTGTGTTGAGCTAATGGCCAATAGATTGAGGCCATCCAACTCAACATCTGGACAGCCGGCGCGCGTAATTGTAACGTGGCGGTCTCGGAGGCTAATTTGCAGGATCTGTTGCTGGCGCTGGACGTGGGGAACACCAACACCGTGGTCGGTCTCTTCGAAGGCGACAAACTGCGCACTCATTGGCGGTTGACGACCCACGCCGAGCGCACCGCCGACGAGATCGGGATATGGCTCCACCGGCTCTTGCGCTGGGAACAGGTGGACGCCGGGGACCTGGTCGATGTGGCGGTCTCTTCGGTAGTGCCACCGATGGACCCGCGCCTCAAGGAGGGGGTCCAACGCTATCTGGATAAGGACGCCTTCTTTGTCGAGCCCGGGATACGCTCCGACATGCCACTCAAGGTCGATGCGCCACAGGAGCTCGGCGCCGATCGATTGTGCGACGCTGTGGCGGCCTATGCCGAGCACGGCGGCCCCTGTCTGGTGCTCGATTTCGGAACCGCCGTCACCTGGGAGGTGGTTTCGGCCGAAGGCGAGTACCTCGGGGGAGCGATCGCCCCGGGTCCCGGCGTCACCGCCGATGCCCTCAGTCTGAAGACGGCCAAGCTGCCGAGCGTCGCGATGGCGCCGCCGCCGAGGGTCATCGGCAAGGGAACGGTGGACAGCATCCAGTCGGGGCTTTTCTACGGATACCTGGGTCTGATCGAAGGGGTGACCCGCCGAATCCTCGACGAGCTCGGCGAGGCGACTGTGATCGCCACAGGCGGTCTCGCTCAGGCCTTTGCGAGCCACACCGATCTGATCCAGCACGTCGAACCGGATCTCACGTTGCACGGGCTCCGCATCCTGTGGCAGCTCAACCGAGGGGA
>Ga0255055_10003303_pt1 | contig 10932 bp, 8 predicted proteins | sample JV7_2_27_MG_FD_188633 | JGI IMG/M metagenome (GOLD analysis project Ga0255055, IMG submission 188633) | Seawater microbial communities from Jervis Inlet, British Columbia, Canada - JV7_2_27 | ecosystem: Environmental > Aquatic > Marine > Inlet | place: Canada: British Columbia | collected... | reverse complement strand
TCGCTGAAAAAGCACTGGAGTCGGTGGGAATCGTCGTCAATCGCAATGTCATTCCGGGCGATCCCGAGAAGCCCGATGTCACCAGCGGTATCAGAATCGGCAGCCCGGGCGTTACGACCCGGGGTATGGGAGAAGTCGAAGTTGCTCAGATTGTGGAATTGATGGATACCACCATGGCAGATCGAAAGGATAGTCATATTCTGGAGCAGGTGTCGCAAGGGGTTGCCGATTTGTGTCGAAAGTTTCCGGTTTATAAAAAAACATAGGTTGAACCGCTCAGTTTAGGTAAAAGGTAATCGTTCAAAAAAAGCTTGCTTTTCGGAAAATGAAACCGTAATATTACGTGTAAATATAAAATATAATTTTTAATATACATGTATAATCGAATCCAAAATTTAAACCTAAGTTCGCAAGAAACTTGTTTTCTCTGGGGACCCCGCCAGACGGGAAAAAGCACTCTTTTACGCGCCCTTTTTCCGCATTCAATTCGTTTTGATCTTTTGCTGTCCACGGAATATCAGCGGCTTTTACGCAGGCCAGGCATAATTCGTGAACAATGCCTGGCGGCAGGACTTGACGCCACCTCCCAAAAAGATCCGATCATTATAGATGAAATCCAAAAAATCCCAATTCTTCTAGATGAAGTTCATTGGTTGATGGAAAATAGGGGGTTACGGTTTATTTTATGCGGATCGAGTGCGCGCAAATTAAGGCATGGTCATGCTAATTTGCTTGGCGGGCGTGCTATCCGCTATGAACTGTATCCGTTGATTTGTTCGGAAATCCCCGATTTTTCATTGATAAAAGCGCTGAATTCAGGATTGATACCTCGGCATTATGATACCGCGAAACCTGCGAGACTGATCCAATCATACGTTGGGGATTACCTTAAGGAAGAGATTGTCGCAGAAGCTTTGACAAGGAATATTCCCGCCTTCAGCCGATTCCTTGAAATAGCAGCTCTGTCAAATGGTGAGATCCTAAATTTCACCAACATTGCCCGTGAATGCGGGGTTTCCAGTCCGACGGTAAAGGAATACTTCCAGATTTTGGAAGACACACTGATTGGACGGCAGTTACCCGCATTTCGAAAACGTAAAAAGCGGCGACTTATCACCAGCCCCAAGTTCTACTTTTTTGACCTTGCCCCTGTGATAAACCTTAGCCGCAGAGGAACCATTTTACAGGGGTCCGAACTTTTTGGCCGGGCTTTTGAGCATTTTATATGGATGGAAATCATAGCACATTCCAGTTATTCGGAACTATTTTACCCGGTTTGTTTTTGGAGGACCTCATCCGGGGTTGAGGTTGACTTCATTCTCGGAGATCATGAAATATCCATTGAAGCAAAATCGACGAAGTTAGCCAATGATTCCCACTTAAAAGGATTACGTCGATTCAAAGAAGAATATTCAATACGGCGAAGTATATTGGTGTCGCTGGATTTTAATCCCCGCAGGACGGAAGATAATATTGAAATACTGCCCTGGAACATTTTCCTGGAACAGCTTTGGGAAGGAAAAGTTATTTAAAATTGTGCAAATACTTGCTGATGTGCCCGCTGATCGAACCTCTGAGAGGCAACTGGATGGCCTACAAGGATTTTAAGGATGCTGTTTTTCGAATATTTGAAAAAAGAAAGTGGGTTTTAGTATGTCTGGTGTTGCACGCTAAAGATGCCTACTGATCACGTTGCCGATTTCCCCTTGCAGATTTTATGAAATTGGTTCAATATTCAAATTATTATTGAAAAAATATATATCATTTCAGTATGTAGTCCCAACCTGGATAAACCGAAAAATGCCTTGTGTTTTCAGCATGCAAAACCAGAAATCAGTAAGTGAAATAATCGCAGACCTTGCTTTTTTCTTTTAATAAAATCGATCCGCCGGAGGCGGACTGCGGATTAGGCATTCCTTTACGGAAGACGGATATTAACGATGGGCAACAAGAAAATTTTGGTAGTGGATGACGAATCGGATATGAGAATTTTTGTTTCGACCGTCGTGGAAACCATGGGATTTGAACCGATTGTGGCTGAAGACGGCGCTGTGGCCCTGGAAAAGGCCAGATCGCTTTTGCCGGCACTGGTCATCCTTGATGTTATGATGCCCAAAATCGAAGACGGAATACGGACTTATCAACAGTTTAGAAAGGATGAAGGGCTTGGCCGCATACCCATCATTATGTTGTCTGCCATTGCCAAAAAAACCTTTTTCCATTCCATCAGAGTTTTGAATCCTCAAAGCGGAAGGCCGGTCCCCGGACCTGAGGCTTACATGGAGAAACCCCCCGATGCCGAAGAACTCAGCAGGTTAATAGCGGAGCTATTGCCGGAGGAAAACTGAATAGTTGATACACTTAGCGTGTAACCATGTTAAAATTTTTAAAAAAAATTCAGCGCAGCCTGATTTTAAAATTGCTCATCCTGGTTGGTCTGAGCCTGTTTCTCAGTGTATCCGTCTGGGCTTATTTTAATATCAAATACCAGAAAAAAAAACTGATGGACGGCATCGTTTCGAGCGCCGATACACTAACCACCACCATTAAGCTCGGTGCCCACTATGCCATGATGAACAATTTAAGAAGTGATATTAACCGGATTATAAAAAAAGTCGCTACGGCCAAGAATCTTGAAAACATACGAATCTACAATAAAGAGGGTCAGATAAAATTTTCAAACTTCCAATCGGAAGTCGATCAGGTCACCAACATTAAAGCCGAGGCCTGCTTTGTATGCCATCGCTCGGACCCGCCCCAGTCGCAACTGAAGCTGGCCGAAAGAACCCGCATTTTTTACTCTCCGAAAGGTTATCGACTGCTGGGAATCATCAATCCGATTTACAACGAACCCGGATGTTCATCAAATAGCTGCCATGTTCACCCCGAGGGCAAGCAGGTTCTGGGGGCTTTAGATGTTGTTGTGTCGCTGGATGAGACCGATAAGGAAATATTCCTTTTTCAAAAGTGGCTGGTGGGTTTTGCCATTTCCGTATTTCTATTAACTTCTGCCGCCATTTTATTTTTTATTCTACGATTTGTTAAACGCCCCGTTAATAAAATGATGAATGAAACCCAGCTGATTGCAAACGGGGAGTACTTCTCACAGCTCGAAGTCGACCAGGAAGATGAAATGGGTCAATTGTCGGTGGCGATTAACAAGATGAGTAAAAAAATCGGCGAAAAACAGCAGGAACTCAACAAGCAGAGAAATGAATACCAGACGCTGTTTGAACGGGTACCCTGTACTATCACGGTTCAGGATCGTAACTACAGGCTGATCCGCTACAATCGGGAATTCAGTCAAAAATTCAATCCCCAACCCGGCGATTATTGTTACGCCGCCTACAAGGGACGGAACCAGAAATGTGCGATCTGTCCGGTTGAGCGAACCTTTGAAGACGGTCTTTCGCATTTCAGCGAGGAGAAGGGCCTCAACAAAGATGGAACGCCGACCCACTGGATTGTCAATACTGCTCCCATAAAGAATGAAAAGGGAGAAATTGTGGCTGCCATGGAGATGAGCCTTGATGTAACCCACGTCAAATTGCTGGAAGAAGAGTTAAAAAAATCAGAGAAAAAATATTCCGCCATCTTCGCCAATATCCCCAATCCGGTCTTCGTTCTCGACATGGGCACCCTTGAGATACTTGACTGTAACGCCAGTGTGGAAAGTGTCTATGGATATAAAAAAGATGAAATCATCAGCACCTCATTTTTGCTTCTGTTTAGAAAAGAAGAAAGAGAATATTATGAGAATTTGATCAAAACATCGGCCGTCATCAACCAGGTCAGACATTTTAACGGCGGCGGTGATCCCCTCTTTGTAAATATCCGGATATCGCCTTCCGACTATCCGGGGGGAAAAGTACTGCTGGTAACAACCAGCGACATTACCCAACGACTTGAAACCGAACAGCAATTAATCCAGGCCAGCAAAATGGCCACCCTGGGCGAGATGGCCACCGGTGTGGCCCATGAACTCAACCAGCCCCTTGCGGTGATAAAGACGGCCAGTCGCTTCTTCATCAGAAAGATCGCCAAAAAAGAAAAGATTGAAGATGAGATTTTGTCTACCATGGCCACCGAGATCGATTCCTATGTCGACCGCGCAGCCAAGATAATTAACCACATGCGGCAATTTGGCCGCCAATCGGATCTAACCCTGGAAAAGATCCGGATAAACGATGTGCTCGAAAGGGCGCTTGAAATTTTGGGCCAGCAGCTGAAAATCAGAGGAATAGAGGTCGTATGGGATCTGGCCCCCGATCTTCCCCTGGTTCTGGCCGATTCCGATCGCCTGGAACAGGTCTTTATCAATCTTTTGATAAACGCCCGGGACGCCATCGATGAAAAATGGCAATCCCAGTCGCAGCAAACCGGGAAAAAGAAAATTACACTGAAAACCAGCACCGATGATAAAGTGATTACCGTTGAAGTAAACGATTCGGGACCCGGCATTTCCGAGTCGATACAGGAGCGGATATTCGAGCCCTTTTTTACCACCAAAAAGGTCGGCCAGGGCACCGGCCTGGGGCTTTCCATCAGTTACGGCATTATCAAGGATTGCAAGGGCAGCATTCGAGCCGTTTCCGGAGAAAACGAAGGTGCCGGCTTTATTATCAAATTTCCAATCGCCAGAGAGAAGTGATGGATAAATCAATCCTGTTAGTCGATGACGAAGAGGGTATTCGCAAGGTATTAAGCATTTTGCTGGCGGATATGGGGTATCGTGTGCATACGGCTGCATCGGGTGCCGAAGCCCTGCAAATTTTCGAGGATATCCGGCCGGCGATTGTGCTGACCGATATAAAGATGCCCGAAATGGACGGCCTTGAGCTTTTGCGCACGTTAAAACGGGTGAGCCCCGATACCGAAGTCATCATGATTACCGGACACGGCGATATGGACCTGGCCATAAAAAGCGTTAAATATGAGGCCACGGATTTTGTGACCAAACCCATCAACGATGAGGTTTTGGAAATTGCTTTAAAAAGGGCCCAAGAACGAATCACCATGCGCCGGAAGCTAAATGATTATACCCACAACCTGGAGCAGCTCGTCCGCGATAAGACCAAAAAGCTGGTTGAAGCCGAACGGCTGGCGGCGATTGGACAAACTGTAGCCGGGCTGTCTCACGCCATAAAAAATATTGCCGGGGGCCTCAAAGGAGGGACTTTTGTCCTGGAAAAAGGCATCGAACTGAGTGAGAAAAAGTACCTGATGCAGGGCTGGGAAATGATAAAAGGCAATGTAGACAAAATAACCAATTTATCCCTGGACCTTCTCAATTATGCCAAAGACACCCGGCCGGATTATCAGGCCTGTGATCCCAACCAGCCGGTCCGGGAGGTTGTCGGGCTTATGCGTCCCCGAGCCCAAGACCATGGAATTGATTTGAGCACCCAGTTCGGTAAGGGTTTGGGCACATGTTATTTTGATCCTGACCTCATCCATCACAGCCTGCTGAATCTGTTGACAAACGCTATTGATGCCTGCATCCATAACGATGTCGGTAAAAAAGAAAAAAAGGTGATGATTCGTACAAGAAAAATTCGCGGTGGGGGGGTGGAATACCAGGTTGAGGATACCGGCTGTGGGATGAGCGCGGATGTAAAAAAGAAAATTTTCCAAAGTTTTTTCAGCACCAAGGGAACCGAAGGTACCGGCATCGGTTTGATGATCACCAAGAAAATAATCGACGAGCATAAAGGTGAAATTACTGCTGAATCAAAGGTCGGTGTCGGGTCTACTTTTGTGATTAGAATACCCAAAGGGGCCTCAACATAAAGTTGATAAGCCTGAAAAATGCCTTGTGAGCTAAAATGCCTAAAATTGTGGTGTCGCTGCGCTCCGGCTTTATTTAAAACGCCGGGTATCTTGTGCCGGCAAAAGCGTGCAACCCGTAAGTAAAAATAATCGCATATCCTGTTTTTGGCCCGGGTTGGAATAGATCCGCCGGAGGCGGACCTTAACTTTAGGCATTTTAGTGCAATTTAGGCATTTTAGGCAATTCTTTGAGTAATTTGTTATTTGGTGCTTGGGATTTCTTTAATGCTCGATGAGTTGCATACAGAAAGAATTGAGATTTACAACTTAGGTTTGTAACATTACAGGTAATGACGTATGGATGATATCCTCATCAAATACAGTCAGCTGGGCGATATTTTCGACTATTTCTCCATGGGAGTTATCATTCTGTCGCCGGATCGCAAGATTATTTCTTTGAATCACTCAGCAGAAATACTCACCGGATTCAAAGCATCTGATTTTCGAGGTCAATACTGTCACGACCGGCTGATGGAGTCGTTTTGCGATGGCGAATGCACCTATTTAGAAGCGGTGGAAAATGGCCGCAAATCGGGCTGTGTGGATGTCGAGGTAACCGGTCAGAATAATGAAACCTACAGCATCACCAAGATCGTGTCGCCTGTCTATGGGCCGGATCAAAAGCCTTTGGGCTGTATCGAAATTTTCCAGGACCAATCTGCTTTAAAAGATCTTCTTGAACGTGTGCGGCATGATGATCGTCGCTTAAAGATCATTCTGGACAATCTTGATATCGGTCTTTTGACCGTGGATCGCGGTGGACATATTGCCTTTTTCAACAACACGGCTGAAACCATTACGGGATTCAGCCGGGGGGATGTCCTGGGAAAATCCTGCAGCATGGTATTTGGCGAGCCCTCCAGCCCGGGGATGTTACTGTTCAACGAGACGATTGCCGATGGTCAGGCGCGGTCGAGCGCCGAAGGAGAGCTAAGAACCCGGGATGGACAGATCATTCCGGTGCGGGCCAACTACATGGCGCTCAAAAATGAGGACGGGCGGATTGTCGGTGGTCTGGCAACCATTACGGACTTATCGTTAAAGTATCAATTTAATAGCGAAATAAAAGGGCGTTATACCTTTTATGATATGGTCGGTAAGGATCCGGCCATTCAGAAAATTTTTGAAATCATACCCGTGCTGGCTGCCAGTGATGCAACCATTTTAATTGAAGGTCCCACTGGAACCGGCAAGGATGTGCTTGCCAAAGTAATCCACAATGCCAGCGCACGTTCACAAAAACCCCTGATAAAAGTAAACTGCGCTGCGCTGCCCGACAACCTTCTTGAATCCGAAATGTTCGGCTATGTCAAAGGGGCGTTTACGGGAGCCGACAATGATAAACCGGGACGGTTTCAGGACGCCGACCAGGGAACCATTTTCCTGGATGAAATCGGAGACTTGCCGTTATCGCTGCAGGCGAAACTGCTGCGGGTCCTGGAAGACAAGGAGTTTTATCCTCTGGGCAGCCGCAAAACCACCAAGGTGGATGTTCGTATTATTTCGGCAACCAATCAAAATTTGAGGCAGCTGGTAAAGGAAAGGCATTTTCGGGAAGATCTTTTCTACCGGCTGAATGTGATGCGTTTGGACCTGCCGCCGTTAAAGAACCGCCGGGGCGATATTCCGCTCTTAATTTCCCATATTCTAAAGCGTTTGCGCACAACGCGGGAAACCCGGGTAGAAAAGTTTTCCAACAATGCCATGGATGTGCTTTTAAATCACGATTACCCCGGCAACGTCAGAGAGCTGGAAAACATTATCGAGCATGCCTTGATCGTTTGCCAGGGCGAAACCATCGAACGCAACCACCTGCCCCTGGCACTCCAGCAGGAACTTTTGCGGTCGTGGCCGCTTGGTGAAACCCATATGCCGGGGGAAGAACTTGATATCAGCGAGAAACAAATGATTCTGGCGATGCTGCAAAAAAATAGCTGGAATAAAGGGAAAACTGCCGCCGCACTAAATATTAACCGCACAACCCTGTGGCGTAAAATAAAAAAATACAATATATAATCTGATGCAACAAATGTTGCATAATGTTCCAACTTCCGCAATAGCCTTTTCGGCGACTCACAAAACCTGGATTTCATCTCTAATTATTTGAAAATTAATAAAATTATAGTATTAGAATTATTTTATCCACCCAAAATAATTCAGGAGTTAGTTGCATTATTGCAACATTCGTTATTTCGCCTCTAATCCTGCCAGCGAGTTAAATATAATATAACCTATTTAAATAGCTATAAATATTATTTCCATCAGTCTTGATTCTGTATTTGGCACGATAAATGCTAAACCAGAGGATAAGACCATCGGATGCAACACCTTATTTATCAACTGGTGAATTAATTACCGCACCAACGAGAAGCCCAATGTATGCTGTATCATTAAAAAAAGATGGGACCATTGACCACAAGCAAAATGCTGTCAATTCTGATGTCCTGAAATATCTCAGCTACCAAATCGGACTTGAAGAGGGTTACACGTTGAGAAGCTTCTTTGAGATGATCGGCAAATACGCACAACTGGAAAAGCTGAATTCATTTTTACCCACTTACACCGAACAATATCTGGCCTGCCCGCAACAGGGATGTGAATCAGGAGCACTGGAGTATCTCGAATTCGCTAAAACCGTTGAAATGATCGGATATCCTGAGAAGCGCCTGGAAATATACAGTTCTATTCGCGGGATCCAGAAAAACGATACGGTTGAGATTCGATCGCTGCAGCTAAACAGTCTACTGGATATGCCGTTAAAGCTGGGAAGACTTAAACATGTGGTTTTCGGGGACCATGTAGACATATTTGAATTTGATACGGTGTTCACCCTGTTTGAATTCATTGACGGAATTGCCTGGGAACTCAGCTTTCACGTTACCCCTGAACAATGCGAACTTAGGAGGTGAGTTATGTTTACCAAAATCCTTTTTGCTACAACCGCGTCACCCACCTGCGACAATGCCGCCAAAGTGGCGTTTGATCTGGAAATGAAGTGGGAGGCCAAGCTCACCGTTTTTCATGTGCTCGGCATCCCGACCCGGGGTTACAGTCCCTTTGTCACGGATGTTAGAACCGGTGAAACCGAACAGCCGGATCCGGATTATGCCGAGTGGGTCAAAGAAGAGATGAAAAATACATACGGCGCTCTTTTGGAAGGCACTAAAAATGTCGAGATTGAGACCACTGTCGGAGTTCCTCACAGAGAAATTTTGAGAATGGCGCGCAAAAAAAATATCGATCTCATCATTATGGGTTCCCACACCCGGCAGGAGGACATCGGTGCCACCCGCTATCGACCTGTGGTTGGCAGCACCATGCAAAAAGTGGCTAAAGCTGCCCGCTGCCCGGTGGTTATCGTCAGCCGGCCGTGTACGACCTGCTGGAGGCTGTTTTCCAATATCGTTTTCGGAACCGATTTTTCCAAAGCCGCCGATTCGGCCTATATGTTTGCCTATAATCTGGCCAAAGAGGTCGGTGCCAAGCTGCATCTGTTCCACGCCTGCGATATCGGGTCCACATCTGCCGGCCGGATTTTGGGACAGGAAGAAATCGAGCAGCTGATTGAAAGCGCCCGTAAAAAAATGAAAAAGAGGTATGTGTCTAAAATGAACGGCTATGACAACTACGATATCGAGGTGCGCGAAGGTGTTCCCTATATCGAAATTTTAAAGTTCGCGCGTGAGAGGACGGGTGATCTCATTGTTATGGCACACCACACCCGAGAGATTGATCCGGAGGAAGCGGTCCTTGGCAGCACCGTGGAACAGGTCGTTTTGCGGTCTGCCTGCCCGGTGGCCAGCGTCAATCATCCTGACAAAGTTGCCTGACCATCATGGGTGGTGACAGCAATTGCAGCTGGAAGGGATGGGAATTTTGAATGAATAAGAAGACGGTACTCATTGTAGAAGATGAATTGGATATGCGCATCTTCATATCCACCCTGCTGGAAACCAGTGGCTACGCACCGGTCATGACCAAGGATGGAAATGAAGGCTTGATCAAAGCCAGGGATTTATTGCCGGATCTGGTCATTCTGGATGTGATGATGCCCGGAGAAGGCGGTGTGCAAATGTACCGGCAGCTTAAAATGGATAAAACCCTTAAAACAATACCGGTTATTATGCTTTCGGCCGTGGCCCAAAAAACATTTTCTCATTATTTGAATATGGTGAATGCCCGGCTGGAAAAACCGATTCCGAAACCGGAAGCCTATATCGAAAAACCGCCGGAGGCTGAGGACTTACTGAAAATGACGGCCAGCCTGATCGGGTAATTATTAACGTGGCTTAATTAGTTAGACATTTTTTATTGAGGTTTAAGATCTTATTCACCGCAGAGCCGCAAAGTGCGCAGAGAATATTTGTATTATGTTTGCCGTTGAGAGGACGGCAAACATAAAGGACCATCGGCCTCAAATGCAAGAAATTACTTATGCGTGACGGAATGAAAATAGTACACGATACTATTGCCCGAAGGGCGTGTGTTATTAACTTTCTGCCCTCTCAGCAGAAAGTTAAAAGAAAAATTCCTCTGCGATCTCTGCGACTCGAGCGAAGCGGGCGGTGAATTCATGTTTAAGCAATAAGGGAGAACAGGTAATGGGTAGCAAGAGCGAGTGGGATTGGAATATCGGCAAAAGAGACATTGCGGATATCGCGCAGTGGCATAACAAGTTCAATTGGGTCGAAGAGCCTTATGTGAGTCCGGATGGAGAGAAAATCGGCGCCATCGTCAATCTGGCGGAGGGGGAGTTTGCTGTTTGTGTCAACGGCCAATCATGGGAAAATGTTTTTGATAAAATCTGGTATCTGCGATTTGCCCCGGATGGCCGGTTGACCGCTTTGGTATCGGAGACGGGCGAATGGACAGTAGCAGTGGACGACGCTGCCTGGGAAAACAAATTTGCCTATGTCTGGAGCACCATGTTCAGTCCGGATGGCAAAAATATCGCCGTTGCCTTCCAGCAGGACATGACCTACGGCATGGCGCTTAATGGCGTTTGCTGGGATGAAACATTCAGCAACATGATGAACCCCACCATCAGTCCCGATGGAACCCGTACGGCGGCGGCCGTGCAGGTCGGGGAGTTCAGCGAGGGCG